>MPMF02182444.1_pt1 | contig 23534 bp, 20 predicted proteins | sample 1617271 | NCBI WGS metagenome assembly MPMF02 (sample SAMN05944812, study PRJNA350692) | marine metagenome | biome: marine; feature: ODZ; material: water; isolation source: 120 m water sample prefiltered with 30 um filter, filtered on to 0.2 um... | place: Pacific Ocean | collected 2012-04-09... | reverse complement strand
GCAGGAAGGTCCACAATAAAGTTATCTGATGTTACACTTCCTCCAACGGATCCTCCAGTAAGTCCTCCTCTTAACTGGACGGTATTCGGGAAAATTTTATTTGTGGTTTTGCTAAAATTGCCACCCCATTGTATTCCAAGGTCCTTGGAAAAAGCTGTATTGACTTCCACTATCCTGGCCTCGATCGAAACCTGCTTAGTTCTTTTATCCAGAATCTTTATTAACCTCATCATCTCATCAATGCTACTCTGTATATCATGGATAATAATAGTGCTTGTCCGATCATCGACTTGAATATCTCCCCGGGCGCTTTTCACGCCATCTAAAATACCTGTTAAAGCGGCCATATCTGCATAACTGATTGGAACGGTTTTGGATATCAGCTCTTCCGTGGTTTCTTTTGATTTCTTAGATTGCTGTTCCATTGTTATCGCTGAGATCTCTGCTTTTTTTTCCTCCGTTAACCTTTTCATGGTTGTTATGCGAATTATATTTCCTTTTTTTTGCATTCCAAGCTTATTGTTTTTTAATATAAGGTCCAGTGCCTGATCCCAAGGCACTTCCATAAGACGAAGAGTCACTGCACCTTTAACCTCTGGCGAGGTAATAATGTTAAATCCACTCACCCCCGCAATTAATCTTAAAATATTTTTTAACTTCGCATTTTGAAAATCTAATGAAATCAGTTGACCGGTAAACTTTTTTTCTTCTTTTTGGACAACCTCTTTTTCTTCAATCTCCGGTTCTTCAGGCAATATTTCATCTTTCACAGGTTCAACTAAAGGTTCTTCCGGCGTCTCCATAGACACCGCTTTTATCTGTGTTTCCTGTGGTAGGTCAATATCTATGTTTAATTCATTATCACCAAATTTAGTAATATCGTGAGGAACCTTTTGGTTCAAGCCGATGATAACCCGCGTAATATTACTTTCAGGAAAATAGTGAGTAGAAACTCTATTTATTGCTCCTTTATTGAACTCTATTGGCTCTTGCGCCTCTGGTTTTGGCTCCATATCAGAAATGTCGAGAATTAATCGTAATGGATCACTCAGTTTAAAAGCCGTGTACTGTATCGGACCGGTGGTCTTTATATGAATTCTGGAGCGATCTCCCAACATTTCCGGTTTTACATTTGTTACAAAAGATGCTTTGGTAACTTCTGTCGCCATGGGTTTTGTCTTTTCCAAATCCTGGACGGATTCTTTCTTTGTAGTTGTAGCACAATTCAAGGGAACTAAGAGGATACTTAGAAAAAGAACATTGCGGAGGAAATGATTTATTTGTAACTTTTTTATCATATAGATTCTTCGGCTTTAGACAATTTAATTTCTTGCTGCTTCTCTGTTATTCTTCCACTATAGTTTACGTACCGTTCCACAACAATAACTTTATCTTGTTCAATTTTTTTTACAACTCCATAATTAGGACCAACCAGATCATTTAGTTTAATAGAATAACCCCGGCCATTCGGAATCTCAATTAAAGCGGTGCTTCCCATCGTTCCCCAAATAACTCCGCTTAGTTTTAATGATGAATATTGATTGTTTTGTAAAGGCCCTAAAATAGTATCACGAAAATTTGTTTTTGCAATAGAAATTAGTTGTCTGTATTCTTCCAGTTTTTGAATTCTTTCTTCAGCCGGCACTTGTTTCACTGCTTTTTTATTTTTAAAAAAGCTGGCATGGCTTTTTAATTTTTTGTAAAGAACAGGATCTTTTCTTTTAATTCTGTTGTAGAAATATAAATTTATCGATTCCAGGGATTCTACATTTTTAATAAATTCAGCAAACTTTTCAGCTTCAGCTTGATTTTCTTTTATTTTAGCTTGTCTTCCTACTATTAATGATCTGAACGGATCTCTCTTTCCAGCAGGATTATAAACATAATCGTATGATACTTTTTTTGTTTGAGGAGATTTAGAAGGTGTTAATAGAGGCACAGCCTTCTTTCTTGATTTTTCAAGAAAAGCCAGAAGTTTTTTGCTGGTTCTAACTTTTGGAATGTCTTTCAGGGCTATCAAGCTTCTGGAATTGATTTGGTTATCTTTATACATAAATACACTGTTAAAAGATTGTACTGTCCTCATCAAGTCCAGGGATTTTATTGTTTTTTCGACAGAATGTTTCGGAGAAACTAGCGAAAGGCCGACAGGGTTTTTTATAATACCTTCTGAGATGCTATCCCGTAAGAGGGAAGTATTGATAAAAAACATTCCGTTATTCTTTGCCGGAATATTGGATGAAATATATTTTTTGTTTTTTTCAAGCGGCGGTATCTTCTTCTTTGATGCATCAATCAATCGCTTAATTTCTTTTTGGTTTAAGGAAATAAAAAGAAAATTATCAACAATGGAATATACCGGTTGAGCGGGTATCGGAATTGGGATGGAGAGAGAGTTTACATCGTAACCTTCATAAGATTCTCCTGGAAGTGATTTTTGTTTCGATGATTTGGCCATTCTGGTTTGAATCTTATTTATAAGATTATTGATTTTATCTCTGTTTTTGATCTCCAGTCCTATTGTTATGCCGGGAATCTGCATAGGGGCGGTTTTATCCTGAACCGAGACACTATAAAAAATTTCATTCCCTATAAAAGGAATGACATCTTTTTCAAGATCTACCCCTGTAGATTCACTAAAAGTATCGGCAAAGGTTTTTTTTGCCGCATTTTTTTCAAGCCCTTTGGTAAACTGCTTAAAAAATAACGACGGTTCAAATATGTTTGCTCCATAGATGGCAACATTCCCTGGCATAAAATTTAAAGATCTCAATTTTCTGGGTTCCATCTTTATCGTCTGAAGCAATTTCTGTTCTGCTTTCTTTTTGTTAATAGTAAGAGCGCCATTAATTTCCAAGCCTTTTTGAATTTTGAAAGTAATGCCGAGGAATTTAAAGGATTGCAATTCTTTTTTAGTGTTATCGATAGCTTTTGGCGAGACAGTTTTAGAAGGTATTAAGTTATTTGAAATGTTTGGAACAATTTTCTCCATATCCGCAAATAAAAGACCTGCCATGGAAAGATCAGAAGTTTTGAAAAGGGAATTAAATCCCTCGGAATTAATAAACCTGTCGCTCTCCTTTCCATCCATCAAGTCTATTCCTTTTTTCAATAAAATATCTGAAGAGGACCCTAAGAGCAGATTTTTTGTTATAACGTAATGGAAGGAATATTTTTGTTCCTGATTTTTATAAGTAATAATTGTTTTATCTTTATAATTATTTTCTGAAATAGTTACCTAATTTCCAAGCAGAGAATCTTTTGCCCTTTGCAACTTTTCCTGGATTTTTGTTATTGAGCTTATTTGTGCTGCAAAGAGGTAATTGCCCGTGCCTGGTTTATCAGGGGGATAGAGCGCTAATCCAATTTCCTGCCCCAGGAAATCCATCAGGATTTTTTCCTCAAGTTGAGAAGAGATTTTTGAAAAAACGCTTTTCTCTTTGGCTTTCATCTCAAAACTTGCTAGAAGAGGTTTTGACGGATTAATAATTTTATATTCCACTGCCTGCTTATAAAAATTGGAGTTTTTAATCAGCTTGGTAATTTTTCCCAAATCTTTTGAGTGAATCCAGATCATTGGGCCAGAGGGGAAAGAAGCAGATAACTGAGAAAAAGCAGGTTTTTCTATTTTAGAGGTTGCTGGTTTTGCCGCTTTCACAGGGACTTGTTGCTTAGTGGTAAGCGGGGGAGCTTCAGGGAAAAACATTTTTTGATTTAAGTAAACGTATGCCCCAAAGGCTACTAACAACAATAAAAGTAACAAGATACGTTTCATAATATTACATAGTACTTAAATAAATGTTTTTACAACCTTATAAAACATTGCCTTTTCAGAGGGGGGGATATCCCTCGCAGTGTCCCATGTCAGCAAAGTGTTTTTACTTTACTTCTTTTCTGGTTTTGTTTTTAAAGCCGCTTGTTCAAGGTATTTATAAGTGGTTGCTTTACAGGATGTCTCCAGAGAGATGTTTCCTGCTTTGCCTTTAGATTTTATTTTTACATTGGATATATCGACAATTCTTGACATTTTTCTTACTTTATCAAAAAAAGTCGCAACATCATGAAATTTGCCCACAATAACCATTTCTACAGGGACTTTGCTGTAAAAATCAACTTTCTCTTCAGGAAAGGGTTTAAAAAGGAGGAACTCCAGTCCCGTGTTTGTGCCGGTATCTGAAATAAGAGTCAGGAGTTCAGGAATTTCCTTTGCTCCGGGAAGCTGGATTTTTGCCTTTTTTAATTTTATGTTTAAATCGTCAATGTCTTTTTGAAGCATAGGCATTTTTTTTACATATTTTTCATATCCTCTATACTTCGTTATAAGCTTATCTCTGTCTGATACTAACCTATTGATTTCTTCTACCGTATTTTTGTGAGAAACATAATAATAGATAACAAAAAAAAGAAATATGACACCGCATACAGCCAGCCATCTTTGCCAGGGCGGTATGACCCATATTTTTTCATAAGGAATTTTATCTATTATATTTTCAGCCATATCATATTTTCTTTGTTTTCGATGAAGAGCCTTTTAGTTACCTGGTACACTGGATTGAAAATCTTCTGACTATTTCTCCAGAAACCTTTGCTCGTCTTGTTTCAATTAGTTCTATGCTCCTAAAATATGCTGATAGTTTTTCAAGATTTTTCATAAAAATCGCTATTGCAGGATCAGAAAAAGAATATCCTTCCAATCGCACCTTCGCGGCTGTTTCATCAAATCTGGTCAACCAAACTTCTGAAGGAAGGTTTTTGTTTATTTCATCCAGGAGCTGAGCAGGATCTGTTTGCTTTTTCTTTAATATTTTAATGCTTTTGAGAATGTGTGTTATTCTTTTTTTCTTTGCTTTTGCTTCATCCACTTTTTTAACTGTTTTGTCAATTTTTTTTAATTCCACATTCCAATGTGTAATTTCACTATTGACCTCTTTAATTCGATTGTTCTGATTTTGCCAAACAATACCAATAGCTACTAAAGCAAAGGAAATTCCCAGAAGGTAAAGGAGAAGCTCCTTCTGAAGCTGCATGATTCTTTTTAGTTTTCTATAATCGAGCAGATTGACTTTAATCACTGTCATCAAACCTTCTAATAGCGAGCCCTGTTGCTGTTGCTATTAAGGGGCTTATATAATCGATGTATTTCGGATCAAATATTTTTTTATTGATAGAGACTTTTTTCAAGGGATCAAGAGTTACGACGCTAACCCCCAACTTTTCACTTAAAAGCTGGTTTATGCCTGATATCTTTGAACAGCCGCCGCTTAGAAAAATTTTTTCAACATTACGATTGGCTGCTGTACTGTAAAACTCAATAGATTTTTGAATTTCTGAAGCAAGCATATCCGTAACCTCTACGATAATGGAAACGATTTTATCTTTGTTATCTTCAGTAACATTCAACCCTAATTTCATTTTTTCAGCATCTTCGTAGTCAACTTTCAACTGGTTTTGGATGGTTTCCGTATATTTATTTCCTCCCAGAAAGATGTCTCTGGTAAATCCCATAGAACTACCCTCTATAATGCCAATATTGGTTACAGACGCGCCTATATTTACAATAGAAACCACCTCATCCATTTTTTCATCGTAATTAAGGCTGAAGTTGTTTTCAACCGCGAAAACATCAAGATCAAAAACCACAGGTTTCAAGCCGGCGTTTAAAAGAATGCTCTCTCTCTGTTCAATAATATCTTTTTTGGCAGCGACCAACAAAACTTCCATTTGCTCGCCTTCGCTTTCTGCATCCGGATCTTTTACTGCCGAGCCTAAAATAGTAAAATCTATATTGACATCCTTGATATCAAACGGAATATATTGCTCCGCCTCCATTTTGATGGATTCCGCTAACTCATGTTCACTCATTTTAGGTATATTAATTTTTTTTATGACTACCGATTCTCCGGAAACAGATATTACAGCGAACTTTGTTTTGATTTTTTCAGAGGAAATTAACTGCTTTAAAGCTTCTGAAACAAGGTTGGGGTTTTCAGTCATTCCATCTTCAAATGTATTTTCAGAAAGATGAATAAGTCCTACATTCATAAGCTCGAAGCGATTCTTTTTTTGTAGCAATTGAACAATTTTTATGGAATGAGATCCAATATCAATTCCTACTAATTGTGTTTTTTTTGAAAGTCCCATTTTAATCCTCAGGAAAAATTTTATCTTTTTGATCCAATTTATAGCCCAAAGCTATAATTATTTTTCTCCTGGTATCCAAGCGGCATTCGTGCCCCTTTTCAATCCGGTCAATGGTTTGAACTGAAACATTCGCCTGCCGTGCCAGTTCAGCTTTACTCATCATTCGTAACTCCCTTATTTTTTTTACATGGTTGTCGAGCATAATTGCCTTCCTGTTTAAAAGTTAATTTATGCTAAATTAAACACTTTTTATAATCAGAAGGATATAACTCTATCATAAATACAATATTAGTCAACACTTTTTTTAATTAATTTTAATTAGCTTTAATTATGACATAATTATATTTTGTATTTTTGGGAGGAATTTCTCATGTTTTGAATGGCGGTCAGCATAGCTTCGGCTTTGTTATAAGTTTCGCAAAACTCTAGTTCAGGTTCTGAGTCTGCAACAATTCCAGCACCAACCTGAAAATAGGTTTTGCCTTTATTTATCAATAAGGTTCTTATAATTATATTTAAATCCATTTCTCCGGAAAAACCAATATAACCTAAAGAGCCAGTATAGAGACCACGACTAATATTCTCAATTTCGTTAATTATTTCTATGCTTCTAATTTTGGGGCATCCGGTAATCGTGCCTCCTGGAAAGCAGGCATTCAAAATCGTTTTCAAATTAATATTATTTTTTAAAATGCCTTTAATATTAGATACGATATGCCAGACATGGGAGTATTTTTCAAGAATCATAAATTCATTGACCTTCACACTTCCATATTTACACAATCTGCCTAAATCATTTCTCTCCAAATCAACAAGCATAAGATGTTCGGCTTTCTCTTTTTCGCTTAAAAGCAGTTCATTGGAAAGCAATTTGTCCTGATTCAATGTAATTCCTCTAGGTCTGGTCCCAGCTATAGGTCTTGTTTCAATTTTGTTTTTACATACTTTAACCAATCGTTCGGGAGAGGAACTCGCGATAAAAAAATCATCTAATTTTAAAAAAGCTGAGAAAGGAGAAGGGTTTATTTTTTGTAAGCACTTGAAAAGATTAAATGGGTCCCCATCAAACTCTGCTTCAAACCGCTGTGATAAATTGGCCTGATAAATCTCCCCTTCTCTAAGATATGCTTTGGCCTTTCTCACCATAGCTTCGAATTCTTTTTTAGTAACATTAGATTGAAAAGCTTCCTTTGCGAGTACTATTGTTTTTTTGCTGTTGAAAATTTTTTCTTTAGACGGGGATAAATGATACTGATTAAGTCTATCTCTCAGTCGGAGAATTGAATTGGAATAAATTTGGCCGATTTGTCTTACATTGGTTTTGGCCAAACAAATGAATTTGATCTTTTTTTCAAAATGATCGATAGCAACAATCTCATCGACAAAAATAAAATGGATATCCGGACAAGTCAGGCCATCTTTTTTTATCCTAATAGATGGTTCTAAATAATGAACCAGATCATAACTGAAATAGCCGATACCACCGCCAAAAAAATGAGGTATATAAGAAAAGTAGGAGGTCTTGTATTCTTCAAATAATGATATAAACGATTTAAATGGATCTGATTTTTCTGAAAAGGTTTTATCTTTTTTCCAGATAGTCGCTTTTCCGTCCTGGTATTTAAAACGAAGAAAAGGATCTCCTCCTAAAAAAGAATATCTGGCGGTCATTTTTCCACCTTTGCCGCTATTTAATAAAAAAGCGTATTTATATTTATAAAACAGGTCTTCGAAAATTCCGATAGCGGATTTACTTTCGTCTAATGGAAGTTCTGCAACAACAGGAATTAAAGACTGATTTTGAGACAGGTCAGCAAACGTATCTTTATCGGGATAGAAATAAGTCATAAGTTCTTTAAATGTTTATATTGTTGCAATTAGGGGAAACTGACGGGTGCAAAGCTAAAGTTTTGCCCTGCGAATGATTTTTAATCAATTAGGTATGGAGGGCAAGCCTTTAGGTTTACTTTGCCAGACATGAAAATTCCTTCTTTATCGCTTTGATGTTTTCAGGGGAAGAAAAAATATCGTAAACAGTCATAGCAAGGGCTTTTGCTCCGGAGACCATTCTTTCAATCCCTTTATCGGACTTGGCTGCTATTGCAAATTCAGGGGAATGAGCCACTGTGTTTAAGCCGCATATTCCAATATCTACGTGTATAGTAGGCACAATCTGGCTTAAATTCCCGATGTCTGAAGACCCTTTTCCACCCTCTTTTTTTGTTGAATCCTCTTTAATTCCAAGGAGTGTTAAGTTTTTTCTAAACAGGTCTGCAAAGGAATAGTTAGGTTTAAAAGGATGATATACCAAATCTTTTATTTCTTTAGAAAGAGTACAGCCGGTTGATAGTGCGGCCCCTTCAGCGCATTTTATAACTTTTTTGATGACTGTATTAAAATAAGGGATATCCAGGGCTCTGATATAGAAAATAGCTGATGCATTATCCGGGATAATATTCGGTGCTGTTCCACCTTTGCTGATAATGCCATGGACACGGGTATCATCCCTAAGCTGTTGACGAAGAGCATTAATGTTGTTGAACGTCTGAATTACTCCGTCCAGAGCATTGATTCCTTCATAGGGAAATGCTGCTGCATGGGCCGATTTTCCATGAAAGGTAAACTTTATTTCCTGGAGGGCAAGCATCAAGGCAACACATCTGGTCTGATTGGAAGGATGCATCATCATAGCCACATCGACATTCTTAAAAATGCCGTTTTTCATCATCGATATTTTTCCACCACCGCCTTCCTCTGCCGGAGTTCCGAGAACCAGTAGTTGCCCGTTCATTTTAAAATTTAAATGATGTATTGCCGCTGCGGCTCCAATGCTTGCCGTCCCGATTAAATTATGTCCACAAGCATGACCCAATTCAGGTAAAGCGTCATATTCTGCCAGAATCGCTACAGTCGGATTTCCGTTATAGTTGTTGGAAGAAGCTCTAAAAGAGGTGGGTAGTCCTGACAAGCCTTTTTCAACGGACAAACCATTCTGAGCCAAAAAGGAAGTTAAGATTTCCATTGAACGGTATTCTTGAAAAGGCATCTCCGGATTTTCGTGAATCTCAAGTGCAATATCGGCCAGAGATTGCTTAATCGTATCGATAAAATTTATAATTGCTTTTTTGTCTTCTTCCATGAATGTCTCAGGTGCGTGGCAAATTTCTAAGTATTCTAAGGTAATTCAGTTTTGCAGGAATTTTATCATCTTCACAATAATTATTTTCCGCCAAAATTTTAAGGTCGTCTAAAACCTCTCTATCTCCCTCAAAAATCACTTTTTCATATCCTTTATCCGAGATAAGACCTGCTGCCATCAAAAGATTGATAACTGATTTGGCATTAAAACGTTGGCTGTCCACAATCATCTCCACATCAGTTCCGTGTTCATTAACAATCAATGAAACATAAGTTGAAGGTTTTGCGTGAAATCCCAGAGGTTTGGGAACAGGAAGTTCATACTGGACTTTTTCAACGTAGGCAGTCATTATGTCTTCTGCCAGCGTGTTTCCTTTTTGCATATAGTAATTACTGTAATAAAAACAGAAATTTATTATCTTGTCCAATACCTCTTTTCTATCAACAATCGATGCTATCTTTTCAGAAGCGCTGTTAGGATTGGTATCGCTCTCATGGCGTTCATAAAAATGAGATAGCCATCTTGCTGCTTCCAATAAATGAAGGGGAATAGATGTAGCCCTTCTGAGGTCACTGAGTTTGCAATTTTCACGTTCCATAACCGTATTTTTGACATAAGTATCATAATCGGACTGTACGCCATGAATAATTGTTTTTAGTTTTCTTGCTTTTTTTTCATTTATCTTTAAGGGTACAAGTTCGAATAATTCATCGGAAGAAAATTTACACCCGAGATTTTCTTCTCGGCACATTTTAGCTACCTTCCTTACTTTCCGGGCCAGCGATAATATTCTTTCTTTTTCCCCGTCTACTTTTTTAAACTCAAAATCAGCTGGAAGTGGTTGAGTAGGTTCAATATCACTATATTCTTTTTCAGGAGGGACAATTTCCTTTACAGGGATCCTGAGTTCTTTTGCTTCTTCAAGACAAGCGATGAAAAGGTTTTTTATGAACTGATTCACGAACTCCAATGTTTGACCGGTATCCTTAATAAAATCAGAAGAATCCTTTTCAATTTCCGTAATTTTGTAATGTTCATATCGATGAAAGATGTGATGTAACAGGTAGGCTACAATTCCCAGGTTTCTCATCGACGCAATAAGTTCCGAAAAATAAAACCATTTTTTATTTAACCGTGCGCCATGGTCATCTAAAAAACTTTCAAAAGATTGAAGCTGTTGAATAAATATCCCGAATAATTTCTTGCTTGAACGAAAACGGCTTCCAGACCAGTAGTAATAAAGCGGGAAAAAAAATTCACCTGCTTTTCCTGCCAGTTCTATAAAGTGGCTGCCATTATCCTGTTTACTATTTTTTTCTTTTAAATTCATAATAGTAAAAACTTGTAACAGTTTTCAGGAGTCTAGGATCAGCAGTCAGGTGGCGTGATAAATTATGCGTTGCGGATTGCAAGTTTTTAACTCTTAATCAGGCTAAATCCTGATCCCCTGCTCCTGGTACCTGAAGATTTACTTTCACTCTACCCAACTGAAATTATCTTGTCAAGACGCTGTAATTGAGCTATCCCAACAGCAAGGCATGTCAAAATCTTCGCGATTTGGCATTATCAGACGAGATTATCAGTAGCAAACAAAAAGAAGAAAAGCGATTTTTTTTAACCCAATATCAGAAATCAAAAAACGTTTTACGTAATGGTATGACTCCATTAATTTATCTAAAGTATATTGCCAATACTTGAATGGAAGTTCATTAGCGGTTTTGTAAACCAGATAAACTGCAATTATTATGACAACAAAATTGGGAAGCCACATCGCTAAAAAAGGATGTAGTTTGCCCGTATCACCTAAACTCTCACCGAATAACAACAATATGTAATAAAACACTATTACAAACAGGCTCATAGTAAAACTTCCTGATTTTCCGGAGCGGCTGCACTTCACTCCTAAAGGAGCTCCAATTAAACCAAAGATCAAGGCGGCAAACGGGATGGAAAATTTTTTGTGCAGTTCAACTAACTCATTGCTAATAGTGATGCCTTCTTTTTTATGTTTTTCAATTTTCTCTTTTAGTTTTGAAATAGAGAGCTCTCTATTGCCTCTTAATAGATTGCCACCGATTTCTTCAGGCTTTGGAATTTCCATTTCAAGAATATATCGTTTAAATTTTAATGTATGATAATTTTTTTTATCTTTTCCGAGGCGGTGAATTGTTCCATTTGTTAGTTTCATTTGAACAACAAATGCATTTTTGTCGGAAAGAAGAGTGCCTTTTTCAGCGTTAATAATTCTGTTTTCACCTTCTTTCGTCGTCTCTGATATAAAAATCCCTTTCATCAGCGGACTGTTTTCATCTTTTTCGTCCACATAAATGATCATATTTTTAAAATCATTATTGAATAGTTTAGACTTAATTTCATAATTTGCTTGTGTTCGCAAAATCCGAAACAGCAATTCTCGAAATGCCTGATTTCCATTTGGCAGACCATAGATCATCATAAACCCTGTTAGGATATAAGCAAAAAGCGATAAAGCCATAACAGGAACCAGGAGTTGGTATAAACTGATCCCTCCTGCTTTTAAGGCAGTAATTTCAGAATCAGTGGAAATACGGCTGAAAGTCACGACAGACGCAATTAAAACTCCTGTGGGAATAGTTAAAACCAAAAAAGCAGGAGCAATATAAAGTATCATTTTAGTTACATTATAAAATGATACTCCTTTATTAATTATTACCTCTGTTAAGTAAAGCAGCTTATCGAGAAAAAGAGCGCCCGTTGTTGCCAGTATTGCAATGACAAAAACAAGAAACAACTCACAAAAAATATATCTGTTAATTTTGTTCATAAAACTTTAAGGTTGGCGTATTTGGATTTAAGTTTTTTCTTTCCTGCTCCTTTAAAAAATACACTGAGTACCTCCTGATCATTGCTGCCATTTACGTCCAGAATAATCCCGTTCCCAAAGGTCGAATGATTAACCTTGGTTCCAATGGAAAACTTACTGTCGTTTATTTTTTGCCAGCTTTTTCGAGGAAAACGGTTATAAGCTAAAGGCGAATGGCTGTTTAGAGAAGATGCAGTTGTTTCTATAAGCTCGTCAGGAATGTCTTTAATGAATTCGGATGGAGGATTTGTCTGTTCCATACCATAAATTTTTCTCGTCACCGCGTTCAGAAAAAAAAGTCGGTTTTTAGTGCGTGTCATCCCTACATAACAAAGCCTTCTTTCCTCCTCCATTTCCTCATCACAGTCCATGGACCTGATATGTGGAAAAATTCTTTCTTCCATGCCTGTGATAAACACAACAGGGAATTCAAGTCCTTTTGAATTATGTAAAGTCATGAGGGCTACCGAACCATGTCCATCATCAAAGCTATCTATGTCCGATACCAGCGCCGCCTGGTCAAGGAAATTGCTGACAGAAACGTCGTCATTATTTTCTTCAAAACTTTTGGCAGCAGTAATTAATTCCTTCAAATTCTCGATTCTGTTTCTTGCTTCAAACGAATTTTCGTTCATTAATTTATCGACATAACCTGTTTCCGCCTGTATATATTTGATTACCTCGGAAACGCTATTTCCCCCTGCAAATTCTCTTAACCTGCTTAAAAGGCCGCAAAACTTTTCAACCTTTTTTCTAACAGCGCCCGAAAAGGCTTTCGAGTCTGCCATTTCTCTCATGGCATAGAACCGGGTAAGCTTTTTTTCACTGGCAAAAGTATTTATTTTGTTCAAAGTGACCTTTCCGATACCATGGTTATTCGTATTGAAAATCCTGTTAAGGCCTACGGAATCGTCAGGATTAACAATAACACGGCAATAAGCAATAACATCTTTAATTTCTTTCCGATCGTAAAACTTATGTCCTCCAATAACTTGATAAGGAATACCTGATTTTCTCAAAGACTCTTCAATGACCCGTGATTGAGCGTTTGTTCTGTAGAACACCGCGATATCGCTAAAGCCTGCTTTCCCCTTTCTTTGAAATTCAAGAATCGTTTGACTTATATAATCTCCCTCGTCTTTTTCATTAAAAGCCCTGTAATATGTGATCTTCTCGCCTGCCCCGTTATTAGTAAAGAGTGTTTTTCCTTTTCTCTGCCTGTTTTTGCTTATTACATAGTTGGATGCTTCTAAAATAATTTTAGTGGATCTATAGTTTTCTTCCAGTTTAATAATTTCCGCATTTTTAAAATTTTTTTCAAAACTCAGGATGTTTTCAATATTGGCCCCCCTCCACCGGTAAATAGATTGATCTTCGTCTCCCACCACACAAATATTCTGATATTTTTTGGCAAGGAGGGAAATAAACAAGTACTGCAAATAATTAGTATCCTGATATTCATCGACTAAAATGTATTGAAATCGGTTTTGATAGTCCTCCAGCAGATCAGATTCAGATTTGAACAGTTTTACGGTTATCAACAGGAGATCGTCAAAATCCAGAGCATTGTTTGCCTTTAACTTTTTTTGATAGACAGGAAAAACTTTTTGGGTGATATCATCAAAATCATTGATTTCATCAATCGTGGAATTATTGTCAGGTTCTTTCGGATTGTTTTTTATTAAGCTGATTTTACTGGAAATCGCCATGGGAGAATATTTCTCCTCGCTTAAACCGGTTTCTTCGATGCATTCCTTGATCAAAGCATTCTGGTCAACGGTATCGTAAATAACAAAATCCTTTGAATACCCTAACCGGTCAATTCCCGTTCTTAAAATGCGAACACACGCGGAATGGAAAGTGGAAGTCCAAATATCGAGGCTCTTATTGCCGAGCAGGGATTCTATCCGCTCTTTCATTTCTGAAGAGGCTTTATTGGTAAAGGTCAGGGCAAGGATGTTATAAGGGTTGACTCCTTCTTCATTAATTAATCGGGCAACCCTGCAGGTAATCACCCTTGTTTTTCCGGAACCTGCTCCGGCAATGACTAAAAGTGGACCATCCTTATGCATCACAGCTCTTTGCTGTGCCTGATTTAAATTTTTAAACATAATATAATAAAAAAAGCATTCAGCTTTCAGCCAATAGCATTCGGTATCTTTCTGATCTAAAAAGTTACGGTTGGAAGTTTGCTAAAAAATAATAGGAGCCGGGATAAAAGTTACCACAAAAATAGCAATTGAAATCAATCCTATTTTTTTATCCTTATTCGTTAGTGGGGTTGATTCGTCTATTAACGGGGGATGCCGAAATCCAAACACAGCTACAATAGCTGCCCATATAAACCAACCGTGCCAGCTGAAATAACCTAACGGAATTAAAATAATAAAGGTGATTTTAGAAATAATTTGATAGTTTTTTTCAAACAGGGCGTAAATAATATGCCCCCCGTCTAATTGCCCAATCGGAAGCAGATTTAATGCCGTAATAAATAAACCAATCCAGCCGGCAAAAGCAATAGGGTGCAAAACGATGTCTGCATTCTCCGGTGAAACGCCCAATATCATTTTAGTTAGAAAAGAAAGCGTTATTGAAGAACCAAATGAAAATCCAAGTTGAAATTGGGGTTCCTTTATCTCAGATAAGGTCAATCCAATAATGAGAGCTGGTATGCATACCACAAACCCTGCAATAGGGCCTGCAGCGCCAATTTCCAGCAAAACACGCCGGTTTGGAATTGGAGATCTCATTTTGATGAAGGCTCCAAAGGTTCCGGCAATGAAAGGGGGAGGCGCTGGTATGAAATAAGGTAACGTGGCAGACACCCCCCATTTCCGGGTCATTAAATAATGTCCCATTTCATGGGCGCCTAAAATCAAAATAAGGGTTACGCCAAAGGCCAGGCCACCGGCCAAAAAAGTAGAGACCAGGGTGGCTATGAGTAAAAAAAAATGGAGCAACAATTGACGGCGAGGAATGTCGTTAAACATGTAAGGCGATTAAGTGTGGTAAAACTTAAGTTGTAAAAAGTTCAATTGAGAAGGTCAAATAGAAACCTTGTTATATAGATTTTCCCACTTTTCAAGTTCATCAATAACATTGACACCAATAGAATATCTTCCATCTGTTATTTGATTTTTATAGGCAACAACGCCATTAAATGTTTCGTGTGAAGCAACATCACCTTCGGAGAAAATTCTAAAAGTCAAATTTCCATTTATTTCAGGAAATTCAAATTCAACCCATCCCTTAAATCTTTTTCTGCTGATATTATCCAGCATACACATTTTCCAACGGTTATTAACATATGTTTCTATAAATTGAATTGGGCTAACTCCTTTGCTAAACTTAATAGCAACTTGGTGGCGTTCATCAATCCTTTTCCCCTTATCTCTTTCAAGCGGTTCATTTTGGCTGGAACTGTATACTCTGTTTCTCCCCGCATTTTTTGCAAAATATAGACATTCGTCAACACCGGTCAAGAGTTCGCTGTTTGTTTTCCCGTATTTGGGAAAACTGGAAACTCCTGCTGATATCGTTATTTTTCGAGGAGATTGATTTTTTTGATTAATTGTTAGATATTTTTCTGCCTTGAATCTAATTTTTTCAGCTATACTTACCGCATGTTCTTCACTCGCTCCTGGAAGTAAAATAATAAACTCCTCACCACCGTATCTCGCCGCTATATCTCCCTTACGTGTAATTGATTTAAGAAGAGACGACAGTTTTTTCAGGACACTATCACCAACAGGATGACCGTAAGTGTCATTTATAGATTTAAAATGATCCACATCAACCATGATCAATGAAAAAACACTTTGGTTCCTTTCTGCCTTACTGATCTCCTTACCAAAAACATCCATAAAGTATCTCCGCGAATGCAGTTGAGTGAGATCATCAGTGATTGCGAGTTTGCGAGTCTCCATAAAAATTATGGATTTTTCAAGGGCCTGAGCAATTTGTAGAGCTACTTCATTAAATAAAGCTAAATTGCTTTGTTTGAAACCATCGACTTCATTTCTATGAATATTAAATACTCCAATAACTTTTTTATTTTTGTTTTTTAAAGGTGCTGAATAAAACGATCCGGTCCCGGTTTTTTTTCCTTTATAGTGAAGATACCTGCTGTCTTGGTTAATATCCTTAACCAGAATAGGCTTTCCATTTTTTGCAACCAGACCTGATATTCCTTCTCCTATTTTAAAAGAGATGTCCTTTATTTTTTTCCTGGAGGTACGGTTGGCAGACCACATGGTAAGTGTTTTTCCCTTCTCGTCAAGAAGCAAAATGGAAAAATCATTAATACCTAAAGAATGTTTAGTAAACTTTTCAGCTTCAATTAAGATATTATCTATTTCCAGGTTAACGTTCAAATTCTTGCTCAGATTGTACAGAGCAATAATCTCAAATAGACGTTCCGATAAGCCATCGATTTGTCGCTTAGTCGAATCTAAAAGCTTCAAGTTGTTCTGACCATTAGTTTTTTTTCTTCCCACAAATCACTCTCTTTAGTGCATTGATATTATTAAGCAATATTGGATTTAAACATAAAAATATAATGGTTAAATATATGTTATAATAGCTGAAATCTGCTTTTCAAAACAAGGAAAAAAAGCAGATAACTCTCTGCCTTGTTGCTGCATAACAAAACAGTCTTTCAGTTCAACCCTTTAGCCAAACTTGCCCAAAATAAATTTCAGAAGAAAGCCTCAGTCAGTCCTTGATTTTACTAATATCTTTGCTATTTTAGCATTAGTTAATCTCGTTATTTTTAATTTTTTTTGTTAATCCAGCAACTTATGAGTGATAACGAACATGTTGTGCGCGCGGCAGGCGCTGTAGGGGGTGCAACTTTTATCAGCCGAATCCTTGGATTTGTGCGTGATATGATCATTGCCAACCTTTTTGGAACGAAAATGGCAGCGGATGCTTTTTTTGTTGCCTTTAGAATTCCCAATCTCCTACGCAGACTTTTAGGTGAAGGATCATTAACCGCGGCGGTTGTCCCTGTCTTTACCGAATACCTGACTACAAAAGACAAAGATGAAACATGGAAGTTAGCAAATATTTTATTAAACACTTTTTTGTTAATATTGTTTGTTACGGTAGTTTTAGGAATAATTTTGTCTCCTGCTATCGTACGTGTAATCGCGCCCGGATTTCATGCTTCTGCTGAAAAGTTTGATCTGACAGTCAAACTCACCCAATTTATGTTCCCTTATCTCTTATTTGTAGGGATGGCAGCGCTAACAATGGGGATGCTGAATTCTCTCCGGGTTTTTTTTATTCCCGCAATTGGTCCTGTTTTTTTGAATGTTTGCATGATTATTGCCGCTATCTTTTTAGCTCCTCGCCTGGAAGAACCCGTTTTAGCCCTTGCCGCTGGAGTTGTCGCGGGAGGAGTACTGCAATTTTTCATCCAGGTACCCGCGTTAATTAAAAAAGGGCTTCAATATAAAGCTACACTGGATTTTAAGCATTCCGGACTTGTAAAGATCGGAAAACTAATGCTTCCATCGCTTGTGGGATTGGCTGTAATGGAGATCAATATCTTTGTCGATACGCTTCTCGCATCACTTCTGCCTGAAGGTTCTGTATCTTATCTCTATTACGGCAACCGGTTGGTCCAGTTTCCCCAGGGAATTTTTGCTGTAGCCCTGGGCGTCGCCATACTCCCGACCCTTTCACAGCAGGCAGCCCAAAATCAGATGGACAAGTTAAAAGATACATTGTCCTTTGGCATTCGGTTAGTTCTGTTTATAACCATTCCGGCAACCGTTGGTTTGATTGTTTTAAAAGAACCCATTATCAATCTACTTTTTGAGAGGGGAGAGTTTACACATCAATCCACCGTGGCTACAGCCCATGCTCTTTTTTACTACGCTATAGGATTGTGCGCTTTTTCAGGTGTTAAAGTAATTGTTCCTGCTTTCTATTCATTAAAAGACACCGTAACGCCGGTTAAGGTAGCCGTATATGCCATGATTACTAATATTGTCCTTAATCTCTTGTTAATGGGCCCACTGCAACATGGCGGCTTGGCTCTGGCTACCTCTTTATCTTCTTTGTTAAATGTTATATTGCTGATTTTTATTCTGCGAAAAAGAATTGGAGGCATCAAGGGGAGAACAATACTCGTTTCTACAATCAAATTAGCCGTGGCATCAATAATTATGGGTTTTATAATTTACTGGATTAATACCGGATTTTATGACTTGGGAGCGAATACTTTGTTAAAGGCCGGAGTTCTTTTTGGAAACATTGTACTGGGAATAATTTTTTATTTTATCGTATCTTTTTTCTTAAAAGTTGAAGAAGTAAAGTTTTTAATTGATCTTGTTAAAAAGAAACTTGCATCAAGTTCCAAAATTTAAAAGTTGAAATTGAAGGCATACCACGATAAAGTTAAAAAACTCACGTCTAATTAATTTTCATTTAAGGAGAAAAGATGTCCCAGGCAAAGGCAGGTGATAAAGTAAAAGTGCATTATAAAGGTTCTTTCAAGGATGGTAAGGTTTTTGACTCATCGGAAGGAAAGGACCCTCTTGAGTTTACTATTGGACAAAAAATGGTTGTTCAGGGGTTTGAAAACGCAATTGTCGGAATGGCTTCAGGAGAGAAAAAGAAAATCTCTATCCAGCCAAAGGAGGCTTATGGTGAATACAGGAAAGACCTTGTTGCGACCATTGACAGATCGGAAATACCGAATGATATTAAACCGGAATTAGGCATGATGCTTCAAGTTAGTCCGGAACCGGGAAGACCAACGGCTGTTACTGTAACAGAACTCAATGAAAAAACCTTAACCCTTGATGGCAACCATCCGCTTGCCGGAAAAGAGCTTACCTTTGAGCTTGATCTGTTATCCATAAGTTAATGAGAATAGAGAAGAAGAGACATGCCTTTTTTTAACGGGACAACAGAAGATAAACCGGAGTAATAAAAAATTCTAAGATATTTTGCATCTTTGCGGTGAATATTTATCCACTTTATCTTATTGAATAGACAGGGTCTTCTATAGCTTCACCGTGGCAAAGGGGACATTTCCCGGGCTTATTAATCTTCTCTCTCTTTTTGAAGATAAAGCCGCATTTTTTGCATGTGGCAGGGTCAACAACCATTTTAAGATTATTCCTGAATATTGATTTTTTGATATGTTCGAGGTGCGCGGAAACTTCCTTTTCAGAAATCCGGACATAGCCGGATATTTCCTTCGCGGTCAGAATTTGTTCCTTGAGAAAGGAAACAATTTCCTTTCTTACGGTCTCATGCCTTTCAAGGGGAATAAAGGGTTCTTTCGGTTTCTTATTCATTATTGCCTAACCACGAAGCCACGCTCAGCGGGGCGAAGAACACAAAATGCACGAAGAAAAAGTACTCTGCGGTAAAATGAAAATCTTTGAAAGCATACAAAAAGCTGACCGCTGATAGCTGAATGTTGTTTACTTTACATCTTTCCCTTAAGCCAAATTCTCCACTCTTTGATGAACCTTTTATCAAAACCTTTTGATTCAGCTAAATTAAAGAGTTTTAATGCTTCTTTATAATTTTCTAAAAGCGCAAGGGAGCTGGCTAAATTATATATGATTTTCGGGTCATTTTTTTTAAGCTGATGCGCAATTGCGAAATATTTATTTGCATTAAGATTATCCTGCTTAGAAAAGTACGCGGTTCCCAGTTCATTAAAAAAATAACCGCTTTTATTTTTTTTATCTTCCGCATAAGGTTTTAGAAGGTCTATAACCTCTTGATGTTTTTGTTTAGCATTCAAATCTTCCGCTTTCCATGACAGGGCATTATAATCCACATCTGAATTTCCAGCATAAATATTTTGAGATAAACCGGCTATTATAAAAAATAATCCTGTTACAAGTATGATGGTAGATATAGTATTAAATTTCCATTTCATAGGTTTTTATTCCTGATCGTTAGCAGCTCCCGACATCTGATTTTGATCCGTTAATTTTAATCTTCTTTACCAGCGATTCTTTTTCTATTCTGCTTAATCCTTTTATTTTGTACTCTCTCTTGCTTGCTTCTGAGCGTGAGTTAAGGGATTCCTTGTAAACCAGTCTCACCGGGCATCGGCCGCGGGTGTATCGGGCGCCGAGCAGATCACTGTTGTTATGTTCATCGATGCGCCGATCAACATCATTGGTGATACCGGTGTAAAGGCTTTGATCGGAACATCTGACAATGTAAACATACCAGTTACCCATGGTTTCTCATGATGCGGTCCGCGAATTTAGCTTAACGTACTTTAATGATTTAAAGAATATAGCTAAATTTAAATGATCAACAATAGTTGTTAATTATAAACTGACTAACGCCCAAATCCAAAATTATTAGTTTTGACAGTCTTTTATTTTTATGTTAGAAATTAAACACACATTTGCGGAGAGGAATTAGTGGAGTTTAAAATTTCACGTGAGGAATTTTTAAAAGGGCTTCAGACAGTTCAGGGCATTGTAGACACCAAAGGCGTAATGCCTATCCTGTCCAATATCTTAATCAAAACCCAATCAAACGGCATTGATATCTTTGCTACAGATCTTGACATTGGTATCAAAGGGTCTTACGGGGCAAAGATAATCTCTGAGGGCAGTGCTACTGTTAGTGGTCGGAAACTTCATGAAATTGTCAGGGAACTTCCTGATGAAGAAATTCACTCAAAGAGCGATAAAGAAAATAATTGGATAAACATAACGTGTAAAAAATCGACTTTTAAAATTGCCTGCCTACCGCCTGAAGAATACCCCGCATTTCCCGCTTACAAAGAGGAAAAAGATCTGGTCATTGAGATTGATCTTTTGAAGGAAATGCTCAAAAAAACTAATTTTGCCATTTCAACGGACGAAACCCGGTATACATTAAATGGTGTTTTGCTTGAGTCTGAAGGGAAAGACATTTCCATGGTGGGGACCGATGGACACCGCCTGGCTTTTATTAAAAAATCAAATGGGTTTGATAAAAAGGATAAGGTAGAAATAATTATTCCAAAAAAAGCGCAGGCTGAATTGTTAAAAATATTAGACGTCGGTGATTCTGATAAAGGTGATGCAAAAAAGATCATCAATATTTCTGTTGAAAAAAATCATGCGGCATTTAAACTGGATAAAATGGTTTTAGTAACCCGGCTGATCGATGGGCGTTTTCCTAATTACCGCCAGGTGATTCCGGAGGACAATACCAACAATGTTGTTATTAACTGTGAAATTTTTCTTCATGCCCTGAGGCGGGTCGCTATCCTGGCGGATGAGAAATCCAAGATGGTAAAGTTTGGGGTGCAAAAAAACCTTATGACACTTGTTTCGGATAATTCAGAACTCGGAGAAGCCAGAGAAGAAATTGATGTTGAATATAAAGGAAAAGACATAACTATCGGTCTTAACGCCAAGTATGTCATTGATATTTTAAATGTAATTAACGCAGAAAAAATTGCCTTTAAATTAAAAGACGCTGACAGTTCATGCCTGATAACTCCCACCGATAATGAAAATTACAGATGTATCGTAATGCCAATGAGAATATGAAATGCTTACGGCGTTTCCTAAAAAAGCTTCTCCTCAAAAAAAGATAACCGTTATTTTTCTCTATTTTTTCGTCGTTTACTCTGCTGTTTTCCTGTCTCAAACACAAATCGACAAAACAAGAAACCGTTACAGCAAGACTGAAGATATGAAGTATCTTCCGTCAGGGCAATTTTTAAAGGGAGCTGCTTTAGCATACGATGAACTTTTTGCCGATTATTTTTGGATTAAAGCGATAGTTTATTTTGGAGATCACTTCGAGACCGATAAGTCTTACAAATGGCTATATCATCTTCTTGATGTTGTTTCGACCCTGGATCCTTACTTTGAATATACTTATGAATTTGGCGGCGTAGCGCTTGCCTATTGGATCAAAGATGAGAACCTAAGTATTAAGCTTCTTAAAAAAGGAATGATCAATGTTCCTAAAACTCATGCACGTTATTGGACAATCCCTTTTTTTCTTGGCTTTAATTACATGTACTATAAAAAAGATTTTGCCACTGCCGCGCGTTACCTGGAAGAAGCCACTAAATACCCCGGACACCCGCGGTATCTTCCGTTACTTGTTGCCCGCCTTTATACCAATACCAAAGATCCTGAAATTGCCATTAAATTCTTGCAGGAGATTTATAGTTCAACAAAAAATGAAGAAGCAAAAAAAGATATAATAAAAAGAATCAATGAAATAGTAGTGGAGAGGGATATTTTTATTCTCGAAGATATGAGGGATCAGTTTAACAAAAAAAACGGTTCATACCCGTCGAATCTTGGAGAGTTAATTTCAGCAGGATTCTTAAAAGAAATACCCCGCGAACCATTCGGAGGAAAATATTTTATAGAAGAAGATCATTCCATTCACAGTTCTGCTGTTAGAAAAAGAATGGAATTATTTATCGATTAGAATCTTAAAAGGCCAGGGAATATCTATCGCTGCCAATAAGTAGTAAACTTTTTAATCGCCTGTCGGCACAATACTAAATTCGTGTACTCGATCCATTTTATTCAAAGCTTCGGCTAGTTTCTGAAAATTATCTTTTTTTTTCGACCGGACAGTCATCTGGTATTGAAAGGATTTCCCTTTTTCTTCAAGATGATAGCTGAGATTGGTACAGGTAATATTGTGATTATTTATTACTTCACATAATTCTTTCTCTGAAATGGATTCATTTCGCAAAAAGCGTATTGAGAGCCTTCCAAAGTAGAGGGATGGAATCACATCCTCAATCCATCGAAACAAAGACAGTACTCCTAATGTCATCAAAAAAGCTACTGCGGCCGGGAAGTAAAAACCTACGCCAATAATGATACCGATTGAAGCTGTCATCCAAATAGAAGCGGCAGTCGTCAAACCGCGAATAGCTAAATTTTCTTTCATTATTACGCCGGCGCCGAGAAATCCGATACCTGTCATAATACCCTGCGCCATGCGCGTTGGATCAATCCTTACCGTCTCCACATGCGCATCAGCCACAAACTCCCATTGATTCACAGAAAATAACATCAAGACCGTGGAAGCAGTACAGACAAGAGTGTGTGTCCGAAAGCCGGCCGGCCGGCCGTGGTAGGAACGTTCAAGGCCAATAAATCCCCCTGCAAACAGAGCAAAAACCAGTCTAAGAAGCATTGTTAAGTATTCATTTTCCATAGATACGTTTTTCGTGAGTTACCTATTGTTGCTGAGGCTTATTGCTAACACCTGAAATTAAGGTATCTATCCAATTATATAAGGATGGATTAACGATTTCAAGGCTTTATACGATGAGTTGTGGATTCGTCAGCGTCTCTAGCACATCGAAATCCAATGTTTGGAAGTTTCGTGTCTGGAGATATAGGATGGCGAAATGTGGTTCGTGAATTTTCAAGGATATTTTTCCATGAG
>MPMF02013541.1_pt1 | contig 23542 bp, 19 predicted proteins | sample 1617271 | NCBI WGS metagenome assembly MPMF02 (sample SAMN05944812, study PRJNA350692) | marine metagenome | biome: marine; feature: ODZ; material: water; isolation source: 120 m water sample prefiltered with 30 um filter, filtered on to 0.2 um... | place: Pacific Ocean | collected 2012-04-09... | reverse complement strand
CTTCAGGAAAGCATTGCCCATCTGTTGACCCGGCCCACCGGTCGTCCGCCGAACCATGTGCGGCGCTATTACGTCAGCTTCAGCTATCAGGCTGGAAGTTGGGACAGGAAGCGGCGCGTGGTGGCCAAGGTGGAATGGCATCCCGGCGAGCTGATCCCCCGTGTCGGCTTCATCGTCACCAACCTGTCGCGCCCCGCCGAGCGGGTGGTGGCGTTCTACAATCAGCGCGGTAGAGCGGAGCAGTACATCAAGGAAGGCAAAAACGCGATCAAATGGACTCGGCTGTCATGCCGTAAGTTCCGCGATAACGAGGTTCGGCTCCAGCTTCACGCTCTGGCCTACAATCTCGCCAACTTCATGCGGACCCTGGCCTTGCCGAAGGAGGTGGAGCACTGGTCTCTGACCACGCTACGAGAGAAGCTGGTGAAGATCGGAGCCAAGGTGGTCAGCCATGGCCGGTACGTCACGTTCCAATTAGCCGAGGTGGCGGTACCGAGGGAACTGTTCGGGAAAATCCTGAGCTTGATTGATGATCTACGACGAAGACCCGCTCCGGCGTAGGCCAAGGAAATCGACGGCAAGGTGAAAACGTCAGGAAAGCTGCGTCTGAACGGCGGAAAATATGGTCAAAGGGGCTTCCAGAAGCGGTCAAACCGCTAAAATCAGACCATCCGATGGTTGCTGGAAAATATGGCTACTACTGGGAGTGCGATGATGGTACGGTTTCCATGGATTTGGAGGCTATCTGGGGAATGTCGGTTAAGTATTGAGGGATTCTATGCAGGCGGCCGGGGAAAACCGATTTGCCCAGGCCGGCCTTGTGATTCGTCCTGACCGGTGCGCCGCGCCCGGTCGCCAGAGTGGGAACAAGTTCGAAACATCCAGCCTGAATCCGGCACCATGAGCGATCGCCAGTCAACCGAACGAAAAGCCGACCGCGCGGCCATCCGGCGCCGCTTGCCTCTGCGCGAGGTTTCAGCGGAATTCGAGGATGCCGCTTATGACGGCATCGGCGCCGATCTCAGGGCGACGCGCGTGCGCAACGGCCTCGATCTGGTCGGCGTGGCCCGCGCACTGCGCATCCGCCTGGAATACCTGCTGGCCCTCGAGGAGGGGCGTTTCGCCGAACTGCCGGGCTCGGTCTATGCCGTCGGTTTCGTGCGCACCTACGCCGAGCACCTGGGCATCGACGGCGAGGCGGCGGTTGATGCCTACAAAGCGGAAACCTCGGGACAGCGGGCCGAGACCAGGCTTTTGTTCCCCACGCCGGAGCCCGAGAACCGCATGCCGAAGGGCTGGCTGATCGGGCTTTCGTTGGCCCTTTTCGCTCTCGTCTATGCTGGCTGGTACTACGCCGAGAACAAGGACCAGTTCGTCATCGAACCGGTGGCCCAGGTTCCCCAGCGACTGGCCACGCCCGAGGCAACCGAGACGCCACCCCAGCCCGCCGTGCGCAACGAGGTGACCGAGCCGGCCGCGGCGGCCCCAGCCGAGCAAGCGGCGGCGGCAGCGGCTCCAGTGGCAGCGGCAACCGCCGAGCCCGAGCCGGCGCCTGAGCCTGGGGCGCAAGCCGAGGCTGAACCCCAGGCTGAGCCCGAGGCCCAGGCCCAGCCCGTGAACCAAGCGGCGGCCGAGCCCGAGCCCGAAGTGGCGCCGGCGCCCGCCCTGTCCCCGCCGATGGCGGTTGTCGAGCAACCGGAACCCCAGCCGGAGACCCAGGCTCGGACCGAGACCGAGACCGAAGTGCCGGCGCCGAGCGTTCGCGCCAGCCAAACCCCGGACGGCATCAGCCGCCGTCTGCTGAACCCCGACGCTGGTCAGGCCCTGCAGGGGCCGTCGCCCGCTTCGGTGCCGGTGGACGTGGTGGCCTACCCCCTGCCCAGCCGGCCAGGGTCGGCCCTGGCCCTGCCGGCCGCCGTTACCCAAGCGCCGGCTGCCGCCGCCGAGCAAGCCGCGGCGATGGTCGAGCCGGCACCGCCCAGCCCGGCGCCAACCGTCGCCCCAGAGCGGACGGCGGTCGTCGAGCCGGCACCGCCCAGTCCGCCGCCGGCAGTGCCGCAAAACAGGGCACAAACCGCGCCGCAAAGCGCCTCGGCCGGCGCGGCGGCCAGTGCCGTCACGGCCACGCAGCCGACCGGCGCCGGCCGCGTGCCACAGATTTTCGGTGCCGGCAACTGGAATGCCCGTGTCGTGGTGCAGGCCCGCGCCGACGCCTGGGTCCAGGTGACGACCGAGACAGGAGATCTCTTGCTCACGCGGGTGCTGCGCCAGGGCGACAAATTTCTGGCGCCGCCGCGCGACGACATCGTGCTGACCACCGGCAATGCCGGGGCGCTGGAAATCTTCGTCGATGGCAACCGCCTGCCGAGCATCGGCGCCATTGGCGAGGTAGCGCGCAACCTGCCGCTGTCGGCCGATTGGCTGATGGCCAAACTGCGCTCGGATCGATAGCCCGCTTGATCTTGGCGCCACTTCGGCGCATTTTCCCGGTCGATCCCTGTTTTCCCCGCGCGCCGAAATTTGGGCCGCCAGCGGCTTGAGACCATGAGCCTTCGAAGCTATCGAGACATCGCCCGCCGGCCCAGCCGCCGCATCCAGGTCGGCGATGTGGCGGTCGGCGGCGGCGCACCCATCACGGTGCAGTCGATGACCAACACGCCAACCGCCGAGGTGGCCGCCACACAGGCCCAGGTGGCGGCACTCGTCGAGGCCGGCGCCGACATCGTGCGGGTATCGTGCCCCGACGCCGATGCCACCCGGGCCCTGGCTGAGATCGTCAAGGCGTCAGGCGTGCCGATCGTCGCCGACATCCACTTCCATTACCGCCGTGCCATCGAGGCGGCCGAGGCCGGGGCCGCCTGCCTGCGCCTCAATCCCGGCAATATCGGCTCGCGTGATCGCGTGCGCGAGGTGGTGCGGGCGGCTCGCGATCATGGCTGCTCCATGCGCATCGGCGTCAATGCCGGCTCGCTAGAGGAAGAGCTGTTGCGGAAATATGGCGAGCCCTGCCCCGAGGCCATGGTCGAGAGCGCGCTGGGCCAGGCGCGCTGGCTCGAGGACGAGGATTTCTTTGACTTCAAGATCAGCGTCAAGGCCTCCGACGTTTTTCTCGCCGTTGCCGCCTACCGCCAGCTTGCCGCCGCCTGCGACCACGCGCTTCACCTCGGCATCACCGAGGCCGGCGGTGCCGTCAGCGGCACCGTCAAGTCGGCTATCGGTCTGGGCGCGCTCTTGTGGGAGGGTATAGGCGATACCATCCGGGTCTCGCTGTCGGCCGATCCGCTGGCCGAGGTGCGGGCCGGCTTCGAGATCCTCAAGGCGCTCGACCTGCGCCGCCGCGGCGTCACCGTCATCGCCTGCCCGTCCTGCGCCCGCCAGGCCTTTCCCGTGATCGAGACGGTGGCGGCGCTGGAAGAGCGGCTGGCCCATATCACGACGCCGCTGACGCTCTCGATCATCGGTTGCGTGGTCAACGGACCCGGCGAAGCGCGCCAGACCGACATCGGCCTGACCGGCGGCGGCCCCAACAACCATCTGATCTACCTGGCCGGCGTTGAAGACCACAAGATCGACGACGCCGGCCTGGTCGGGCACATCGTCGAACTGGTGGAGAGCCGGGTGGCCGAGATCGCGGCGGCCGAGTCCGCCGAGGCGTTGGCCCAGGCTTCTTGAGCAGCAAGCAACGCGGAGAGATTCACAGGTGTCTCAAGTCCAACCCGTGCGCGGCACGCACGACATTCTGCCCGAAGAGGGCCGGCGCCACCGCCAGGTCGTCGAGATGGCGCGAGAGCAGGCCGAACGCTATGGCTTCGGCGAGATCGCCACGCCGATCTTCGAATTCACCGAGGTCTTCCAGCGCACCATGGGCGAGAGCTCGGACGTCGTGACCAAGGAGATGTACACCTTCAAGGACCGCGGCGACGAGCAGATCACGTTACGTCCCGAATACACCGCCGGCATCGCCCGGGCTTTCATCTCCGGCGGCCTGCGCCAGGATCTGCCGCTCAAGTTCTTCGGCCATGGCCCCATGTTCCGCTACGAGCGGCCACAAAAGGGCCGGCTGCGCCAGTTCCACCAGATCGACGCCGAGATCCTCGGTGTGGCCGAGCCCCAGGCCGACATCGAGGTGGTGGCGCTGGGCGCCGACATCCTGGCGGCGCTGGGGCTCGCCGGCCGCGTGCGGCTCGAGATCAACACGCTCGGCGATCGCGAAAGCCGCGGCGCCTACCGCCAGGCCCTGGTGGCCTATTTCAGCCAGCACCTCGATGCCTTGTCGGAAGACAGCCGGGCGCGCCTCGAACGCAACCCGCTGCGCATCCTCGATTCCAAGGACCCGGGCGATCGCGAGCTGATCCCCGAGGCGCCCAGGCTCGGCGACTACCTCAACCGGCATTCGGCGGATTTCTACGCCGAGGTGCGGGCCGGCCTCGAGGCCATCGGCATCGAGTTCCAACACAACGAGCGTCTGGTGCGGGGCTTGGACTACTACACCCACACCGCCTACGAGTTCGTCACCGACGAGTTGGGCGCCCAGGGCGCAGTCATCGCCGGCGGCCGTTATGACGGCCTGATCGAGGCCCTGGGCGGGCCGCCGACGCCGGGTATCGGTTGGGCCGGCGGCATCGAACGCCTGGCCATGATGGTGGCCGAGCCGCCCGCGCCCAGCCGCCCGATTGCCGTGATCCCGATCGGCGAGGTGCCGGACACCAAGGTTCTGGCCCTGGTCCACGACCTGCGCGGCCGGGGACACGTGGTGGAGCACGGCTATCGCGGCAACTTGGGCAAGCGGCTGAAGCGCGCCAACAAGCTCAACGCCCGGGCGGCGGTGCTGCTGGGCGAGGACGAACTGGCCCGCGGCGCCGCCACGGTGCGGGATCTGGATTCAGGCGAGCAACACGAGGTGGCGCTCGAGGGGCTGGCCGAAGCGCTGCAGTCCTATCTGGCGAAGCCATGATCCCTCAGGAAAAGCTCCAAAGCATCGTTGATCACCACCGCGACATCGAGGCCCGCATGGCCGAGATCGGCGGCGGCGGCGACGAATTCATCCGGCTCTCGAAGGAATACGCCGAACTCGCTCCGGTCATCGCCGCCATCGCGGACTACAGTTCCTGCCTGGGCGAAATCAGCGACCTCGAGGAGCTGATCGCCGAGCCCGAGATGCGCGAGCTGGCCGAGGCCGAGTTGGCCGAGCTGCGCCAGCGCCTGCCCGGGCTGGAACATGCGCTCAGGGTGCAGTTGCTGCCGGCCGATACGGCCGACCGGAAGAACGCCATTCTTGAGCTGCGCGCCGGCACCGGCGGCGACGAGGCGGCGCTGTTCGCCGGCGATCTGCTGCGCATGTACCAGCGCTACGCCGAGTTCAAGGGCTGGAAGATGGAGACCATGCAAATCTCCGACACCGACCTCGGCGGCGTCAAGGAGGCCCAGATCCTGGTCTCGGGCCGCGGCGTCTTTGCCCGCCTCAAGTACGAATCCGGCGTCCACCGTGTGCAGCGCGTGCCGGAAACCGAATCCTCGGGCCGCATCCACACCTCGGCCGCCACCGTGGCGGTGCTGCCCGAGGCCGAGGAGATCGACGTGGAAATCGACGAGAAAGACCTGCGCGTCGACGTCTACCGCGCCTCGGGCCCCGGCGGCCAGTCGGTCAACACCACCGACTCGGCGGTCCGCCTGACCCATCTGCCGACCGGCCTCGTGGTCACCCAGCAGGACGAGAAATCGCAGCACAAGAACCGGGCCAAGGCGCTGAAGATCCTGCGCTCGCGGCTCTACGACATGGAGCGTGCCAAGGCCGATGCCGAACGCGCCGCCTCGCGGCGCGGCCAGATCGGCTCGGGCGATCGCTCGGAACGCGTACGCACCTACAATTTCCCCCAGGGCCGGGTCACCGATCACCGCATCGGCCTGACGCTGCACAAACTCGACAAGGTGCTGGCCGGCGAGGCCCTGGACGAGGTCGTCGACGCCCTCACGGCCGACGACCAGGCCGGCCGCTTGGCCGATTTGGAAGGTGGCGAATGAAGCACCGGCCGGCCCCGGCTGAATCCGGCCCAGAGCCTGACACCGGCATCGGCGCCTGGCTGGCCTGGGCGGCGATTGAGCTCGGCGCGGCCGCAGTGGCGGAGCCCCGGCGCGATGCCAAGTTGTTGCTCGGCCATGCCGCCGGTCTCGACGCCGCAGCCCTGGTGACCCGGCCCGCCGGCCCGCTGGGCAGTGCCGGGGTGGCCGCCTTCCGGGCCGCCGTGGCGCGGCGGCGGCGCCGCGAACCGGTCTCCCGCATCGTCGGGCGGCGGGAATTCTGGAGCCTCGATTTCGCCCTGGGACCGGCCACGCTGGACCCGCGGCCGGACAGCGAGACCATCATCGAGGTGGCGCTCGAGGCGCTCTCGGAACGCCGGCGGGCGTGGCGCCTCTTGGACCTTGGTTGCGGCAGCGGTTGCCTGCTGGGCGCGCTGCTCAAGGAATTGCCGCTTGCCTTCGGCCTCGGCGTCGACCTCGACCCGGCGGCGCTGATTGTGGCGCGCGACAATATCACCGCTCTGGGTTTCTCGGGGCGCGCCGCTTTCGCCGCCATGGACTGGAGCGCCGGGCTGCGGGGGCGCTTCGATTTGATCGTCTGCAATCCTCCCTATGTGCCCAGCTCCGCCATCGCCGGGTTGCAGCCCGAGGTGCGGCTCTGGGATCCCGGCTTGGCGCTCGACGGTGGCGTCGATGGGCTAACCGCCTACCGCCGGCTGGTGCCGCGGCTGCCCGACCTTCTGGCCGCCGGCGGCCGGGCCATAATCGAGATCGCCGCCGATCAGGCCGGGTCGGTGGCGGCCCTGCTGCAAGACGCCGGCCTGACCCCGGCGGCGCCGCACCGGGACTTGGCGGGACGGCCGCGCTGCCTGGTTGCCGAAACATCCGCATCAAGGCTTGTCAAGGAAAAATAAAGGTTGGAAAGCGCCATCGGCGCCGCTAGGGTCTAGGCCGATAGCGGCGACCCCGCTCGATTTGGCGGGCTTCGGGGCAAACCCAGAAACGCCGTCTGACCCGGTCCATATCCGTTGCTGAACCTGTTGGTCGATGCAAAAGGATGGGGTTGGGGGTCAGGTCCAAGGGCCGAAATTAGGCATTTCCTTGCGGGCATCATGCCCGAGAGCGGCCCTGTGCAGGCGCGGGGTGGGTGCGTGAGGGTCAGGAGATTTTCGGGGATAACAGGGACAGACTTGGTGATATGAAGCACATCGGCAACGGTAAACGTGGGCGCGGCGGACGCTCCGGCGGACGCAGGCACAGTCACAACGCCAACCGCAGCTACGATAGCAACGGGCCCGACGTAAAGGTTCGAGGCACCGCCAGTCAGGTTTGCGACAAATACCTGACCCTGGCCCGCGAGGCCACGACAAGCGGCGACCGCATCAAGGCCGAAGGCTATTTCCAGCACGCCGAACACTATCTGCGCCTGCAGAGCGGCGAGCAGCAACAGCGTCAGGAAACGCAGAACAGGCAGAACGGCCGCCACGTCGAGGCGGCGCAAGAGGCCGCCAATCAACCCCAGCCCCGACCGGTAGCGCAAACCGAGGCCGCCGACGAACAAAACGCGGCACCCGCGAGGACCATTGCTGACGCCCCGCAGCCGGTGCTCAAGGCGGTCGAAATGCCGCCGATCGAAGAGGCCGTGGTCGAGACGACCGTGGTCGAAACCGCGGCCGGCGAGAGCGAGCCCCAAGAGGCCGAGAGCACAGCCTGACGGCACTCCGCGAACAATCATCCAAGTTCCCGTCGGTATCTGCCGGCAGCTTTGACCGCTCTGGCAAGGCGATTTTCTTCTTGTGTGTTATTTCCGCAACACCATTTGATAGACTGTGCCGGCCGGCCGGCCCGACTTGAGCGGAATGGTGATATGGAATTCGACAACTACAGCGACCGTTCGCGCGGCTTCATTCAGGCGGCCGAGGGATTGGCGCTGCGCTCGGGCCATCAACAGTTCACCCCGGAACACCTGCTGAAGGTGCTCTGCGACGACCCCGAAGGCCTGGCCTCGGAGCTCATGCGGGCGGCCGGCGGCCGGCCCGAAGAGGTGCCCGAGGCGGTGACGGCGGCGCTGGCCGAATTGCCGACGGTGGAGGGACCGGGGGCGGGCCAGCTCTACCTGGCGGCGGAAACGGCGCGGCTCTTCGAGGCGGCGGAAAAACTGGCGCAAAAGGTGGGTGACAGTTTCGTCACGGTGGAAAGGCTGCTGATGGTGCTGGCGCTGGCCGCTGGCACGCCCTCGGGCGACATTCTCAGAGAGGCCGGCGTGACCCCGCAAGCTCTGAACCGGGCCATCGACGAGAAGCGCAAGGGCCGGCGCGCCGACAGCGCCGGTGCCGAAGGCGGCTACGATGCGCTGAAGAAATATGCCCGCGATCTGACCGAGGCGGCGAGGACCGGCAAGCTCGATCCGGTGATCGGGCGCGACGAGGAAATCCGCCGTACCATCCAAGTGCTGTCGCGCCGCACCAAGAACAATCCGGTTCTGATCGGCGAGCCCGGTGTCGGCAAGACCGCCATCATCGAGGGCCTGGCCCAGCGCATCGTCAATTCCGACGTGCCGGAATCGTTGCAAGGCAAGCGCCTGATGGCGCTCGATCTGGGCGCCATGATCGCCGGTGCCAAGTTCCGCGGCGAGTTCGAGGAACGCCTCAAGGCGCTGCTGGCGGAGATCCAGGCGGCGGCCGGTGAGGTCGTGCTTTTCGTCGACGAACTGCACACCCTGATCGGCGCCGGTGCCGCCCAGGGGGCGATGGACGCATCCTCCTTGCTCAAGCCGGCCCTGGCGCGTGGCGAGTTGCATTGCCTGGGGGCCACGACGCTGGACGAATATCGCCTGTACGTCGAGAAGGATCCCGCGCTGGCGCGCCGCTTTCAGTCGGTCTACGTCTCCGAGCCCGGTGTCGAGGAAGCGGTTTCGATTCTGCGCGGACTGAAGGAAAAGTACGAGCTGCATCACGGCGTACGCATCAGCGACGGCGCCATCGTCGCCGCGGCGACGCTTTCGCAGCGCTACATCGCGGATCGCTTCCTGCCCGACAAGGCCATCGACTTGATCGACGAGGCGGCCAGCCGGCGGCGCATGGAAATCGACAGCAAGCCCGAAGAGATCGATGAGCTCGACCGCCGCATCATCCAGCTCAAGATCGAGCGCGAGGCCCTCAAGAAGGAAAACGATGACGCCTCGCGCGACCGCCTCGTACGCCTGCAAGACGAACTGGCCGGGCTGGAGAAACAGTCCGCCGAGCTCACCGAGCGCTGGCAGGCCGGCAAAGGCAAGCTGGCCGACGCCACCCGCATCAAGGAGGAGCTTGATGGCGCCCGGCTTGAACTGGCGCAGGTGCAGCGTGAAGGCGACCTCGCGCGAGCCGGCGAGCTCGCCTATGGCATCATTCCCGAGCTCGAGAGCAGCCTGGCGGCAACCGAGGCCGACGCCGCCAATGGGCCGCTGGCGGCGGCCGGGCAAGGCAGCGGCCCGCAGCTCTTGCAAGACGCCGTCGCGGAAGCCGATATTGCGCACTTGGTATCGCGCTGGACGGGCATTCCCGTCGACCGCATGCTGGCCGGCGAGCGGCAAAAGCTCTTGCAGCTAGAAAGTTTGCTGGGCCGGCGCGTGGTCGGCCAGGGCGAAGCCGTCGAAGCCGTTGCCAACGCCGTGCGACGGGCCCGGGCCGGTCTCCAGGACGCGGCCCGGCCGATCGGCTCGTTTCTCTTTCTCGGACCCACCGGCGTGGGCAAGACGGAGCTCACCAAGGCGCTGGCCGAAATCCTCTTCAATGACGAACAGGCGCTGGTTCGCATCGACATGTCGGAATACATGGAGAAGCACGCCGTGGCCCGGCTGATCGGTGCGCCGCCCGGCTACGTCGGCTACGACGACGGCGGCGAGCTGACCGAGGCGGTACGCCGGCGGCCCTACCAGGTGATCCTCTTCGACGAGGTCGAGAAGGCCCATGGCGACGTCTTCAACCTGCTCCTGCAGGTGCTCGACGACGGCCGCCTGACCGACGGCCACGGCCGCACCGTCGATTTTCGCAACACCCTCATCGTGCTGACCTCCAACCTGGGTTCCGAAATCCTGGCCGCCCGGGTCGACGCCGCCAGCGACGATGCCGTGCGCGAGGAAGTTCTGGCCCTCACCCGGGCCCACTTTAGGCCGGAATTCCTCAACCGGCTCGACGAAATCATCATCTTCCACCGCCTGGAACGCAGCCACATGGACGGCATCGTGGCCATCCAGGTGGCTGCTCTGGTGGCGCTGCTGGCCGGCCGCGGTCTGCGGCTTGAGCTTGACGAGGCGGCCGCCTCATGGCTGGCCGAGAAAGGCACCGATCCGGTCTATGGGGCCCGGCCCCTGAAGCGGGTGATTCAGCGCCATATCCAGAACCCGCTGGCCAATCTGATCGTGGCCGGCGAGATCGCCGAGGGCGACACCGTCAAGGTCTCGGCCGCCGCCGATGGCCTCAGCATCAATGGTGTGTTGATCGAAGCCGCTTGAAGGGTGCCGAACCTAGCAATCTACATGACAGCCGTCGCTTGCCAGGGCGACGGCATTTTCTGCTATTATGCAAATGCTTAACGGTTGACGTGTATGCAATTGCTTAACAGTTGACATGTGCCGGGTGGGCTGACGCTTTGCTGCGATAGCCTGGGCCGTGTTTTTTGGTTTGTCGCTTGCCGCCGTTGGGGAGGTAATACCCAGGGGTGCTGGGGAAGGTATGAAACCCGAAGACCTTGTCGCGGCTCTCAAACTCCATCAGCGCTTTGTCAAATCGCTGACCGGAGGGCGGCGTGCCAACCTCAAGAATGTCGATTTTGGCGGCCTCAAGCTGACCAAGGTCGACCTCTCCCAAGCGGTGCTGTCGGGCGCCGACTTCAGCGATTGCAAATTGATCGGCGCTAATTTCTCCTACGCCGACCTGTTTGGGGCCATCTTCGACCGGGCCGACCTGCGCGCTGCCGACTTTTCTCGGGCCGACCTCCGGGGCGTCAGTTTCCATGGCGCCCAGCTGGCCGGGGCCAACCTGAACGATGCCGACATGCGTCCCGGCGCCCTGGTCCACATCAAGGAGCAGGTGGGCCAGCAGGAGGAGACCGCGGCCGACCTCTCGAACGCCAATCTCGACGATGCCAGCCTCGACGACGCCAAGATGTCCAAGGCCAAGCTGCGCAACACCTCGGCCAAACGCGCCAGCCTCAAACGGGCCCAGATGCCCCAGGTAGACATGCGCGGTGTCGATCTCTCGGGCGCCAACCTCGGATCGGCCCGCCTGCGTGGTGCCAACCTGACCGGTGCCAACCTGCAAAGCGCGCAATTCGCCATGACGCGCTTGGATGGTGCCAATCTGAGCGGTGCCATTCTGGCCGAAACCGACCTCGATAAGGCCGACCTGACCGGCGCCACGGTTTGCCGCGGTGCCACCGATCTTTCGTTGGGCATGCAGAAAATGCTGGCCGGTCACGCTTTGTGGGTCGAATCCAACGGCTCAAGTGGCGAACGGGTCTCACTGTCGGGTGAGGATCTGCACGGCGTCGACCTCGCCGGCGCCGCACTTTCGGGCGCCGAGCTCAAGGGCTGCAATCTTTCCGGCGCCAATCTGTCCAAGGCGCTATTGGTGTTGGCCGATCTCAGCGACGCCAACCTGCGCGACGCCGATCTGCGGGGCGCCGACTTTTCCGGTGCCAATATGCAACGCGCCAATATGCTTGCCGCCAACCTGCGCCGGGCCGATCTCAGCACCGTCGAGCTCAAGAGCGCTTCCGGCGACGCCACCGGCCAGGGCCTGGCCGACCAACTGCAGCGACGCCATCCTGACCGATGCCGACGTCACCGGGGCCAACATGAAGGGCACCGTGCTCACCGACGCCGACCTCACGGGCATCATCGGTCACATACCCGAAAAGAAAGAAAAGCCGCGCACAGGGCCGGGCTCCGGGCATGCCTCCCGCGAAGGCCGGCCGGGCGGGGAATGGCGCGGCGGCTAGTGTCCTGCCCCAGAAATTCATAGGATGAATTTCTGGGATAAGCAGGCCACTAAACATTTGATTCTAGTGTGATTCAGATCCCGAATTTCGACGCGTGAAATGCGCCGAACTTCAGAATCATCACACTAGCGCGATTTCAAGTTTTGTTGGAATTGCCCGGCCAACCGCTGCCGGGAGCGAAATAACTACTCCCGCTGGGCCAGTTTGGTGGCCAGCGGGGTTTCGGCCCGGGCCAAGTCGACATCGCGGCGCAGCGCCTCGAAACGGGCCAACACGGCGCCCCCGAGTTTCTGCCCGGTCGGCAACTTGATCTTGAGCGGATTGAGCTGGCGGTTGCCGACCAGCACTTCGTAGTGCAGGTGCGGACCGGTCGAGCGGCCCGACGAACCGACGTAGCCGATGGTCTGGCCCTGGCGCACCCGCTGGCCCCGGCGCAGGCCCTTGGCGTAGCGGCGCAGATGCCCATAAGCCGTCTTGTAGCGGCTGTTGTGGCGCAGCCGGATGTAACGTCCATAGGCGCCCTTGCGGCCGATGGCCTCGACCACGCCATCGCCGCCGGCCATGATCGGCGTACCCCGCGGGGCCGCGAAGTCGAGCCCGCGATGCATGCGCGTGTAACCCAGGATGGGATGACGCCGCTTGCCGTAGCGCGATGACAAGCGCGCCCCGTCGACCGGCGTGCGCAGCAGTGCCTTGCGGGCGCTGTGGCCCGAGGCGTTGAAGTAATCGAAGCGCTGGGGCTGGCTTTCGAAACGGTAGAGCGGGTAGTGGATGCCGCTCAGCGTCAGCGCGGCGTAACGCAGGGCGCCGTCCTTTACCGGCCGGCCGCTTTCGTCGTGCAGACGCTCGAAAAGGATCTCGAAGCGGTCGCCGGGTTGGATGTCACGCTGGAAATCGACGTCCCAGCTGAAGATACGGATGACATCCATGATCAGGCGGTTGGGCACGCCGGCCCGGCGGGCGGCCAGGAACAGGCTGTCGTTGATGGTGGCGGCGGCGTGGTAGGAGACGCCTTCCAGCTCCTTGACGATGCCACGGGCGGTGAATTCACCGCTGACCGTCCGCTCAGCGGCGATTTCGTGCTCGGCATCGGCATGAAGGCGCAGCGCCACCAGCAGCTTCGCCGGCTTGCCGGCCGTTCCTTGCCTATAGGTTGCCATCAGAGTCTGGCCGGGGCGCAGGCTCTTGGGATTGAAGACATCCTGCAGCGAAGAGATGGCGGCGTGGGCCTGCTTGCGGTCGCTGCCGCTGCGCAGGATGGCTTTCATCAGGGTGTCGCCGCGGCGAATGGTGACTTTGCGGCTGACATTGGGGCTGGGCACAGGGGCCGCGGGAGTCACTCGGGCACTCGGCACCGCCGCCTCGAGGTCGCCCTCCTCCGGCAGCAGCAGAAAATCGTCGGGCAGGCTGCGCTTGACGCCGCCGTCGAGCCAACCGGGGTTGCCGAAGGCCGGCAGCTCGGGAATCGATATCAAGGCCAGCAACAGGCCGACGGCGGCGATGATGCCGTAGACCGTCAACTGGGCGCCGCCTTTGTCCCTACCGTCAGCCATCTACCCCTCCGCACCAGAGCTCAATCCATTCCAGGCTCCGCCGTGGCCGCCAAAGATGCGGGTTTGGGAATCCCTTGTCAACAATTTTATCAATTGAATCAAAAGGCTTTATGATTTTTCTAATTTCGATACGGAGAAATATCTGGAATCCGATTGTAATGAAAGCATAGACTGCTGGGCGGCATGCCATGCGCCACGGCCATCGTGGAACCCTCGGTGAGACCCGGCGGCAGGCTGAATATTCGTTGGTTTCCCAGACCGAGCGGGTTAGATATCCGTGCGGGAAGTCGAGCCGGCGGGCGCTTCGGATTATTCCTGAGGTGTTCTAATGCCCGTTCAGGCTCTGGCGCACCGCCGAGAGCAGTTCGGCCCGGCGGAAGGGTTTGGTCAGCGTGTGGCCGGCGCCCAGCTTTTCGGCCATGCTCAGGAACGAGGCCGGACCCGACGGTTTGCTGCCCGACATGGCGATGATGCGGGCCTCGGGAAACTCGCGCTTGAGCGCCAGGATGGTCTCCATGCCCTCGTAATCGGGCATGATGATGTCGGTGATGATGAGGTCGGTGGGGCTTTGGCGGTAGATATCGATGCCGGCGCGGCCGTTTTCCGCGTCGACGATGTCGTAGCCCTCTTCCTCCAGCGTGAAGCGCATGGCTTCGCGCAAGGGCTGTTCGTCGTCGATTACCAGTATGCTGGGCACAGTCAATTTCTCCACCTTGATTGAAATATAGCGACGCCCAGGTCCGCTTCATACTGACAGGTTTGTGAACACCTTGTGATCAGCTCGGGGAGACTTGACCCGGGCGGCGCAGAATGGTCCAGTCCGGCAGCCAAGTACCCCGGAGACGCCATGCCCGAGCCCCGAAACCAGCTTCTGCCCGGCCTGCGCCAAATCGCGCTCGAGGCCGGCGCCGTCATCATGAATATCTACCAGGGCCATATCGCGGTACGCGCCAAGGCCGACCAATCGCCGGTTACCGAGGCCGACGAAGCGGCCGAGGCGGTGATCCTGGCGGCCCTGGCCGAGTTGGCCCCGGAGATTCCGGTGATCGCCGAGGAAAGCGTCGCCGCCGGCCGCATCCCCGAGATCGGCGAGGGCCCCTTCTGGCTGGTCGACCCCCTCGACGGCACCAAGGAATTCATCAGCAGGAACGGCGAGTTCACCGTCAACGTGGCCCTGATCGAGGACGGCCTGCCGACGCTCGGCGTGGTTTTCGCCCCGGCTATCGGGCAGCTCTATCTGGCCGGACCGGGGGCGGTGACGCTGGAAAAAGATGGTGGCGCGGCGCGCCCCATCGTGGTGCGCCGGCCGGCCGCCGACGGCCTGGTGGTGGTGGCCAGCCGCTCGCACCGCGACGCCAAGACCGACGATTACCTGGCCGACTTCGAGGTCAAGTCGCTGACCGCGGCCGGCAGCTCGCTCAAGCTCTGCCTGGTGGCGGCCGGCGAGGCCGACCTTTACCCGCGTCTCGGCCGCACCATGGAATGGGACATCGCCGCCGGCCACGCCGTGCTGGCGGCCGCGGGGGGCCGCGTCGAGACCCTCGACGGTGCGCCCCTGCGCTACGGCAAGCCCGGTTTCGAAAACCCCTTCTTCGTGGCCCGCGGCGCCTGAGGCGCGACGATTCGTTAATTAGGTCCCCGTCAATTAGGTCCCTGTCCCCTTAATTAAGGTTTGTTAAGGGTGGTGGCGGCCATAAGTTAATGGCCCTATGCCGACGACTACTCGCCGTCGTCGGCACCTTCGGGCAACCCGTTTCCGCTCTCCCCGCCCAACTCCCCGACACGCTCCAGCGGCCGGCGGTTGACCAACAGGCGAAAAATGTCAGGCCGCGAATAGTGGCCGGCAACATCGCAGCCGGCCTTGGCCGCCAGCACCATTTCGCTCGAGCCCTGGGCCAGCAGTATGGTTTCGCCCTGGGCCGGACCGGCGATGACCTCGCCGCGGGGATCGATGATGCAGCTGTCGCCGGTGTGCTCGTAACGCACCAGGTCGCGGTAGGCTTGGGGCGTGTGTTCCTCCAGGCGCAGGCCGCCGACGCAGATGACGTAGCAGCCGGCCTGGGCGGCGAAGGCGCGCGACAGCAGCAGCTGGCGGATGCCCATGGGGCTGGGCGGCTTGGGCGCGCGCTCGTCCTCGCGGCCGGGCCAGGCGGCGACGTGGATCCCGGTACCCTGGGCCATCAGGGCATAACCCGGCAGCAGCATCTGGTGTTCCCAGCAGTTGAGGCCGCTGAGGCGGCCGTAAGCGCGCTGGTAGGCATTGAGGCCGACGGCATCGCCCTCGCCCCAGACCACACGCTCGCTGGCAGTCGGCTTGAGCTTGCGGTGGCGGCCCAGGATTTCGCCGTCGTTGCCGATGAACAACAAGGTGCAATAGGTCGTGCCGCGGGTGTTGGGATCGAGCTCGGCAACGCCGATGACGACATCGATGCCGGCCTGGCGAGCGGCGGCGCAGAGTTTGTCGGTGGTGGGGCTGGGGATCTCGACGGCGTTCTCCAGATAATCAGCGGCGGCGGCCCAGAAAGTGGCGCTTTGCGGCCCGAAGGCAAAGAAGGGATAACCCGGCAGCCAGGTCTCGCCAAAGGCCGCCACGGTGGCGCCCTTGTTCGCGGCCTCGGCGATCAGGTCGCAGGCCTTGTCCGTCGAGGCCTGGCGGTCGAATTGCACAGGCGCGGCTTGTATCGCGGCCAGGGTGAAAGTGTCGTCACTGGGCATGGCAATTTCCCCTGATTGGAGTTCGGCAGCCATTGAAGCAGTGCCGGCCCAGAGAGGCAATTGGCCGACAGAGCATTTTTTGCCTGCCGGATTTGCAGAGATCGTGATGAATGCTGCCTTCAACCCGTTGTTTTTGGACAAAAAAAATTCCCAGTTCAGCGCTGAACTCGATTCTTTGGGTAAACCACCGGGGCGCGGCATGGCGGCCGGCAAATGCCGGTTGGTTCAGGGCGCCCGGCCGATCATGGCGAAAGCTCGGTGGGGCGCCATCAGCTCGTCGCCAAAGCGTTCGGCCAGCAGCTCCACGTGCGCCGCGTCGAAGGCGGCGATGCGATCGGCCGAGAGCGTGGCGCCGACGCCGGCGCTGGCGCGAATGCGGCCACGCCAGGCCTCGGCCGAATAGGGCACGTGGACATCGAAGGAAAAGCTCTCGATGGCGCCAAAGCCCGCGGCGCTAAGGTCGGCTGCCTCGTAGGTGTGGAAGCCGTCACGGCCGCCCCAGGGCCAGTCCGGGTTGTGAGCCTGGATCAGGGCCTCGCTGGCCTCGACGACACTGCCGGGCACCGGCAGCCAGTCGAAATGCGCCATGGCCATGGCCCCGCCGGGGACCAGCAGGCGCCTGGCCTCGGCGGCGGCCTTGGGCCGTTCGAACCAGTGCCAGGCCTGACCCACCGTCACCACGTCGAAGGAGGTATCCGGGAGCCCTGTCTCTTCGGCCCGGCCCAGCACGTAGTCCGTCTCGACGCCCGCCTCGGCGTCCAGCCGCCGGGCCTCGCCGAGCAGCTCGTCGGAGCGGTCGAGACCGGTGACCCGGGCGCCGCGTCGGGCAAAGCCGCGGCCCAGAAAGCCCGTGCCGGTAGCCAGGTCGAGCAAACGCTGGCCGGGCTGGCCCACACCCAGGACCACCAGGCGTTCGAACAGCTCGTCGGGATAGCCGGCACGGTGGCGCGCATAATCGGCCGCCGTGCGGCCGAAATCGACGCTGGCCCGCCAGTCGGTCAATACTCAGATCTCGATGACGTCGTCGGCCAGGGCTTCGGCATGCAACTTCTCCACCAGGTCGGCCCGGCGCTCCAGCGTGGCGCGCTGGTTGATGTAGCCTTTGTCGGTGATTTCGTTGGCGTCGATGGAGGCCGGATCGGCCATCAACAGCACCCGGGCGACGCGGTTGGACGAGCCGCCGGCGCTGGCGTTGTAGTCGCCGAGCTTGTCCTGGATGTGCGCCCGCACGGCCGGGCTGGCGATCAGCTCGTCGGCCCCCGCCTCGTCGCCCAGGCCGGCGATCTGGCGGCAGGCCAGGATGTTCGGCCAGGCCAGCAGGCCGACGAAATCGCGGTCGTGGCCGGTGACCACGGCGTCCTGCAAGGCCGGCGCGGCAGCCGCCAGGGCGGCTATGCGCAGCGAGCCCGTGGTCACCCAGGTGCCGCTGGTGAGCTTGAAATCCTCGGCCACGCGGCCGTCGAAGATGATGCCCCGGGCGGCGTCGTCGGGATCGGCAAGCTTGCCGGCATCGCCGATACGATAATAGCCGTCCTCGTCGAAGGCAGCCGCCGTGAGCTCCGCATCGCCGAGGTAGCCGGGCATGACGTTAGGCCCCTTGACGCGAAGCTCGAGCTTGGAGCCGGCCGGCGCGAACTTGATCGACACCCCGGGCGTCGGCACGCCGACGTTGCCGGCGCGCTCCAGGGGATAATGCGAAGAGGTGGCCAGCGGCGAGGTCTCGGTCGAGCCCCAGGCGGACGTTAGCCAGACGCGATCGCCGCGTTCCTTGATGGAGACCGCTTCCAGGCGTTCCCAGAGATCCTGCGGCAGCGCCGCCCCGGCGTAGAAGATGGCATCGAGGTCCTTGAAGAAGTTGGCCCTGAGCGCCGCATCGCTCTCCAGGTAAGGCAGCAGCATGGAGTAGCCCACAGGCACGTTGAGATAAAGCGTCGGCGAGACCTCAGCCAGGTTGCGCACCGTGTGTTCGATCAGGCCCGGCGCCGGCTTGCCGCCATCGATGTAAAGAGTACCGCCCTGGAAGAGCACCAGATTGAAGTCGTGGTTGCCGCCGAAAGTGTGGTTCCAGGGCAGCCAATCGACCAGCACCAGGGGTTTTTGCTTGAGAAAAAGCCAGGTCTGCTCCTGCATCTGCTGGCTCGAACAGAGCATGCGCTGGTTGTTGAGCACGCCCTTGGGCAGACCGGTGGAGCCCGAGGTGAAGAGGATCTTGGCGATGCTGTCAGGCCCCACCTTGGCGTAGGCGGCTGCCACCGCCGGCCCCGGCGTGGTGGCGAGGAGGTCGGCAAAGGGCGTGGCAGTGCGCTCGGGTGGCGCCTCGGCGCTGACCACCACCTCGACGTCGGCCAGTTCCGAGCACGCCAGGGCCTTGGCGAACATGGGGCCGCTGGCCACGTAGACCAGCCCCGGCCGGCAGAGCTCGGCGATGTAGCGGACCTTGGAAAGGTCCTGGCTCATCAGCGAATAGGCCGGCGACACCGGCACCACGGGAACGCCCACCTGCATGGCGCCCAGGGCCAGCAAGCCGTGGTCGATGCCGTTCCCCGAGAGGATCATCACGGGCCGTTCCGGCCCCAGGCCGCGGTCCAGCAGCGCCTGCGAGATGGCGTCGGCGGCGGCCCGGGCCTCGGCGAAGCTCACCCGCCGCCAGGGCTTGGTGGAATCGCCGCCCGGCCTTTCGGCCAGGAAGGTGTGGTCCGGCGTGTCGCGGGCCCAGCGCCTGAGCGCCGCGCTGACCTGGTCCTCGTAGGGTCCCAGCTCGCGGGCGCAATGGACGATGAAGCCGCCGTCTGCCGTCGTTTCGACGTCGACGATCGGTTCGGCCACCTCGACCAGGGCCAGCGGCGGTTTTTTGCTTCCCGTCATCACCTTCAGGCGTTGACGTCGATGACGGTACGGCCGCGCACCTGGCCCTTGAGGATCTGGCCGCTCAGCGCCAGCACCTCCTCGAACGGCACCACCTCGGTCATGCCGTCCAAGAGCTCGAGCGGCAGGTCGCTGGCCAGGCGGCGCCAGATTTCCGCGCGCTTTTCCTGGGGCACGAAGACGGAGTTTATGCCCATCAAACTCACGCCCCTGAGGATCAGGGGCAGCACCGTGGTCTCGAGCCCGAAGCCCGCGGCGTTGCCGCAGACGGCGACGGCGCCCCATTGCTCGATCTGGGGAATGAGGTTGGCCAGGATGGTGCCGCCCACGGTGTCGACGGCGGCCGGCCAGCGCGGCCTGGCCAGCGGCTTGGCCTCACCCTCGAACTCGGCCCGGTCGATGAAGCTGGCGGCGCCCAGGCCGGAGAGATAATCGCGCGTCTCGGGCCGGCCCGAAACGGCCGCCACGGTGTATCCCAGCCGGGCCAGGATGGCCACGGCGACGCTGCCCACGCCGCCGGCCGCGCCGGTCACCAGGATCTCGCCCGCATCGGGCGTGATGTCCATGTGCTCCAGCGCCATGACGCACATCATCGAGGTGAAGCCGGCGGTGCCGATGGCCATGGCTTGCTGCAGGCTGATGGCGCCCGGGATCTTGACCAGGTGGCCGGCCTTGACCCGGGCCTCTTGGGTATAGCCGCCCCATTCGGTTTCCGAGAGCCCCCAGCCGGTGATGGCGACCCGGTCGCCGGCTTTGAAGCCGGCGGCATCCGAGCTCTCCACCGTGCCCGCGAGGTCGATGCCCGGCACCATGGGAAAGCTGCGCATGACTTTGCCGCGGTTGCCGTTGAGCGCCAGGCCGTCCTTGTAGTTGAGGGTGGAATAGGCGACGTCGACCACGACGTCACCGGCGGGCAGGTCGTCCAGCGTCAGCTCGCGCCACTGGTTCTCCGGCTTGCCCTCGACCTCGTCGACCACCAGGGCCTTGAAGGGGTCGCTCACCGGATCTGCTCGAGGATCGAGACGTAGCTGGCCACGGCGGCGCCGCCCATGTTGAAGACGCCGGCTCGGCTGGCGTCCTTGACCTGCATGTCGCCGGCCTGGCCGGCCAGCTGCATGGCCGTCATGGCGTGCATCGAGACCCCGGTGGCGCCGATGGGATGGCCTTTCGCTTTCAGGCCGCCGGACGGATTGACGGGAAGTTTCCCGTCCTTCTCGGTCCAGCCTTCCTCCAGCGCCCGCGCCGCCTGGCCCGGCTCGCTCAAGCCCATGGCCTCGTAGGAGAGAAGCTCGGCAATGGTGAAGCAGTCGTGGACCTCGACCAGATCGAGATCATCAAGGCCCAGGCCGCTCTCCTCGAAGGCCTGGTCGAAGGCCCGTTTAGGTCCCTCGTAAGCCAAAATGTCACGCCGGCTGACAGGCAGGAAATCGTTGACCTGGGCGTTGGCCCTGAAGGCAATGGCCTTTTGCATGCCCAGCGCCTGGTCGCTGTCGGCCAACACCACGGCGGCGGCGCCGTCCGAGATCATCGAGCAATCGGTGCGCTTGAGCGGCGGGGCCACCATGGGGTTCTTGTCGCCCTCGGCGCGGCAGAACTCGAAGCCCAGGTCCTTCTGCATGTGGGCCAGGGGGTTGACCGAGCCGTTCTTGTGGTTCTTGGCGGCGACGCGGGCCAGCGCATCCATCTGGTCGCCGTGGCGCTGGAAGTACTGCTGCGCGATGTTGCCGAACATGCCCGGGAAGGTGACGCCCTGCGAGGCCTCTTCGTCATAGTAACTGGCCCGGGCCAGCACTTGCGTCACCGTGGCCGTGTCGGCCGCCGTCATCTTCTCGGCGCCGACGGCCAGCACGAAGCGCGCCTTCCTGGCGGCCAGCGCGTTGAGCCCCTGGTAGATGGCGGCCGAGCCGGTGGCGCAGGCGTTCTCGACCCTGGTCACGGGCGTGAAACGCAGCGCATCGTCGGCCTGCAGCACCAGCGAGGAAGGAAAATCCTGCTCCACCAGGCCGCCATTGAAGTTGCCGAGATAGATCTGGTCGATGTCGCCGGGCTCGAGCCCGGCATCATTGATGGCCTCGCGCGCCACGGTGGTGATCAGGCTTTCGATGGTGTGGTCTTCGAGGCGCCCAAAGCGGGTGTGGGCCCAGCCCACGATGCAGCCGGTCATGTCACGTCCTCCTGGCAGAGTTTTTTGCGGAGCTCGATTTCAAGGGAATTTAACAGACCTCCGGGCTCAGCGGTAGCGGACACGATGTCGCGGGCATACACTCCGCGATCGCAGGTCCAACGATTCCCGGGGTGCGTCATGGAACAACGAGTCAGCCTGATCACGCTCGGCGTCGCCGACCTGCCGCGGGCACGCGCCTTCTACGAAGCGCTGGGCTGGAAAGCCTCGGGATTTTCCAACCAGCACATCGTGTTCTTTCAAATCGGCGGCCTGGCGTTCAGCCTTTATGGGCGCGAGGCCCTGGCCAAGGACGCCGGGGTGCCGGGGCGCGACCCCGGGGGCGGCCCGCTGATGGCCTTGGCCCACAATGTCCGCGAACGAGCGGCCGTCGACAGCCTGTTGGACGATGCCTCCGCCGCCGGCGCCCCCATCACCCAGCCCGCCCGCGACACCGAATGGGGCGGCTACGCTGGCGCCTTCGCCGATCCCGACGGCCACCTCTGGGAAATAGCCTGGAACCCCCATTTCCCGCTGGCCGCAGACGGTTCGGTCACGCTGCCGGGCTGAAGGGATATCCCACTCATAAGACTTCCAGACTAAACTGACGCGGGCTGCGAATTTCGGGGGATAGGACATGCACAAGAGCCGCTTAGGTGTTCTGGTCATAGATTGCCATACCGGCGACCTTGCCGAACACGCTGACTTCTGGGGAGCTGCCTTGGGCTACGCCGTCGGCGAGACCGACGATGACGGCAAATACGTCAGCCTGAAAGGTCCGCCGGACGAGGTGCGCATCCTGCTGCAGCAGGTCGATCATCCGAGCCGCCTGCACCTAGACATCGAGAGCGACGACATCGAGGCTGAAGTCGCTCGTCTCGAGGGTCTTGGCGCCAAGCGGTTGGCGGCCATCCGGGGCTGGGTGGTGATGGAGGCGCCCAGTGGCCAGCGCTTCTGCGTCGTCAAACCCCAGCGCGCCGATTTTGCCGACAACGCCAACGTCTGGTCCTCCGGCTAGACGACCGGGGACTGCCCGGTCGGGTGTCGTTCCGGCACCCTACAGCATGCCGCCGCGGTGCACCCCGCCACCGTCGATGCTGACCACAGTGCCCGAGGTGTAGGCCGAGAGGTCCGAGGCCAGAAAGGCTGCCATGTGGCCGATTTCCTCGGGCGTGGCGGGGCGGCCGAAGGGCATGGGTTCGGCCAGTTTCGGCCATTCCTCGGCGTCGCCGAAGCGTTCCTCGGCCCAGCCTCGCATCAAACATACCAACCGATCGGTAGAGACCGGTCCCGGGTTGATGGCGACGACGCGAATGCCGTCGTCGGCGCTGCCGCCGCCGAGCGCCCGGGAAAACGCCATCAAGGCGGCATTGCCCACGGCGCCGCAAATATAGCTCGCCACCGTGCGTTCGCCGCCGGTGCCGATGATGTTGATGATGGTGCCCTGCCCGCGTTCCTTCATCAGGGCGTAATAGGCCCGCGTAATGTTGATGTAGCCGAACACCTTGAGGTCCCAGGCTTCGCGCCATCTGGCCTCGTCGATGTCCAGGAGCGTGCCGCCGGGAATGGCGCCGGCGTTATTGATCAGAAGCTCCACGTCGGGAAAATCGCGGGCCAGGGCATGCTGGTTCTCGCTCAGGCTGAGGTCCCCCGGAACCAGCTCGACAGCGACGTTGTGGCGCTCGCCGATAGCCGCCTTGACGGCCGCCAGGTTCTCGGCCGAGCGCGCCGCCAGCACCAGATCGCAGCCCTCGCCGGCCAACGCCAAGGCAATGGCCCGCCCGATCCCTTGCGAGGCCCCGGTAACCAGGGCCTTCCGGCCCGTGAGATTGAGATCCATGCTGTCTGCTCCCTGATGCTCTTTCGGGCGCAATGGTAGCGCAGACGGCAGCCCTTGCGAACAGACCCCGGGAGCGCTATATGTCCAGCCGTCGGGGAGTAGCTCAGCCTGGTAGAGCACTACGTTCGGGACGTAGGGGCCGGAGGTTCAAATCCTCTCTCCCCGACCAGTTATTCTGGGGGTTTCAGCTGATTTGGTTGGAGCCCCCTAATTCTTTCCCCACTCTATCCCCACTTTTTCATTCGCTAATTCGCCTTCCTGGTGGGGTTTCGCCACCCACTCCCCGACTGCACAAAACCTAGGCTTTGACCTAGCAGTCTGTCGGACTTGAGGGCGACAGACTATCTCGAATTGGTCTGTCGCGGTGCTTGTGCGCATTGGGCCGGCTCGGCTCTGATGTCTTCATGG
>MPMF02120288.1_pt1 | contig 23571 bp, 19 predicted proteins | sample 1617271 | NCBI WGS metagenome assembly MPMF02 (sample SAMN05944812, study PRJNA350692) | marine metagenome | biome: marine; feature: ODZ; material: water; isolation source: 120 m water sample prefiltered with 30 um filter, filtered on to 0.2 um... | place: Pacific Ocean | collected 2012-04-09... | reverse complement strand
GTCAGGCGGCCGGCAGGATGGGTTATAGCACCAGCGAGGTGGGGGACCTGGTGGTAGCGGAACTGGATAACGCCTAGCCTAAAGAGGCTATCGACCAGCAGGGCAATGCAGGCCAAGTGCATAAAAAAGCCCGCAGGAAGCTGCCTGCGGGCTAAAAAGAACGGATGGTTCACTACTGTTAACTACACTCTGAAACAACACCGTGAAACTACACTCTGAAACTACACCGTCTGCAAAACTACTCTGCGAAATAGGCCTCCCCGCCATTAGCCGTGCCAAATGCCTGCCATGCTGCTGAGCTACCGTCATAAGAAAAGGCACTGACGTGCGTATCACCGTAGGCGACATTAACACCTGCCGGATGCATGGCATGGGCTAAATTTGTAGAATCGGAGCCGGGGATGGGTGCGGGAGGATCTGCTGTGTCGTCTTGTGAATTCCCCAAGCTGGCTACGCTAACAGGCAAATAAACATGGGTATATCCGCTCAACCCTGCTCCTCCTGTTGCATAGGATCCATTCTTCAACTCACTGAAGAGCGCTGTGTTTGATGTGCCATCGATAGCCATCGACGCAAACGACCCCTTCTTATCATATTTGAATGGTCCTTCTTTGCCTGAATCGGCATACGCAGCAGCAAACTCATCTTCGGTACCGAAATTCATCGCAAAATTAGAATCGCTGCTCATGTCCGAAGGACATTTCATAATGGGCAGATCGACATGAGTTCCAGCTTGTGCTTGTGCAACCGCATTTGAAGCCTCCAGGAAGGGCAGTAGTGCAGCAAAACCCGTGTCGTTTGCATCTCCAGTTGCCCAAGCGGCGGCTCCAATCCCTGTTGGGAGTGCATCCTTATTCGCACCTCCGTACTGCTGTGCAGCGACACCGACGTTGCGGATATTGTTTTGGCATTGCGTATTGCGGGCACTTTCCCGCGCGGAGTTGATCGCCGGCAGGAGCATCGAGGTTAAAATGCCGATGATCGTAATCACCACGAGCAGTTCCACCAGGGTAAAGCCGCCACGGCGGTTCAGAATCTTCTTACAACGTTTCATGTTCCATTCTCCTAATGCTGAGGGCCCCTCTTCGTGTCCCTTACCAAAGCCTCTGTTCGTTAATATCGCCTCTGTATATCTTCTGTATATCATATCTTCTGTATATCATATCTTCTGTATATCATATCTTCTGTATATCTAAGGAATCGACTCACAATATACAACGCGGAAGCATCATCCACATCAATCATCCAGCGGCACCGGCTTGTTCGATCTTGAAGCTAGTCACGCGCCGCCACCTGCTATTATACCGGCCACCGCAAAGTTACCTCAACCAAATCGTGGTGGGCAAATTACAGTGAGTGTTCCTAACCATAAATGATAAAAAAACTTACGGTATTTGTCAAGCATTTATCTGCCTCCAAGGACCCGCGAGACTGTTCAAAACATGGGTGGTTTAACGGTTTAACTGTGCATCCTCGTTAATGGCTCACTCTTGGAGATGATTTCCGCCTCTTTTTCCGCCAACCAGTCGAAACGTGCCGCGACCTCGGTCGCGGGTGCAAAACGATGGGCAAGTCGCAAATAGGTGGCGTGATGCCCCGCTTCGGACTCAAAAAGACTCGCATAAAAGCGAGCCAGTTCACCATCGGCAAGCGACTCTTTGAGGATCGCAAACCGCTCGCAGGAGCGGCCTTCAATGAGGCCGGCCACCAGGAGCCGATCGAGCGCCCTTTCGGGCTCTCTGCTCCGAATGAGCTCTCCAAGCCGTTTGCCGTACGAGGAGGGTTTGAGACGACGATACACGATCCCGCGACGATGCAACAGTTCTAAAACCAGGCGGAAATGCTCAAGCTCCTCGACCACAATCTGCTCCAATTCCCGGCATAAGGGATCGCCTCGGTCGTCATACGCGCATATCAAATTCAGTGCCGTGCGGGCGGCCTTTTTTTCGCAGTGGGCATGATCGAGGAGCACCTCCTCGAGATGCGACTCAACCTGACTGAGCCACTTTGGGTCGGTTGCCGTCTTGAGTCCGAGCATCGTTTTTCCCAAATCGGTCTCCGTTGTTCCGTTGGTGCCGCAACGGTGGGAATAGGAACCGCGGGGCAAACCGGTAGAATCAACCCCGATACGAACCGCTAGGCTAACGCAGCAACTGGCAAAAAGTCAATGAATCCCCGCTCGGCTCCGTGAGGCGACCGCATTTGTTCGTTAGAATCCCAAAAGCTATCCAAAAATTCCGCCCTTAGCTTCAATTCCAGGAAGGTCTGATGCCGCCGGTCGAAATCATTGCCCATCGGGGTGCCTCGTTCGATGCACCTGAAAACACGCTTGCGGCGGTCGAACTCGCCTGGCAACAGGCCGCCGATGCGGTGGAGATCGATTGCCGGCTCACAGAAGACGGCCAGATTATCGTGATCCACGATCGCAATACGCGGCGGACTTCCGGAGAGTCGCTTCGCGTCGATAAACAACCCTTTAAAAAACTCCGGCATCTCGATGTGGGTCTTTGGAAGGGGCCGCAGTTTGCAGGCGAACCGTTACCGCTGCTCTCGGAGGTCATTGGCTCAGTGCCGGTCGGTCGCCGTCTTTTCATCGAGGTAAAATGTGGCCCTGAAATTATCTCCCCACTCACTGAGTTGCTTTGCAGCGGAGGGCCGCTCGATCGGTTTGTCGTCATCTCGTACGACCGGCAGGTTGTGGGACAAATAAAAGAGCAGTTGCCCGCGGTCTCGGCGCTGCTCATCGGCCGCTGCGGAATACGAGCTAGCGCGACAGGCTCCACGATTGCCAAGCTCATCGAAATAGCACGCGACTGCAAACTCGACGGGCTCGATCTGGATGCGGCGTGCCGCATCGATGCAGAGGTGCTCGACGCAATCAACCATGCAGGCCTCGCGTGTTACTGCTGGTGTGTCGATGAGCCGAGTCGGGCTGCGCAACTCATCGCCCTCGGTGTAAAGGGCATCACGACCAACCGACCCGGCCTGCTCCGAGAGCAACTCACCGAAGAACTCATGGATCCCGAGAGGGACTGAAGAGTCCGGACACCGCTTCGCCCCACTTTGCAGACCTGTGCATTTTCGCTAGGTTGCTCTAGCCAACATTCAACATAAGGAGTCTGTGATGCAAAAAAATCAGAAACAAACGGTTATGGTCATCCTGCTACTGGCTGCTGCGATCGGGCTGGTCGCTCTGGCCCCTGCCGATGGGCCAACCGACGAGGACGCGCCGGCCATTCTGGGCAAGTGGGCCTGGTACAAGGGCGTCATGCAAGTCAATGCCGATGGGACCTGCCACTGGAAAGGCCCGAATCACGAAGAGCATGGAAAGTGGACAAAACCGACCAGCTATCTCTTCAATTGGGGCGAAAAGGGAAACGACTGGAACTACCTGAACGTCGATGCAGAGGGACGGCTTTCCGGAAAATTCATCACATGGGGCGCGGATATTCAGGGAACGCGGATAGAGCCATAAAGGGTCTCTGGCACACAAAAACGGACGAAAGGGGCCAGTTTGGGCGACGTTTCCGCTGGCAACGTCTGCCCGAATGTTTGAACTATACTTGAGAGAATATCCTCCAAGGAATCCGGCTCGCTCCTTTTCAGATCTGAAGTTGATTGTGCATGTTCCAGTTTAGGTAACTGGCTCGGCAGGTGGATATCTGTTGGCCATCGATCACGGCTTTGAGGCAACGATGCAAGTGCAAAGGTTTCAGTTCCAGCCGCTATTGTGCCTGACCGTGAGCGTGGTGCTCTCTCAAACGCTCTTTTCGACAGGATGCCATCAAAAGAGTACGAAGACACAATCGAATCCACCTGTCACAGTCGCGCATCCGGAAATGCGTGACGTCACCCTGTACCAATATTACACCGGGAGAGTGGAAGCTGTTGACTCCGTAGATGTCCGAAGTCGGGTTTCCGGATATCTCGACAAAATAAAGTTTACCAGCGGTTCAGAAGTGCGTGCTGGCGACGTGCTTTTCATTGTGGACCAGCGTCCCTTCCAGACACAGGTCGATCAGCAACGTGCAACCCTCGACCAGGCAAAGGCCCAGCAGAAACTCGCCCATATCCAGTATCGGCGGGATATCGGGCTCCAGAAAAAAGAACCTGGAGCGATCGCCCAGGTCACTATCGATAAATCGACTGCGAATGTCGGGGTCCAGGATGCCAACGTCTTGGCGGCACAAGCCCAACTTGAAGGAGCAAAGCTAAATCTCGATTATTGCAGTGTCACCGCCCCGATCACAGGTGTCGTCAGTCGCAACTTAGTCTCCATTGGCAATCTGATCACCGGTGGCAACGAACAGGCGACCCTGCTCACAACAATTGTTTCTGCGGACCCGATGTACGCGTACTTTAATGTGGATGAACATACGATCGAACAGGTCGAAAAAGCGATCCGCGAAGGAAAGCGTCCGCCGATCGAATCGAAAAAGATTCCGGTCGAATTGGGACTGACTGTGGATCAGGAGAAATATCCCCACAAGGGATACGTCGACTACAACAACAACCAGTTCACCAGTGATACCGGAACCCTTCAGATCCGCGGGATCTTTCCCAATCCGAAGCCCCAAAAGGGCCATCGGATCCTGATCGCTGGACAATTCGTAAAGATTCGCGTCCCTATCTCTAGCGGCCCCCAACTGTTGATCAGCGGCAAAGCAGTGGGACAGGACATTGTCGGCCCCTACGTCGTCGTCATTGATGGCGACGGGAAAGCACACTACCGGTATGTCCAACTCGGACAAAAAATAGAGGATATGCAGGTCATCAACAAAGGGCTTGCGACCACAGATTGGGTCGTCATCGATGGCCAACACAATGCCCGGCCAGGAGCCGCGGTCGATGTCCACAAACAGGGGGCCTCAACGAAAACTGCGGATACTACAGAAGACACCTCGGGAACGAGTAAAAACTCGCACACTTCCGCGGAGACCGGCAACTGACCCTTTGTCGATGTGCCCAAATCCATTAACGCACCCGACACCATCAGCGCGAGCTACGTATGTTTTCGCGATTTTTTATTGAGCGGCCCATCTTCGCGAACGTGATCGCTATTGTGACGGTCATTCTGGGCATTGTCACGCTCGTCCGCCTGCCCGTCGAGCAATACCCGCAAATCACGCCACCCACAGTACAAGTCTCTGCCATCTATCCGGGGGCCAATGCAAAAGTGCTGGCGGAAACGGTCGCACAGCCGATTGAACAACAGGTCAACGGCGTCGAAAACATGCTCTACATGTCGAGCACCTGTTCGAGTAACGGAACCTATTTGCTGACGGTCACATTCGATATCGGCACCGATCTGGATGTCGCCCAGATCCTTGTGGAAAACCGTGTTGGAATCGCCAATCCTCTGTTGCCCGAGGAGGTCAAACAGCAGGGTGTCGTCACAATAAAGCAATCGACCGATATTGTTCTGATTGTTGCCCTCACTTCTCCCGACGGCAGTGTCGACGATCTTGCACTGAGCAACTACGCAACCGTTCGCATCCAGGAGGAGTTAGCGCGGATCCCTGGAGTGGGCAGCATTACTGTTTTTGGCAGTGGCGATTATTCGATGCGGATTTGGCTGGATCCGGGAAAACTCAAATCGCGCGATCTAAGTGTGCAAGAAGTACTCCAAGCGGTAAAAAGTCAAAATGTGCAGGTTGCCGCGGGCGCCCTCGGTGCACCACCGGCCCCAAAAAATACTGACTTTGAATTGGCGCTCAACGTAAAAGGAAGGCTCACCAACGTCTCGGAGTTTGAAAACATCATTCTCAAAACAGGTGACGATGGGAATCTTACCTACCTGAGGGATGTCGGCCGGGTCGAACTTGGCAGTAAAGATTACAGCATCTATTGTAAAAAAAATGGGCTGCCGAGTGCCGGCGTTGCAGTCTTCCAATTGCCTGGAGCAAATGCTCTCGACCTGGCTGAGGCACTCGAGGCAAAAATGGTCGAGCTGGCCAAGCTATTTCCGACTGGAATCGTGTACGATATCCCGTTCAATACCACCACATTCGTAAAGGAGTCCGTCAATGAGGTCTATTGGACCCTGTTCGAGGCGGGCATATTGGTCCTGGTGGTGATTCTTGTTTTCCTTCAGGACTGGCGGGCGGTCATGGTGCCGGCCACCACCGTCCCGGTCACGATCATCGGGGCCTTCGCTTTTTTTGCCGTGTTCGGCTTTAGCATCAACATGCTGACGCTCTTTGGACTCATTCTGGCAATCGGCTTAGTGGTGGATGATGCCATTATTATTGTGGAGAATGCCTCCCATCATATTAGCAAAGGAGAAAATCCTAAAAACGCAACCATTCAGGCCATGAAGGAGCTTTTTGGCCCGATCATCGCGACTTCACTCGTACTCATGGCAGTCTTTTTGCCCTCAACGTTTCTCAGTGGCATCGTTGGACAGATGTACCGCCAATTTGCGCTCACCATCGCGGCCACAGCCATTATCTCTACAATCAACGCATTGACACTCAAACCCGCACAGTGTGCTGTGTATTTGCGGCCTCCGAAAAAGCCGGGAGTTTTTGCCCGCACCTTCAATCGTTTTTACGATGCGTCGGAGCGGATGTATTGTGCCCTCATCGGGCGACTCGTTCGCTGGGTGCTGCCAACGATGATCGTCTTTATCGGACTCTTTGTAGTGACCGTCTGGTGGTTCAGTTCCATGCCGACCGGTTTTCTCCCTACGGAAGATCAAGGGTATCTGATCGTCGCGGTAACACTCCCCCCAGCTTCCTCACTACAACGGACCGGTGAGGTCACGGACGAAATTGAAAAGATCCTCGCTGCAACTCCGGGAGTCCAGGACACGGTAACCCTCGGTGGCCATGCCTTGCTCCTTAATGCGACATCCTCCAATGCGGCGACGATTTACGTTGTTCTTGAAGAGTGGTCTAAAAGAACGACGGCAGAAACATCCCTGTTGGGAATTTACAATCATCTCCAGGCACAGTTCAAAGATTATCAGCCTGCAAATGTTTTTGCACTCCCACCGCCCTCGATTCCAGGACTCGGCATCAGTGGGGGATTTAGTATGGAATTGCTAGTAAAAACGAGTGCCGATCTTCAAATGAGCCTTGATGCACTGGAGCAATCGATCGAAAAGATCACTGCCGATGCCGAAAAGGAGCCTGCCCTAGCCAATCTACATAACACTTTTGTCGCTGGCGTTCCACAGCTGAGAATCAAGGTTGACCGAGAAAAAGTAGCGACCCTCTATCTCAAACTCGACGATGTCTTTCAGACCATGCAGGGGTATCTGGGCGCATTTTATGCAAATGATTTCAATAAATTCAATTACACCTACCAAGTACGGATTCAGGCGGATAACCAACATCGAGACAGTATTGCCGGTTTGAAAAATCTCGAAGTTCGCAACAGCAAGGGCGATATGGTTCCGCTTGGAACCTTGATTGAGGTCGAACGAAGTTATGGGCCGCAAATTGTGAGTCGCTACAATCTCTACCCTGCGGCGCTGCTCATGGGAATGGCGGCCCCGGGGTACAGTTCCGGACAAGCAATGGCTGCGATGGAGCGACTCGCCACCAAATATCTCCCGTTTGGGATGAACTATGAGTGGACAGGAGTCTCCTACCAGGAAGCCATCATGGGGAGCCAGCCACTTATTGTCTTTACACTTGCGATTGTGATGGTGTACCTAGTTCTGGCCGCACAGTATGAAAGTTGGTCGAGTCCAACTGCCGTTATTCTCGTGGTTCCCATTTCGCTACTCGGTGCGGCAGCGGCAATCTGGGCACTCCCCTTCGGCATCGATATTTATGCTCAAATCGGCTTGATTTTGGTCATTGCTCTGGCAGCTAAGAATGCGATCCTGATCGTGGAGTTTGCCCGCGAGTTGCGCAAAGAGGGAAAATCGATTGCCGATGCGGCGGCCGAAGCTGCACGGCTCCGGTTCCGGCCTATTCTGATGACCAGTTTTGCCTTTATCTTCGGGATGGTCCCGCTCGTGGTTGCCCGCGGCGCGGGTGCTTATAGCCGCATCTCGCTCGGCTCAACAGTCCTCGGCGGGATGATCACATCCACTTTTCTGGCGGTGCTCTTTGTACCTACCTTTTTTGTGGTCATGCAACATTTGACCGAATGGTGGGCCGCTCGCAAACATCGGAGTGAACCGACTGAGGTGACCGCTGGCTGAAACGCGAGAAAGGGCAGGGGGGCTCGGACTGGCTCATCGCCAGATGCACCTTTTCAGTTTTTAGCCCGCCTTCTTTAGCGGTGGCATGAGCAATGTTGCTGCGATTCCAACATTACTCAATGAAAACGGCGACGCACACAATGCGTTCCAGGAATGTTTACGCGCAACAGCACGGTTGCCACTTCGCTGTGCCATCCGAGCCCAGGATCGGAAAACCTTTGCCGGAGGCGGAGGAGGCCCCCATGACAACTGGAAATCTTCCGGCACCGGCTGCCCACGCCTTTGGTAAGCATCTCTGACGATCTGTTCTGCTTCGGCCAGCTGTTGCGCTCGCCGGGTTGAGGTGAGCGAAGCAGCATGCAGTCGGTATCGCAGCAGAGCCTGGGGCAAGTTTGCAAGCCTTCCAATCTCAGAAAGTCGTAGCCACAAATCGAGATCCTGGGCAATGGCAAAGGCTTCACGGTAACCGCCAACCGCACTCAGCACATCGCGCCGAATCATTGCCGTCGGATGCGGCAGTGCGCTATCCCCTTGCCACAAACGCTCAAGCAGCTCTTCGTGAGACTCGGGCGTTTTTTGCTCTGCAAGAATTTCCCCATCCGGATCAATGAATACTAATGCGCTACCGACGGCGACACACTCCCGATGGCCCTGTAGGTAGTGAACCTGCTTCAAAATGCGAGAAGGCTCTGCAATGTCGTCTGCATCCATGCGGGCAACAAAGGGACCTCGCGCCAGCGAGATTCCCTCATTTAATGCCCGTGGCATACCGGTGTTTTCCCGACTGATTATTTTGATGCGCGAATCCTGAGATTCGTACCGACGAAGTATCTCCAGCGAGTCGTCTGTCGAACCATCATCGACAATCAGGAATTCCAAGTCGCTGAAGGATTGTGCAAGAATGCTTTCGACCGCTAGGGACAGATATTCCGACCCATTGAATACCGGCATGACCACACTGACGACTGGGGCGGATGGTATCGTCATACTTTCACCTTCCTCACACGAGGCGGTGTTTCGGAACAACATTGGACAGATAACTCGTCAGCCACAAGCCGGGACAAAAGAGATTCCATTACTCTGCCTTACGATAGCTCTGCTTCGGACCACATTCTCTTTTTGCATTATTGGCGATGCCCATTTCCGCAAACACCATCTCAAACCTTTTTTGCCAGGTATGTTCTGCACGGGCACGCCTTAATCCGGCCTGCCGAATCCGTTCGCGGTTGAGCGGATGGGCCAGGTAGTATTTTGATTTTTCAATCAGCTCTTCTGAATTTTCAAAAAACACTATTTCCTTATCAGGCTCAAAAAAGTCCGCAAGCTCATCAAATGCTTCGACCAGGTAGAATGCACCACTCATGGTCGCTTCAAAGTCGCGCAGGCGAACTTGCTGGATCGGCGGGGATCCGTCTTTGGGGACGTGAGCAACCGCGGTAAAACCAAGGCTGATGTGACTGCGGCTGTACATTTTGATCAGCTCCTCGTCCTCCAGGGGCGGGCCACAGCATTGTGCCGGCAATAGGGTTGGCGCAGATCGGCCACGGAGTGCGTGTTTCACTCGGTGGCGCCATTGCCTCGATCGTGACATCGGTTTTTCATTTTGCCAGTGTGGACCCCAGGCACGCGCGTCAACTCCCTCTTGATACAAGCTCCCCATCAACAGCGGACGGGTGCCGTATTTCTGCCCGACAAACGTTACATCAAATTCCTTTGCCAGAGGATAAGGCTTATACATATTAGGGTTTGCCGCTTCCTGACAATAGATTGGCGTCGCACCAACACGGCGGTAATCGTTGAGCCGAAATTTTTCTGGCACAAGACAGTAATCGTAAGCAGGTGCAATTTCCTCGACCAAATGAAACTGATAGGAAGCGTTGCAGAACCAATTTACCGTGGGAATTCCCATTCGGCCTATTTCCCGAATTGCATCCGGCTCCACATACGCAGAATAGAAATAACTAAAAAACAGATCGATCGGCTTCCTGCGATGTGCCGCACGCACCTGAGCCAAAAGGTTTTCTGAAAATATTGGGCGATTCTTTTCGACAAACGTTTTTTGTCGTTTGCAGTCTGGATCGAGATTAAAGTGAAAGGGGTGGTAGTCAACCTCAAACTCAATAAGTTCATGACCCAGATCACTTAATGCATCATACAAATTGGCACGCCACAACTTAGTATCGACCGTATTGCGGTCCTGGGCGCAGTCAGGAGCAGCATAAAAGATTCTCATCCAACCTGTCCTCTTTGCATCATGCCGCCCGCCGTTTTACCGCTGTGTTCTCTGCATCGGGACGCAGCCGCTTTCTCCTGAAACAGAAATCGCGTAACGCCCGCCGATACTCCCGCAATATGGCGCGGAATGTCTTCACCCTCTGCGTACTCTCACGCCAGAGTACTGCCATGTGAAGACGCCGCTGCGTCCTTCTATCGAGCCCCGTTAGAGTACCAATCATCCTGTGATACGCGGCCCAATAGATTTTCCATTCCTCCAATTGGTCTCTGTGAGAGGCTATCCGTTCCCGCAGCGTACTGATCGGCTGCCCGCCATCTCCTCCATCTCCGACCTGCTGGCGCTTGTGAAAGAGAAACCGGTCCGACAATTGCAACCGACCAAGAGAAAGCACACGAAACACAACGAGCACATCGGCAGACCACGATCTACCGCTCCAGAGATGAAAACCTTGTGCCTCTTGTAACAACTGGCGACGCATGAGTCCCATAATCAAATTAGGCTTACCTTGACTTTCGTCTTGCATCAAAAATTTTCTAAGTGCCCGATTGCGATACGGATCTATCAGATCTTTCAAATCATATTGCTTTACAGAGTGCGCATCGGCATCAATGTTATCGAACCGACAAAATGCCAACGCTGCGTCGGGAGACCTCTCCAGCAAGTCGACCAGTTCCTCAATAAACTCCGGCTCCCAAAGATCATCGTGAGCCGCCCACATAAACAATTCACCTTGAGACAGATCAAACACCCGCTGAAAGTTCGACTCAAGTCCCACATTTTCCGAATTGCGAACATAACGAATTCTCGAATCCTGCAACGCATATTTTCGACAAATGCTTTCTGTACCGTCGGTAGAAGTGTTGTCGCTGATAATCAACTCAAAATCGACATACGTCTGTTCAAGTAACGATTGAATTGCCTGCGACAAAAACGCCTCTCCATTAAAAACGGGCATGCCTATGCTCACGCGAGGCGGTGAGGTGCAAGGCTCTCGATCGTCATCCTCCCTAACGTGGCGACTTAACATTTCGTTTTATCTTCTTTCACGCACACAGGCGGAAAACATCAAAGTAGTTAGACAAATGGCCTCACTGATTCACAGCAGATGCAGGGCCTCGGTTCTAGCACGCTTTAAACGATTGCAGGCACAATAGAAGAGATTCATTCTTTTCGTTTCAAAAAACAATTTGGCCAGTAGGTAACTCGATCTTGAATCATTCCCTCATTGAACGGATGTGTTGGCTCTTCCAATACAAATTCGGGATGCTCCTGCAAAAAATCGCGGACGGCCGTTTGCGGATTATTGATACCCCAATCGGGATCGGTCCGCGGAGCTCCGACAAGATCCTGCATGATGCCATCCATTGCAACAATGTAAGACCCAGGGGTCACCAACGGGCCATAGGCGAGCAGTTCTCGCATCACATGATCGCGCGAGTGGCCACTGTCAAGAAGGACGAGAACCGACTCGCCAGGCTGAATCTGACCCTTCACTTCGGCAACCATCTTCTCTGCCGCCGAATCGCCTTCAAACATGGTAATCATGGGGAACAGCGGATGAGCTTCTATCGCTTTACGGTTCTTGGGCCGAATTTCAATATCGACACCGACAACTCGGCCTTTACCCATGATCTGGCATAGGCTGGCCGAATAAACCAACGATCCACCGTGTGCAATGCCGGTCTCTACAATAACATCCGGCTTAACGGCGTATATTACTTCCTGCAAACGAATCATATCGTCCGGAAGCTGAATGATTGGACGACCCAGCCAGGTAAAGCTGTAGACATATTTTGTATCCCAGCCAATACGCAGCCATGCCTTCGAGATTTCTCGAAAAGCTTCCGCGCTTTCAAATGGATAGGTCTTACAATTTCCTTGCTCGTCGATTACTTCGACAATATTCTTTTCATAGTCTACGATCATGCTGCTATCCTAAAATGCTGTCGCACACACGCTACAAGCTGCGGAAGTTGGTTGACAACGCTGTCGACACTATGTTCGTGCAAAATAGCCGTGATCATCTTCATGCCGCTCCTGTTCGATCACAAATGCACCTGGGATTTTTGTAGGCTGAAATATCACAACAGTCTGAAGGCAGGCTTTACGCTACCCTCACTTCCGGGATTGGGATAATAAACTTACCACCTTGCTGTCGGTATTTCGCTTGTTGCTGCAGTATTTCCTTAGCGAAATTCCACGTCAACAACAAAACGTAATCCGGGCAATCCTCGATCAACTTTTCCGGGTCAAAAATCTGAAGATGCGTGCCCGGCGTATACTGTCCCTGCTTGACCGTGCTGCGATCGACCACGAAATCCAGCGTTTCGCGACCCAAGCCAAAGTAGTTCAAAAGCGTGCTGCCTTTGGCGGATGCCCCGTAGACTGCAATCCGCTTGTTCTCTGCTTTCAACTTTTGAAGTAACGTCGTCAACCCCGTCCGCAACGAATCGACACGTTGGGTGAAGTTTGCATAGTATTCCAGACGATGCACCCACTGGGACTCTTCAGCAAGCAAGGCTTTGACAGCACGCCCCGATTGACCCAATCGAGCAGCGAAAATCCGCAATGAACCGCCATGAATGTCGGTTCGCTGAACATCGGTGATTGTCAGGCCGTGACGCTGGAACAAATTATTTAGCGCGGTAAGCGAAAAGTAACACAAGTGTTCGTGATATATCGTGTCAAACTCGACATGATCCATCAAATCCTTCAAATACGGTACTTCGACTACGGCGATGCCATCGGGCTTGAGCAACACGGCCAATCCGGCAACAAAACCATTAAGATCGGCTACATGGGCCAACACATTGTTGGCATGAATCACATCAGCCGATCGATCCTGCACTGCTAGTTCACGAGCCACCCGCTCTCCAAAGAATTCGCAGAGGGTCGCGATCCCACGCTGCTCGGCAACTTTGGCTATATTTTCGGCAGGCTCGATACCCAATACCGGGATGCCGAGCTTTTGATAATGCTGCAACAGATAACCGTCGTTGCTGGCTACTTCAACGACCAGTGCCGACGAATCCAAGTTTCGGACCTTCTGTATTTTCGTCACAATATCTTGCGCATGCTGCAACATCGTGTCGGAAAACGACGAAAAATACGCATAGTTGCGGAACAACTCGTCCGGCGGCACGGTCTCTGTTATCTGTACCAGAGTACAATGCGGGCACAACACTAAATCCAGCGGAAAAGTCGGCTCAGGCTCGCTGAGTTGCTCTTTGGCTAGCAACGCGTTGGCTAAGGGGGTGCTGCCCAAAGACAACACGCTTTCTAGGCCGTTTTCGCCACAGGCGCGACAGGAAAGCAATCCGCCCTCGGGTCGTTTTTCAGAAACTTCATGTACCATTTGATCGTCCTGGAGAGTCCTTCCTCCAACGTATACATCGGTCGCCAATTAAGCTGCTTGCGCGCCTTGGCTGCACTTAAATATTGATGCGGGATCTCATTGGATACTTCGTTTAAAATAACCGGCTCTAAATCACTGCCCATTAAGGACAATATCTTTTGAACGATATCCAATACATTCAATTGGATCTCATTTGAAAAATTGAACGCCTGACCGGCAAGTTCTGGATCAGAAGCCAGCATTTCGGCCAGATGCGTATAGGCAGCGGCTCCATCTTCTACGAAGAAATAATCTCGAACGAATGTGCCATCCGAACGAATGACCGGACGCTGCCCACGCACAATACTACGGATCGTCCCCGGTATGATTCGATTCCAATTCAAATCCCCACCACCAAAGAAATTCCCGCAACGGGTAATCGCAACCGGAAGCCCGTAGGTGTTTGCATACGTTTGCGAAATCAAATCGCTACACGATTTACTGACATCGTAGGGATGATTCCCCGCCAAGGGCGTGGCTTCGTCATACGGCAAGCTCTTTGCCTCGCCGTACGCCTTATCGGAAGAAGCGACAACAATCTGAGAAACTTTTGGGCTTCGCCGACACGCCTCGAGCAGTCGCCAGGTGCCGGCAATGTTCGTTTCAAAAGTCGATGGCGGATTGCGATTAGCAACACCGACAATCGTTTGCGCGGCTAGATGAATAACGGTATCAATCTCATATTCGCCCAAAGTACGTTCGAGCAATGCGGAATCGCACACATCACCCCAAACCATACGCACTTCCGACTGAAGACCACCTTGGATCAGCTTGCTGTGCGGCACCCAGTCACGGACCAAGCAGACGACATCAGCCCCCAGATGGAGCAACCGCTCCACAAGCCAACCGCCTACGAGCCCGGTGGCTCCCGTGACGAAAACGGGTCGATCCCGCCAAAATGTTTCTTGTCCAACAGTAGGTTCCATATATTTGATTCGCCAGAGAGTAACACTTTTGGAACTGAGCAAAAAAGTCTTATGCCGCGCGGAGACGAAGGCCGATGCCAGATTCGGGCTTCCAGGTTTTCCAAGGAGGGCTGCCGCTATCCCACAGATCTTGCAGGTAATTTTTGTCCCGCAATGTATCCATACACTGCCAAAAGCCATCATGCCTATAGGCCATCAATTGCCCTTCGGCCGCAAGTTGCTCCAGCGCCATCGACTCGAGAATGCTTTGATCGTCTACAAGGTAATCAAAAATTTCGGGCTTAAAAACCAAAAAGCCGCCGTTGATCCAGCCCTCTCCTAAAGTCGGCTTTTCCGTAAAGCTTTCAACAACGTCGCCATCCATATTGAGACCCCCAAATCGAGCTGGTGGCCTCACGGCAGTCACGGTGGCCATCCGGCCATGATTACGGTGGAACTGAAGCAATGCCGAAAGATCCACATTGCTTACTCCGTCACCATACGTAAGCATAAAAGTATCGTTTCCGATTTTTTCTCTCAGCCGCAGCAAGCGTCCACCAGTCATGGTCGTCACACCGGTATCGACTAGATTCACTCGCCAGATTTCGCTGGCCTCTTGCTCACGCTCCACTTTATTTTTTAGAAAGTCTATGGTGAGCGATCCCGACAAGTTGTATTGATCCAGAAAGAAATTTTTTATGCTGTTCCCGAGATAGCCGAGCGAGATGTAAAAGTCGCTGAAATGATGGTGCGAATAGTGCTTCATGATGTGCCAAAGAATCGGCTGGCCACCAATTTCGACCATCGGTTTTGGGCGAACCTGGGTTTCCTCTTGCAATCGAGTACCCATGCCACCGGCAAGAATGACGACCTTCATTGCTATCCCTAGCTAAATACAGACCAGTCCATTAGATAACCGATTATGAGCCGAATCGGTTGGCGGCAAAATTAGCAATTACGACGACCAACGGCAATGTTAATTTGCCCCTGAGAGCACCGGCTAATGTCGATGCTAGCTGCCTTGGATATGATCTGCTTTCCCCGGGCCGGCCGGGGAGCGAGAAAAGTGAACTACTCTGGCACTGCTATCTGAGCCAGCCTCCAGTCACTTCTTTTGGGCCAGCGCGGCCTTGATCTTACCGACAATTGCCGGGTCATCCGGTTTGGTACGCGGATCGAAACGGGCGATCACTTCTCCATTGCGATCAATCAGGAACTTCTCAAAATTCCAGCCAACCTCGCCAGAACCTTTGGGCCCGGTGTTGAGCTTCTTGAGATGCCTGTAGAGAGGGGAGGCCTTCTCACCATTAACGTCGACTTTTTCAAAAAGGTCGAAGGTGACGCCGTAATTGGCCGTGCAGAATGTACGAATGTCCTCCGAGCTGCCCGGCTCCTGCCTACCAAACTGATTGCAGGGAAAACCGAGAATTCTTAAACCATCCTTGGCATATTTCTCGTGCAATGCCTGCAACTGCTTGTACTGAGGCGTCAGTCCACACTCACTGGCAACATTAACAATCAGCACCACATTCCCGTGATATTTGTCGAGCCCGATTTCCTCTCCCGCAAGTGTTTTTACCTTGAACGCCAGTGACCGAGGAGTCCCCTTTTGATCAGAGGCCATGACATCCACTGTCATTAGCATTGAAACAGCGACCACAATAGAAATACCTGCCATTCGCCTCATCACAATATCTCCTCTAAGTAAAATGTGTGTCCATTGGATGAGCATCATTGAATCGGGACGCACCGTATTCAGAGGAATTCTAGATAGGTGGGGCAACGTGTCAAGCAGCCGAAAAGACCAATACGCCAATGGGCAAAAAAGAAAACTCGATAGCTCAGTCCGGTTTAATGATTTCCAACTTCACCTCCTCGAGGCCAGACCTGGAGAGCAGCTCATTCACGTCGACGCCTTTCTCACTCAGCTTCCGGGCAATGACCAGCACCGCTTGGCTCGCCTCTTCCTTAAGCTCGGGAATCTGTGCAGCGTCAATGGCCAGCCTCAAGCCCTCGCGACTCGGATGGATTTTGAGCACATCGAGCACAAGCTTCTGCTCGGCAGTCTGACGTGCGGTATCGAACGCCTTCCGGCACATCGCATCACGCTGTGGCTCCGGCATGGCAAACTTCCGCACAAGACCAATGTAACCGCGGAGCGCACGGACCTGATACTTGGGCTGTGGAGCGGTCTCTGCCAGATCCAGCAGAATGGGCGCAGCATCGACGTTATTCCATTTGCCGAGCAAACGGCTGGCGGTATCTTGAAGCTCAGGTGCGTTACTCTTTGCCGCCACACTAAGCGTCTGTAGCGCCCTGGCCCCTCCTACATCCGAGAGGATTTCCAACAACGCGCTTTTGGTTTCCACCGGCGATCGCTCGAGGGCCATCGCAAGTTCAGACGCACAGGCCTCGCGATCCGGCATACGAATGCTCGCCGCCCGGAGTGCCTGCTGCGCCACTGGTGCATCGTCGGGATATTTGGGGCTCACGACCTGCGAAATCAGCACAGGCAAGTGATCGAGCGAAGCCGTTTCTCCCAAAGCGATCAACGCAGCGCTACGCACCGTTTGATCCGAATGATCCAATGCCACAAGAAGAGCAGGCACAGCCTCAATGCGTCGCTGGCCGACCAACTCGATCAGCAGCGGATACGATTCGCTTTTCGCTGTCGGAAGAAGTGCAACGATTTGTGCATCCACCTTCTCGCCAGCAAGGTCGGCCAGCGCCCTGCTTGCCGTCTGGGATAGATCGGAATCGGTATCGACGGCGGCATCGAGCAATGTGGAGAGACACGAAGCATCGCCCACACGGCCGAGCGTGCTGATCGCAACTAATCGTACTTTTTTCGGGCCTTGAGCGGCCGCTATTAGCACCGCAGGCAGCACGACCGTCTCGGGGCGATCCGCCATGGCAAGCACAATCAGCGCAGCGCGGTCGGGCGACGCACTGTCCAACTCGGCCGCCAGGGCCTTATCAATCTCATCGCCAGGAAACTCACGAGCCGTCCCCAACGCAAGCTGAAACAGTTTTTTGTCGGGGGACCTGAGCAGTTCAACCAAGAGCGGAATGCCTGCTTGGCCGCGTGCGAGAATCGCTCCACGCGTCGCCTCAAGAATTCGCTGCTTGGGAAGATCAGCCTTGCGGATTTGGTCGTAGATCTCCACCGCCAGAGCCGATTTTCCTTCACTATGCATGCGTTCTGCACACAACACACACCCCTCGGCGACTGCCGAACGAACGTTGAACGGTACAATAGCCAACGCTTTGCGAAGTGAATTGGTAGCGGCCGTATTGCCGATCCGCCCCAAAGCGACAGCGGCGGCGGATGCAACTTCCGGATCCGTATCTTGCAAGCGAGCGGCCAGCAGCGTGACGGCGCGGGCATCCCGGCGGACGCCGATCGAATTGATCGTGCCGACTAGAAGGTTTCCCTCCAGCGAATCGGTCGCCTCTCGCAATGCATCGCCCGATGCTTTTCCAGGAATCACTTCGAGTGCGATCCGAGCCCACGAGGAGAGTTGCGGGTCGGGCAAAAGTTTTGCCAAATCGACAACCGCCGCACTCGATCCATAGATCGCCAACTTTTTGCAGGCGATCGCTTTCTCGGCGGCCGGTGCATCGGAGCGGAGGAGGGCAAGAAGTTGCTTTTCCGCCTCAGAGGACCTGTTTTGATCCTCGGCTGCACCGACCGATGCGGTGGCCAACAGAACCAAAGCTGCAAGAGCAACAAAGAGTCGCATACACGGTCGAGCGGTGGGCATCGTATCGGCTCTGAAAGTTAAGGGCGATTTGATCGGGGTTTGTGTTCACACTTCGGGATGACTGAGGCGTTAAATTCTCCACGGTTCGCGGAGCGCTTCGGATCGCAAACGATTGGCCTGCTCGTCGTTGACAAACTCGTGTTTCTCACAGTCGTAGTTCACTTGACGTCCCAAAGAGAGGGCGATATTCGCGGCGTGACATGCGATATGGGCGTTGCAGGCCGCCTCAGCGTTGCCTTTCGGCACGCCCCGCGTCTTCACACAGTCAAGAAAATCGCGAACGTGAAAAGTCGCCGGATAGCCGCCGATTTCGGCGACCGTTCTCCCGGCGAGCAGCGCAGGCGAACTCAATACGAGTTTGCCGCTATCGCCCGCTTCGACCCAGCCCGTTTCGCCTTCGAACCGCACCGGACACGAACCGAGAGGAATCCATCCGGTTTCGCGGAAAATCAACTCCGTGCCATTTTCGTAACGTGCGACCAACTGTCCGTCTTTCGGCGCGTTGTATTCGACCGGAGGCGGACAATCTCCGACAGCCCATTGGCAGAGGTCGACACAATGCGAACCCCATTCGAGCACACCACCACCAACGAGCCCTCCACCTTTCTCGAAATTGAAACCGTCGAGCAACTTTGCATTGAAGGGCCGCCAGGCAGCCGGCCCGAGGTACATGTCCCAATCGACGACCTCTTTATTCGGTTCCGGTTCACCAGGCAACCAGCCGCTCATCATCGCCTGCATCCCTGCAGGGTGGGCAAAGACTTTTTGGAGTGGGCCAAGCTTTCCGGTGCGAGCCAATTCGCAGGCAAATGCAAAATGCGGCAGGTTCCGGCGCTGGGTGCCGGCCTGAAAGATGCGTCCTGTGCGCCGCATCGTTTCGGCCAGGATCAGACTTTGTGCAATATTCTTCGTGACTGGTTTCTCACAATACATATCCTTGCCGGCCTTGGCGGCGGTCATCGCGGCCGTCGCATGCCAGTTCGGTCCCGTCGCGATCAGCACCGCATCGATATCGCTACGGTCCAGAAGCTCGCGAAAGTCGCAATACATTTCGCAGTTCTGATTGCCATATTTGTCATCTGCAATCTTCTTGACCGCAACACGACGCGATTTTTTGACATCGCAGACCGCCACGAATTGTACATCCGGTTGCTTCAGGAAACAGCCGAGGTCATACGTCCCTCGGTTTCCGATACCGATGCCTCCGACCACAATCCGTTCGCTCGGAGCGACCGCACCGTCGAGGCCCAAGGCAGAACCGGGGATGACCATCGGCGCCATCACTGCGGCACCCGTCGCCGAAAGAGAACTCTTCAAAAACCGGCGACGATGAAGTTCTGTTTTTTTCTTCGACAAAGCTTTCTTCGACATAACGCTGACCCCTGATCGTGTTGACCGCACTGCCCGAGCCGGGCAGTGGCGAAGAGGGAAGTGTTCCGCAGGATTTAGTAGCGGACTGTCGGGACTAAAATGGGCAATCACCGGCCCGACAGTCTAATAATTTTATCACCAAATCACACGAAGAACAATCATTCTTTCCCCATTTGCCGGTGACAGGTGGGGCTGCATTTCGCCATGGGGCAATCACGGAATACCGCAGAGGAGACTCTCAGGTGACTGTTGAGCGCAAAATGAAAGCCTCGCCAAAACCGCTCGCTGCGGAATCGTGCGAGGCTTTACTAAGCGAGGCCGACGGGAATCGAACCCGCAACCACCGGATCGACAGTCCGGTACTCTAACCAATTGAGCTACGGCCCCAAAATGCAAGGTTCTCGATTATAGTGACCACCGAATGACCCGCAAGGCCGGATAGAGATGATAGGCCCTCGCGGCAATTTCATGCGTCTTCGCTTCGGACACTTTTGCCCGGGTGTGCATCGTGGCGACGCTCCAATGCACTACCCGGTCGCAGAGCAGCCTCCCGGACGTGTGACTCGCCACAGAAAAGAAACCGTTAAAAAGTGACTGGAAAACGACTAGCCAACCGGTCTGCCTCGCAGAGTATCCAGAATGGCTATGATTGGAAATCTTGCCAAAAAGACAATGATTTTTGTTTCTTGGATTGTTGTCCTTTTCCTCTCCAATACGGTATCCTATTGGGGTCAAGCTACTCATCATTTTGCCACGGAGGAACGCTCCATGCCTCTTTTCGAGATCGAGACGGATAATCACATCATCATTACCTGGGCGAACGATGAACAGTCTGCAACCAGCGTGGTACATGAAGCATATCCAGATGAGGAAATCCGGCGACTGACGAAGCGTCCGAGGGACACCTGGGTGATCTCCAAAAGCGCTCTTGGACTAGCTGGAAATAATTCCGATCCTTGCAATACCGCACGGGATTGCCTGGCAAAAGCGTCCGGCGACAAGGTTCACGCCATCCGCCTTTACATGCACGAGACTGGCGCAGATCTGGAGCGGTCTCGCAAAGTGATCGAATCGAACATGGTGATGGGCTGGTAATTGTTCACACCAGAAGCCTGAACCAACCGACCTTCTGCATCCTAAGATTCGCCATATCAAAACAAAAAGAGCAACGAGCTTCCCTGCTCGCTGCTCTTTTGAAAGGGGTACAGAACAAGTCCTGTACGGAACGCCTTCCCTGGCGTTCTTATTTCCAATTCAAGCACCCCGCTATTGCGATCCGCCGTAGCGACTGCCTACTCCTACTCTCGCTGGTGGGTTGTATGGTGCTTGAGGGACCGCGGGATTCACCGGAGGTGTACTCGCTGCGGTGCCGACTTCTGGAACATAGGTGGAAGTGCTGCCCGGTCGGAATGGCGCTGCCGGAGCAGCACTCTTTTGAGACGCTGGAGGATTCAAATTCGTGACCGGCGCCACTACAGGCGGATTGGTTGTCGACGGGTAAGTCGGCAACCCGTACCTTTGTCCTGCGGATGCTTGTGGGGGGCTAATGCCGGGTGAGGGCGCGGCAACGCCCACAACAGGATACGCCGGAGGAACCGCTGTCGTCGCCTGATAGGTTGGCGCAGGAGACGTTACCGGATAACGCACCGCACCACTCGGTGCATCGTAACGGGGTCCGTTAGCCGCTGCGGGTAACGAAGCGTAACGATCACCTATAGGTCTGTTTACCGGACCGGCAGCCGGATTCGCGGGACCTCCGAGTGAAGTGCCCGCGGGCTGTCCCAAGTTTTCCGGTCGGACAGCAACTGCAGAAGTGCTCGGGTAACGAGTCGTTGGGCCGGGATTTGAATTTCCACCGTACGGTCCGATCTGCGCGGCTGGATTTTGTGCCGTTTTTTCGGGCGATGATCTGAAATTACCGCTCGCCGGTGTACTCTCCACAAGTTTGGTGGTTGTACTCGGATAAGAAGTGCTAGGATATGAAGTGGCCGACTGAGACTTCGGCCTCAAATCCGCCACAGCGTAGGGATTCTTGGCAGGCGTCCCTGGCGGCGTCTTGGCTACGGACGATTTTGCGCCAAAGAACGATTTATCTTTACCATCTGACAATACTTCAGGTGTCGCTTTCTGCGAGGGAAGTTTCACCCCGTCATACGGTGAACCTGCAAGTGCGGAATTCGGAGCCGGCGTCTCCTTTTGGCTGCTACGCCACCAATCCCATCGTGGCATACCTCCCCCACTCTGGCATCCACCTAAGCCAACAAGAATCAACACCATCCCAATGGCTTGCGGTTTAAAACATCGCATGTTCTCAGATCCCTTATAAGATGATTCAACAGGGTCGGGTCCCCCCAACCTTCATCGGTCGCCCATCTCTAAAAGTATTGTGGAAAACGCCACAGTACTTGTCCGGTCAGCATGATGGGGAAAAACCGGCGAGTCCGGGCTGCGGATTATAGATTGCGCCCGAGATAGGTCAACGCCAAAACGCCTTTTGCTTCGAGTCACTCCGACTTTCGGACGAAGGCAATGACAGCAGCAACAAACCTAAATACCAATCTTGGCAATGACAGCATCGCGCGCAATACATAAAGGCCGGCTCCCTTCTCAGAGAGCCGGCCCAGATAGACACCACAAGGCCGCAGCAGAACACTCAGATGGATCAGCCAATCACAGACTGATAACGTTGGGCGACAGCATTCCAGTCGATCACATCAAAAAATGCCGCGATATAGTCGGGCCGACGATTTTGATATTTTAAGTAATAGGCGTGCTCCCAGACATCCAAACCCAGAATGGGTGTCCCCGAACATGTCACCAGACTCGTCATCCGCGGATTATCTTGATTGGGCGTAGAACAAACACACAATTTGCCACCCGCATCGACACACAACCATGCCCAGCCACTGCCAAAGCGAGTTGCAGCGGCCTGAGAAAAGGACTCCCTAAACGCATCAAACCCCCCAAGATCACTTTCGATCGCTTCCGCGAGCGGACCGGTCGGCGTCCCTCCGCCATCAGGACTCATAATCGTCCAAAAAAGAGAATGATTTGCATGACCACCGCCATTATTCCGCACTGCACCGCGAATATTCTCGGGAACGCCATCGATGTTTCCCACCAATTCTTCGATGCTTGTATTTTCAAAATCGGTCCCTTCAAGCGCTGCGTTGACTTTCTGGATGTAGGCATTGTGATGTTTGCTGTGATGGATCTCCATCGTACGTGCATCGATATGCGGCTCCAGAGCGTCGTAGGCGTAGGGAAGTTCGGGCAGTGTATAGGCCACGTTGAATCCTCCTAAATTTTTATCTTTTTGTCCTTTTTAAAGCAGATTGGCTGAATCTCGCCAACTAGAAATGCAAGATATCGAATCTAGGAGACACTGCCAAGCGGTCTCATTCCGACTGCGCCTGCCTTGCGAAACATCGCCCTTCTTCAAGCGCCTCACCAAGTTTTTCTGGCAGCCGTCCACCTGCTTGAGCCATGTTTGCTTTGCCGCCTCCACCACCGCCGAGAATCTTTGCCACGCAACCGACCCAGTTTCCTGCGTGCATTCCCCGCTCGACGAGTGCATCGCTGAGACCAGCAACCACAACGACCTTTTCACTGCTCTGCTTACCTGCCAGCAAAACAGCAATCGGGCTAGCAGTTTTTCTCAATTGATCGATCAGGCTCCGCATGTTTGTCGGGTTACCGCCTGGAACCTCAGCAACCACGAGTTTCATTTCGCCTATTTCTTC
>MPMF02052289.1_pt1 | contig 23800 bp, 15 predicted proteins | sample 1617271 | NCBI WGS metagenome assembly MPMF02 (sample SAMN05944812, study PRJNA350692) | marine metagenome | biome: marine; feature: ODZ; material: water; isolation source: 120 m water sample prefiltered with 30 um filter, filtered on to 0.2 um... | place: Pacific Ocean | collected 2012-04-09... | reverse complement strand
TCCAGTATCACATACCCAGATGGAAAGGAGGAGAGATGAAAGAAGTAATGATGGGATTTAGCGCCCTCCAGGAGCTTCCAGTTCTCTTTGGCGGTCTTGCCTAAATGTATAACATATCCGTCTCTAACGTACGTCTTCATTTACTGTTCAATCCATGAGAGCAAAAACAATCTCAACCTTAGATTTAAAAATGACATTTAATGCTATATCGGTAACTAGAAACAAAGTCATGCAAAAAGGAGAATTTTTCCCATATAGTTGGCACGTCGACGAGAGCCAAGAAGAATTTACGTGTATACGCATATATGGCTTGAACAAAAAGAACGAGAATGTCTGCGTTAGAGTTGACGATTTCACACCTTACGTCTACATAGAACTACCAACTAGAGTTCGATGGACCGCTACCAAAGCACAAATCCTTGGAGACAAGCTCGATAGTCTCCTGGGACGACAGAAGCCGGTGAAAAAAGCGTTGACGTGGAAGAAAAAACTTTACGGAGCTCACATAGACCCTGACACCGGTGAACGAAGACTTTTCCCTTATCTTTTCTGTTCATTCTATAATATTAAGGATTTAACTTTACTCAGCTTTAGGCTGAAGGGCGCCGTGCACTTTGTCGGACTGGGGTCGTTAAAGCTCAAGATTCACGAGTCAGATGCCAACCCAGTTTTGCAGTTGACGTGTTGTAGGAAGCTTCCGACGGCAGGGTGGGTAAAGTTTCAGGGGCGTAGGATTAGAGAAGAGGAAATGGAAACTCTATGCGACTACGAGTACCAGGTCAAGTGTAGGCATCTACAACCGTTTGAGTGTGATATGGTCCCAAAGCCTAAGATAATGGGGTTCGATATTGAGGTCAACTCGTCCAATCCTTCGATGATGCCTCAGGCTCATAAGAAGGAAGACAAGGTGTTTCAGATCTCTTGTGTCATGGCGAGGGAAGGAGACAGTCCTGACGACTATGAGAAGTATCTATTGACCCTGGGAGACCCAGATGAGAAGATCGTGGGCTACGATATCATTGTTTACACGTACGAGACCGAGGCAGAGATGCTGATAGGGTTTACTGATCTTGTTAGGGAAGAGAATCCCAATATTATCACAGGTTACAACATCCTGGGGTTCGATATCCCGTATATGATGGATAGAGCTAAGAGTCCAGCGTGTTGCATGCGAGAATTCAGTACGCAGGGGTTCCATAAGACTGCTCAGGCCAAGGAGAAGACGATACGGTGGTCATCATCCGCGTACAAGAACCAAGACTTCGAATTCCTTGACGCAGAAGGTCGAGTCTATGTTGATCTATTGCCGTTAGTGCGTAGGGACTTCAAGTTTAACAACTACAAACTTAAGACGATCTCTACTTATTTCTTGGGACAGACTAAAGATCCTCTGAGCGTCAAGGGGATCTTCAAGTGTTATCGTATCGGAGTCAAGAAGAACAAGAAAGGAAGATATGGCAGGAAGGCTCAACGAGCAATGGCAGTGGTTGGAAAATATTGTTTATGTGAAAATACAGTTGTAAGCGCAAAACATGGCAATATACCTATTAAGAACTTGTATGGTCAGAATATGGATGTTCTTTCATGGAATGAACACACCAATAATATTGAACTATCAGTTCAGTCTAACTTTTTTGATAACGGCAAGAGGCAATGCGTGGAATTAGAATTGGAGGATGGACGCACTATTACTTGTACTCCGGATCACCAGATTGCAACTACATCTGGATGGGTACAAGCTGGTAATATTCCATTGGATTGTATGGTAAAGGTAGGTCCCATTTTACCTAACGTGGATATAGATACACCTGAAACTGTTTACGCTCGTGTCCTTGGTTTTCTTATTACTGATGGTCATATCTCAAAATCTCGTTGTATGGCATATCTAGGTAATATCTTGGACGCACAGTTATTTGCCGAAGATATCGAGGAGTTGTCAGGAGAATATCCTAGTATATATAAAGATCATAATTGTTGGAAAGTAGTAATACCGATATATTTAAGATCAAGAATCAATACCGAGAAATTTATATGTGGGAATAATCGAACCGATAGTACAGAGGTATTGCCAGATACATCTAGTTGGTCTAATTCTCAAAAAAGAGAGTTTTTGGGCGGCTTGTTCGGTGGAGATGGAGGATGTACATGTCTGTCTAAGAAAGACAATAAATTTACACCAATTACGTTTACTCAGTCTCGAACGAACGAGAAAATAATTATTACATATATGAGACAGTTACAGAAACTTCTTGAAAATTTTGATATCTCTTCAACGTATAGAATCCAAAAACGTGATCTATTATACATTGGGGTTCTCAAAATTCCAATGAATGATAACGATATGTTTATGACAAAGATTGGTTTTCGCTATTGTTATACAAAGACTATTCGCTCATCCATTTCCGTCATGTATCAAAGAATAAAGAAAAAGGTTATAAAACAGTATCAAATATTTTTGCAAGAAGTTAAAGAGAGTGGTTTGTCTATACGTAAAGGATACGATAAAAACATACATAAATATAACTTTCCCCCTAAGTATGGCACCATGAAAGAATGGGTACGTAAAGGTTTTCCTACGGGTCGAGAGACGCAAGCTTGTAGATCATTTCCTAGTGTATTACAGTTCTTGACGAAGAGGAATATGTTAAAATATGTCATAGGAAGTGGTTATCATACCTATGCGCTTGATAAAGAACAAGATACTTTACCTGTATTTGAGATGGAATTAGTTTCTAGGAAGAAAGTTGGTATTAAACAGGTATATGATATTACTGTCGAGCGTACACATTCATTATTGGCTAATGGAATAGTCGCACACAATTGTGTACAGGATAGCGTACTTGTAGTACGACTCATGGACAAGCTCAAGACTTGGGTAGGTCTTACGGAGATGGCTAAGACTTGTAATGTACCAATCTTTACTCTTTACACACAAGGCCAACAGATCAAGGTGTTCTCACAACTGTACAAGTACTGTATGTATCAGAATATCGTAGTTGAGAAAGATGCGTATAAAGTAACAGATAGTGAGCGATATGTGGGTGCAAAGGTGTTTCTACCGGTGCCTGGTAAATACAAGATGGTGGTACCTTTCGATTTTGCGTCGCTGTATCCGACCACGATCATCGCTTACAACATTGACTATCATACTTGGGTCCCAGATGGTTCCTCAATTCCCGACCATAAGTGTCATGTGATGGAGTGGGAAGATCATCAGGCCTGCGAACATGACCCAAAAGTGCAGAGAAAGCTGGTGTTAACACAGTACCTAGCAACGGAGAGAGCAAAGATTAAAGTGATGAGGGAACGGCGCAATAAGTCTCTAGATAAGCTAAGGCGTAAGGAAATGATGGTTAAGATCAATGAGGCTGTAGCCAAGTTGAAACCGTACACGCTGGAGCGGTCTGACATAACAAAGACCATCTCTAAGTTTCCTATGTGTGAGAAGCGAAGGTATCGATTTCTGAAAGAGCCTAAAGGAGTCATGCCAACCATTCTACAGAACTTACTAGATGCTCGAAAACACACGCGTAAGGTAGATATGGCTCGTGTCAAGAAAGAGATCAAGAGGTTGGAAGAGAGTAAAGAGGACAATACCGATCTCATCGTTGCTCAGAAAACATTACTGGATGTTCTGAACAAGCGACAATTATCGTACAAGGTTTCCGCAAATAGTGTGGGAGCAACGACACCAATCCCTTGTGAGCTCAATGGGGAATTTGTATACCGAACAATAGAAGAGATTAGCAAGGGTGATTGGAAACGAATCAACGAGGAACAGGAAGTGTCTACACCGCTCGACGGGCTTCGTGTGTGGAGCGACTTGGGTTTTACAGTACCTAAGTACGTGATGCGCCATCCACAAGACGGTAAGTTGATTCGTATAGTAACACACACTGGTATGGTCGAAACAACAAACGATCACTCTCTTTTGCGACCCAATGGAGACGAGGTCAAACCACGTGACCTTAGAGTTGGTGACAAGCTGATGCACCATCCGACACCGCTACCTATGGACACTCCTATAGAGCCACTATTTCGAACTATTTCAAACGATGTAATTAAAAATTACAAACTTGAAACACCAAAGGAAGAGATGGCATTTGTTTACGGTTTGTTCATGGCCGAAGGTACTGCTGGTACGTGGGGTAAAAGACTAAGTGAGAAAAGTTCGTGGATAATCTATAATTCTGACATAGATCTACTCGAAAGAGCGTGTGAGATCCTGAATCGTCTTGAGTCGGTGGGTGAAAATACTTTTAAAATTGTATTATACCCTTCCAACAAAGATCAATCATCAAAGCTTGACATGTATCACCTTACATGTCGAGGTAAAGTAAAGAAACTAGGCAAAAAGTATAGAGAACTACTTTATGATACTCGTTCACACAAGAAGATCCCAGACTATATCCTCACATCTTCGCTTGATGTGCGGCAAGCGTTCTTGATGGGGTACTACTCAGGAGACGGGGCACGACGACTCAAATGTGGTGTAATATTGCGGAATAAAGGGCATCGTGTCAGTGCACAATTAATGTATCTAGCCAGATCGTTGGGGTACAAAGTGAGTGTAAACTACCCGGAGAAGAAACAAACTCTGATCTCACGATTACAGTGTTCAACACGTTTAGTACGGGATAGTGAGACGATCAAGCTTATCTATCCCACTGATACTCTCATCCCTCTCAAACCCGGTGAGACGATCATCAGGAATGGACAACTCATTCAACATGTTGATGGACAAAGTGAGTATCGGCGGATTACCTTGATGTGTGAACGTCTTCCACGACAGAAACTACTTGATAGCCTGGATGATGCTATTGAAAAAGCCGCACGTATTCGCAAGTGTTACATTACAGAGTACAATTCGAAAAGAAAAAGACTCAAATTGGTAAAGTACTGTTGCGGTGCCACCCACTGGGTACTCCTGAGTAGTATCAAGAAAGAATTGCCATGTGCTCTTAAAAGAGATGGGTGGTGCGATTGCGAGTACACTACTGAGACGAATTACAACGTAGTCAATGAGTACAAAGATGAAGTTCCATGTGTTGAGTACGTATACGATATCGAAACCGAGAATCATCACTTTGCCGCAGGTGTCGGGAACATTATAGTTCACAACAGCATGTATGGAGCCATGGGCGTGCGAAGAGGATATCTCCCGTTTATGCCAGCAGCGATGTGCACAACGTATATGGGTCGTAAGAATATCACTAGAGTTGCTGAAGAGTTAACTCAAAATTACAGGGGGAATCTAGTGTATGGTGAACAATTGCCACAGCAAGTAGAAATACTTTGCTAGTCTGTGAATTACCACAGGCGAGAAACCTCGTTGCGGGAACGTCCTTAGAGCTCTTTCTACGACTCTTTCTATGGGAAACCTAGAGAGATACCCAGGGTAATGACCTCGGGCATCGTAAAAACGAAAGAGATTGGATAATCCGCAGGGTCACTATCTAAGTGCGTTTTTGACAGCATATGATAGGCTCCCAACGACTGAACGGGTTTCGGTAAACAATGAAGGTTTAGTCAACCTGAGTTTGCTTAAGGTACAGTCTAAACCCACTCGAAAGAGTGATTTTGTGTAGTAACAAAATGGGTAATGACTACAGAAGGAAATATCTGTATGAACCTGGTAGTATTGGATACGGACACCATTTCCCCTTTAACCCCACTCTTAATTTTAGAAAATGATAAAATGAGTTACAAAATGATTGAAGAGATTTCTGATGGAAAGTGGGCGAAAACCGTAACTGGGAAAGAGATATCTCAAGCAAAGCCTGGAATCAAAGTATGGAGTGATAATGGTTTTACAGATATTGTGCATGTTATACGACATGCTGTGGAAAAACCTATGATTAGAGTGTTGACGCATACAGGAGTAGTTATATGTTCTCTTGATCATTCTCTGTTGTGGGAAAATGGTAAAGCTGCACTTGGTTCAGAAATTAGTATTGGTGATAAATTGTGTCAGAGAAAATTACCAGTACCAGATGATACTCCTCCAGAACCTGTATATCCTAATAGGCTTACGGCTGAAAAGATTAGAGATTATGTAATCTCTGATGCTGTTTACGAAGGTCTATCAGCTTCTTTAGCGTTTGTCTGGGGTGTATTTTTCGCTGATGGTTCATGTGGATCTTATAAACAGAAAAATGGTATTAGAAACACATGGACAATTACCAAGGGTGATAATCTTCTTTTGGAAAGATGTCTAGATATTCTGACTACGTATGAACCTTCTTTGGATTATAAAATATTGGATACGATGAAATCTTCAAAGGCAAATAAATTAGTACCTAAGCAGAAGTCTCGTAAGAAAGAGCACCGTGGCACAATTAAAAAGTTGGTTGAAAAGTATAGAAAGCTATTCTACAATGATAAAAAATATAAGATCGTTCCTGATATTATTTTAAATGCCCCGTATAAGATTCGAGAAGCATTTTTCATGGGTTATTACGCAGGAGATGGTAGTAAGAAAGATCCAGCTTTGGCTATAACTAATAAAGGAGAGATAGGAACAGCAGGTATGTTTTTTCTGATGAGAAGTCTTGGGTACAAAGTGAGTATTAATACTAGAGGTGATAAGCCAGATATTTATAAGATTACTGGGTCTACACCAAGCAAGAAGTTTAGGTATGAATCAAATGCTGTAAAGAAGATAGATGATTATACTAACGAGTTTGATTATATCTATGATATAGAGACGGCTAATCACCATTTTGCGGCTGGTATTGGAGAGATGGTAGTTCATAACAGTAACTACATCCAGTTTCCTCATCTCAAGAGCGCTGCTGAGACCTGGGATTACGCTATCGATGTAGCTGACAAGATCTCCGCGCTATTTCCGGATCCGATCCAGCTTGAGTTCGAGGAGGAAATCTATGCGTTCTTCTTAATCTTGTCGAAGAAGCGCTACATGTATAGAAAGTGTCTACGAGATGGTGTCGTTGACAAGAAGATAGGAAAGAAAGGTGTACTCTTAGCTCGTAGAGATAACAGTAAGTTCGTCAGAGATGTCTACGAGGGGGTAGTGAGTATGATAGCATCCCATCAAGACAGTTCGAAGATTTTGTGTTTTGTACTGGACCAGATCAACGAAATGTGTTCTGGAAGTAAACCCTACACAGACTTTGTTATTACTAAGTCAATAGGTAATCACGGAGGGTTGATAGCTCAGCCAATAAAAGAGAAACCTGGAAAAGCATTGGTAGGTGACTATACAGTGCCGCTATTGTCCAGGGACAAGGCCGAGAGAGAAGAGCAGATGAAGAAGAAAAAAGCCGAGACGCCGCAAGACTTCTATCTCCTATGTCTTCCAGCACAGGTGCAGCTAGCTGAGCGTATGAGGAGACGAGGCAAGCGAGTGGATCCAGGAACAAGACTTGAGTATATAGTCACGAATCCCGATAAACACACGGCTAAGCAGTACGAGAAGATTGAGAGCGCTGAATACATGTCCAGGCATAGAGATATCATTCGAATCGACTACATGTACTATCTCAAGGCTTTGGTTAATCCACTAGACCAAGTACTTGACGTAGCGTTCAAAGACGAGAAAGCGTTTAGAGCCGGATTTACGATGGCTCAGTACAAATTTCGTTGGAAGATACGCACCAAGATGATTAAGGAGATCCAAACACTATCCGCACCAAAGCTTGTCCTTCACGAAAAGTAGTCTAGTAATTTATTTCTAATAGAAATAAATGCCTAATTGCTTTGTGTGCCTAAATGAATCTTGCAGAAAAGTCTGTTCTCGTTGCGAGTGTTATGCTCATAGTAAATGTTGGGGGCAATATATCCGGAGCGCGACCGGAGTCCGTACTGCTATTACATCTGATAAGGTGATCATTTTCACTCCTTGGTCTGTAGAATGCCCGCAGTGCCGAGGACGCATCATGAATGTCAAACCAACTACTCGGTCGGACACGAACCTGGGAAGGAGAGTAGCAATGGTTATAGACTATGCTTCTTTCTTATCAGCTCTAGACGATGTACGAAGTCCTGAGGAGAAATATGAGCTCTACACAAGCGTCTTGGATACAATGATAGCGAACAAGACCATGGTTCGTGAAAATAACGTACTAAGTTCAATGTTGAAAGCAAGATTACGTAATCTATATACAGAAGAGGGTTGGACAGCTGCCAATCTTTATCATCACGGACTCTTTGGTACGCAAATAGCAAAAAAAAAGAGATGTCTAGAATAGGTTACCCATTACCTCGAGTAGAACGACCGCTGTAGCTCCGTATAGTATATACCTGTATATCCTCCACCAATACTCTTCGGCCAAACAGTATAATATCTAGCGGTTGTCCCATTTTTTAGTAAGACTAACACAGCTTTAAGCAGAGGTGGGGGGATTCTCAGTTGCAGAGCGTGGAAAAAGGACTTTCCATTGGGTGAAGTACGCGATAAACAAGACGAGGACTAAGGAACCTAATATAGCCGCTGCCACTGGCCATCGCTTATCTCTGTTCAGTAGTAGATTTACACTAGGGATGGCGAACCATATGCCTACGAGAGATAGATAACTTATCAATAGTATGAGCTCTTCCGACGTACGAGGACGTTTTCGTGTAAAGGTTTCACGTGTCATTTATACTACCATGCCATCTTTTTCTGTATCTGTTATTATCGAAATAATAGATCATCTTGCGGGGCGTAGCCATTCTTCCCCACTTTTCCTTTTTTGTCCTTCCATTGCCACCGGGAATGAATACCTCTAGTCTTCCAGATCTCGTATATGTATTCTGGGTCACCATTGGCTTTGAGCCACCGACTCATATCGGTATGTTTAATGAGACTAGCGACGGGGTATCTCCTCTCGGCAATTAGATCAACTTTATAGATGGAACAGGTCATTTATTGTATAGGGACATTATTTAGGGACATTTCTCCGCGAAAATTGATCTCCATGAGTTGTCCAATGAGCTTTTTCTCTTCCACATTGCCTAACAAGAAGGCTAACTTTGCATACGCAGCCGGAGTTGTCATGTCATATCCTGACAATACTCCTGCCTCGAGAAGGCGAATATCGGTCTCGTATCCTCCTCCAACGCGATCGTACTGAGAAACAGCGACAATGACCACACCTTTCTTAGCCAGCTCGGTAATTACCTTAAGAAACTCCGGAGAGGTTGGTCCTCCTCCCTCTCCCCACAGTTCTAGTATAATTCCTTGTAGACCCTTCGTGTTCAAATAAGGGACAAGGTCGTTAGCGTCCATACCTGGATACATTTTGACCACCGCTATCTTATTATCAGGATTCACTAGCTTCGGTTGAAACTCTTCTTTGGGAGGAGGCATCCCATAGGCTTCATTCAAAGGAGGGTAGTTCGGAGACCAGAAACCTTGGTCTGAGTTAGCAACTGTTCTGCACCCTCGTAGTAAGTCCCCGTTGGACGCTATCATTACTTCGGGGATATTGGTTTGGGATGCTGCCACCAGTGCGTCCGATAAGTCTCCGTCCGACAAGACTATAGGCTTACCCAGGTTTTCCATCATAAAAGACAGAGCCGATGCCGTATAGGGTATAGTATCGTGAGAAACCATGAGAACAAAGGCGTCGTACTTATTGTACATCTCTGATAAATCCCGGGCAATCTGGTTCCAGTCAGCGGGAGTGAGATTACCTGACTGCATGGGTGGGTTGTAGGCCACCACTTCGAAGTCACCGATCTTATTTTTCAGACCTTCGTATTTCTCTTTGAAATTCTTGTCAACTTCACCACCGGTGTTCACCACATAGAGTTTATTATTAATACAAGTCTTAATGTTGGTATACGTCTGAGTAAGTGCTAAATAGACACTAATTGTCACGCTGAGTAAGGTCAAGGTGACCATGATCACCAGTGCTACCTTTTCCTTCTGATTTAGGAACTTCATTTTTTATATATATCTAGATAAGTTAGATTTAAACATGTTCGAGTAAGAGCTAAAGATGAGTAAGTCCAACAGTGATATCGTATGGCTAGCTAGTTTTGATATAGGGAAGAAAAACTTTAGTTTTTACATAGAGGAAGTAGATGTATCTAAGCTCAGAGCGTGCAAAGACGTCTCTAAGTCTCATCGATACAAAGCATGTGGAACCCCTACCAGTAAGTTTCAGCCTACCCTAGACAAGGTCTGCTCTGTAGGGAAAAAGATCCTATTGGAGAACGTAGATCTCACGATAGGCTCTGACAAGCGACAATACCTGGATCCCAAGGTGCTCTACAATATGATAGAAGTCCTAGATGACTACGAAGAGTTCTGGGAACAGTGCGACGCTTTCGTTATAGAGAAACAGATGAGTTTTGGAAAGAGGCATAATACTATGGCTCTTAAACTCGGTCAACATTGTTGGTCATATTTTGCTATTAAATACGGAAAGAAAACGATCGAGGAGTTCCCTGCTTACCACAAGACTCAGGTGTTGGGAGCCACCAAGATAGAGAAGGTAACCAAAACAGGTAAGAAGCGCTATAAAGCTATAGACAAACCGGCCAGAAAAAAATGGTGTATAGCTCGTGCACTGATCATCATCGGAGAGCGTGGAGACATAGAGACGATATCTCAGATTCAAGAAAGTCGTAAGAAGGACGATCTGTGTGACGTGATCTGTCAGCTGCAGGCCTACAAGTATCTTCGGTACGTTAATAGTGACTAGAACCATTCTTCTCTTGATCTTAACACTTTCAGCATACTTTATTCTAAGTGAATAAAGTAGACTCATTTTCTATGCTGTGGGTCTGGGTGAAGGCTACCAAACTCCATAGACTGTTCGCAATAGATTCTTAGCAAGATAGATCGTGAAAGATAGATCGGTGAATTTAGGTACCTCTTGGACACGAAGTCTATCTAGTATACGGGTGTGTGAGATCACGAAGTAACGATGGTTACCGACCACGTGTATCTCGTCAAGAGATGGTGATTCGATGTAGACATTATAGTCGGCATATCCACTGCATAACCGATTTGCTAGCTCTCTCATCTTGTCTCGAGCACTCTGACGAGTATCCATGTAAAAGGCCGGCTCATCGTTGGCAACTATAACGAAACACCTGTCTTCCTTACAATCATCCGCTCCAACTTTTCCTTCGGTAGTAGTATCTTCGGTAGTGGAATCGTCGGCCCTGTCGTCATTGGTAGGGGAATTATCACTCAACTCCTCTTCACTTACAGGGTTAGGATCCTGATTTACGTCTGGCTCCGAGTGGTCAGGTACTGGCGGTGGAGTAGGAAGTTGTGTATCGCCGTCTTGCTTCCCTGACCAGAAACTACTCAACATATTGGCAGCTCTGGAGATCCCCCACATAGGGTCATCAGTGACCACCTCTTTAGCTTCCTCTACGTTCTCTGCTTCCTCTTTAGCTTCCTCTACGCTCTCTGCTTCCTCTTTAGCTTCCTCTACGTTCTCGTCGTCATCTTTAGTTTTCTCTTTAGTTTCATCTTTAGTTTCATCTTTCTCGTTGGTTAGGTCGATATGACCAGAAACTTTTGTGTTATGCTCTTCTTTTGCACAAATAGATTCCTCAGTATCTTTTGTACTACTCTTTTCCTGATATTTGGAAATACTTTGCCGAGAGAACTCGACAAAGGACGAGTAATTACCACCGCACGCCTCGTTCAAGGAGGCAACATTGTCATATTTGCTCTCTAACCATGCGCGATAAGAGGCCACGTCTTCATGTTCTGAGGTCTTACCGCTCGTTCCATCAGAATGTATGTACTCAAAACTGTTAACATCTGTATCTGATTCAGACATAATACTTTATAATGCTTAGAGTAGGTTTTAAACCATAAATAAGGGGTAAACCCGCCTTTCGAACAACAAATTAAAAATGAAAAACTATTTATATATGTGGTATAATAAGACAAATGAGCACTTCTGTAGAACAAATACTTCGGAATAATTACATGGATGGGACCTATCATACCCACGTATCCATGCTCAAGCCCCTAGGGAAGTTTTACTTCAGCAATAAGACCCGAGACGCCTTCTGGGACGTCTACAGTAACAGGATCGTGGATAACCCAGATGCCCTCTTGGGTGTGGCTGAAAGGGCACAGAATGAATTACCTGTTATCGTAGACATTGATCTCAAAATCAAAGACGAGGGTAAAATTGACTATGGGGAACACCTATATAATAAGAAACAGTTAAGTCAAGTAGTTGAAGTGTATCAGTCGGTATTACGTAATGTGGTAGACGAGTGCACCGATGCCAACCTCATGTGCGTGGTATTAGAGAAGTCGTTGTATTACCTACTTGCAGGAGATGCGACATATGCCAAGAACGGTTTCCATCTGCATTTTCCGGCTCTTTTCCTGAGCCGACAGAATATGGCTGTACATATCATCCCCCGTGTTCAGAAGGTGCTCAAGGAATTAGAAGTATTCAAAAACTTGGGGATTGAAGACTCCGGGACTGTGGTTGACGACGCAGTGACGCGTAATGCATGGCTAGTGTACGGGAGCAGAAAGTCGGAGGAGATGGATCCTTACCGCGTCACAAAGATTATAGCGTCCGATGGTAGGGAGATGAGTCTGGAAGAGGCTTTTCAGAGTTACGAGCTTCTAGACTACCTTGAGAGACCGATGAATATCACAGGGAGGGTAAAGGACTTTCTTCCAAGAATTTTGAGTATTTTTCACGGCGGTAGGCCCATTATGGAAGTGAAAGAGGGATTGGCATGTCCTTTGAAAGATTCTCTCAAGCGTAGAGAGAAGAAAAGGTCAAATAAGGTACCAAAGCATCTTGAGATATCCGTGAAGGAGTCTCTAAAAATATCCGAGAGACTCCTTCCTATGCTTCAGGATTTTCGATCGGAGAAGTATGATGAGTGGATGAGAATAGGGTGGATCCTGAACAATATTGGGAAAGGGAGTACCGAGGCTCTTGAGCAGTGGATCACTTTCTCGGCAAGGTGTGATGAGAAATTTGATGAGGCGACTTGTGTCTACCAGTGGGAAAAAATGGTACAACGAGATCTTACTCTGGGTACGCTGCGCCATCTTGCGAAACTAGACAGTCCTGACGAGTACGCAAAGTTCAAAAACGAGTCGGTTAAATACCATGCAAAGGAGTCTCTAAACGGTTCTCACTGGGATATAGCGATGGCACTACATGCTATGTATTGTGACGAGTTTGTGTGTGCTTCATTACCGAACAAGAACTGGTTTCAGTTCAGGAGTCATAAGTGGGAAGATATCGAAGAGGGTATTTTCCTGCGACAGAGGATCTCAGATACCATTGTCAAGCAGTACTGTGAGATGGGGAAGGTAGTAGTGATGAAACTGGGAGAGGTCACGGATAAAGCGGAGGAAGCTATGTATAATGCTCGGCTTAAACAAATTCGCAAACTCATCTGCAATCTCAAGTCCGCTCCGTACAAAAACAACATTATGAAGGAAGCTATGGAGGTATTCTACGATAGACGGTTTAAGGCCAAACTTGATCAGAACCCACACCTGATTGGCTTCAGGAATGGGATCTATGACTTGAAGACTAACCTCTTTCGCTGTGGATACCCAGAGGACTTCGTGAGTAAGTGCATACCTATCGATTACCAGGAGTATGATGAGAGCTCTCAGGGCGTACAAGATGTAAAGGAATTCCTGTATAAGATTTTTCCAGATAGCTCTATTCGTACCTACTTCCTCGATACTTATTCTGATATCTTCGTCGGGGGTAACTCTCAGAAAAAGGTGTATATCTGGACTGGAGAAGGAGATAACGGTAAGTCCGTTATGCAGAATCTATTTGAGATGATGCTCGGAGAACTCGCTATCAAGTTCAATACTCAGTACTTCACGGGTAAGAAAGTAGCCTCGGGAGCGGCAAATCCAGAGCTTGCTCGTGCCGCTCCTCCTGTGAGGATGGCAACAATGGACGAGCCCAATGGAGATGAGCAACTCAACAACGGTGAGCTCAAGAAACTTTCCGGAGGAGATAAATACTGGGCTCGGGATTTGTTCGAGAGAGGTAAGAGTACCAGAGAGATAACACCTATGTTTACCATTACGCTCATTTGTAATGGGCTTCCGAAGTTGAGGTCGTCCGATAAAGCTACGTGGAACCGTCTTCGTGTTATTCCGTTTGAGTCTACTTTCGTCGAGCCGGGGTCTCCGTGTCCCGTAACTTTCGAAGAACAGCTTCTCTATAAAAGGTTTCCGATGGACCGTACCTTTGGTTCTAAACTACCAGACATGGTAGGTGCGTTCGCTTGGTATCTTCTCGAGTGGAGGAAGAAGGTTACGGTACGTGTAGAACCCGATAAAGTCAAGGAGGCCACTGCAATGTACAGACGCCAGAATGACCTCTATCGCCAGTTTATTGAGGAGTGTATCGTTGATGCAGATACCACGTTATCTCTACAGGAGCTCTACTCTTACTTCAAGGACTGGTTCAAGGAAGGTTGGCCCAACATGTCTCTACCGATTAAAAACCAAGTCAAAGATTACTTTGAGAAATTGTGGGGAGAACCAGGAAGAGGGTGCAGATGGAAAGGACATAGGATCAGGACGCTAGATGAGGAAGTAGCCAGCGGTGAAGCCATTATCTTGGAACCCGACGACCTTATTAACTACGACGGTAAGTAATACCTGGGTGCTCACGATGCTGGTATCCGTTCAAGTTGAAAAGGTAACAGCTGTTAAATCATTTAAACTACAAAGTTACACTAGGTTGACTCACGTAGCGGAGATATGAGTTTTTTAGATTTGAAAAATCTAAAAAAATCACAGGGACAAAATTGAAAATGAAACGAGATACTCGCGAGATAGATGAGATCGTATTTGGTATATACTCCGCACAGGAGATACTCGATATGGCTGTCTGTAAAATAGACAACCCGAAGAAGAGTGGCCCCAACACGGTATATGACGACCGAATGGGGACTACCGACTCAACAAGGACGTGTGAGACTTGCAACGAAGGGGCACACGCATGCCAGGGACATTTTGGCTACATCGAGTTGAACGAGTCGATTATACACCCTCTCTATTATAAGAGAGTGGTAGCATTCCTGAATTGTTTCTGTCTCAAATGTTACCGACTTCTACTACTCAAAGATCAGATATATTTGGCAGGGCTCAACCGCTACAGAGGCGAGTCACGGTTCAGTAGGATCCATGAGCGCCTAAAGAAAGTACAAATGTGTTGTCGTCCTGGGTGCGGCTCCAACAACCCTAGGTGTAAATTCTCTACAACCGACAGCTCTATATTCAAGGTATACGAAGGGAAAGATAAGACTCGTACCAGTGTTATGCTGACAACGGAAGAAATACGAAAGATTTTCGATAGTATCTTAGACGATGATGTCAGACTGATCGGTCTAGATCCGAAATTGGTCCATCCTCGCAACCTTATTATCACCGTGCTCCCAGTGATACCTCCGTGCGATCGGCCTTATGTACATGCAGACGGCAACATGTGTGATGATGACCTGACTAATCAATATATCGAGATTATTAAGTCTAATAACCATCTCGGCGCCCATAAGTCTTCAGTAGGGAAGAGAAAGGAGCTTAGTGAGACCAAGCGACAGAAATTCCTTGCTAGCCTGAGATTCAGAATACTTACCACATTCAATAATAGCCAAGGAAAAGCTAAACATACCACCAATGGTCGAGCAATCAAAGGAATTAAGGAGCGCTTAGCGGGGAAAGATGGGCAACTTCGCTTAAACCTCATGGGAAAGAGGTCTGTAAGACCTGATACGCCAGTCCTAATGTTCTCTACCAGCAAAACGAAAAGAGCAGAAGATATAGTAGTCGGAGATGTGGTAGTTGGCGATGATGGAAAGCCCAGAACGGTAGTAGATACTGTTACAGGTGAAAGCCCCTTATATAAGGTTAAACAATCGCATGGTGACGATTATGGAATTAGTTGCGAACATATACTGACCCTGAAATATTGTGGTCATGCTAAGATACACTGGCGAACTAACCAGTCAGCATCTGGTGGTTACTTCATGTCCTGGTACGATCGTCAGACTAAAACTATCAAGAGTAAGAAGCTAAGTGTGAATTCGAAGACTACCAAGGAACAGTGTCTACATAAGATGGAAGTCTTAAGAAAGACTATTGATATGGATCCCATCGTGGATATCCACGTGAAAGATTATCTGAAGATGTCAAAAACGAACCAGAGACGCATGTTGGGGGTAAAGCTGAGAGTGCCCATACAATGGTCAGAGCGAGAAGTTCCCATGGACCCAAGAATATTAGGAATGTGGCTCGGCGATGGAGGGACTTACACGGCAACTTTCACCAACCCAGACAAACCTTTGATCGAATACTTCAAGACGTGGACAAAAGATCAAGGAGGGAAATTTCGCACGCAGAAGGACGGTCTTCACCATGGAATCTCCTACTGTGGATTTTTGGATTTGCTAAGAGAAAATAATTTGTACAAGAACAAACATATTCCAGAAGTGTACATAGTGAATAGTGAAAAGGTAAGACTGGAAGTCCTTGCGGGTCTGATCGATACAGATGGTTCGGTGGAGCAAGAGGGTAGAACTGTGCGACTTACTCAGTGCGTCGAGCACAAAGCGATTATCGATGGTGCTCAACGTCTCGCTCGGTCACTTGGTTTTCGGGTCAGCATCCACGAGAAGAAGACTAGCTGGACAAGTAACGGTGAACGTAAGAAAGGAATAGCTCTAGTGTTGACCATTTCTGGGGCGGGCATAGAAAGAATTCCGACGCTGCTCCCTCGCAAAAGGTGCAGTCCTCCTAGATGTACGGATATGTGCTCAACCAAGATCGAGATCGTAGAGGACGGGATAGGCAAATTCTGCGGCTTTGAGGTGGATCGGAACAACAGGTTTCTTTTGGGCGATTGTACTATTACACATAATTGTAACCAGACGGCCCGCACGGTTATCGGTCCCGACCCTACATTAAAGCTCGGGGAGCTCGCCGTCCCTCCTGCAATGGCAGAAATCCTTACCATTCCTGTGCGCGCGGCGACGTTCAACATAGATATCCTGCAAAAGCTGGTAGACGACGGAAGGGTAAACTCACTACTCAAACCTGATGGCAAAACTCGCATCAACCTTAAGCGCTTTCGCAGGGGCACCAGACTACTCTCAGGTGACATAATATGTAGAGGTGATGAGACGATCGAGGTGATAACAGGACGGGAGCTGGTAATGGAGGGTGATCGAGTGAAGAGAGCGGGAGAGTTCCTTGAGAGGCTTGCTCCTGCTAACCGTAGCTACAGGTTGAGGCTTGGATGGGTAGCCGAGAGGAAGCTTCAGGACGGTGATTACGTGCTACTGAACCGCCAACCCACACTGCATAAGGCTAGTATGATGGCGATGAAGGTTGTCGTGAGGCCAGGGAAGACGTTGCGCATGAACCTTGCTATAACGAAACCTTACAACGCAGATTTTGATATTGCAACACAGATTTCTATCTGTCTCTGTCAAAAACAGGGGGCCTGAAAAGGGTGCGACCCCCTAGTAAAACATTACAAACGCGGATTTTTGAATATGAATGCGGATTTTTGAATATGAAAAGAGTTTAAAGAGTTGTGTCACAATAACAAAAATGTTATGTACAAAGTGTAACAAGGATAAAGGCACTGATTTCAGAAAGAACAGAAAAGTTTGTCGAGAGTGTGACAACACAGCTGCCAGAGAACGGACAAAAGAGCTGAAAAAACGTCAGAAAACGGAGTTCATAATTTGTCGAGTCTGTGAAGAGAAGAAAACAGAGTTCCGGGTCAATCGCAGAAAGTGTTTAGACTGTGAGAGATCCAGTGGACGAAAATATCGCCAAACAACAGACAAGGCAAAAGTATGGACTCAGAATAACAAGGAACGGATGTCAGAATTACAACATCAATGGTATAAGAAAGAGAAGTCAAACATACTACAGAAGATCAAAGGGAGATACAAAACTGACCCGGATTTTAAGCTAGGGATGAGTCACAGAGCTGGGGTTAGATACTTGGTTCATGGTGGGAAAACATCCAAGTATGTCAACTGTACCGGTGTGCGTCTCAGAAACTGGTTACAGTTTCAGCTCAGTGATGAAATGACCTTTGAAAACTATGGAGATGTCTGGGTGATTGACCACATCATACCCATTGATACCTTTCTGTCCAAAAAGTACCCTGCTGAAGTAGTTCTGAACTGGTTAAACATCTGTCCTGTTATTCGTCAAAGGAATCTGACTAAGAACAAACACATAGATTCTGATCAGTGCCGAGAACACATTGAGAATATCCGTTATTATACTAAGATCCGCAATCTTAACCAAGATACTGAGTATATCAGTGCTCTTGAAAGCATATGTTTGTAGTGTTTTGCGAAACTCCTTGTTGCGGGAAACCCCTAAAGTCCTAACTACCACCTTCTGTTGGAAACATCAGAAGGGATCTCGGTTAATTGCCGACCCCGATGGTAATAAGGTTAGGAATTTTACAATGGGCAATCCGCAGGGTTACTGTCTAAGTCCGATATGGTAGGATACGATAGGCTCTCACAGACTGAACGGGAGTTGGTTGGCTATGAAGGATCACCAATCCTGAGCTGGCTTAAGATACAGTCGGGCCCTCTGGGAAACCTTAGGGACTCATCGGGAGATGAGATTAACGTATGTTGAGTCTCAAACAGGTGGCTGCCAGCATGGTTGAGCAAGATACCATGCTGGATAAACAGTGTAACTTGCTCTAAAATATAACCACCTAGTCCTCTTTTAGAGAGGGCGAGAATCCTTATAATGTTCGGGAAACCCCTTAGAGCTTTCACTACGACTTGTATTTGGGAAACCTTATGCAATACCCAGGGTAACGACCTCGGGCACGCGAACAAAGTTCGCCTGAGCTATGCTCAGAAACGTAATAACGTGAAAGATTGGGCAATCCGCAGGTAAAGAACCTTCATCCATTTTGTTAGGATATGGTTCTCCTTCAACGACCGCACGGGGTTCGGTAGACAATGATAGGTTTGACATCCTTGAGTCTGCTTAAGATACAGTCTATTCCTTTGTGAAAGCAAAGGTAGTAAAGGAACATACACGTACCACAGTCCATTGAGTCACAGGCGGAGCTAGAGATGCTCTCAGCCGCTCAGTGGCACCTAATATCGCCTCAAAGCAGTAAACCTAACATGGCCATTGTACAAGACTCGCTCCTGGGTGCCTATCGGATGACTCAAGGGGTTAAGAAGATCAGAAAGGGTCAATTTTTTAATCTCTTGGGTAAGATCGACATGAAGGATAAAATCCTTAGTCGGGTTCAACATGCACGACGAGTACTCAAAGAGAAAGGGAAGAAGGTGCAGTGCTACACCGGTAAAGGTCTGTTCTCCATGTTCTTACCTATCGACCTGATCTACGAGAAGAAAAATGATGGAGATCCTGAGGAACCTGTGGTAAAAATCTGGCGAGGGGTGTTGTATGAAGGAACACTCAACAAATCCGTGTTAGGTGCCAGTCATAACTCTCTTATACAGGTTATTAATAAAGAGTACGGAGCTGAAGCCGCATCTTATTTCATAGACTGTGTGCAGTTTATCACTAATGGATGGCTCATGATTGAGGGCTTCACCGTAGGACTCGGAGATTGCCTTGTTAGCAGTCCTCAGAAACAGCAGGAAATCCAAGACGTGGTAAAGAAGTGTTATATCGAAGCTGAAGGTCTGAAGAGTACCACTACGCATCCTAACATCAGAGAGATGAGGATAAACGCCGCGCTGAATAAAGCTAAGGACATTGGGTTACGCATCGCTAAGGGTTCCCTTGCTAAGTGTAACAATTTTCTGGCTACGGTGCAATCAGGGAGCAAAGGAGCAGTGTTTAACATTGCTCAGATCACCGGTCTATTGGGACAACAGAACCTGAAAGGTAGTCGAGTCCCTCTCTTCCTCAGCCACGGTCGACGAACTCTACCGCACTATCCGTTCGGAGATCTCCCTCCAGAGATGGAGTACGAATCCAGGGGTTTCATTGCATCGTCTTTCATCCACGGTCTCAATCCCCGCGAGTTCTACTTCCACGCCATGTCAGGTAGGGAGGGTATTTCGGACACAGCGATGGGAACAGCTACGTCCGGTTATATGCAACGACGTATCGTAAAGCTTACAGAGGACATAAAGGTCCAGTATGATGGAACAGTGCGGGATGTACCTGGTAACATCTATCAAGTGGCCTATGGAGAGACGGGAGTGGATCCATCCTGTACGGTGAAAGTAGGGTCAAACCAAGAGGTATGTGATATATCTCGTATGGTTGCAAAGTTGAACATGCAGTATGAAGTTTGTCAAAAGAAAAATTCAAGAAAATATTGATGTAAATAAAACAATCATGGATCTTCAAAGAATGTCCATTGTAGGTTTAGCTGAGGGACTTCGTCAACACCAGAAGAAAATTCGCGAGGGTTACTCAGATGATGACCCCAACCTTACCCCCGATCAGAAAAATATTCTGGGAATTGGAGCTGCAGTCTTTGCTGTGCTTCTAGTTATCGGCCTCATCATATGGATATGGGCCATCGTAGTCCTAGTTAAGTATTGGCACGTATTGCCTGCATGGGCGCAGATTGTCGGGGTTTTGGGTATCCTCCCAGTTATTCCTATCGGCCCGGTAGTAACTCTAATAGTCGTGTACATCGGAAAGCACGCGGGAAAGTAATAATTATAATTGTAATACTCTGAGAGTATTATAAACCGGAAGCATATTGATAGCACTAAGTTTCATAGCAACGTTGGTGGGCTTTCCCGCTCCCTTCGTAAGTCTGGATTAACCGGGCCGTGTGATAAAGACTTGGATTACAGACATACAGGCGCGTGCACGACCTGCGGATCAGGATATAGCTACCAGGGCGGTGACCACGGATATGAATGTCTATAAAATTGATTCACTTTAGTTGAAGAGCACAACAAAAGCCAAGATCCTGTCCTTTTGGTGTTCTAATACTTGTGTACTTGCCACCGGAGGAGCATGAAGCTGATAGAGTAGGAGTACAGGTCAAAAGTGCGGAGATATTTGTGGGTGGACATCCATGCGGAGAGCATCGATCACCGGTACTATACGGGCATGGTTTACCGCCAAAAAGTGCTGGCTGACTTACACTATACACATTATTGGACCCCGAATGATCACAATCGCATACACCTTCGTTCCATGAACCTTTGCAGTCTATCGGCTTACAACCACCGGTGATGATTTGAGGGGTGCACTTAGTTCCATTTTTATATGGACATGCCTTACCACCGTAAGCGGCTGGAGTCATTATTCTATACCTCGTATCCCGAGCTGCGGTGGTACAGTTACACACGAAAGGTTTATCGCTACTCCAAGGATAACCGTTCTCCCACTGTCCTTTACAGTCTACCGGAATTCCGGGAAGACAACCACTAGGTGCTGGTTGGTTTACACAGGAGTCGCAATCAGTTCCATTTAGGATATAATCTCGACAACAAGTTGGGCATACATTACAATCTGCTTTAGGGTTACATATATTTTTTGACATTTTATCTTAGATTATATTTTAAACTCAAAATATAATCCTTAGGCACACATAAATGAACGATCTTGCAACAACCAAGAAGAATTTTCAGAGAGGTCTTAAGAGTATAGCTAATCCTTGGCTATTCCCGATAGACCAGAAATACGTTGACGGACTCAGCAAGCTTAGTGAGAGTGCGAGCACACATTCTCAGATTGTGACACTGTCTCTGATGAGACCTCCCCAACAGACACTATCATACACGGGGATGTATCCCTGGAAGGGTAAACCTGAAGACCACTTCTGTTTGGACTTTGATGCATCACCCCTAGGTTGGTATTTTATGTACGGACACGGTAAAACACTACGATTTACCTTTATGGTCTTCCATATTGGAGTAGATCCCAGCGCTCACGGGCTTCAACTTTACTCCGTAGTAGGAGGATACGATACTGGGAAAGGCTGGCTTCCCATCCCACAGAATGGCGGACCAGCAACCTATTCATGTAATAAGAATGGAGTAATATTTTCCTACATGGATACTCATTCTGGTGTTGCGGCGTCCTTTAATGGCAAACCTGGAGGAGCACTCACAGGAAGTTTCTCTATGTTCAAAGAGAAGTCTTTCAAATTCACAATAACTCCGACCCAGGGCGGACAATACAATGGAGAGGATGGTTGCATACCGGGATGTTTCGGAGGTCTGGGTACTCTTTACTGGAGTTATACAAACCCAAAGTGTACGATGACGTACGGTGGCAGGACCGACACCGGAAAAGGTTGGTTCGATCGCCAGACCATACTCGGGGGTATCCCTCGTGGTACCATTAACCAGCTTCTCTACTCATTCCTGATTTCAGGTGCGCCCCCAGGGAGTATCAGCTGGCTGTGGCTCATTATTCAGCTCACTAACAGCAACACTCAATATATGTTTTTTCCGGTGATCAAACAGAAACAACTCCCTCTCAAAGTTGGAGACACTCTGACAGCAATCTGTAATAAATATCAAGATGGTAAAGCCAGCTACAAGATACCTTGCAAGATCAAAGTATTGACCACAACCAGTGTCGCGGCACCAGGAGGAGGATATACCATGACATTTCCCACCTCTTATAGTATCACTGTCGAGCAACAGACTTACATTCTCTCAACAAGTGCAAGCAATGATAAACCAGATGTCGTATACATGCCCTCGGGGTCTTTCAACTGGGAGGGACCTGGCATCGTGAAGAATAGCAAAGGTGAAAGGGTTGGCTTGGGATTCCTAGAGGCTAACGGGTTACTTCCCGATAGCGCGGCTAGGAAAGTGAATCTCTTGCAATTTCCGGGATCTTCTCTTCCCGACCAGGCACCTCTGTCTCGACGAGCGGTCTTTATTGCTGTTGCGCTACTGACGCTAGGAATAATTCTGGTGACTGGAATCTTCGTTTTAGTTATGTCATTAATAGTCCACCTCGCTCAGAGAAGATCAATGAATTCAAGTCTATAAAAAAACGTTGTATCGGATAAATGCGTATACTCATTACTCGTCACGGCGAAAGCCTGTACAATGTAGAGAATAGGATCGGAGGAGACCCACCATTATCAGAATCTGGTAGAGCGTATGCCAGAGATCTCGTAGATTTCTGTCGCAAGAGACGAGTCCCAAAGATAGCTTATGTCTCCACTAAGAGACGGGCCATAGAGACGATACCAGGACAAGAAGCCATCTTCTCTAAGTGTATCCACTGTCCGAAATTAGATGAGATACATGCAGGAGTGTGCGAAGACCTCACTTATGAGGAAGTGAAGGAAAAGTACCCTCAAGAATTTTCTCTAAGACTGGCCGATAAGCTTAATTATCGTTACCCGAAAGGAGAGTCATACATTGATCTCTTCCGAAGAGTTAAGCCCTTTGTTACCAGAATAATAACAGAGGGGAATGACGTATTTATAGTGTGTCATCGTGCAGTGACCCGAGCATTATTGTATCACCTTACATGTATTTCTGTGAGAAGTATTCCCGACTTCGATGTCCCATTGCACCACGTTCTATGTCTCAAAGGTAACCCAGGAGAAATGACCCTGAGTATCGTAGATGTCAGGGCTAGCCTATTGCTCGAAGGGTAACAGCTGTTAAATCATTTAAACTACAAAGTTACACATTAAACAACAAATATGTTTTCGAAGAATATAAAAATGAAAACATATTTAAGGATTTATAAATAATCTAATAGACGAACTACATCATAAAACCATAACAACAACCTATAATCATATCATCTTGCCGAGTTTCGAGAGCCAAGAAATATCGAAAAGAAGAAAGATTAGAGGTATAAATCGTGACTTATTACAACTAAAACATTTCTTAT
>MPMF02212107.1_pt1 | contig 23813 bp, 26 predicted proteins | sample 1617271 | NCBI WGS metagenome assembly MPMF02 (sample SAMN05944812, study PRJNA350692) | marine metagenome | biome: marine; feature: ODZ; material: water; isolation source: 120 m water sample prefiltered with 30 um filter, filtered on to 0.2 um... | place: Pacific Ocean | collected 2012-04-09... | reverse complement strand
GGTTCGAACAGGATGTCGTATCGGGGGTCGCGCTGGTTGCTCATGACAATATTGCCTCAGGAATGCGTGTCGCGGAAAGATACCTGAATATCGGTGATTATTGCGGCGACGCTGGTCAGCAGCATGTCGCCCGGCTCTGGGACAGCGCTTGCTCGTCTCCGCCACTATTCGGTTTCGTCCAATACCGTCCAACTAAATCCAGCACTTTCGGCAGTAACTTTAGCGGTAACTTTTTGAGCTGATTTCGCCTTTCATATACACTTCAGCCAATTATAAATTGAGGTGTTTTCCGCCGCCTCCACCATTTTCCGGCCTTACCCCACCGAATATCGTCCATAAACAAGCCCAAAAGCACAGCGGGACCAATTCTTCCGAGCCGTTCTGTTCGCATTTAAGGGAAGCGGTCGGCTACTTAGATACGGTGCGGACCAAATTGAAGCAACAATCATAAGCGCGGCCATGGCAGGCGAAAAATCGACTAACCCTACCCAGCTGCTGCACTCGATCTTTGGCTTTGATTCTTTCAGACAAGGTCAGGAGAAAATCATTGATCGCCTGGTGAGCAAGTCCCATGTACTGGCCGTCATGCCAACAGGCTCGGGCAAATCGTTGTGCTACCAGATGCCTCCACTCGTCCTGAACGAACGTGCGGTCATTGTATCGCCGCTTATGGCACTTATGGATGATCAAGTTGCTGCCCTGCAGGATATAGGTGTTCCGGCCGACCGCATCCATTCCAATCGCACCTATCAAGATAACAGTGAAGCGTGGAGTCGATTTAAGGCTCGTCGACCTTCACTACTTTATATGTCTCCAGAGATGTTGATGAGTCAAAAAATGCTGACTGCGTTGCAACGAGTGGAAACTGGAATGTTCGTCGTTGATGAAGCTCATTGCATTTCAAAATGGGGCGCCAACTTCCGCCCCGACTATGAAGCCCTGTCGAAACTAAATGAGCTCTTCCCGAGTGCAGTGATCGCAGCATTTACGGCGACCGCTGATGCTGCAACACAACAAGATATTGTCCAGAAACTTACCAACAACAATTGCATCAAGTTCGTGCAGGGATTCGATAGACCAAACCTACGGTTGACTGTTAAGGCCAAACTGGATTGGAAAACCCAACTCTTAGAATTTCTTGAAGATAAGAAGCGGTCCTCGGGCATTGTCTACTGTCTGTCTCGAAAACAAACCGAAGCAGCAGCCGAGCTCCTGCGGGCCAAGGGTTACAACTCTGTTGCCTATCATGCTGGTTTAGACAGCGAGACCAGAAGCAAGAACCAGGATCGGTTTATGACCGAACCTTACGTCATCATGGCAGCTACTATTGCATTCGGAATGGGGATAGACAAACCGGACATACGGTTTGTGGCACACGTCAGCCTTCCTGGAAGCATGGAAGCGTACTATCAGGAGATAGGCCGAGCCGGGCGAGATGGAAAGGCTGCCGAAACATTATTGATGTATGGTTTGAGTGACCTATTCCAGAGACGTCGGTTCATCGAGGAGGATGGAGAAGACGAAAACCACAAATTGAGAGAACATAAACGATTGGATTCTTTGCTAGCCTATTGCGAAGCTCCATCATGTAGACGCATTGCACTCCTCCACTACTTCGACGAACAGATCGCGCCCTGTGGTAATTGTGACAACTGCCTAAGCCCGCCTAAGTTGGTTGATGGCACTGAACTGGCCCAGATGACGCTATCTGCTATTTATAGGACTGGTCAATCATTCGGTACCACACACATCATAGATGTTTTGCGTGGCTCGCCATCAGGGAAGATCCTCGAACGAAACCACAACCAGATTAAAACCTTTGGTGTCGGTTCCGAGTATTCAAAACCTTATCTGCAGAGTTTCATCAGACAACTGATAGCCGCCGGCCATGTTGTCTTGAACATCAAGAAATTTGGTGGCCTTGAAATCTCAAAAAGCGGATTCATTCTCTTGAAAGGTGAGACCAGTTTTCAATACAAACAACCGTCAGAATCAACGCCAAAGCAAAAAGTCGGGCGCACCGTAAAAGAAAGCATTCCAGAGCATATCTATAGCGGAGAAGACGCTGAACTGGTGTCCCGACTCAAACAAAAGAGATTATCGCTAGCCCAGGATCAGGGTGTCCCGGCCTTCATAGTCTTTACAGATACGGTTCTGTACCAAATGGTCGAAAGAAAACCGACCAATCGCGACGAGTTTTTGAATCTGGTTGGTGTTGGACCGGCAAAACTGGAAAAGTACGGTGACAGTTTTCTCGCTGTGATTAACAACCCTTAAGGGAGAAAACTATTGTCTTTTCCTGCATCGATATGTGTGTACCAAGAATTTAGGACGACTAGTGATTCCTACTCATGAATAGTAAGCAGGTAAGACTCACATTGATAACCGTCGTGGTATTAGCTGTGCTCTATTACTGGTTATCTCCACAACAGAACTGCATTAGAGACAAGTCTGCTGGTTTAAGTATCGTCGAGGGAGAGACAGCTGCTGAGGCAGTAAAAGCCGAGAAGTTAAAAATTATTGAGCAATGTGGTGAGTCAAACGCTTGGTAGAAGCCTAGATCCAGGCACTTTTTGTGATCTCCTTTCCAATATGTGGCATGAACACGTTGTGAGGTATATTTATTGGTTCTCACTGGTCCAGCAGCGTGTTTGGGCAGGTCTTTGGAGGATATCCTATTTTGCTTGAGCGATTAATTGAACAAATTATTTATTACTCCAGGTGGTTGCTTGCCCCATTCTACTTGGGATTATGCCTGGGGCTCGTCATTCTCCTGGCCAGTTTTATCAGTGAATTCTTTCATTTCTTCTCAACTGCTGGCGCCTTCAACTCTAAAGAAACGGCACTTTTTATTCTCGAGTTAATCGATCTTGTTCTGATTGCCAGCCTCGTAACCATGGTGGCTATTGCAGGCTATGAGAATTTTGTCTCGAAGATTGACTTCAAAGGCGATATGGAGCGACCGGACTGGATGGGTAAAGTCGACTTTGCCGGTTTGAAACTCAAAGTAATTTCCGCACTGGTAGCAATTTCTAGTATTGAGCTTCTGAAGGTGTTTCTGAACTCAGGTAGCTACCAGGAACAAGAGATACTCTGGCGAGTAATCATCCATTCGGTATTTGTAGTTAGCGGGTTGATTTTTGCATTAACCGAGAAATTCATGCACGAAAGGTAGCTCGAACCGGTCTCGAGCTACCGATGAGGGGCGTAAGCCTGCGCTGTGGCTGGATGGTGTAGCCAAGAAAGCCAAAGCCGTTATCGGTTCTGCTGATAAAATACTTAAGTTACGGTGTAAGCGCTGTTTTAATTAAAGAGATCCAATCCCGTCCAACCAGATCCAGCACTCTTGGTGGTGGCTTTGACGGCAACTATCTGGGTGGAACAGAGTTCCCTTTAACAATTAAATAGGTTACAACCGGTTCGACCCCACCCATAGGACTGGTCCCGGTTGCATGTTCTGCAATAGATTAGGCTCTTAAAGACCTTAACGAAAAAATGGGCCTGACCATAGTCATAACCGAGCAAAACGTAAATTTCACATTGACGCTGGCCCGGAGAATTTACCTGATGAAGACAGACATGAGAAAAATACGTGGGAATCCTGATGAACTAAAATAGGAGAAATATGTCGGGGAAACTTATTTTGGAATGAGTTAATCTGGACATTCTTTGGTGAATCCTGATGGGTTGGCCAGCCAGTAAGGGGTGGAGGAAGAAATCTTATGAAGTATGAAAGAACGCTTTACAGTTCCGGCGCACCGTTGGAAGAAGCAGCCGGCTATTCTCGGGCAATCAGGTTGGGAGACTTCGTGTTTGTTGGCGGCACAACAGCGGTACAGGCCGATGGCTCGGTGTTCGCTGAAGGCGATGCTTATGCGCAGACGAAATATATTCTCGGGAAAATGGAGTCCTATTACATTGAAGCCGGTGCCAAGCGGGAAGATGTCTATCGCGTGAAAATGTACGTGACCGACATATCCAAGGCCAAAGAAGTGATCACGGCGTATTCGGAGTTCTACAAACCGATAAAGCCTCTGGCAACCATGGTGGAAACACCAAAATTAAATCGCCCAAGCCAGGTGATAGAGATAGAGATCGATGCGCTGATTGGCTCTGCAACGAAAAAGACAACTCAGGACAGGAAAGACCCCACAAGGAGAACAGCAGCCCAAGTGGTTGGCCTGCGTTATCTTGCTGAAAGTTATGAGCGCTCAATTGAGTGGTTTCGCGAGGCGCAGATTCTCCTGCCGACCCTGTCCCAGTTGGCAGATCCTTCGACCATTCCCGGCCCCTTGCAGGGCGCACTTGCCAAGGTTGATCAGAATGAAGCTCATCCGCTCAACCTCTTTCGACTGCATTGGTATAACGCTCTGGATTACTCCTGGCGAGTCAGGGTGCCTGAGCATATCGTTTTACCCAAAGAGCTAACTGGTGTCGATGCCCGAATTGTGCTGGTGCTGGGTAACCGTTTTCCTATGGTCAGTTGCCACAAGGTGCTTGCCGCTTACGCTTGCTTGGTCCCGCGCATCGTCAGTGGCCAGTTTGATCCTGCCCGTCATCGAGCAGTGTGGCCCTCCACGGGTAACTATGCACGCGGCGGTGTTGCCATCTCCCGTCTAATGCGCTGCCGCGGTGTGGCGATTCTGCCGGAGAACATGAGCCGGGAGCGCTTTGACTGGCTGGAACGACAGGTTGATAACCCCGATGACATCATCAGAACGCCAGGTTCGGAAAGCAACGTTAAGGAAATATACGATGCCTGCCGTGAACTGGGGCGCGATCCGGATAACTTTATCGTTAACCAGTTCTCCGAATTCGGCAACCATCTTGCCCACTACCAGGTCAGCGGTGCTGCGTTTGCCCAAGTCTTTAATTCAATGCAGGAAAAAGAACCCGGGCTTGAGCTGTCAGCTTTTGTCGCAGCATCCGGTTCGGCCGGCACGCTGGGAGCAGGAGACCGGCTCAAGGATGACTTTGGAGCAAAGATCGTTGCGGTCGAAGCGCTCGAGTGCCCAACCATGTTGTACAACGGTTATGGTGAACACAATATCCAGGGGATTGGTGACAAGCATATACCACTGATTCACAACGTGGTGAACACCGACTTGGTCGCTGCGGTCAGTGATCAGGCAACAGACGGCCTGAACCTGGTATTCAATACCGAAGTGGGCAGGGCTTTTCTGCGCGAACAGATGGGTGTCGATCCGGCAATTGTAGAAAATTTGCGACACCTTGGTCTTTCATCGATCGCCAATATGCTGGGCGCCATCAAGACTGCCCAGAAATTGAACCTCACAGCGCAGGATGTTGTTATCTCGGTGGCGACCGATGGTGCGGAGCTTTATACCAGCGAAAAAGAAAAGCTGCTGGCACAGTCATACCCCGCAGGGTTCGACGATACACACGCGGCCAAGATTACGGCCCGCCACCTGGCAGGGATGGGTACGGAACATATAGAGGAACTAGACGATGTCAGTCGCAACCGTATCTTTAATCTCGGTTATTACACCTGGGTCGAGCAACAGGGCGTCAGCGCCGAAGATTTTGAGGCTCGCCGAAGTCCGGAATTCTGGCAGGAGTTGCACCAGATGTCGTCCGACTGGGACGGAATGATCGAAGAATTCAACAAGCGCACAGGCGTCACTATCGGTTAAGTCGGTTCGTTCGAGAAGGCCCCGCGCTACGAAATCCGTATCAACTCGGGGTGCAGGCCGTTCGGCAGAGAAGAGTGCCAGTACCACGCCTCCGAGACCGTGCGCGGAGGTGACCTGTCCGATAATGTAGTTCGGTTGATGTGAGAGTGTTTTGAACTTACTGCATGAAGGTCATTTGATTGGCTGGAGTTGATTTGATGACTCGGGTCACCCCATTTATCCTCTGAGACAGACGTAATAACAACAGGGAGTTCACATGACGACTAAGGTATTTCGACTTTTACCGGATGGCGAACCCGCTACCGGAATGCAACCGTCCAATTTTACCGATCAGGATACTTTTACAACCGCCGATAAACGGGAAGTGAATCACACTTTTTTCCAGACCGAAGACGGTTCGACTCTAAGTGGCGTTTGGGAATGCGCTCCGTGTCGCGAGGAAATCGACGCCTATCCCGCACATGAAATGATGACGGTTCTGGCAGGATCGGTCACTCTAACCAATGCTGATGGCTCGTCTGACACTTTTACAGCGGGTGATACGTTCTTCATCGCTAAGGGAACCCAATGTATCTGGGAAATTACTGAAACCTTACGCAAGTACTACATGATATCTGAATAATATAGGCCTCTATTTTAGCAGTGAATATTTCTCAATGTTTTGGCGGCTAATAAATCCAATTACCATAGCGGTTGCAAAATCGCCTCTGCATTTCTTGGTCAGTAAGAATCTCGTTGTATTAAATTTTCTGGGAATCAAAACCGCTAAGAATTATGCAATACCAGTAAGCTACTTTGAAGATCCAGAGGGGAAACTGAGTTGCATCACCGATAGGCGAAATATCTGGTGGAGGAATCTTCGACAAGTATCTAACATTAAGATTTTATACAAAGGTAGATTAAATAATGCACGAGTTACCGTTGAGCATGCGAACAACAAGATGATTGCCGACCAGCTAGACGCTCTTTGTTCCCACAGTAGAATTGACGGGTTTTTTGCTAAAGTCGGTTATGAAAATGGAAACCCAATACGAAAAGATATAGAGGAAGCAGCCTCAAGAATGACTTTGATCAAGCTCTCTATCTATTGAATTATGTATCAGGGTTTACAGATTTAATGAGGTGTCGGTAGCCAATATTGGCGTGTGAATTCCGATCAGGCCTATGACTCGAAAGTCTCGTCTGTATAAGATGTAGATGTGATGTAATAGAGCCGTCTCCCTGGCATCACTGGCGCTATTGTCCAGTCTTGCTTGTAGATCGGATCACCCGCGCTCGTCAAACCCGCTTTGGCATACCTCTCCTGGATCACCTTTTGCTCAGTACCCTTCTTCGCCATGCCGGTGTTACGAACATTCGAGTTGGCTGGCGAGATCATGAAAATCGATTGCATATATGTCAAAGTGCTCTTTCACGACTTCTTCTACGGGCCCGTTCCCACCATACTCAGCGGGACGGCTAACATAGGCAGTGCGAAGGCCCGCCTCAGCGGCCGCCCTTACATCAAAGTCGTGGGCCGCCACCATCATTACCTGGTCGTTGCGAAGGTCGAGAATAGACGAAGCATACTGATACACCCCATGATCAGGCTTATAGCGTCCGGCCAGCTCCGATGACAGAACACAGTCCCACGGTAAGGCGGCAAAACGTGCCATATTGACGAGCAATGCCACATTGCCATTCGACAATGACGCGATGAGAAACCGTTTTTTCAGTCGACTCAGGCCCGTAACACTGTCTGGCCAGGGATCGAGGCGATGCCAGGCTCGGTTGAATTCGGCAACTTCATCCATCTCAACACACGGGAACCCATACTCCGCCAGCAACATATCAAGCCGGTCACGGTGAATCTGGTCGACGTTTTTCCATTCGTCTGCACCGTCATTAACCTTGGCCATGCCGGATAGGTAACCTTCGCGCCAGCGATCAGCGAATGCAGCCCAGTCACCACTGACGCCATGACGACGACCGAATGCCTCTGCCTGACGTGTAATTGACGTACGCCAGTCGACCACTGTCCCGAACACATCAAACAGCAATGCCTTAACATCGGCTTTGGCGAAACGAGCCACTGATCGTCTTTCGTTGGTCGGTTTATTCATCTTAATTTCTCCACAAAAAACCCGATCCTGCTTTTGCGGAAACGGGTTCTTCACGCGTTTTAGCGGTATTTATATCGTACCGCGCAAACAGTCAGTTCGGCGCCATGGAACCCAGACGCTCCAGCCTCGGTCTTAAGACGGGCCTCTCTTGGTTTCTGCCTGTAGGTGATCGACTACGGCGTCCAGCGCTTCCTGGTGGTCCGCGCCGCGTTCACTAGCTGACTGGTATACCCCAAGCTGCCGATGGGAACTGCTTCCACCCGCTAAAATCTGTCTGGCGTGCTCTACTTCACTGACGCAGTTGAAGCTTTCTGCATCTTCCCGAATCAAATCTAGAATCTCATCCAAGAGTTCTGAATAGGGGATCAGCGCACCACGACCAAAATCAATCAACTCGCCGTCAATTCCATAACGGTGCGCCCGCCAGCGGTTTTCTTCAATTAACATCGGCTCGTAACGACGCCAGCGCTGATTATTCATTCGTAGTCGATACAACAGCCGCAACCAGCATCGGAACATCGCGGCAATACAGATGGCATCATCAATGGACGTGCAAACATCAGTGATACGCATCTCCAATGTGGGGAAACGTTCACTTGGTCGAAGGTCCCACCAGATCTTTGTCGCATCCTCGATAACTCCCGCCTGGACCAAAATGTCAACATGCCGACGGTATTCCGCATAACTGGCGAATTGTCCGGGTAATCCGGTTCTGGGCATTTCATCCCAAACCGAGATTCGGTAGGACTTCAGGCCAGTATCCCGGCCTTGCCAAAACGGGGACGATGTACTGAGTGCCAAAAGATGCGGCAGGATGTACGCGGCTTGTCCAAGCATATCCATCCGCAACTCATCGTCCTCCACTCCCACGTGCACGTGCATGCCTGAGATCAAAAGGCGACGTATCACCTGTTGCAAATCTTCAGCTAGCGCTTGGTAACGTGGTTTATGGGTCTGCTCGAGCTCCCCCGCAGTCGCAAACGGGTGGGTAGATGCCGCTATAAACCCAAGCCCATACTCATCCAGCACATTGGCCAACACCTGACGCAGCCTGTAAAGATCGTCCCTTGCCTCTTCTATCGATCGGCAAACACGGGTTCCAACTTCGACCTGGCATTGTAAGAACTCGGTGCTCACTTGTTGCCCCAGTCGTTCTACCAACTGATCCATCAACCCCCTTGGAGCCTCTCTCAACGCACTCCGGGTATTCCGATCTACCATAATGTATTCTTCTTCGATTCCAATGGTAAAAGTCGGTTCTGAGATCATTCGAATAGCTCTGTTCCGGTTTGGAGTCCCTTCCCGTCCAATCCAATCCAGCACTTTTGGCGGTAGCCTTGACGGTATATCTCTTGGCTGTTGTTAGCTAATGCAATAATTACACTAACTTACGGAATTACTTGATTCCCGCGACCTCTACTATTTTCCCGTTCGACACCATCCATTATCGTTCCGAAAATGGCTTATTTCATGGCATCTTCGGCTTAAGTGTAGAACAGCAGCACTGCGCCCCAGACAATTAGAGCAACCCCGGTCAGCTGACCGACACGCGCACCCGCCGGCAAGAGCTTCTCGATGAGGATGTAGAGCGCAAGCCCGATGATCCAGTAGAGATTCATGACACCGCCGTAAAACAGCAAGGCCATGAGGAACCAGCAGCAACCCAAGCAAAAGGCACCGTGCACCAGGCCCATCCTGAACGCGCCGATGCGCCCCGGTAGCCAGTGCGCGGAAAGAAAGCCGATAGGTGAACGGCAATGCTTGAGGCAAGCATGTTTCAAGGGTGTGAGCTGCCAAATGCCCGCCGCGATGAGCAACACCGCACCAAGCACGGCACTGGTGCCTACCATTATGCCGGACAGGAGTCCGCTGGCTTCCAGGCCCCACTGAGCACCAGTGGCAATGGCACTGAAGGCCGCCCACATGACCACATAACCAAACGCAAACACGCCGGTCGCCACGTACGGCGCACCCTTCTCTTTCTCCTTACGCATCATGCGGGCGAACAGCAGCAGCAAGGGCGCCGCACTCGGCAGCATCATGCCAAGCATCATGACCCACCACATGAAGAAGATGACGGCAACGTACCCGACCGTCCATGCCCCGCTGACCATCATGCCGTCCATGGCAGCGCTTTGACCCTTGCCCGACATCCGCATGGTCTGCCGCGTACCGTCAGCGGCCGACCCTTTGGAGATCGATCCGGACGTGGCCGATTGGGGCACCTGCGTGCCGAGCTGGTCCGAGTCGCTCACGCCCACCGGCTGGGTCATCCGAGTCATCTTGAATGCACTCATACCCATGCCGGCGCCGGCAAGTACGTAGGCCCAACTCAGCACGATCACGGCGACCAGCGCGATCACCACCACGAGGCGATCACGCCGGAGCACGGACTCCAGATCAAAGGCGGCTGCCAGCAAGAGTATCGCCTTAGCTGGTGAGCGGGAAGCGGCGCCGGGACTCATTGAGGTCCAGGCTCAGGCCGTTCCGATCCCACGCCACGTAGGCAAGCGAGCTATGCCGGGAGGTGAAGTCGAACTTGATGTCGCCGACCCCCTTGGCTGTGCCGTCCGCCCCTTCCGCTTCGTGGAACACCCAGCCGTCGGGCAGCGTTGTGATGATCCGTTGCTCAGTGTCGGTGACCGGATTCAGTATGGGTTGCGCCTCGGTGCGCAATACGCCGGGTACGTCGATTCGTGCACGCCGGGCGCTGGCGTCCCACTCCCATCCGATCTCAGTGAATATCGGCTCGTGGTGATGCTCGATGATGACGCTGAAGATCTGGAACATCGTTCCCACTGGCTGGTCTTCACCCGTCAAGATATAGAACAAAGCATCGCGCTGCTCGTCGCTGGCGCGACTCTCCAAGATGGGCTGCATGTGCCCGTCACCGTGATGGATAGCGCGGGGAAAGTAGAAGGTGGCGGCGACGACCATACCATCCAGTTTGACCCCATCGCATTCGCCCTTGGTGATTTTGAAGCCCACCGCACCGGTACATTCGCCCCGGGTCGGGGGTGCCATGGATTCGCAAGGGCAGCCAAAGTCACAGCTGCAAAACTCGATGTACTCCGCCTCGAGTGACCATTCTCTAATCGCCATCGTGCATCTCCTTATACATTGTTGAAAACATAGAAAGAATAAACTCCGTTCGTCGCTGGGTCCAGGGTTAATTCTCTATCACTTGCCCGTCGTCAAATGATTTGGCACTATTGGTAGGCTGATTTACAGGAGGGTCTGGCTCATCTAGTTTGTCATGTTATGCGGCGACCTTGCGGTGATGCAAGCGCCTGGTTTCGATAGTCTTTCGTTTGATTCTGTCTCTTTGTTCCAGGATGACCTGACCCCGTCCGAAGTAGACATCGGCAGCGGTAACTTTTTGAACCCATGTGGCCTTTCATCTACAATTCAAGCAGTAGTCAATTGAGGCGACTTCCGCCGTCCCCACCATTTTTCATTTTTCCATCCGGTGGTGTCTGATAGTGCCCAACCATCGACGAACATTGAACACTGCACGTGCCTCAAATTACTTGACCAATGATGCATCTTAATGAAACCCCGAACCAGATGAATCATTTTCAGGTCGACCCAAAGGTGTATCACAGCTTTCCAGGAATGCGCCTCGCGATAGCAGTCACTGAAGGCCTGGACAATCGCACCGCACAGGTGCCGGTGAGCGAACTCTGGCAGCAAACCTGGCAGAATGTCACACAACTCGGTGTTGACGATGCCAGGGTGCATCCTTATGTCAAAGCCTGGCGTGAGAATTTCGCAGCACTCGGTGTCTCCATGAAACGCTTTCCCACCTCTATCGAAGCGATGCTGCGCCGGGCGCTGAAAGGCGGTGAAGCCTTCTCCATAAACCCACTGGTCGATTTCTATAACGCCTTGTCGCTGCAGTATGTCTGCCCCGCAGGCGCCTTTGATCTCGGCGTACTTGAGAAACCGCTCGTTTTACGGTTGACGACCGGGGAAGACCGCTTCACTGCTCTTAATTCGAGCGAATCCATTGCGGTACCTGAGGGCGAAATCGCCTACACGAGTGGCACCGATATCTTGACTCGGCACTTCATGTGGCGCCAGTCACAACTCGCACTGGTCACCCCCGATAGCACGCGAATTTTCATGGTTTCGGAGATACCGGGCCTTGCCGGCGAACCGGTCGCCGAAGCGATGCGTGAGTCAATGGTTGTGGGGTTACGCGATCTCTTTGGTCTCGAGTGTCAGAGTTTTCTGATGACCAACGATCAACCCAGCATCCGCTGGAATTAATTCGGCAGCGATTCAAGTACCACCGACCACGCACAAGCTCTGGTAACGCTGAACTGGCTTGGAGCGGCACCTGCCCACTATTTTTTGCTATCTCAACTGTAGTTATTCTCTCTCAGAATTTGCCCTGAATGTATCAACTCTTGTCCTTTGACTGGAGCTTCTCTAAAGGAAGGATAGTTTCATCATGCGCGTAATGACGACAATTCCTCAGCACGATCTATACCAGATTCCCCAAACGGTACGTTCTATTGAAAAGCAAGGGTATGATGGTATTTGCACTTTGGAGAATCGCCACGATCCCTTTTTGCCATTAGGCGTTGCGGCGACCAACAGCCAGAAACTGCAACTGTCGACTGGTATCGCAATTGCATTCTCGCGCAGCCCCATGACCGTAGCCAATATTGGCTGGGACCTGCAAAGGGCCTCGCGGGGACGTTTTGTCCTGGGCCTTGGGAGTCAGGTAAAAGGCCACAACGAGCGTCGTTTCAGTACACCGTGGTCCCCACCTGCACCCCGATTGCGTGAATATGCGCAAGCCCTGCGCGCCATTTGGAATAACTGGAAAACGGGAGCTCCGCTGAATTTCGAGGGACAACATTACCGCTTTACCCTGATGACACCGAATTTTACGCCGGAAGCTATGGATTACCCGGCCCCACCCATTACGGTTGCTGCCGTGGGCCCAGCAATGATGAAGGTAGCGGGGCAGGAATATGATGGAGTGCGCCTACATCCCTTCTGTACCCGGAAGTATCTCGAAAATCTCGTTCTGCCTCGTCTTGAAAATGCCATGAGCAGTGTTGGTCGACGGAGGGAGCATTTTGAAATCTCAGGCGGGGGTTTCATCATCACTGGAGTGGACAACGATGCGGTAGCCGAAATGTTCGAGTGGGTACGCACGCGTGTGGGCTTCTACGGATCAACAAGAGCCTACTGGCCCGTTCTTGAGGTGCACGGTCTGGAAGAACTAGGGCATAAGCTCAACCAGTTATCGAGAAACAATCAATGGGACCAGATGGCCAAAGAAGTGAGCGATGACGTCGTACACCTTTTTTCAGCCGTTGGACGCCATGACGAGATTGCCAATGCTATTGAAACTCGTTTCGGTGGAATTTCAGATGTGATCTACGACAGTACTTCGTCGGAGCTTCGCGGCACTCTACCTGCCGATGTCATTCAAGACATTCGCCGAATCCCATGCCACTTCGTAGGCTATGGCAACCTGTGAACCGGGGACTCAACGCTGATCCTATGCCAGGCACACGATTCAGTGATCTGCAACGTATGAATTCGTTACTCTGAAAACCGCTCATACGTGGCAGGGAAATGCTGCAGAAAATATTCAGAGCACCACGCGGGAGCCGAGGAATCGACAATTCAAATTGATTTATGTCCAGATTTCTGTTGCAAGCCTGAGGTAGTTCTCACCCAGAATTCCGCGGATCTGTTGTTCTTTGTATCCCCTGGCCAATAAACCTTGCGTCACCTGCGGAAAATCCTCTGGCGCGATATAGCCCCCAATGCCATCATCAGGGTACTGGGTTTCAGGCCAATAGTCGCGTTGTTGCGCAAATGGGGCATCGGATCCTTTCTTGTTCAGTATGCTGTCCATCGAAATAGCGACGTGCTCAGGGCCGACGAGCCCGACCATGTGGTCAATATGGTCGATCAGATGTTCAACCGTCGATCCGTTCGGGCCAAGAAACTTGCCGACACCAGTCACACCCACGAAACCGCCGCTTTCTGCTGCCGCCCTGATCAATTCATCTGGGATATTCCGTTCGTGATCCTGCAGGGCACGTGCATTCGAATGCGAGAAGATCACCGGAGCATCAGAAGCTTCGATGGCCTGCATGGCGGTCTTGTATCCAGTGTGCGAACAGTCAACGATCATTCCAACCCGGTTCATCTCGCTAATAACTTCGCGCCCGAAATCAGTCAATCCGCAATCTTCTTCATGACACCCGCCTCCGGCAAGATTATTTCGGTTATAGGCAAACAGCATCTGCCGTACACCGAGCCGATAATAGAAATCAACCATCCCGGGATCACCGTTAAGCGCATTCATGCCCTCAATGTCAAAAGCTACGGCGAGTCTGCCTTCGCATCTGGCACGCCGGACGTCATCGATGGTCTCGACCTGGATCACTTGCTCACCGTGGGCCCGAACCCAATGACGATATCCTGAGATGCATTCGATAGCAGTCTCCCAGGGTTTTACGTCATAAGTCGCATTGAGCGACAGAAAATCGATGCCCGACGTGTGCCACCGTTCCAGTTCTTCCAGATCAGACGGATCGCTGTAAGCAAAACCGCCATGACCATCCCAGACCAGTGCATCACGGTGTAACTGTGCCGCTTCTTCTGAAACACCCCACTGTTCGGCTTTGGCTGACAGGTCCGACATACTCAGGTGACCCCTATGACCTATGTTTGCGGCTTATCCCGGTTTCGCGCCATTCACGGTAGCGCGTTCGGAAAAGAAGCCCGGCAAATGCCGGATCTTGAACCGTATTGGAATCAGCTCCACTGATCCCAACGCATGATCTCTTCTACCGGCTTTCTGGCTACAGACCCAAATCGCCCTAATGGATAGCCCACTGGGATCAGGCAATATGCCGCCATCGTACTGGGCAGCTTAAGCACATCGGAGACCGCCTGGCGGTCTCCTAAAGCTAAAGTCGTTGGTGTTGCGCCCAGGCCCAAGGCTCTGGCCGCGAGCAACAGGTTCTGAACACCAGGCCATATGGATCCACTGCCATGACCCACCTTCACCTCATCGGCTGGCGACCCGAATTCCATACAGGCCATGATAATGGCAGGCACCTCATGCATATGTTCCATCTGCCAGATGACAGCATCCAGCATTCTCAAACGCTTGTCTTTCGATTGATGCGGTAGCGCATCAGGCCGTGATTTCTGCGGGCCAATATAACTCTCAACACCTTTACGATTCAGATCGGCCAATTCCTTCTTGATACTGTTATCCGTAACCACTAACCAGCGCGCATTCTGCATATTGGACCCGGAAGGGGCCTGGTTCGCGGCATCGACAAGTTTAACCAGCAGCTCCGCCGGAACCGGCTTCTTGTCAAGGCGGCGCATCGACCGGCAGTGGTACATCACATCAAAGACATCCATAGTGCTATTCATACTATTCTCCCTACACTCCAAATGGCTGAACCTAAATCAAGCCGATTGCAAAGTCGCCAAATTCTGAGACGGTTACGCTCTTGCTGTTGTCAAATTACAACAGCACTTTTGATACATGACAGCCCGATCCGACTCAACCTGCTCACGTGAACAGCGCTTTAATAGGCTGATCACCATCCACCAGATCAAGCACTCTCCCCTGCGCTTCGGGTACGCTGGCAAGCGCTGCCAAAATGCAACCAGAGACATTCTCGCGTGATATCACTTTGGGCCCTGTGGTCTCAAAGGTCGTGCTGACCTCGCCGCTACCGGGATCATCTGTCAACCGGCCTGGCCGTAATACAGTGTACGGCACCTTGCTTGCCCGCAGATAATCGTCAGCCGCTTTTTTAGCCACCATATAAGGAGCGATTTGGGGAAAGTGTGACAACGGATGATCGGCATCCAGAGCACTGACCATGACGAAATGGTCGATTCCCTGGCGTTCGCTTTCCGCTATAGCTCGAACTGCACCATACAGATCAACCATCAGGGTCTTGTCAGCACCGGTGTGCCCACCAGATCCGGCGGTAAACACGACCATACTCACACCATCGAATGCGTGAGAGAATTCACCCTCCAGATCAGCAACCACGGTTCTGGCGCCCAGTTTTTCAAGATTCGGAGCCTGTTCCGTGTTGCGAACCATACCGAGCAGGTCCATGCCCAGTGCACTTCCTTGTTGGCAAACCAGTTGGCCAATCTTGCCATTGGCACCGATAATCAGTGTCGTCATGAGCTATCCGTCGTGATTGCGGTAGATTCTAAATTGTACATAACTGGCGCCTGTTCAGGCCAAACAAATACACGATCACTCGGGGAACAGCATGATCTGGGTCGACGCTGATGCCTGCCCAAAGGTGATCAAAGAGATTCTGTACCGGGCTGCCGATCGGGTACCGGTGAAGGTGACCCTGGTTGCCAACCAGGCGCTCCAAGTGCCAAAGTCCCCGTACATCCATACCGTCCAGGTCAGATCCGGCTTTGACATCGCCGACAACCACATCGTGGGCCATTCTAAATCCGGTGATCTGGTGGTTACCGCAGATATTCCGCTTGCCGCTGAACTGATCGACAAAGGCTGCACAGCCCTGAACCCTCGCGGTGAACTGTACAACGAGGAGAACGTTCGGCAGCGACTGAATATGCGCGATTTTCTCGATACACTGCGAGGCAGTGGAGTACAAACCGGCGGCCCGTCGTCATTCAGCCAAGCCGACCGAATGAGATTTGCCAACCAGTTAGACAAACTACTGTCTGGTTCGAACCCCACTGCCCGGCAATAGGTTGCCGAAACCGGTGTCTGAATAATAATCTTCCCATTACCCGCTTCCGACAGCCCGGCAACGATCAATACTACAGTCAACAAGAAGGTGGCACACTAATGAGCAGAAGCCCCACCATCGAAGGCCGTGAAGTCATTGCTGCGGTCAAAGGACTCAGGACCTCTATCCTGACAATCGGACCGGGCCAGTGTGTACCGTGGCACCACCACAGTGAAGTGACCGACACTTTTTTCTGCATCGAAGGCCCCATGCAGGTGGAAACCCGGTTTCCCAACGCGCGACGGATACTTACACCGGGAGACACAACTGCTGTCCCCCCGGGCCAAGCGCACCGGGTATCTGGTGTCGACGAGGGTCGCTGTAAATTCCTGATCATCCAGGGGGTCGGTGACTACGACTATATTCCGGATAGCCAGAGCTGATTTTCTTGGTACCGGTGCTCGATTTCCTCTCTTTTGCAGCGACATAGTCTTCCAATCGATCTGAATCAACGAAAAAGCTGAACGATCCGATCTGGTCAGGGAAACGGTGATGCCATTTCTATACACCCCGTTACTGCAAATTCAACAGTCATCGGCTTGGCCTGCGTTAGGTAATACTGTTGTCAGATCCTGGTATTCACGATTCAGATAGCGCAGGAAAATAATGTCCGGTCCTTTATCGTCGTTGAGCCATCGTGAATGGGAGGATCTTTGTGACGGCTGCGGGCGTTGCTGTGTAGTCAAACTTGAGGATGAGGAGACCGGTGAACTGCACTACACCAATGTTGCTTGTCGCTATCTGGATACCGAGACCTGCCGCTGTGGCGATTATGAGAACCGCGACAAAGTAAACCCAGATTGCATGATATTGTCGCCCAACAATCTCGAGATGTTGGGCCTGATGCCTGCGACCTGTGCCTACCGGCTTCTCAACGAGGGACGCCATACACGATTGAATCCACAGGAACTGTCTGTCAGTAGCCGTGTCGTATCAGAACAATTCATCCACGTTGATCAACTGCCAGAGCACATCGCCGACTGGGTCAACTGCGACAAATAGACAGCCAGCCCATGCTGATGGTTTAATCGATGCTTCCGTGCCGGGACTCGTTGTAATGAAGCCTCGGGTAGTCAAGCACCTGTTAGACAGCTGCAAACCATCGAGATAATTAACAGCGCTGCGTCATTTTCACCCTCAAAAAACACCGGGCCAATTAATCTAGCCAACCAAACTGAAATTCTTTCTGGAGATCGTCAACCATGAGTGACCATTTCAAACAGGCAAGTAGCAACGGCTGGCTGGCCGATCATCGGGATCTGTATCAAACTGACCCTGCTGCCGGTCATATGTGGGATTCCGAATGGGCCGGCGGCCCCGGCCCGGTACCCACTCTGCTTCTCACCACCCGTGGTCGCAGGTCCGGCCTTGAATCCGTCATGCCACTGATTTATGGCAGAACAAACGATCACTACATCGTGATTGCGTCAAAAGGGGGCGCTCCGAATCATCCCGGCTGGTATCACAACCTGATGGTGCAAGAAATGGTCACCGTTCAGGTCATTGAAGACATCTTTGAGGCGACCACCCGTATTGCACACGGAGACGAACGTAAAATGATCTGGAGACAAATGGTCAAGATCTACCCGCCTTTTACCGATTACCAGGATAAAACAGACCGGGAAATTCCGGTGGTCGTCCTGGAAAGAATTGGCTGACCGCCCATCTGACCATGGGTACAACAACCAATGCCCCCACTGCCACATCAAGCCCAGATTTAACCCTGAAGGAAAGCCTGGCGATCTCTCATCTTGAGGGGCACGGTGTAGAGTTCGGCCCGCTCAACAACCCCCTTCCCATCAATTCTGGAAAAGCTTCTGTTGTTTATGCAGACCGTCTCAGCAAAGAAGAGGCCTTGGTGCTTTTTCCGGAACTCCGAGACATTGCACAGAGCATTGTTGAGCCGAATCTGATTGTCGACTTCAACGACCACAAAGCCCTGATTGGACTGAGACAATATGCATTTGATTTCATCATTGCCAACCATTTCATCGAACATCTGGTGAATCCCATCCGGTTTCTCCAGGGCTGCAGTATGATTCTGAAAGATGGCGCGAAATTATTTCTGACGATCCCTGATCGCGACCATACGTTCGACCGCCACCGTACACTCACCACTCAAAAACACTTGTGGCGTGATTATCAAAGAGGTGAGACAACAATAAGTAATGCTCACATGCGTGATTTTCTTCGAAACAAAGAAGTCGTCGACCAACCCCACCCTGAAGTGGCTCGATATTTTCTCGAAAACAACCTGCCGCTAGATTATTACAACGGTAACAAACTCCCGCTTAACCTGTTCACACGAAAACGACTTTACGACTTTCATCGAGAACGCAGCATACATGTACACGTCTGGAATCGTGTATCTTTTGATAAGTTTCTATCCTGGGTGATCAACAGACTGGACCTCAATCTGCGTGTCTTACCTACACACACCCCCGAGGACACTGTGGGGGAAATGGTCTATCTACTGGAAAAAGTCGTCCCATTTTCTGAACATTAGAACAGGGTCTGGCTAACACTGATAACACTGATAACACTGATAACACTGAAGGATAATGACGGCCGGGTGGTCTCAGTCAAGATCCCTGTCAAGAATCTCCGTCGCTGCTTTGCCGACCGCTTCTTCATCATATCGACCTGATTCAGCTAAGCCTGCGAGCGTCACAGCCGATAAATTCTTGTCGATACAAGGCTTCACCGCAGACACTTCCAGACAGGTATCCCTGCAGACAACGCCTATTCATTCACAACTCTCTCGCGGCGTAATCTCGACAGAAGCGCCAGTCCACGACGGGCTAGACGATGCATCCCCTGATCCGCCCCAACCTCATCGAGCTCCTCGATCGTAATCCAGCGCAGTGCCTCGGACTCCGAATTACCGACCGCCACGGCACCAGCTGGCGCGATGACCAAAAAGCGCACGTCATGGTGTTGGTGAGAATCTTCTCCAGGTGGGTCAACGACATGGATATCGAGATCGATGGCCGGTTCGGCGACGCGCAGACCGTCAATACCCGTCTCTTCAGTCGCCTCGCGTAACGCGACCCGGGCGAGATCACCGTCGCCGTCGGCGTGCCCACCGGGCTGCAGCCAGCGCTGCAACTTACGGTGAAACAGCACCAGGAAGCGGTTATGGGCCGGGACCACCACCAGCGCCGAACCGGTTAGGTGCCCGGGCCGACAGGTCCGATTAAGAGCATTAGGGTGATTCTCAAGAAGCTCAAGGATTCTTGCCTGCTCAGATCCCGGGGGTGCTGAGCGCACAACATCTTCTGCGTTGACTCCGCGACGAACAGCGAGTTCGCTCTGTCCGTAAATGATGCGCGTCTCCTCCATGTGCCAGACTGATTCGGATCAGATTCTCAGAAGCGACCTTCTTTGGCCACTTTCAACTCGAGTCATCTCTCTTCACGTGCTGATAGCGACTCAGGGTTCGCAAATTGCCTATCATGGGCTGTGCCCACTTGGAACAATCACACGGCGAGTTTCAATTCGCGCACTGCGCAGCTTGAGATTCTGTCTCCTGGCCAGATGTTTGGAGGTCAATAGAAACAGTGTCCTGCCGTCGTCGCCACCCAGCACGCAGGCAATTGCTTTTTGCTCCACCTCGATCACCTCGGTGATCTCACCCCCTTCCAGTATCCTGATAAAGTCGTTGCTGACAGGGCTCGCCATCCAGATCGCACCCTGCGCATCAAGGCAACAACCATCTGGTGCTCGACCGGGAACACTTGCCCAGACGCGCCGGTTGCTGAGGCGGCCATCTTCTTTTCTATCGAAAGCGGTCAACTGTGCCGCGAAAGATTCGCCGATAATCAGGGTCCGCCCGTCACGGGTAATGACCGCACCGTTTGGAAACGCTAAATTCTCAGCAACGACGCGGACGTCACCATCCGGTGCCACGTAGACGAGTTTTGCTGGAACCGGGCCTTTGGCGCCTGCACCTTCGAGATTTGAACCAAAATTACCGATATAAGCCCCGCCCCTGGCATCAACCACCATATCATTGCAATGAAAGGTCGCTATGCCAGACAGGTCAGCCACCGTTGTCAGATTCCCCTCGTCTAGGCGCAGCAGTTGCCGGTCTTCCATAGAGACAATGAGCATACGACCATCGGCATCCCAGCCCAGTCCCGATGGCCGGTGGACCACCTCAACGATTTTCTGTACTCCGTCCACCGGATGCCACGAAAAGACGAAACCGGCATCCATATCCGAGAAATACAACCGCCCATCGCGCCAACGAGGTGCTTCAAGAAAAACAAATCCGTCAGCAATGATGGTCATCGAGTGCACTCCTCAGATCGAGATCTGAAGTGTATTCAAAATATTGCAGCTCAAGCATGATCCATTGCTGTATAAAATGCAGCCACCCCACCAGCACTGCAGCCATCGACCCCAGATTATTCCGATCTCATGGAGGTGTTGACACATTGTGACAAAAATAAGACTCAAAGTTAACGGGCAATTGCGAACCACTGAAGCCGAACCCGATACCCCTTTGGTTTTTGTGCTTCGGAACCAGCTACGCTTGACCGGCACGAAAATCGGTTGTACCAGCGAGCAATGTGGCGCCTGCACCGTGCTGGTCGACGGAAAGGCCACGCTCAGTTGCGTGCGGACCGCCAGAGAATTCGCCGGGCGGGAGATCGTGACCGTGGAAGGGCTCTCCGATGGAGAAACTCTCAGCAGCGTACAACAGGCCTTTGTCGATGAAGGTGCTGCTCAGTGCGGGTTTTGTACACCGGGCATTGTTATTGCGACGACCGCCTTGTTGAATAATAACGCCCATCCCACAAAGGTAGACATACAAAAAGCTCTGTACCCCAATCTCTGCCGCTGCGGCAGCCAGGGTCGGGTGTTGGCGGCGATTCAGCGCCTGATCGAAGGTCGGTAAATCAGTGACGGAACATCCCAGCATTGTTAATCATCCCACTGTCGATCAGTGGATCCAATTTACCGACGAAGGCCGGGTTATCGTGCATACCGGTAAGGTTGATATCGGTCAACGCATCTCGACGGCCCTGGCCATTATCGCTGCCGAAGAGCTGGACGTTGACTACGAGCGCATCGACGTTAAACCAGCACAGACCGGCACGGCCCCCGACGAGGGGTACACAGCCAGCAGCATGTCGATGCAACAGTCCGGTACTGCAATACGTCTGGCCAGTGCCACTGCACGCCGGCATCTGCTTGGCTTGGCTGGCCGCCTACTGGACGCCGACCCGCTAGAGCTGAGGGTCGAGGATGGCGTGGTTCACTGTCCCGGGCACAAAGACAAGATCTCCTACTGGTCGCTGGCCACCGATCGCCCGTTCGGTATTCCTGTCGATCAGGCAGTATCCATCAAGGACCCCGGCACACACGTGTGGATCGGCAGACCAGTCATCGCCAAGGGTATGATCGATATCGTTGCCGGCAAAACCCTTTTTGTCCACGACATGACCCTGCCGGGGATGCTTCACGCACGGCCGGTCAGGCCGCCCTGTTACACCGCCAAGTTGACGGATCTGGACAAAGCGACGGTCCGCCAGCTCTCCGACGACGGCATCAGCGTCGTACGGGACGGCAGCTTCGTGGCCGTGGCTTCGGCTGATGAATTTGCTGCGGTGAAGGCAGCCGAACGCATCGCGGCGGCTGCCAGCTGGACGCTCACCTCCAAGCTGCCGACCGGGGACCTCTACGATGCACTGGTGTCGAATGTCAGGCTCAGCCGGCCGGTGACAACCGGCGGTATCCCGGTCGACGAGTCGGTGCCGCCACTGGCCGAGCCACCTGCAGAAGCAACTGTCACACTCAAGTGGCGTTTTGAAAAACCCTATCTGATGCACGGTGCCATCGGACCGTCGGCCGCGTGCGCTCTTTATGATGAGGGCCGGCTGAGGGTCTACACCCACAGCCAGGGGATCTATCCGCTGCGGGAGGCTCTTGCAGAGGCCCTACAGATCGCACCGCAGATGGTGCACGTGGTTTTCATGCCAGGAGCGGGGTGCTACGGCCACAACGGTGCGGATGACGCGGCCTTCGATGCAGCACTGATTGCCACAATGATCCCGGGTAGACCGGTTCTGCTCAAGTGGACCCGCGACGATGAGCACGCCTGGGAGCCCTACGGCTCGGCTATGGTCTGTGAACTTCGAGGCAGCCTGAATTCCGCTGGTAGGATCGTCGACTGGTCCCACGAGAGCTATGGCGACACCTTCATCATGGGCCGGCCGGCCGCAGGCAGGACCGGCTCTCCCGCCAGCAAGCTGTTGTCATCAAAATTCCGGGCAGTGCCACTGGAAAAGACTCCACCACAACCGGCCATGGGGCCCCACGTCGGTATCCACCGCAATCTCGAGCCTCTGTACACCCTGTCTAACCCACGACTGGTCAAGCATCTGGTCCGCGGTCTGCCGCTGCGAACCTCGGCGCTGCGCACACTTGGTGCCTTCGCCAACGTCGTCGCCATCGAGTCTTTCATGGATCAACTGGCCGATGCTGCGGACATCTCACCCGTCGAGTTCCGCCTGCGCCACCTGGACGACAACAGAGCTCGGCACGTCATCCAGTTGCTGGCCGATCGGATGGAGACCGATCTGTCTAACTCCCCACCAAGCAGGGGGCAGGGCATGGCCTTTGCCCGCTACAAGAACAGCGCCGCATACTGCGCAGTCGGTGTTGAACTGGAGATTTCAGAAAAAGCCAGCGTCAGACTCCTCCACGCCTGGATCGTCGCAGATGCAGGGGAAGTGGTCGACCCCAGCGGCCTCACAGCACAACTCGAAGGAGGATTCATCCAGGCGGCAAGCTGGAGTCTCTACGAATCGGTCAGCTACGATTCACAGGGGATCACCAGCCGCGACTGGGAGAGCTACCCGATCATCCGATTCGACAATGTTCCCGAGGTCCGGACCTTGCTGGTCGACCGCCCCGGCGAACCCTTTCTGGGAGCCGGCGAGGCCGTCGGCGGACCCGCGGGCGGCGCCATTGCCAATGCCATTTACAGGGCCAGCGGTCTGCGTCTGTCACAAATGCCGTTTGATTCCCACAGAATAAGGTCGACCGCGTTGAGTGAGTGAGCCACCGGGGCTCATTGCTTTCAGTCTCTTATCACCCTATGTCAGGGTTCTGGTCGACGTTACGGTTTCCGCCAACGCCCTGCGCTTGGCAGCGGCTACGTCCTCGATCTCGCCCGTATTCACGTACTGCTGCCAGCGATAGCCGAACAACACGTGCGGACCCGACTGAACGGGCCGCGGCCTGGAGATACCCGGCGC
>MPMF02061751.1_pt1 | contig 23856 bp, 21 predicted proteins | sample 1617271 | NCBI WGS metagenome assembly MPMF02 (sample SAMN05944812, study PRJNA350692) | marine metagenome | biome: marine; feature: ODZ; material: water; isolation source: 120 m water sample prefiltered with 30 um filter, filtered on to 0.2 um... | place: Pacific Ocean | collected 2012-04-09... | reverse complement strand
TTTATCTCGCTACGATTTCCATGTATTGACACGAAGTAGCTTCGCCCTGCGACCTCAGCCATCGCAGAATATTCCATAGTGCCTGACAATCGGCCTCAAGATACTCAAGAATAGCAATCATCTCAGGCGTATTCATAGTATCACTGCTTTCAAAGGCCTTCCAACCCATCACCATCGCCGTCAAGCCTTCATCCAAATCACCAGGCCAAATAGTTTCAAAGTTTCTATCCCAATCACTCAAAGCTTTTGCGGTAGCCTTCAACCCAGTCTTTAGCATTCCTGGAAGGGCAACCGGCCCCCCCGTGAAAATTTCGCGAAGATCGACCCAAGGTATCTACTCGAGCAAAATTTGTGTCGGAGTGACGGTTCCCTAGAGAGACGGATGAAGTTATCGGTGCGGGCAATCGAGCATTGGGGTCCGGTCTTGCCCCCGCTCTCACCACCTGGGCGGACGCTTCTCGTTGAAGGCGTCCAGCCCCTCCTGGGCATCGTCGGTCTCGATGATGTTGCAGATGGTCTCGACCACGGTTTCAATGGCGCGGCGGTATTCGAAATCGTTTTGGCGCATGAAACTGTCGCGCGCGAGTTTCATTACCACGGGTGATTTTTGCGCCAGCTCCCGGGCCATGGCGCGGGCCTCGGGCAAGACCTGGTCGGGCGGCACGGCCTTGTTGATCAGGCCACGCTCAGCGGCCTCGCGGTAGCTGATGGTATTGCCCGTGAACAGCAGCTCGAAGGCCTTGTGGCGGCCGATTTGTTTTGGCAGGTGCACGAAATGCATGGCCAGGATCAGACCGACGTTTATTTCCGGATACGACATGTCGGCTTCTTCGTTGGCAATCAAAATATCGCAGGAGACGGCCAGGGTGACACCGGCGGCTCGCGCCGGGCCGGTCATGGCGGCGATGGTCGGTTTGCCCATGCGGTATTGCAGGTCGTGCATGGTGAAATAAAGCTCTTCCAGGAAGGTGCGCAGATCGAGGCCGGACCCGCTTGGCCCGTCGCTATTACGGCCGCAACCAAGTCGTACAGATCATTTCGGGTAAGTAGATGCATCGTGGTGCGCGGCATCTGCGATCATTGAGCTATGCCTCGCCAGCTTGCGGCCCAACGATTTCAAGCTCGCGTTCGCCCACCAGGCGGACCTCGCCGATGCCCAGGGGCTGGTGGAAGAGGCGCAGGTAGGCCGGGCTCTCGGAGGGGCCGACGTCTGCGAGTCCCTGACGGGCGGCCTGGGTGGCGGCGGCGGCGATGGTCAAAGTTTTGGGCTCGATGACGACGCCGTAGACCAGGCGAGCGAAGTCAAGACTGATATATTCCTCGATGACGTCGGCCAGCACCCGTTCGGGGTCGCGCTCCAGCGCCGCACCATGGCCGCCGCCGCCGGCCGAGATGTGGCAGAGCACGTCGCCTTCGCGAAGCTCCACCGCCTCCATCGGCATCACCGGCAGAATTCGCTGGTTGGGGCCGGGGTTGAGGATGTTCCAAGAAGGCGTGCCGGGGCTGCCGCCATCCAGGCCATAGGGGAGATATCGTCGGCGGTCGGAACGGATCACCAGGCGGGCCTCTTGCGTGCGCAAGCGGTACTGGCGCACGAAGGCCGGGGCGCCGCGAAAGCGGCCGGGGCCGCCGGAATTGTCGACCAGGGCGTAGCGCTCGATCTCGACCGGATAGAGCGCCTCGATCATCTCCACCGGCTGGTTGGTGATGTTGCCGCCGGGATTGGGAATGCCGTGCACACCATCACGATGCGGCAGTGCGCCCCAGGCCCCGGCCAGGGTCTCGGTGCAGACGAAGGGCCGGCCCTCGTGCCAGCCGCCGATGGCGGGGAAGCTGACGCCGCCCTCACCGGCCGCCGGGACGCGTTCGGGCACGACCTGGGCGAAGGCGCCAAACAAGGCGTCCAGCATGCGCCAGCCGATGATGGCGCGGGCCCCGCAGGCCCCGGGCAGGCGGGGATTGACCAGCGTGCCCTCGGGCGCCACCAGCTCGATGGGCCGGATGAAGCCCTGGAAGTTGGGGATCTCGGCCGTGCTCAGGCACTTTACGACGAGAAAGGCGGCCGACTTGGTGAAGGGAATGGGGCAGTTGATGCCGCCCGGCACCTGGTCCGAGGTGCCGCTCCAGTCGACCGTCATGTGGTCGTCCTCGATCTCCACCGCAACCTGCAGAATCAGTGCCTCGGGGTCTTGGCCCAAGCCGTCGAGATAGTCGGTAAATTCATAGCGGCCGTCGGGCAGCGCCTCGATCTCGGCCCGCATCAGGGCCTCGGCGTGGTCGTGAAGGGCCTCGATGGTGGTCCGGAAGGTGTCGGCGCCATAGCGCTCCAGCAAGGCCAGATAGCCCGCCTCGGCGGAGCGGCAGGCCGCCACCTGGGCCCGCATGTCGCCGGCCACCTTGTCGGGCAGCCGCGTGTTCTTGGCCATCATCTTGAAGAAGGTGTCGTTGGGCCGGTCTTCCTCGTACATCTTGATGATGGGGATGCGCAGACCTTCCTGATAGATCTCGATGGCGAAGACGGCGCCTGAGCCGGGCGCGATGCCGCCCATGTCGGTCTGGTGCACCAGCGTCGCGGCAAAGCCCTCGAGGCGGTCGGCGAAGAAGATGGGCTTGACGATGTAGACGTCCGGCAGGTGCATGCCGCCGCCGCCATAGGGATCGTTCCAGACGAACATGTCGCCGGGCCGCATGTCATCGCCATAGTCGGCAATCAGCTGGGCCAGGGCATCGGGGAACGAGCCCAGGTGCAGCGCCATGGTCAGGCCATGCGCAATGGCCCGGCCCTGGGCGTCGCAAAGCCCCGTCGAATAGTCCATGGAATCGCGCACGATCGAGGAATAGGCGGTGCGCATGATGACCAGCGCCATCTCGTCGGCGATCGAGCCCAGCGCGTTCTGGATCACCTCCATGGTCACGGGATCGGCTTTCATTTTTCCTCTCGTGCCTTGATGACGATGTTGGCGCTGGCGTCGAGTCCGGCTTGCCAGCCCGGCGGAACGACGCACGTCGCGTCATATTCCTCGACAATCAGTGGCCCAGGCCGCTGGCGGTCTTTTAGTTCATGTCGGCTCAAGACCTGGGTCTCGATGTGGCCATGGTCGGGTCCGAAATAGGCGCGCCGGGTGCCACCATCGGTGCTCTCGCCCGGCAGCGCGGACAGGGGGTCGTAGGCCAACTCAGGCGGTGCCACCCGTCCGGCGACACGCAGCGCCACGCACTCCACCGCCTCGTCCTCGGCCCGGTGGCCGTAGGTGCGTTCGTGCTCGGCCCCGAAGGCGGCGGCCAGGTCGGCCAGATTGCTGCGGCTCTCGGCACCGCCATTGGGCAGCACCAGCTCATGGGCCTGGCCGTAATAGCGCAAATCGGCAAAGCGACGGATCTCGACCTCGTCGGCGCCAAAGCCTTCGGCTGCCATGGTCTGGCGCAGGCTGGCCAGAAGGGGCTCGTAGGCCGCATCCAAATCTGCTGCCGTGAGGCCGTCGAGGCGGCGCAGGAAGGCCCGGTTGGTCTCGTGCTCGACGGCCGAGAGCAACAGCCCGAAGGCGCTGAAGACGCCGGGGTTGGGCGGCACCAGGATCTCGCTCATGCCCATTAGGCGGGCCACTTCGGCGGCCACCACCGGGCCGCTGCCGCCAAAGGCAAACAGCGCGAAATCGCGCGGGTCGCGGCCGCGATAGGTCGAGACCGCCTTGACCGCCCGCACCATGGTGCTGCCGGCCACCTGGTAGACGCCATAGGCGGCCTCTTCGAGGCTTTTGCCCAGCGGCTTGGCGATGCGATCGCTCAGCACCTTTTGGGCCTTGCCGACATTCAAGGCCAAGGCGCCGCCAACCAGATGGTTGGGGTTGAGATAACCCAAGGCCACCATGGCATCGCTGAAGGTAGGAAGTTCGCCGCCCCGGTCGTAGGCCACCGGGCCCGGATCGGCACCGGCACTTTGCGGCCCCACGTGCATCAGGCCGCCGGCATCGAGGGCGACGATGGAGCCGCCGCCGGCGCCGATCTCGGAGATGTCGATAACCGGCAGCTTGAGTGCGAAGCCGCCGCCCATGACCAGCTTGGACGAGAGATTGATGCCGGCGCCGACTTCGTAATCGCCGGTCTTGTCGACCCGGCCCTCCTCGACCATGGCCGCCTTGGCCGTGGTGCCGCCCATGTCCAGCGTGATGCAGTCGGGGCCGGCGCTCATCTTGGCCACCTCGGCGGCGCCGATGACACCGGCGGCGGGGCCGGATTCGACGATGTAAGCGGGCCGTTCGGCCGCCGCCGCCAGGCTCATGGTGCCGCCGTCCGACTTCATTACCTGCAGCGGCGCACGAATGCCGGCCTTGCCCAAATGACGCGACAACGAAACAAAATAACGCTCCAGGATGGGGCCCAGATAGGCGTTGATGACGGTCGTGCTGGTGCGTTCGTATTCGCGGATCAGCGGCAGGATGTCGCTGGAACAGGTAATGAAGGCGCTTTCCAGGTGCTGGCGCAGGATCTCCGCCACCCGGCGTTCGTGATCGGGATTGGCATAGGCATGCAACAGCGAAATGGCCACGGCCTCGACGCCGGCGGCCTTGAGCCGCTGGCCGGCCTGCTCGACGCTTTGCTCGTCGAGTTCGCGGCGCACTTCGCCAAGCGGCCCCAGGCGCTCGTCGATCTCGAGCCTGAGCCGGCGCGGCACCAGGGGCTCGGGCTTGGGATAGTTGAGCACGTACATCTCGGGAATGCGCAAACGCCGCATGTCCAAAACATCGCGAAAGCCCCGCGTCGTGACCAGGCCGGTCAGCGCGCCGCGGCGTTCGAGGATGGCGTTGGTGGCGACCGTAGTGGCATGCACGATGCCTTCGACGGCCTCGGGCTCGGCGCCTTGTTCAGCCAGCGCTTGGTTTAGGCCAGCCACGATGCCGCGGCCATAGTCGTCCGGCGTCGATAGCACCTTGCGGCTTTGCTGGCTGCCGTCCGCGCCGATCAGAATGACGTCGGTGAAGGTGCCGCCGATGTCGATGCCGACGCGATAGCGCATGCTGGTCCAGTTCGTTACCCCAGTGGTGGGCCACATTTCATGCTAGAACGCCGGGGCGTGCAAGCAGTGGAGAGTAAAGCGTGACGGCGTCAACCAAACCGATCGGCGAGTTCGTCTGCCGGGTGCAGCAGAACGCCTGGATCAACGACGAATACAAACATCTCGTGCTGGCGGCCCCGGCGGCTGCCTTGGGCGCCGGGCCGGGCCAGTTTTTTCACCTCCTCTGCCCCGCCACGGAAACCGATCAGCCCTTCCTGCGCCGGCCCATGAGCGTCTATCGCTGCAACCTGGACGCCGGTCGGCTGGAATTCCTCTACAAGGTCGTCGGCGCCGGCACCCGTTCCATGGCGACACTGGCGGCGGGCGATGATTTCGAAATACTGGGGCCGCTGGGCCATGGCTTCGAGATCGATCCGGCCTGGCGGCACATCATCATCGTCGCCCGCGGCGTCGGCCTGTCGACCCTGGCACCGCTGGTGGCGGCGGCCAAGGCCGCCGGCACTGGCGTCAGCGCCATCCTCAGCGCACGCTCGCCGGAATTGCTGATGTCGGCCGACAGCATGGCCGCCGACGGTGCCGACGTGGTGACGCTGACCGACGCGGACGGCTCCTCCGATCCGGCCGAGGTCGAGAATCTTGTGCGCACGCTGGCCACCACCACGCCCATCGACGCCTTCGCCACCTGCGGCTCCAACCGCCTGCTCGGGCTGTTGCAAGCCCTGGGCGCGGAATACGGCATCCCGGGTCAAGTGGCGCTGGAACAGGCCATGGGCTGCGGCCTGGGCATGTGCTTTGCCTGCGTGCGCCGCTTTCGCACGTCTGAGGGCGAGATCTACAAACGGGTCTGTTGGGAAGGTCCGGTGTTCGACTTGCAGGAAGTCATTACCGGGTAATCGCGGCTTCCTGCCACCAGTCCGCCGGCAGCTTGCGTTTGCCAAAGCCCAGCTTGATATCGAGCCACAGCGCCAGCCGCCTGAGCTTTGTGCCCATCAGCCAGCGCAAGGCCCGCATGGCGGGCCGGCTGAAATCCTTGTTGTAGGGACATACCCGCATGCAGATGCCGCAATCGGTCTTGATGCGGGTCCAGTATTCGAAACACTTCTCGGCGTCCGAGGTCCACTTTTTCACTCCGGCCAGGCCTGATTTGTTGGCCACCTCGAAGCTTGGCGGGCCAAACGGCAGGGCGCGCGGCGGGCAGTCGATGGCGCAACGCTGGCAGATGGCGCAGAACTCGGCCACACCAAAGGGCTGGGGCCGGTCGAGGGCCAGGGGCATATCCGTAAAAACCTTGGAAAAGCGCACCCGGGGCCCGAATTCCCGGTTGATCACCATCTGGTGGCGGCCGTATTCGCCGAGCCCCGCCTTGACCGCGAAGGGAATGGCCAGGGCCGTGTCATTCATGTTGGCCACCGCCTGGTAGCCCAAATTGCGAACGTACTGGGCCAACATGGCCAGGTTGGCGGCCTCGGCCGAATAGCCCTTGCCCACGGCGGCCGAACCGGTGGCCGAGGGAAAAGTGTTGATCAGCCCCATGTCCATGGCGTGGCCCACGACGATGACCGTCGTCAGCCCCTCGGGCATCTCATTGGGCCGGGATTCTTTGTCGATGAGACTGAATTTTCGCTTATAGACCCAGCGTTCGTCGTATTCGGCGATGCCCACCAGGTCGGCACCGAGAAAACGGGCCACGCGCTTGACCTCGGCCGTGACCTGGGCGGCGTCATCGACGGGCACTTTTTCCGCCGCCGGCGGGTGGTAGGCGGCGATGGGATCCTGAAAGCCTTCTCGCACGCCTTCGGCCTGGCCGCGTTCGGAATAGGTCCGGGCCACCACCCAGGAAGCGTTCCTCAAGGCAAAATCGCGCTGGCGAAAGCCGTCGGGCTTGCGCGGCCGGGGATCTTTCTGCTGGGCGTAGAAATCGGCCACGGCGTCGGACATCACGTCCTGGTCCCACTGCACCCGGCAGAACATGTCATTGCGCTGGTCGAAGGGTTCGAAGTCGGCGCCGATCTCGAAACCGGCCTCGCGGTCGCCGGCCCGCAGGCGCTGCTCGCGCGCTTCCTCCCCGGGTGGCCGGTTGGCCGGCCAGCTCTCCCTTGGTGGCTTTTCACCTGATAACATGGCGCCAGTTTACACGCCGGAGACAGCCATGGTCGATCTCAGCGTCACTATCGGAGATGTCACCCTCGCCAATCCCATCATGCCGGGCTCGGGCACCTTCGCCGAGGGCATAGACCGGGTCATCGATCTGGATCTATTGGGGGCACTGGTCTCCAAGACCATCACGCCCGATGTGCGCGAGGGCAATCCCCAGCCCCGCATCACCGAATACCGCGATGCCATGCTTTGTTCCATCGGCATACCGAGCAAGGGGCCCGAGCACTACGTCGAGCAAGTGGTGCCCTTCTACCAGGACTTCCGGCCGCCGCTGGTGTGCTCCATCTCGGCTGCCACGGCGGCCGCCTTCGGCGAGCTGGCGAGACAGGTCAGTGTCGACGGCGTGGCCGTCATCGAGGCCAACATCTCGTGCCCCAACCTGGAACAGGACGGCCGCGCCTTCGCCATGGAAGAAGGCCCGACCGAGGCCGCCGTCGCCGCCATCAAGGCGGCCAGCGACCTTCCGGTCTGGGCTAAACTCACGCCCAACGTCGGCGACATCACGCTGATCGCCAGGGCCGCTGCCGCCGGCGGTGCCGATGCCCTGGTGGTGGCAAATGCGCTGTTGGGCATGGCCATCGATACCGATAGATTCCGGCCCAAGCTGGGTAACCTGATGGGCGGCCTGACCGGGCCGGCCACCAAGCCGGTGATCCTGCGCATGGTCTACCAGTGCGCCCAGGCCGTGGATTTACCGATCATCGGCTGCGGCGGCATCGCCACTTGCGAAGACGTCATCGAATACCTGCTGGCCGGGGCCGCGGCAGTGCAGGTGGGCACGGCCAGCTTCCGCCACCCCGGCACCATGCCGCGCCTGCTGCAAGAGCTGCCGGCCTGGTGCGAACGCCGGGGCATCGCACGTATCAGTGACCTCACGGGCGCCATGGTGACCGACGTCACGGAACCCGAGCGCGAGGCGGCGCTTTGAGTTTCACCGGCCACAGGCCCTCGTCCACCCTCCTCCCTCTCGTGTTAGGCTGTCGATAATGCCCACACTAGAAGTCCGTTACTGGCCCAAACGCCTCTGCATCGGCCCCGGCTCGCTGGCCGAGCTGCCCGAGCTGATGGCCGGGTTGCGCCGCCAGCGTGCCCTGGTGGTCTGCGGCCGCACCGTGGCCGGCGGCAACATGCTGGCCAGCGTGCGCCGCGACCTGGGTGCCGGCCTGGCCGGGATCTTCAGCGGCGTCGAGGCGCACACGCCGCTGGCCGTCGTCGAGGCTGGCCTGGCGGCGGCCCGGGAGTGCCAGGCCGACACCCTCATCAGCGTCGGCGGCGGCTCCACCATCGACGCCGCCAAGGGCATCGCCATTCTCGACGCCAGTGGCGGCGATCTGGCTCCCTATCAGGTGGCACGGGGCGAAGGGGGCGCGGCCGAGCGGCCCGAGCTCGAGGGCGACTCGCTGGTTCACATCGCCGTGCCGACGACCGCCGGTTCGGCCTCGGAAGCCATGCCCACGGCCGGGATTCGTGATCCAAAGGCTGGGCGAAAACTGCTCTTTTGGGATGATCATCTGGTGCCGGCGGCGGTGATCCTGGACCCCGAAATGGCGGTTCACGCCGGCCCCGAGCTCAGCGCCGCTAGCGGCATGACGGCGCTGGCGCGCTGCCTGGAAGGCCTTTATTCGCGTGACCGCCAGGCCATTTCGACGGGTCTCTCGTTGCACGCGGCAAAGCTTTTGGTCGAGGCCCTGCCGCGCAGTATCACGGCGCCCGATAATCTCGAGGCCCGCCAGGCCTGCCAGTTGGCAGCCCTGATGTCGGGCGTCGCCTCGATCAATGCCATGGCCTCGGTGGTGCACGCCATCGGCCACGGCGTCGGCGGGCGATATGGGCTGCAACACGGCATCTCGCACGCCCTGCTGCTGCCGCCGGCCGTGCGGCTGCTGCTGCCGGCGGTGGGCGCGGACGGCGGGTTGGTGGCGGCAGCGCTGGGGGGCGTTGGCGACGATCCCGCCGAAGCCGCGGCCGGGGCCATCGAAGCGCTGCTCGACAAGCTGCCGCTGCCCAGGCGTTTGCGCGATGTCGGCGTGGCCCAGGACGAAATCGCCGAATTGGCGGCCGGCACCATGGACGACTACATGATGGATTATGCGCCACGGCCCGTGACGGAGCCCGAGATCGCCGCCCTGCTGGCCGCGGTCTGGTAGCAGTGGCGACGGTTTCGCAAACCCTGGCGGCCTGGATCGCCGAGGCCGAAGTGCCGCCGGCGCAACGGGAAAAATCGACCCTTCGGGTGCTCGACACCATCGGCCTGGTGGCAGCCGCACTGAACACCCCACAGGCCGAGGCTGTCACTGATTTTGCCGCTGCCCAGGGCGGCCAAGCAGAGGCCGGCCTGGTCGGCGGGCGGCGCCTGCCGGCGGCTCTGGCGGCGCTGGTCCAGGGCACGCTGGCCCATTCCTTCGACTACGACGACACCTTTGCCGACAGCGTCGTTCACCCCGGCAGCGTCGTCGTGCCCAGCGCCCTGGCGGTGGCCGAAGCGGCCTCAGCCGACGGCGGCGCCGTGCTCGATGCCGTGGCTATCGGTTACGAGGTGGCGGCGCGGTTGGGTGCCGTTGCCGGGCGCGGTTTGCACGCTCGCGGTTTCCATGCCTCCGGGGTCATCGGGCCCCTGGCGGCCGCCGCCGTGGCAGCCCGGTTGGGCGGCCTGACGGCCGACCAGGCGGCCCAGGCGCTGGGCCTGGCCGGCAGCATGTCGGGCGGCCTTTTGGCCTTCATCGACGACGGCTCGTGGTCCAAGTGGCTGCACCTGGGTTGGGCTGCCCAGGGCGGCATCACGGCGGCCGGCCTGGCGGCCCGCGGCTTTCGCGGTCCGGCCTCGGTGCTGGAGGGGAGCCACGGGCTGTTTGCCGCGCATATTGGCAGCGGCCAGGGGGTCGAGGACGTTTGCCAGGAATTGGGCCGGGAATGGCGGGGCGACGCGGCGCTGTTCAAGACCTATCCCTGCGCCCACGTGATCCAGCCGTTTCTCGACAGCGCCATAGCAGCCCGGGCCGAAGAGGGCCTCACGCCCGATGCCATCACAGAAGCCACCTGCACCTTGGCGCCCTGGGCGGTGGCCATCGTGGCCGAGCCGCGCCCGCCCAAACTCGTGCCCGCCGGCCCCCTCGAGGCCATCGGCAGCCTGCCCTTCATGGTCGCCGCGGCGCTGGCTGACGGCCGCGTTGATCTTGACACCCTGGCGCCCGAAAGCCTGGTGCGGCCCGACCTCTTGACCCTGGCGGCGCGCGTCGAGCACCAGGCCGACGCGGCCCTCGGTCAGGGCTTCGATGGCCGGCTGGAGATCATGGCCGGCCGCCGCCTGCACTACGAGGTCAAGGCCCAGGCCGCGACGCCCGAAGGCCTGCGGGATAAATTCCGCCAGAACGCCGGACGCAATTTCGCCGCCCCCACCGTCGCTGCCATCGAAAGCGCCGTCGATGGCCTGGTGGCTGACGGATTTGCGCCGCTGTGGCAGGCTTGTGCTTCCCTGCCAGGAGCAGACAGCGAATGAACGAAACCAAATCCTCGCCGGCCAAGCTTCGGCTCGCCGTCGACGTCGGCGGCACCTTCACCGACGTGACGCTGTTCGACGCCGCCAGCGGCGCGCTGGCCTCGACCAAGGTGCTGACCACGCCGGCCGACCGCGCCGCCGGTGTGCTGGCCGGCATCGAGGCGGCGCTAGGGGCGACGGACGGAGCGGACGGGGCGGCGGTGCGCGAGGTGGTTCACGGCTCGACCACCGGCACCAACGCCCTGATCGAGCACAGCGGCGCCAAGGTCGGACTGCTGACCACCCGGGGCTTTCGCGACGTGCTCGAGATCGGCCGCATCCAGCGGCCCATGGCCGGGCTTTACGACATCTCCGTCGACCGGCCGCCGCCGCTGGTACCGCGCCACCTTTGCCTCGAGGTCGACGAGCGCCTGGACGCCGCCGGTGCCGTGCTCAGGCCGCTCGACGAGGAGGCCGTGGCCGCCGCCGCGGGGGTCTTCGCGGCAGCCGGCGTCGAAGCCGTGGCGGTGTGTTTCCTGTTTTCCTACCTCGATCCGGTGCACGAGCAACGCGCCGGGGAAATCCTGGCAGCCGCCTTGCCCGGCGTGCCGCTGACGCTCTCCTGCCTCGTCAGCCCCGAATACCGCGAATACGAACGCGCCTCGACGGCCGTCATGAACGCTTATCTCACGCCCATCATGGCGGCCTACCTCGACGACCTGGAGGAACGCCTGGGCCAGAGGCTGGCAGCGGCCAAGCTTTTCATCATCCAGGCCAACGGCGGCTCGACCTCGGTCGAGGAAGCCCGCCAGCGCGCCGTCACGACGGTCAATTCAGGCCCCGCCGGCGGCGTCGTGGCGGCTGCCTATTATGGCCGCCGGCACGGCCGCCAACGACTGGTTTCGGTCGACATGGGCGGCACCTCGTTCGACATCGGCCTGATCGAGGACGGCGTCTCCAAGATCACCACGGAAGGCGCCTTCCAGGATCTGCCGGTCAAGATCCCGATCATCGATTTGCACATCATCGGCGCCGGCGGCGGCTCCATCGCCTGGCTCGACCCGGGCGGTGCGCTCAATGTGGGGCCGCGTTCGGCCGGTGCCGATCCCGGTCCGGCCTGCTACGGCCGCGACGGCGATCAGCCCACGGTGACGGACGCCAACCTGGTGTTGGGAAGACTCAATCCGGACTACTTCAACGGCGGCCGAATGGCCCTGGATGCCGACGCCGCGAGCCGGGTGGTGGGGACGCTGGCGGCGGCCATGGGGCTCGGTCTCGAGGAGACCGCGCTGGGCATCGTCAAGGTGGTCAACGCCAACATGATCAGGGGCATCGCCACGGTAACCATCCAGCGCGGCATCGACGTGCGCGACTTTTCGCTCTGCTCCTTCGGCGGTGCCGGCGGCGTGCATGCCGTCGACATCGCCCGCGAACTGGCCATGAAAGAGACCATCGTGCCGCCGCTGGCTGGCACCTTCTCGGCCGTCGGCCTGCTGGTCACTGAGATGCGCCACGATTTCGTCACCGCCTTGGGCGGCCTGCGTGCGGAAGAGGCCGATCTCGAGGCCTTGGAATCCCACTACCGGCGCATGGAGGACGAGGGCCGGGCGGCGCTGGCGGCCCAGGGGTTCGCCCCGTCAAGCATTCAATTGAATCGTTCGGCCGATCTCAAGGTGGCGGGGCAGACCTACGAGCTGTCGCTGGCGCTGCCGCGAGGGGGGGCTTTGGATGCGGCCGGCGTCGAGGCCCTGCTGGCCGCTTTCGGCGATCTCTATCGCAAACGCTACGCCTTCTTTTTTGCCGGCGAGCCCATCGAGCTGGTCAACCTCAGGCTCCAGGCGCTGGGGCAATCGGAACCGATCGAGCTGCCCGAACAGACCGGCGGCAGCGCCGCCAAGGGCAGCCGGCCGGTCTATTTCGAGGTTTCCGGCTTCGTCGAGACCGCGGTCTATGCCCGCGAAGGACTGGCGCCCGGCAGCACCATCGCCGGTCCGGCCGTGATCGAGGAGGAAACCGCCTGCACCGTGGTGCCGCCCGATGGCCGCGCCGAGGTGGCCGGCGACCTCGGCCTCTTTATCGACCTGGCCACGGGAGAGCCCTCATGACCGACATGATCACCATGCAGGTAATCCGCTATGCGCTGGAGCAGATCGCCGACGAGATGGGCTACACCCTGGTGCGCACCGGGCGCTCGACCATCATCACAGAGATCAAGGACATCTCCTGCGTCGTCACCGATGCGCGCGGCCAGACCGTGGCCCAGGCCCACCACACGCCCAGCCTGCTGGCCGGCTTCGAGATCACCATGCGCGAGCTGGTGGCGGCCTACCCACCGGACGCGCTCGCGCCCGGCGACGTCATCATCACCAACGATCCCTATAAGGGCGGCCAGCACATCATGGACCTTTACGCCATCGCGCCGGCCTTCCACGAGGGCGAGCTGGTGGGCTTCGTGGGCAACATCACACACCATTCGGACCTCGGCGGCGTGGCCGCCGGTGGCGTCGCCGGCGGCATCCGCGAGATCTACCTGGAAGGCCTCAGGCTGCCCATGGTCAAGCTGCTGAAGGGCGGCGTCGAGGACCGCGAAATCTCCGCCATCATCGAGAACCAGATCAGGCTCCCCGAGAAGACGTTGGGCGACATCCGGGCCCAAATCAGCTCGCTGATGGTGGGGACAGAGCGCCTGGACCGGCTTTTCCTGCGCTACGGCTGCGCCGTGGTGCGCCAGGCCTGGGGCGATCTTCTGGACTATTCCGAACGGCGCATGCGCCAGGGCCTGACGGCGCTGCCCGACGGCGTCTATCAGGCCGAGGATTTCATCGACGACGACGGCATCGGTGACCAGCCCATCCGCGTCCACGTCAGCGTCGAGATCCGCGGCGACCGGGTCATTGTCGACCTCAGCCAGTCCGACCCCCAGGCCCAGGGCAACACCAACTCGACCATGGCCAACACCCACGCCGCCATCTACTACGTCATGATTGCCGTGGTCGATCCCCATACACCGCCCAATTCGGGCTGTTACCGGCCCATCGAGGTGGTGACCAAACCCGGCACCGTGGTCCATCCCCTGCCGCCCGGCGCCGTGGCGGCGCGCACCAACTGTTCGCAGAAGATCGTCGAGGCCATGTATGTGGCTCTCTCGGAGGTGGTGCCCGAACGCGTTACGGCAGGATCGCACGGCCAGATCTCGACCTGCGGCTTCGGCGGCCGCGACCCCGCCACCAACGAGCCCTTCATCTTCACCGACATCCAGGGTGGCGGCAACGGCGCCCGGCCTTTCGCGGATGGGGCGGACGGCCAGGACAGCCATCTGCCGCGTTTCATGAATACGCCCGTGGAAGCCGTCGAAAGCCGCTTTCCCGTGCGCATCGAACGCTATGAATTCATCCCCGATTCGGGCGGTGCCGGGCGCTACCGGGGCAGCCTGGCGCTGGTCCGCGACATCCGCCTGCTGGTCGACGAAGTGAGCTTCGCGCGCTATGGCGACCGCCACAAGTTCGCCCCCCAGGGCCTGTTTGGCGGCCAGCCGGGAGCCTGCGGTGCTTTCGTGCTGAATCCCGGAACGGCCGCCGAGACGGTACTCAAGTCGAAAGGCCTCGATACCCTGGCGGTGGGCGACCTGGTCAGCCTGCGGCTGCCCGGTGCCGGCGGCTACGGCGATCCGGCCGAGCGCGACCTCGACGCCATCGAGCGCGATCTGGTGGATGAAAAAATCACCCCCGAGGCCGCCGAACGGGACTACGGCGTGGTGCTTGACAATCGCGGCCAGGGTATCGATCGCGAGGCCACGGCAGTCAAACGGAGGGGGGCCTAAGGCACTCTCTCAGGCGACTTTTGCCTTCGGGCGACCGCGCTCGCGAACCTTGAACCTGCCGTACAGCAAGGTTGGGTTATGTTCGAAAGCATCGCAGGCGATCTTTACCGCGGCCGGCACGACGTCTCGGCCGTGGTAGTTTTTGACGGTCGTCAGCGAGACGCCAAGCAAGTCGGCGGCTTCGTTGTTGGATAGCTGAACCCGGCGCTGCCAGGCCTTGAATTCCCGGCCCGACATTTCCTGCTGCCACAAGGCCAGGCTGAGCAGCGCATCAGCACCGTAGTCGAGGCCGTTCGGCCAGGCGATGCCGGAGCCGTTGTGGATCAGGTGGGCCTGAGCGAAGGCCTCGGGATCGTCACGAAAAACCTTGAAATGCCGTGACCGCGCGCAAAGGCCTGACAGATCCGCGTCGACCTCAGTTCCATCCTTAAAGATGGCCCGCAGGGACAGGGGGCCAACAACCTCCAGCTTTTTGATGCGGGGCACCTCGGTCATTTGAATTCGTCCCATTGCCGCAAGAGATTGTCTTCGTTTTCTTCGATCCATGCGCAGGCCCTGTCGAGCGCTCTTGCAGGAATGTGGCCGACCATGACGGCCCGACTGCGGATGTTCACTTTGGCCTCGTGCTCCGCCTGGATCACGTGGACATGTGGTGGATTGTCATCCTCGAAGTAGAGGTAGATGGTGATCCCACCCAGCCTGGCCACTGTTGGCATGTGTACTAATATAGGTCAATATTTGGCCTAGTCAAGGGTTGGGCCGCAGCGCCCCTCCCCCTACATCTCCAGCAACCGCCCGTAGCCCTCGACAAGCTGTTTGATCCCCAGCGTTCGCAGGGTCGACCAGATGGTGGCCTGGTTGGAGGTGACGACAGGCTTGCCGGTTTGCTCTTCCAGGCGCTGGGCCACACCCATGGAGTTCCAGTTGGTGCAGGAAAGAAAGACGGCGTCGCAGTCCGGCGCCACCGCCTGGCAGACGAAGTCGACGATGGCGTCGTCGGGATCGGCGCCGATCTCCAGGTTCGAGGCATGGGCCCGGCCCTCGAGCGCCAGCACCTCGAAGCCGTTGCCCTCGAGGTATTCGCCGACCATGCGGGTCATGGTTTCGGGGTAGGGTGTGGCCACGCTCAGCTTCGCCGCGCCCAATAGTTCCAAGGCTTGCAGCACGGCGGTCGAGGTCGGCACCGTGGGGATGCCGGAGGCCTCCTCGATACGCGCCTTGATCTTTTGGTCATAACCCGGGCCTTCGATCAGGCTACCACCGGTGCAGGCATAGACGATGACGTCGACGGCAGCCGAGGCCAGGTGCTCGGTGGCAGTTTCGATGTCCTGGTTCATGCGCTCGAGGCCGTCGGCGTCGGAACCTGTCATCCACATGCGGGCCGCATGCAGCGAGGTCCGGGCCGGCAGCAGGCACTGGAAATCCCATTCCACCGTGGTGTTGGATGAGGGCAGCATGACGCCGATGCGTGTGCGCTGAGCCATTTTCACCTCGCTCGTTTGCCCGGGCAGTCTAGCTTATTGTGGTGTAACACCAAAGGAGGCAGCCCATGGGGCGTATGGTCGAAGGCGTCTGGCACAGCGAAGAAGTGATGGAGATGGACCGGCGCGGGGCTTGGATGCGGCCCGAGACGCGCTTTCGCAACTGGCTGGGCGAGGAGGGTTTCGCGCCCGAGGCCGGGCGCTACCACCTGTACGTGGCGCTCAACTGCCCCTGGGCCCATCGCACCATCGTCTACCGCAAGCTCAAGCGCCTCGAAGACATTGTCTCGCTCTCCTTCGTGCGGCCCCGGCGCACGGACCAGGGCTGGGTTTTCGATGCCGACGACGAAGCCTATCGCGATGCCGTGCTGGGCAAGCGCTCCTTGCACGAGATCTACAGCCTGGCCGACGCTGATTTCAGCGGCCGGGTGACGGTGCCGGTGCTGTGGGACCGGCAGCAAGGCACCATCGTCAACAACGAATCGGCCGATATCATCCGCATGCTGGACTCAGCCTTCACCGGCCTGGCGGAGGCCACGCCGGAACTCGCGCCGCAAGCTTTGCTGGCGGAAATCGACGCCCTCAACGAGCGCACCTACAACAGCGTCAACAACGGCGTCTACCGGGCCGGTTTCGCCACCAGCCAAGCCGCCTACGACGAAGCCTTCGCCGAGGTCTTCGCCACCCTGGACTGGCTCGACGAGCGCCTGGGCGAACGGCGCTTCCTGCTCGGCGACCCGACCAGCGAGGCCGACTGGCGGCTCTTTCCCACCTTGGTGCGTTTCGACGTGGCCTACCACGGCACCTTCAAATGCAACCTGCGCCGCCTGATCGACTACCCCAACCTCTGGCCCTACGCCCGCGACCTCTACCAGACCCCGGGCATCGCCGAGACCGTCGATCTGGAGACCTACAAGCGGGGCTACTATTCGCTCAGCGAACAGCGCAACCCGACCGGTATCGTACCGCGCGGACCCGAGATCGATTTCAGCATCCCCCACGGCCGCGGCTAACGCACCTCGAGCACGATGCGGCCGCGGCTGTGTTCGCCGGCCTCTAATAGACGCTGGGCCTCGGCGGCTTGTGAGAGCGGCAGGGTGCGGCCAACTTGGGGGCGAACGGCGCCACTGGCGACCAAGTCGAGCACGGCCTGCAACACGTAAATGGCGTCGTGGATGTCGGAACGCAGCACCTTGACGCCATACTCGGCGCCCAGGTCCTCGATGGGTTTGGCGATCAGCCAGACCAAACTGCCGCCGGGTTTGAGCACGGCGTAGGAGCGCCGGTGGATATCGCTGCCCAGAAGATCGAGCACGACGTCGTAGTCGCGGAGTTCGGTGGCAAAATCCTGCTCGTCATAAGCAACCACTGTGTCGGCTCCCAGGCTGCGCACGTATTCGGCGTTGGCGGCCCGGCAGGTGGCGGTGACCTCGGCGCCCAGGTTGCGGGCGATCTGCACCGCCATGCCGCCGACGCCGCCCGAGCCGCCATGCACCAGCACCCGCTGGCCGGCCGTGATGGTGACGCTTTCCATCAGCGGGATCCAGGCGCAGACGCCGGCGTGCACCGCCGCCGCAGCCTCGGTGAAGGAAACATTGGCGGGGCGGCGCACGACCTCGGCGGCGGCGCGCACCACCAGCTCGGTGTAAGCACCGTTCTCGGTGTGAGCGGTGATGAAGCATACTTCGTCGCCGATGGCCATATCGCTGACCCCGGATCCCAGCGCCACGACCGTACCGGCGCCGTCGCGACCGGGGATGGTGGGAAAGGTTTGGGGGAAAATTTCCTGCAACAGGCCCGCCCGCACTTTCCAGTCGCCCGGTGCGACGCTGGCCGCATGCACGGCGATCAGCACCTCGCCGGGACCCGGTTCGGGATCGGGCAGATCGCGGTAATGCAGGACCTCGGGGCCGCCATGATGGTCGAACTGTATGGCCTTCAAGAAAAACTGCCTCCGGGAACCTCGAGATGAAAATCGGTTTCGCGCTGATAAAGGTGCCCGGCGTTCAACACCAAGGCCTCGTCAAAGGGCCGGCCGACAAGCTGAAAACCGCTGGGCAGGCCAGCCACGAATCCGGCCGGCACCGCGAGCGCCGGCAGACCGAGGTAGCTGAAGGGCCGCGTCAGGCGGCCGAAGGTGGCCATCACGTGGGCCGCCCCATCGGCTCGTTCGGGGTTGCAGTCCGCCATGTTGGGGGTGGCATACTCGTAAACCGGTGTGTGCAGCAGATCGACCTGGCTGAACACCTGGTCGAGAAATTCCTCGAGCGCCGGGCCGCGGGCGCGCAGCGCATTGAGATAAAGGGCGGCTGGAATGAAAAGCCCGGCTTCCATTTCGCTGCGGATACCTTCGCTGTAATCGTCCGGGCGTTCCTGGATCCAGCGCTGGTGCAGTGCGGCTGCTTCGGACTTGAGGATGATCTGGGCCTGGGCAAACCAGCGTTCGGGATCGGGTATCGGAAGTTCCACGATCTCGGCCCCCAGCCCGCCAAAGACTTTTTTGCTTTCGCCCAGCAGGGCCTGAATTCGGGGATCGAGGTTGTCGTGAAAAAAATTCGTCGCCACACCGATGCGGCGGCCTGCCAGCGGCGCCTCGATCTCGGCTTCGTAATCGGGCACAGCCACCTGGGCGGCGCTGGGATCGGCCGGATCAGAACCGGCGATGACGCCCAGCACGCGGGCCAGGTCGCGCACGCTGCGGGCCAGGGGGCCGACGGCATCGGCAGACCAGGAGCGCGGCATGATACCGAAGCGGCTGATCCGGCCGTAGGTCGGCCGCAGGCCGGCGACACCGCAGAAGTAGGCCGGCAGGCGCACCGAGCCGCCGGTGTCGGAACCCAGCGCGCCATAGAACATCCGCGCCGCCAGGCCCACGGCCGAGCCGGTGGACGAGCCGCCCGGCGTGTGCAGGGTGTTCCAGGGGTTCAAACAATCACCGAAAGTGAGGTTGTGGCCGGTGGCGCCGGCCGCGAATTCGGCCATGCTGAGGGTGCCGAGGTCGAGCGCCCCGGCGGCGTCGAGGCGGCTCAGCACCGTCGCCGTGCGGTCAGCCACCACCTCGCGGCGGATCATTGAGCCGCAGGTCGAAATGCGGCCGGCGCGATAGAACATGTCCTTGTGGGCCAACGGCACGCCGTGCAGCGGACCGACACGGTCGCTCTCGGGGATTTGGTCGGCGGCCTTAGCGGCGGCCCGCGCGGCTTCCGCGTCGAGGGCGATGAAGACGTTGAGGTCTGGTTGCCGGGCACAGCGTTCGAGGCAGGCCTCGGTCAGCTCGAGCGACGAGAAACGTTTTTGGGCTATGCCGTCGGCGGCTTCGGTCAGCGACAGCCCAGCCAGCTCAGGGCTCATCGCCGCTGGCCGGCTTGGATCAGACGGCGGCTGAAATCGCCGCCCGGCTCGACGTCGAAATCCGCCGTCGCGGCCCGGCCGGCCAGCCGTTCCAACTCGGCCGCCAAGCGACCGGCGTCGGCGGGTGCGAGCTCCAGGCCCCAAAGGTCGCGGCCCAGCGCGGCGATTTGTTCGGGCATCGGCATGTTGGCTCCTTACCTGAAAACAGCACGACCCGCCAGCCTCGGGGGCCACGCTATAATAGCCTCCCACCGCAGCCGAGCAGGAACACGTGATGGCGAAGACCCTTAAGGACTGGCTTGATGAGCTGGAGGCCCACGACCTGCTGGCCCGCGTCAGCCACCAAGTGCACGTCAATCAGCTGGCCACGCTGATCGAGCAGAACCACCGCCAGGCGACGCTATTCGAGGACATCCAGGGCTATGACCTGCCGCTGGCCGCCAACACCTTTTCCAACCGCGCCATGATGGCCCTGGCGCTGGGCTGCCAGGAAGACGGCATCCTGGCGGCCTTGACGGAAAAGCGCCAAGCCCGCATCGCCCCGGTGGTGGTGGCCGAAGCGCCCTGTCAGGAAATCGTCGTTGCGGGCGAAGACGTCAATCTGGCCGCCTTGCCGCTGCACCTGCAGCATGAACTCGACGGCGCGCCCTACCTCTCGGCCGCCGTCATGGTGGCCCGTGATCCCCAGCGCGGCGTCAACAACCTGGGCATCTACCGCATGATGTATCGCGGCCCGAACGAGACCGGCATCGACGTCACGGCACCGCACAAGCTCAGGCACTATTACCAGCAGGCTTGCGAGCTGGGCCGGCCCTTGGAGGTGGCCGCGGTGCTCGGCCTGCCAGCCATCGACATGATGGCAGCCCTGGCGTCTACGCCCTTGGACGAGGACGAATACGAAGTGCTGGGCGGCTTTCGCGGTGAAGCGGCCGAGTTGGTGGCCTGCCACAGCGTCGATCTGTGTGTCTCGGCCAATGCCGAAATGGTGCTGGAAGGCGAGATGCTGCCCACTGGCTGGATCGCCGGCGAAGGCCCCTACGGCGAATTCACCGGCACCTACGGCGGCGGCCTCAAGCAGAACCCGACCATCCGCATCAAGGCCGTGACAAAGCGCCGCGATGCCATCTTTTTGTCCGGCACCCACGGCGGCCATCATCCCGGCTGGACCGACATGCATGTGCTCTTTCCCATGATCGAGCTCGACATCCACAATGCCCTGGTCCAGGCCGGCATCGACGTGCGCGCCGTGCGCGCCCTGCCAGCATCATCGGGCATGTGGGCGGTGGCCAGCATCAAGTCGATGTTCCGTGGCGACGGCAAGAACGCCCTGGCCCTGATGCTGGCGGCCTCGAAGCAAGCCTTTCCCAAGATCGCCGTGGTGGTCGATGAAGACATCGACATCTTCGACGACGAACAGGTCACCTGGGCCATGACCTGGCGGGCCCAACCCGACCAGGACTTGATGATTTTGCGCGACATGAAGGCGGTGCCACTGGATCCCTCGCTGCCCTCATCCATGCCGCCGGTGACGACATCGAAGCTGGGCTTCGACGCCACGGTGCCGGTGGGCCGCGACCGGGCCGACTTCGCCATCTGCCGCCCGACCGAAATTGCCAGCCCAGGGCGGCGCCCCGACTTGGCAGCGGCCGAATTCGACACCGCGCTAAATGACTTCATCGGCAGGGAGCCGGTGTTTTTTCAGGCCCTCATCGAGGAGTTCGGCGGCGACAACCTCAGGGCGCTGCTCGAATCCTTCGGCCGCCTCCGTCAAGGCGATCTGCTGGGCCGCGACGACAGCGGGCGCTACATTCTGCAAGCCCCGGCCGCCGACACAACCAGGTCGTGCGTTGACCGCAAGTGACAAGCGCAGATATCCTGCACCAGCAGCGCCGCACGAGCGGCCGCCAAGGGAGGATCATTATGAAAAAGTTGCTAAACACCGTTTCCAGCACCGCCGGCCTGAGCCTCATCGGCCTGGCGCTGTTGGGCGCCGCCTCGGCCGGCGCCGAAACCAAGATGAGGGCGGTTTCCTTCATACCCAAGACCCATCCGGTGATGATCCAGGCCATCGCCTGGACCGACAAAGTCAACGCCGGCCTCAAGGGCACCCTGAACATCAACTACGTCGGTGGCTCGGAAGTGATCGAACGCTTCCAGCAGGCCGAAGCGGTGCGCAACGGCGTCATCGACCTGGTCTACACCGTGACCGCCGACTACCAGGCCCATATGCCTTCGGGCCAGTCCATGGTGCTTTCCAGGCTCTCGCCCTCGGAGGAGCGCAAGTCGGGCTACTACGATTGGCTGGTCAAGCGCCACATGGAGAAGCTCAACGCCCGCTACCTGGGCCGGCTGCATTCCTCGGGCTTCTATCTCTGGGCGAACAAGAAGGCCGAGAAACTGTCCGATCTCAAGGGCCTGAAGATGCGCACCGGCTCGCTCTACGACCGTTTCATGCGGGCGCTGGGCATGGTGCCGGTGACCATGAATTCGCCCGAGGTCCACACGGCGCTGGAGCGCGGCGTAGTGGACGGCTTCGGCTGGCCCAACATGGGACCCCGCCAGCGCGGCTGGATCAAGAAGGCCAAGTACGTCATCGACCTGCCCTTCTTCGGCGCCTCCAACGTTGTGGCCCTGATGAACCTGGACAAGTGGAAAGGCCTCTCCAAGGCCACCCAGGACAAGATCGTCGCCATCTCGGCTGGCTACGAACCCAGCATGGTGGCCCACTTCAAATCCGGTGCAGCGGCCGAATGGAAGAAGCTCGATGCCGCCGGTGTGGTCCGCTACAAGTTCTCTGACGCCGTCAACAAGCAATACCTCAACATGGCCTACGACCTCGAATGGAAGAATCTGGCCAAGAAGGTACCGAATGACGTCGCGACGCTGAGGCGCATAACCGGGAACTAGTACCGCTTGCCCGGCCGGCCAACGCTAGCCGTCGGCCGGCCGGGCCGAGAGGAAAAATTCGCCATGCTCGTTGAGCGGCTCGGCAGTTTGATGGATTTCGCCGAGGATCTGCTCAGCGGCGTGGCAGTCATGGTGCTGGTGGCCATCACGCTCTCGGTCTGTCTCGAGGTGTTGCTGCGCTACGGCTTCAACAGCCCCATGGTCTGGGTCGTCGAAATCACCGAATACTCGCTGGTATATCTCTGTTTCCTCGGCACTTCCTGGGTGCTGCGCAACGACGACCATGTGCGCGTCGATTTGGTGATGATGGCCTTTTCCGAACGCTGGCAGCATCGTTTTCATGTGATCGGCTGCCTCTTTGGCCTGGCCGTCAGCCTGGTGCTGCTGGTCTTCGGCGCCCGTGTGACGTGGTCGTTCTATGAGCGTGGCCTCTACAAAGGTACGGTGCTGGAATTCCCGACCTGGATCGTGCTGATCATCATCCCCATCGGTTCTTTTTTGCTCTGCCTGCGATTCTGCCGCCTGGCCGTAGCCCACTGGCGGGCGGCCCGTTGAGCGGCAGAGACCGACGGCCGTCAGGAGCCTGACGTGGAGTGGTGGGCCACCCTGCTGATCATCTTTGCCGCCCTGATGACGCTGATGGCCATCGGGCTGCCCGTCGCCTTCGCCTTTCTCACCATCAACGTGGTCGGCGCCTTTCTCTTATGGAACGGTGCTGCCGGCCTGACGCAACTGACGCTCTCGGTGATGGCATCGGTGACCCATTTCACCATTCTGCCGGTGCCGCTTTTCATCCTCATGGGCGAGATCATGTTCCGCTCCGGCATCGCCGCCAAGCAGATGGACGTGCTGGACAGCTGGATGGGCCGCGTTCCCGGCCGCCTCAGCCTGATGGCGGTGGGCGGCGGCACCATGTTCGCCACGCTGACCGGCTCGGCCATGGCCGGCACCGCCATGCTGGGCAAGATCCTGGTGCCCGACATGGAACAGCGGGGCTACAAAAAGCCCATGACGCTGGGCCCCATCCTGGGTTCGGGTGGCCTTGCCATCATGATCCCGCCCTCGGCGCTGGGCGTGCTGCTGGCCGCCATCGGCAATTTCTCGGTCGGCGGATTCCTTATGGCCATCGTCATTCCCGGCCTCTTGATGGCCGTCCTTTACGCCGCCTACATCATGATCCGCTGCAGCCTGCAGCCCGAGTTGGCGCCCTCCTACCAGACCGGCGGCAAAGCGCTTTGGCCCAAGATCCGCGACACGCTCAAGTATGTCTTTCCCCTGACCGCCATCGTCTTTCTGGTTATCGGCCTCATACTCATGGGCGTCGCCACGCCCACCGAATCGGCGGCCCTGGGAACGCTGGGTGCCTTCGTCCTGGCCGCCCTCTACCGCGGCCTCACCTGGACCATCGCCAAGGAGGCGTTGTTATCCACGCTGACGACGACGGTCATGATGTTCATGATCCTGACCGGCTCGACGGCCTTTTCGCAGCTCTTGGCCTTCAGCGGCGCCTCGGCCGGTTTGCTCGAGTTCGCCACCTCGTTCGACGTCGCCCCCATCGTCGTGGTCGTCATGATGCAGATCGTGCTGCTAGCGCTAGGAGTCTGTCCGAGTAATCATCGGATTTTGGTGGCGCAAGGTCGAGGGATCTGAT
>MPMF02202249.1_pt1 | contig 23945 bp, 10 predicted proteins | sample 1617271 | NCBI WGS metagenome assembly MPMF02 (sample SAMN05944812, study PRJNA350692) | marine metagenome | biome: marine; feature: ODZ; material: water; isolation source: 120 m water sample prefiltered with 30 um filter, filtered on to 0.2 um... | place: Pacific Ocean | collected 2012-04-09... | reverse complement strand
GGCCAGTTTCTTGGCACCTCTACCGAAAACCTCCCTGCTCATATGGGCAATGCGGGATAACATGCTGAAGCTGACGAAGCGCGTCTTCACATGGCGGCCGACGTCGACGATCGCCGACTACTACGAGCGCGCGCTGTACAATCACATCCTGTCCTCGCAGAATCCGGATGACGGGATGGTTTGTTACTACCTCACGTTGAAGCCCGGCGCGCACAAGGTCTACTCGACGCCTTTCGACTCGTTCTGGTGCTGCGTGGGGACGGGAATCGAGAACCACGCGCGCTACGGCGAGGCGATCTACTTCCACGATGATGACAGCATCTTCGTGAACTTGTTCATTGCCTCCGAACTCCGCTGGGCAGAGAAGGGCTTCGGACTGCAGCAACTCACCGACTACCCGGAATCCGACACGGCGCGTTTCACGATTCGGTGCGAGGAGCCGGTGGTGCTGACGCTGCGATTCCGGCGGCCTTACTGGGCAGAGCGTGGAGTGGAGATATTGGTCAACGGGCAGGCTGAATCGGCGGCGCCGGATGCCGACGGCTACGTTGCGATTCGGCGCGCGTGGCGGTCCGGCGATCGGGTCGAGGTGACCATGCCGATGTCACTGCGGCTGGAGCCCATGCCCGACGACCCCAACCGGGTCGCGATGATGTATGGGCCGCTGGTGCTGGCGGGCGAGCTTGGCCCGGAGGATGATCCGCTGGCGAGGGATCATGATTACGTTCCGGTCCTGATCACTGGGGGCGAGCCCATCGGTGAATGGCTCAGGCCTGTTGCCGGAGGGACCAACGCGTTCCGCACGGCCGATGTTGGCCGCCCGCGCGATGTGACGCTGACGCCGTTCTACCGGTTGCATGGGAAGCGGTACTCGGTCTATTGGGACATCTTCACGCCGGAGCAATGGACAGCCAAACAGGAAGCGTATCGCGCCGAGCAAGAGCGACTGGCGAGGCTCGAGGTGATCACGGTCGACTACTGCCAGCCGGGCGAGATGCAGCCGGAGCGCGACCACAACATGCAGGGCGAGAACACGCGAAACGGGGAGCACCTTGACCGCAAGTGGCGCGATGCCGCCGAGGGCTGGTTCAGCTACGACATGAAGGTCCTGCCTGGCGAACCGATGACGCTGGTCTGCACGTACTGGGGGAGCGAAGGCGGAGCGCGGACCTTCGACATCCTCGTTGATGGTGAGGTCATTGCCACGAGGTCCCTGGGCATGGACAAGCCCGGCGAGTTCTTCGACGAGAGTCACGAGTTGCCCGAGGAACTGACGCGAGGGAAGGACAAGGTGACTGTGCGTTTTGAGAGCCATCCAGGCAATATGGCGGGCGGGAGTTTTGGATTGAGGGTGGTTCGCACGGGGGGGCGGTAACGCGTGTCATTCCGTGGTGTCTTGGTCGTGACGTCTCTGGTCCTGGTGGCTGCGATGGCGGCCGCCTACATTGGCGCGCCCGTCGAGAGCGCGCACGGGGCGTGGGATTACGTGTTTGCCGCCCTCGCCATCTCCTTGCTGATGGTTGTAGCCATAGCGCCCGAGCCGAAGTGCCGCGCGTGGTGGAAGCGTGGAGTTGAGGCAGTGGACGCAGCGCTGGGGCGCGTTCCCAAGTGGCCGATAGCCGTCGGCCTGTTCGCTCTCGCCGCGCGCACCGTGTTTCTTGCCTGTGTCCCGCCGGGAGCGCCGGCTTCTGATGCTGCCACATACGACACGCTCGCTCGCGGGATCATCGATGGCGCTGGGTACTTCTATCGTGGAGCCTGGGCTCTCTATGCCCCGGGCTACTCCCTGTTCATCGCCGGCGTCTATACGATCTTGGGCGACGGCCTGTGGGTAGTACCTTGCCTGCAGCTTGCGCTCGGCGCCGTCACTTGCTCGTTGTTGTACATCATCGCGCGGCCCGCGGGAGAAATCCCCGCGCGAGTGGCGAGCATCCTCCTCGCGCTGTCGCCAGGGCATATCCTCTACACGAACACGCTCCGGTTTGAGACGCTGTCGACGTTTCTCACGCTCGTCGCCGTGTGGGTCTGCCTCCGCTGGGTGCGTCGCCCGGCGTGGTGGGTGGCCCTCGTCCTCGGTCTTGTGACGGGCGCATCGATCCTAGTCCGAGTCCCGACCGTATTCCTGGTGCCGGCTTTCGTGGTATTGGCCTGGTCGCCGGAGGACGGTGAGCGCTGGCGGAAACTGGGCGGACTGGTTGGCCCGGTGGTCCTCGGTGTGGTCGTGGTGATAGCACCGTGGACGATCCGCAACTACGTCGTGCTGGGGCGGTTCGTACCGATCTCGATTGACTTCGCCCACAACTTCCATCTGGGGAACGACGTCGCGCACAACGGGGATTGGTACCCCGAGTATCCGTGGTACTACGATCAGATGCCCGAGCTTGAGGCGGCCGGCGAGTACGCGCGGCTTGCTCGGGAGAACGCACGCGCCGCCCCGCTCGGAACGGCATGGCTGATGCTGAGAAAGCTGGTGCGGATGGTGGAGCCGTTCGGCACGGAGAGACGCGGCCGAATCGAGCACGTGATGATACTCTACAACCTGGTCTTGCTGACGTTGGTGACGATCGGCATGGCCCGGAATGGGGCGTTTCGCCAGCCGCTGAATCGAGCCGTGCTCGTGTATGGGGCGCTTTGGTTGCTGTCGTTTGCGTTGATCATCGCGCAGCCGCGATACCGCGTGCCTGCACTGCCGTTCGCGTGCGTCTTGGCTGGGGCTGCGCTGGCAACCGTCGATGGGACGGACGGCACGTTGGCTGGTGATGAGGGTTAGGAGTTCTAGTGTCAGACACCCGTTTTGCCGCCGTCTGCAAAACGGGTGTCTGACACGTGCGGGCGGAACTGGTGCGATGATGAGGGACGGCGTCGGGTTGGGAAGCTAATTACTATCAAAAAACAATAAGAGCGTTGGCCCCGTTTGATAGCGCCGCTGTCCCTCCGACTTAATGCGTCCGGGCCGGTCTGGGCAGATCTCGATCGCCCGGAGCACATCCGTCATGGCACAACGTTCGTCGGCGCGCGCAACAATGCCTCGCCGGAACTGGGCGCGCCGCCGTGTTGTCTTGGCTGGGTATCGATCGCGATCAGGCGGCAACTCGGATATACTTGTGGTGGAGTCCTCCGATGATGCGAACGCCAACGAGTTTGGTTGGGCCGTCGATATCGGGTGGCGTCTCGCCGGGGATCGGGGTATCGCCACCCAAGCCTTGGTGTGGTCGAGCGAATTGGTGGTATTCCTCGATGAACTCCCTCAGCAGTCGATCCAGGTGCGCTTCGCTCAGCACGATCACGTGGTTGAGCAGCTCGCGCCTGAGCGTGCCGATGAAGCGCTCAATGTATGGAGTCTGCCGAGGGCTGCGGATGGCGGTCCGCACTTCCTGGGTACCACAGCTCCTCAGGAACAGCGCAGCCCCGTGACCGTAGATCCCATCACTGTCGTGGAAGAGGTATCTGGGCTGCTCTCCGAATGGCATCGCGTTCCTGAGGTGCTGGATCACCCACGCCATGCTCGGGTTCTGCGTGGTGGCAAGGTGAACCACTCGCCTGCGACCGTGCTCGAAGACCAAGAAGACGTAGACCGTGGCGAAGTTGATCGTGGTGACGGTGAAGAATTCGATCGCCCACGAGACATCCAGATGATTGCGTAGGAACGGGAGCCAAGTCGTCGACGGTTCTCGCGGCTTCCTTCGCTCCACCATATACTTGCTGACCATGTCATCGCAGATCGGGGGATAGCCCAGAAGCAGTAGCGTGTCGCGGATCCGCTCTGCCGACCACAGCGGGTTCTCCCGACTCAGCTTGCGGATCAGGGCCTGCATCTCCTGACTCAACGAAGGCCGTCCGCGCTTCCGAGATTTCCAATGCCACCACAGCCGGTAGCCCTCATCGTGCCACCGCTTCACCGTGGCTGGCTTCATCAGTTGGGCGAGGTCCTCCCAGCCATCCAGGAACCGAGAGAGGATGACCCATAGGGCTCTGGACGCCGGGGTGAAGCGAGGCTTCGGCTCCTGCTTCCGCTCCATCCGGTCGACGCGGTCAGCCAACTGACCACGCAAGGCGACGACCGTCGCCGCTGCCTTGGCTCTGGGCGACAGGAACACGCGGACGAACAACGCGGCATGGGATGATAGCTGACCGATGAAACGGACGAGTTCGGCGAGGTCTCGGTAGACGATCTTCAGGGGTGGCATGGTCACGAGCGGGCGTTTCTCATGTCAGCTGCCCGCATCCTGCAAAGCCCCGAATTTAGGCGCGGATGGACTTTTTCGGAGGGACAGTGTCCCCGACGTGCCGATCGAGACCATCGAGGCTATCTGCCCGGCCATGGAGAAGTACCGGGCATACTACGCGTGACCCATGAACGACGCGAGTAGCAACAACGAGCGAGACGAACTCAACGCCCTGACCGAGAAGGCGCCAACGGGCAACGGCATTGCGCGGCGCGATGGTGACGGCGGTCAGTAGCCCATAGTAGGGGTGGTGCCGGGAATGTGGCGACTGTTTGCTGTGTGTCTGGTCGGATCGACTGCTTCGGCTCAGGGCGTGGATCAACTTCATGGAGCGCGCGAGGCCAGGCCCGCGGTTGTGAACCCGGTGGCGCGGTGGGCTGGGCAGGAGTGGGTGAGCCTGGACGGTGAGTGGGAGATCGCGATGGACCCGGGCTTGGCGGGGATCGCGGATGGCTGGGCGGATCCGGCAAACGCGCTCCCCGAGGCGACGACCGCAACCGTACCGGGATGCTGGGCTGCTGACGGTCTCGGCGGCGAGGGTCCGAGTCTTCTCACCACGCCGGAGCAGCTTCCCACGCGCCTGCGCGGCAGCTACGTCGGCCCTGCATGGTACCGGAAGAGCGTGCGCGTGCCGGCCGGTTGGCGGGGCAAGCGCGTCTGGCTGAAGATCGGTGGGGTGAACTCGCAAGGGTGGTTCTTCGCGAACGGGGAGTTCCTCGGACACATTCACAGCTACTGCGGGGCGTGCAAATTCGAGATCACCGATCTGGTCGAGCCGGGGAAGCCGCTGATGATTGCGGCGCTCGTGCGCAACGATGTGCCCTCCAGGAAGGGCTTATCGAACTGGCTGCACCGGTTCGGCGGGCTCTACCGGTCGGTGGAGCTTGAGGCGACGCCGGCGGTGTACATCGACGATGTCTACGCGGTCCCCGAGTTCGACCGGCGGTCGGTCTCGCTGCGCGTGAGCGTCGACGGAACGACGGATGGGGCTGTTCTCAGGGCGAATATCCGCACGACCGACGGCGAGCGGGCCGGCGAAGCGCTTGTGGATGCGGAGGCGGAGCATGAGTTGACTGTGCGACTTCGACCGTTCCGGCCATGGTCGCCGACCACGCCATCGCTCTACATCGCGGACGTGACGCTCGAGCAAGATGGGCGCGTGATCCACGGCTGGTCCGAACGCTTTGGGGTGAGGAAGTGGGAGGTGCGGGGAACGGATCTCACCCTCAACAACGAGCGCTTTCTTGTGCGCGGCTTCGGCGATGACTACATCTACCCTGTGACGCTGTCCTCGTCGGCCTCGCATGAGGCGCATCGGAAGCACCTGAGCGTGGCGCGGGAGTTTGGGTTCAACTACGTGCGGCACCACACGCACTGTGAGAACCCCGAGTTTTTCGAGGCCGCCGATGAGCTGGGGATCATGGTCCAGCCGGAGCTGCCGTACTATGGGCCGCATGCGTCGGGAGGCCCGGATGTGTCCATGCCCGAGGCCGACCTTCGGGAGCTGTACGAGCACTACCGGCGGTATACTTCATTCTCCACGTATTGCACTGGAAACGAGGGGCATATCGGGTCGCCGCTGGATGCAGAGCTATACCAGCTGGCGAAGGCGCTTGACCCGACGCGGTTGATGCTGCACCAGGACGGCGGGCACTCCTCGCCGGAGAACTCAGACTACGCTGTGCCCTTCGGCGACCTGCGTTTGCACCACCGTGGCCAGGTAGACACGTCGCGCCCGGCGGTGCTGCACGAGTACCAGAACCTGGCGACGCCGATCGATCCGTACCTGGCGAAGCGATACTCGGGAGCCGTCGTCGCGCCGCGGCCGATGGAGAGCTATCTGGCGGATCTGGAGCAGAGCGGCTTGTCGCGGGAGTGGGGCGACGCATGTCTGCAAGCGGGCAAAGAGCTTCAGAAGCAGTGGCAGAAGTGGGGGATCGAGGCGGCGCGGCGCGATGCGCCGCTCGATGGATATATCTACTGGACGCTGGTTGACGTGGGCAAGCCGTCGGCGCAGGGGCTGTTTGATCCCTTCTGGCAACCGAAGGCGAGTACGCCGGAGTTCTTCATTCGGCACAATGGCGAGACGGCCGTGCTGGCAGAGCTGGGCGACGATCCGCCCATTCTGGGCGAGGGCGGGACGTTGAACGTGACATGGATCGTCTCGCACTTCGGCGCGGAGCCCATCGACGCGCGCTTGCGGTGGAAGCTGGTGGCCAACGGCAAGCCTCTGGCGAAAGGGGAGTCGGGACCACTGCATGTGGCGCCGGGCAGCGTGGTGGATGCGGGGTCGGATGCGATTGTGATGCCGCGACTCAAGTCAGCGGTCAAGGCGCAACTCACGGCTCAGCTGGCCGGCACGGGTATCCGCAACTCGTGGGATGTCTGGCTGTTCCCGGAGGTGGCCGAGTCCGAGAACGGCGCGCTGTTCGTCAGGAAGATGACCGTTGAGGCGCTGGACCGATTGGCCGAGGGTGGAACGGTGGTGGTGACGGACCTGTCCGGATCCGGACCGGGCTACACGCCGGGCTGGTGGGGGATGGGCGCGCAGGCAGGTACGGCCATCGACGCCGGCCACCCGCTGTTTGAGCGCTTCCCGGCGGACACGTATATGACGGAGGTCTTCCACAGGTTGCTGGGCCAGTCCGAGCGCCTGGCGGACACGAGCTATAGGGGCGCGACGCCGCTGATGGTGACGCAGGGAGCGGCTGGGTATCTGGCCCATCTGCTTGAGGCGCGGGCTGGAAACGGGAAGCTGCTGGCGTGCGGTCTGGACCTCACTGGGGGCACCGTTGAGAGTCGGTACCTAAGGGAAGAGATATGCCGGTATGTTGACTCGCCGGACTTCAGGCCGGCGGGCCAGATCGACCTGGCCGCCACCCGCGCCGAATTGGCGGCCCGGGAAGCCTTCAGGGCCGAGGCCAACGGCTGGAGTGAGACGCTCCAGGCCCCGGAACGCGATCTCTACAACTCGCCGTTCGGGCAGTTTGGGATCGTGCTCTGCCGGGCGACCGATGGCATGCAGGAGACCGCCTGGCGAACGGCTCCCGTTCCCGCCGATGTCGACCAGGACGGCGAGTTTACGTTTATGTGGCTGGGGCTGACGGGCTGGCGCGACCAGCCGGAGGGCACGTTCACGCTCTGGCTGGGCGACCGGGAGTTGGTAGAGCTTGGGTGGACGGGCGAGGACCGCGAATGGTCGAGCGAGGATGGGCTGGTGAGGCTTGCGTTCGAGGTGCAAGAGATCATCGTCAGCGGACAAGACAGCGTTGGCCCGATGAGGCTGACCTTGCCCGCGGCGTGGCTGACGCCGGGCGAGCCCGCGACGCTTCGGGTGACAGGCTCAGACTCGAACACGCGGCGCTGGTTCGGTTTGTATGAGTTCCCGCCGCCGGAGTGATGCGACCGGACAAGGCGACTTGGCCGCGTCTGGCGAAGCTCGCGGCGTGTGGGCTTGGTGAAGTGGGTGACGAGGCGAGACTCCTGGGTCTGAGTCCATCCGTGCAGGTCAATGCGCGGCGCGATGGTGGCGTCGGTCAGTAGCCCATAGTAGGGATGATGCCGGTAATGTGGCGATTGCTTGCTGTGTGTCTGGTCGGATCGACTGCTTCGGCTCAGGGCATGGATCAACTTGATGGAGCGCGCGAGGCCAGGCCAGCGGTTGTGAACCCGGCGCTGCGTTCCACGCTGCAGTGGACGATGAGTTTGGACGGGGAGTGGGACTTCGCCGTCGACCCGACGCTTCAGGGCGACAGAGATGGCTGGTACCGGCCGGACGTCCCATGGCCCAACGCCAAGAACATCCGTGTGCCGGGTTGTTGGGAGTCCCAGGGCCACCGTGGTTACAGGGGGGCCGCCTGGTACCGCAGGACCGTCACCATCCCCGGCGACTGGAGTCGGAAACACGTCCATCTCAAGATCGGCGCTGTCAATGCTCAGGGGTGGTTCTACGTCAATGGCCAGTTCGTCGGCCACCTCAACACTCGCGGCGGCTCCTTCAAGTTTGATGTCACCGATCTCGTGGAACCCGGCCGGGACGCCACCGTCGTCGCGCTCGTCCGCAACGACGTCGAAAGCAAGAAGGGCCTTCAGAACTACTACGGCGTCTTCGGCGGCCTCTACCGCAGCGTCGAGTTCGAGGCCATCCCCGCCGTCGCCATCGACGACGCCTGGGTCGAGACCGACTTCGACCGACGGCAGGCCAAGGTCCGCGTCATCCTCCGCCATCCTGGTGCCCCCGTCGATCGCGCGGAGCTTACGCTTCGGGTCGACGTCCGGACCTGCAGCCGGCCCACCAAGGCCGCCGGGACCGGAAGCGTCCCCATCACCCTTTCTGGCGGTGACACCACCGAACAGATCGTCGCCGTTCCGCTAGATCCCTTCCGCCCCTGGTCTCCCGACGACCCCCAGCTCTACCAAGCCGAGATCGCTCTAATTCGTGATGGGAAGCCCGTCCACGGATGGAGCGAACGGTTCGGCGCCCGTAAGTGGGAGGTCCGGGGCCAGCGGTTCTTCCTCAACAACCGTCCCTTCTACATGCGCGGCTTCGGCGACGACAGTGTCTACCCCGTCACCCTCTGCTCGCCCGCCGATACCCACGTTCACCGCGAACACCTCCGGCGCGCCCGCGAGTACGGCTTCAATTACGTTCGCCTCCACACGCACGTGGAGAGTCCTGAGTATTTCCACGCCGCGGACGAGGTGGGCATTCTCGTTCAGCCCGAGTTCTACGGCTTCGGGTACGACCGGATGGAATACACGCCCGAGCAGGCCGAAGAGACGCGCCTGGCGATGGTCGAGTACTACACGCTCCTGCGGCGGCATGTCTCATTCGCAACCTACTGCCTCGGTAACGAATCGTGGATCGTGCCGCCGCATGACGAGATGCTCTACAAGTCAATCAAGGAGATGGATCCGACGCGACTCGTGCACCACCACGACGGCGGCAACAACGTGCACGGCAACTCCGATTTCACCACATCGTGGGGCGACAAGGCCTTCGACCGGCCGTGGGCATTCTCGTATATGGAGTACGACCTGAACGACAAGAACTACGGCTCTGTGGAGAGCATGCCCCACGTCCTGCACGAGTTCGTCAACGCGACCGGCGAGTACGATCCGCGGCTGGGCGATCGCTACACCGGCGGCCACGGTCCGCCGGACACGATGGAGGCCTTCAGCGAGCGCGCAGACGCGCTCGGGATCGACGGCGAGTTCGCTCTCGATGTGGTTGAGGCCGGCGATATGATGAGGGCTGACCTGCAGAAGCGCGGCGTCGAAGGCGCCCGGATTGTCCCCTGGCTGGATGGGTACTGCTACTGGACAATCGCCGATGTGATCGGGACCGCTTCGCAGGGCTTGCTCAACCCATTCTGGGAGCCCAAGCAAAGCGACCCCGAGTTCTTCCGCCAGTTCAACAGCCCGAGCGCTCTGCTCGTTCGAGGTTTGCCGGATCGCCCGATCCGGTGCCCCGATGACCTCGCGATGGACTCCGAGCAGGGCGGTGTCTTCGTCATAGCGGGCCAATCGAACGCCTCGGGCCACGGGGCATCGCTCGAGAGCAGCGAGAGCCCCGACCCGCGCGTCACGATGTTCGGCAACGACTATCAGTGGACGGTGGCACGCGAGCCCGTGGACAGCGCCGCCGGCCAGGTTGATGACGTCTCAAACGACGCCGCCTACATCAACGACAAGGTCGGGCACAGCTTCGCCCTGCGCGCCGCCAAGGGCCTGGTGGGCTCCGGGGTCAAGCAGGTCAAGCTCATCCCCTGCGCCAAGGGCGGTTCGAGCATCGCAGACTGGCGAATGCGTCCCGATCCCCTTGACCGCTCGACCCTCTTCGGCTCAATGAACACCCGGGTCCGACAGGGCGCTCCCGAAGGCCTAACCGCCCTCTGGTGGCACCAGGGCGAGTCCGAGGCCGACGGCGGTCTGGATAGCTACACAAGCAATCAGGCGCAGCTCGTTCGCGAGTTCCGTGGCTCCCTCTCTCCCTCTCTGCCGATTGTCTACGCCCAACTCGCCAAGATCGGCGACAACAAGCCCTCGTCGATCCATGCCCCGATCATGGAAGCCCAGCGCCAGCTTGAGACCGGCAGCGGCTACGACTGCGAACTGGCGCGTTACCACATGGTCACAACCTTCGACCTGCCCCTCGTGGACGCGTACCACCTCGCCGCCGAGGGCCAGAAGGAGCTGGGCCGACGGTTCGAGCTGGCCACTCGTCAGCACGTCTATGGTGAGAAGATCGACGGCACCGGCCCGCGCCTGACCGGGCTCTACCACCCCGATGGGCGCAACGACCAGGTGAGGGTTGTCTTCAACCAACCAATTACGCCGTCCGACACCGACTACGACGGCCAGTTCCGGGCCTTCCTGACCAACCGCATCGCCAAGTGGGGGGATCAGCCCTGGCTCAAGACAGTGCCCGCCGTCGATCCGGACGGCGTCGAGGCCATGACCGTCCTCAGCGCAGTGCGCGATCCCAAGGATGATTGCGCGGTGTTGGTGACCCTCGACAAGAAGGCAACCGGGCTCGTCTTGCTGAGCTACGGCGGCGTGCCGCCGGCCTCGCCCAGTCAGCGGCTTGACGGTGTCATCAAGGGGGCGAACGACCTGCCCGCCCCCGCACTTGGTCCCATCGAAGTAGGCGGTAACATCGCGGCCCGCCCCAACGACGCCCTGCATCTCCAATGGGTGCTCTCGCACTTCGGCGACCAGCCGCCCCGCCGCCAACGCATCGCCTGGCGACTCGTTGCCGGTGAGAAGACCCTCGCCCGGGGCCGCACGGGTCGCCTGGCCTTCGCCGCCTCCGCCTGCACCGAATCCGTCCGCACCACGATCCCGCTGCCCGAGGTCGAGAAGGCCGCCGCCGCCCGGCTCATCGCAGAACTGCCCGGCACCGACATTCGCAACGAGTGGCCCCTCTGGATCTTTCCCGCCCAAGCCGGCACGGTCGGCGACACATTTGACGATGTTGCCGCCACCGCGACGCTGTATCGCCGGCTCGCCGGCGATTGCCCCGGACTGAAGGCCCATGGCCCCGGGAAGATGGATGATTTCGCCTTGCTCCTGACCGACGACGGCCGTTCAGCCCACCAGGCCCTGTCGGCCGGAAAGCGCGTGCTCCTGATCCAGCGCGCCTCCGTCCTGACGGCCCACGCCACCTTCCGCCTCGGCTGGTGGATCAAGAGCGACCAGACCGGTACCGCCCTCGCCGATCATCCCGCCTTCGGCGGCTTCCCCCACGAGGGCTATCTCAGCCCACTGCTCTACCGCCTCATCAGCCACGCCGAGGGGCTTGACCCCGCGCACCAGGAGGTCGACAAGCTCATGCTCGGGCACGGTGCCGCCGGCTACCAGCTCTACGTCTACCAGGCGCGCGTGAACGGGGGCCGTCTTCTCGTGACGACACTGGATCTCCTGAACGGCACCCCCGAGGCCCAGGGCCTGCTCACCGAATTCATCGACTACGCCCGCTCCGCCCGCTTCCAGCCGCGCGGCGAGATGGGCCCTGACGCGGCCCGGCGGCGCCTGGAGACGATCGGCGACCTGAACGGCTGGAGCGAGACGGTCGTGCAGCACAGCAGCGGGGCGTACGATTCGTTCCTGGGCCCGCTGAGCATGGACACGGCACGCTTTGCGGACGGGCAGGTCGAGGTGGCCTGGCGTACGAAGGCCGTTCCGGAAGATCTGGAGCCGGATGGCGCCTTCTCCTTCAGGTGGGTCGCGGGGCTGGGCTACATCTCCGAGCCGCCGGGTGAGTTCCAGTTGATGCTGGGCGACACGGAGTTGCTGGAATTCGACGTGGTGCAGAAGGAAACGACGTGGATGAGCGCCGACGGCACGGTCGCGCTCACGTTCCTGCCCCTGAGCCAAATGGCCGGGGGCGCGGACCGCTCGGGCATCATGACGCTGACGCTGCCGGCCGACATGCTCCAGCCCGGCGAGAAAACGCTGCTGCGCGTGCTCGCCCCGCAAACCGGCAGCCAACGTTGGTTTGGGTTGTACCATTACCCGTAAGAGCCGTGGATCCTTATTGAAGAGGAGAACAGCATGCCTGGCCCCGGATCGTACTGGATAGGAACTGAGGAGATGAAGGAAGTTGAGGAAGTTCTCCAATCGGGATACTTGTCTCGGTACGGGGAATTCGACGACCCGGACTTCAAGCATAAGGTCATTTCGCTGGAACAGGAGTTCGCCGAGTACTGCGGCGTGTCTCATGCACTAGCGACCAGTTCGGGCACGGGCTCGATCATGATAGCGCTCCTGGCCCTGGGCCTGAAGCCCGGGGATGAAGTCATCGTGCCCGCCTACACGTTTGTCGCCACGTACAGCGCGGCGATCTTTGTGGGGCTGGTTCCCGTGCTCGCCGAGATTGACGAGAGCCTGACGCTGGATCCCGAGGATATCGAAGGGCGCATCACACCGAAGACCCGGGCGATCATGCCGGTTCACATGCTGGGCAACCCCTGCGACATGGATCCCATCATGGCCGTGGCCGAGAAGCACGATTTGCTCGTCGTCGAGGATGCCTGCCAGGCTGCCGGGGCCTCCTACAAGGGGCGCAAGGTCGGCTCGATCGGCGTGATGGGGGCCTTCTCGCTCAACGTGTTCAAGACGATCACGGCCGGAGACGGAGGGCTGCTAACCACCGACGACAAGGATCTGTACGAGCGCTCATTCGGCATCCACGACCAGGGCCACAAGCCGCTCCGGGGCGGGTTGGAGGTCGGCAACCGGAGCATACTGGGCCTCAACTTCAGGGTGAATGAACTCGTCGGTGCCGTGGCACTGGCCCAGCTCCGGAAGCTCGACAAGATCACGGCGACGTTGCGGGAGAAGAAGAACCGACTGAAGGACGCTCTCCGCGGCATTGAAGGGCTCAGGTTTCGCACGCTGAATGACAGCGAAGGTGAGTGCGGCACGCTCTGCTCTGTGATCTTCGACGACGCGGCGACCGCAGCGGAGGTCGCCCGGCGGCTGGGAACGACGACGGTCGACCAGAGCGGCTGGCACGTGTATGCCAACATGGAGCACGTGAGCAACTACCTGAAAGAGGCCGGCCGGCCCTACGGCAAGGGCGCTTACCCTCGGACCGACGACATTCTCAGCCGGACGATCAACCTGAGCGTGGGCGTGGTCGATGCGGGTCTCGGGGCCGGGTTCGGGATCAATATCGACTCCACCGATGAAGAGATCGATCGCGTGGCGGCCGAGTTCCGGGCGGCGTGTGAAGCCGTTGCGGTCGGTCGCTCCCGCGAGTCGACAATGTGAAGGAGGCGGAGCAAGAGCGATGAGCTACAGCACTATCGATCTGGCAGTCATCATTGCCTATTTCGCAATTCTGATGTTCGTGGGCTGGTGGAAAGGGCGAGGGAAGCAGGCGTCCTCCGGGGCCTACTTCTTCTCCAGGGGAACGCTGCCCTGGTGGGCGATCGGCTGCGCCTATGCGGCGGCCGGCATGAACACGGAGCAGCTCATCGGCCAGAACGGCATGGGGTACACCGTGGGCCTCACGGTGGTCAACTGGTACTACACGATCGTCCCGATCGTGTACGGCGCCCTGATCTTCTTCTTCTTCCCCGTCTACCTCCGGAGCAAGATCTCCACTCTTCCCGAATACCTGGGACGTCGCTTCGACGACAGGAGCAAGAACGTCTTCGCCATCCTCCTGCTCGTCAGCTATATCTTCCTGAACTTGGCCGTCGTCTTCTACGGCGGGGCCCGGGTGCTGCACGGCGTGTTCGGGTGGAGTTTTATGGGATGGATGCTTGTCCTGGCCTTCGTGGCGGGCTTCTACACGATGTACGGCGGCATGAGTTCCATGACCTACACGGCGGTTGCTCAGTTCGTGCTCATCGTCGGGGCCGGCTTCGTCCTCTTCTTTCTGGCCTACAACAAGCTCCCCAATGGCTGGTCTGATGTGGTGACACACTCGCCAGGGGGGTTCCATCTGTTCCAACCGATGGACTACGACGTCATCCCCTGGCATGCCATCCCGCTCACGCTGCTGGGCCTTCACCTGTTCTACTCCTGCACGAACCAGGCCATGGTCCAGAGGGGGTTCGGGGCCAAGACGGAGTGGGATGCCCGGCTCGCCATCATCTTCGTCGGGTTCTTCGTCTTCCTCAGGCCCTTCATTGAGATCTTCCCCGGGATGATCGCCCGGGCCCTGGCATTCATGGGGCATTCCGAGTTCGACATCGGCATCACCACGCCCGGCGCGTCTGTCGACGTGGACATGGTGTTTCCGATGCTCATCAACAACCTGGTCCCCGCGGGGCTGAAAGGACTCATCGTCGCCGGCATTCTCTCCTCGGTGATGTCCACGATCTCGGCCTTTCTCAATTCCATCTCGACCCTGATCACATTCGATGTCTACAAGAAGTGGATCCGCAAAGACGCCACCGACAAGCAACTGGTCCGGGTCGGGGTTATCGCCACGCTTGTCCTGATGGCGTTCGGGGTGCTCTACTCGCCGGTCATCGGTCTCTTTGGCGGGATCTTCATGTACTTCCAGGCTTTCGCCTCGTACTTGGCTGTTCCAATCGCCACGGTCTTCCTTTTCGGTATCTTCTGGAAGCGGGCCACGCCGACGGCCGCGTTTGTCGTCATGGTCGCGGGCATTCCGATCGGGGCCGTCGTGTCGATCCTGATGGGCGGGATCCCAATAGCGGAGGCTCTGCCCTGGACGGCGTCGTTCCTGCCCCTGTTCTCACAGGAGGCGATCGACGCGTACAGCCTGGACAACTTCTTCGTGGGCGCGGGTGTCACCCAGGCCATCTGTATCCTCCTCCTCGTTGGGGTGAGCCTGGTCACGAAGCCCAAGCCCGTCGAGGAGATCGCTCCGGTGATGTGGGCGAAGAAGATGCTGCGCCTCCCCGAAGGCGAGCCGAAGAGACACTTCCTCGCCTCCAGTGGGTTCTGGTGGGTGATGCTTCTCGCTTTCTATGCGGTCGTGGTCATCTATCTGCGCTAGCCAGCGCATAGGAGAAGGACAATGAATGTTCTGTTTGTCGGGGCCCATCCGGACGATATCGAGACCTTCGGCGGGGGAACGGCAGCGCGATACACCCAGGAGGGACACCAACTGTTCTTCTGCGTCGCCACCAACGGCAACGTCGGCTCGGCGACGCTCTCGGCCGAGGAGATCGCCGCCATACGCCACCAGGAGGCGCAGCGAGGGGCTGACCTCGTTGGTGCCGAGCTGATCTGGCTCGATTTCGACGACGAGTTCCTCTTCGACACGCGCGAGTCGCGCCTGAAGTTCATCGAGGCCTTTCGGATCGCCAGGCCGGACGTCGTCTTCTGCCATTGGACCGACGACTACAATCCCGACCATTCGATCTCTGGGCGCATGGTGGACGACTGCATATCGATGGGCGGGATCCCGCTGATCAAGACGGAGCATCCTCCGACCGACAAGATCCCGGCCGTCTACTACATGGACACGCCGGCGGGGGTCAATTTCGTGCCCGAAGTCTACGTGGATATCACCTCCACCTTCGACACGAAGGTCGAGATGGTCGGTCAGCACGCAAGCCAGGACGCGTGGATGGAGGAGCTGTTTGGCTACGACATGAAGTCCTTCCTCGAGGTCCCGGCCAAGTACAGAGGGCTCCAGGCGGGCTGCCCGATGGCCGAGGCGTTCAGACCGTCTTACCGGTGGGGACGCATGCTGCAGCACCACCTCCTCCCGGGGTGTCACGGCGCGGCGGGCGACGCGAAAGACTAGCAGCACTGCCCTGCATACAACCACGCTCGTAGGCGAGGGAGATCCCTCACGATGAGATACGCACGCCTCGCCCACATCCTGGCCGCCTGCGCCCTTCTCTCAATGGCCACCGCCTGTTTGGTAGACGCCGCCGAGGGGTGGCCGCGGTCTGACCTGCGGGCGAAGATCGACCTGGATGGCAAGTGGAGCTTCCGAACGGACCCCGATGAGGTGGGCGAACAAGAAGAGTGGTTTGACCCGTCGGTTCCCTTCGATCAGAAGATCGTTGTTCCGGGCGCCTGGGATGCTCAGGGCGTGGGCGAAGAGACGAACGAAGTCTACGCCAACTACATTGGCAAGGCGTGGTACCGGAAGAGAGTCAGGATCCCCCGGCGGTGGTCGGGCAAGCGCGTGTTTCTGCATATCGGCGGCGTTCATCGATATGCGGATATCTGGGTGAACGGAGAGCACGTCCGCCGCCATGTGGGGTATGTGGTCGACTTCGAGATCGACCTGACCGAACACGTCTCACCGGGCGAGACCGCCACCATTGCGATTCGCATCGACAGTGAGCAAGAGTGGGAGATCGACGCACTTACCGGGTGCTTTGATGTGATCGACCACATGTTTGTGGTGTGGGGCGGGATACACCACCATGTGTGGCTTGAGACCAGGGACGATGTGTGGATCGAGGATGCGTTCGCCAAGCCGGACATCAGCCAGGACGCGGTCGATGTGGAGGTGACGCTGGCCGCGGAGACCTCAGGCGAGCGCAGGCTGATGATTGAGGCCGTCGGTCCGGGTGGCAAGATTGCGGGCAGGGCGAAGAAGCAGGTGAGACTCCCTGAGGGGAACTCGCGAGCCGACGTTCGTGTGGTGATCGCCGATCCGCTGCTCTGGTCGCCCAACCATCCGTGGTTGTATCGGCTGAGACTATCGCTACATGACGGCCGTAAGCAGACGGATGAGTGGGAGACCCGGTTTGGGATGCGAGAGATCGAGATCCGCGGCGCGGATATCTACCTGAACGGGAAGAGGACGTACCTGCACGGCTACGGAGACGACACGATCTACCCCAAGACTCTCTGCCCGCCGGCGGACCACAAGGAGTACCGCGAGCGGATGGCGCTGGTGCGGGAGTTTGGGTTCACCTACGTCCGCCACCACAGCACCGTGCCGCTGCCGGAGTACTTCGATGCGGCGGACGAGCATGGGATCCTGGTCCAGCCGGAGCTGCCGATAGCCTATGGGCAGTACCTGGAGCGAGGGCTTGCGAGCGAAGCAGCCACAGAGCTCTATCGAGAGAGCTGGCGGGGGATGATCCGGCGCTACCGCAACCATCCGTCGGTCTTCGGCTGGTGTATGGGTAACGAGGTGTGGGCGGGGTTTTCGCTGGCTGAGGAGCTATACGAGACAGCCAAGGCGCTGGACCCGACTCGGCCCGTGTACGACACCGACGGCGTGCCGCCGGGCACGGACCGGCCGACGCTGGACGTGCTTCCCGCCCATTTCAACGTACTCGCCATTCCGGTGCTCGACTACGCCGAGAAGCATCGATATGATTCGCCTCCCGCGAAGCCGGTCATTTCGCACGAGATGGGCAACTACGCGACCTATCCCGATGTTCGCGATGCGAAGCGGTTCAAGCATACAGTCAGGCCATTCTGGCTGGAGCGCGCCCGGGAGGCGCTGGAGGCCAGGGGTATGCTGGGTGAGGTGGCTCGGCTCGCCGAGTGTAGCGAGAGGCTTCAGGCGCTGTGTCACAAGATCAATGTGGAAGACCAGCGGATGTCGCCCCACACAGACGGCCACTCGCTGTGGCTGTTCCAGGACTACTGGACGAATAACACGGGGCTTGTGAACCACTACTACAAGATCAAGGGCCCGGGGTCGGAGTGGTACACCAAGTTCATCGCCGATGTGGTGTTGCTGGCCGATCTGCCCGGCCGCACGTTCACCGCGGGTGACAGCATTGAGATCCCGCTTCATGTGTCTGACTTCGGCGAAGAGGAGATCGTGGGCGGGAGGCTGGCGTGGACGCTGTCTCAGGGGGCTGAGTTGCTGGCGAGCGGCGAGCTGCCGCGAGTGACAATTGCGGAGAAGGGTCTCAACTCGGTTGGTACGGCGTCGGTCAAGCTGCCAAGACTGAAGGAGGCGGCGAAGCTGACGCTGAGCGTGGGCCTCGAATCAGGCGCAGGCCGCGTGGAGAACGATTGGGACCTTTGGGTCTTCCCTCGATCGCGCACTCTCTCCGTTCCCGCTGGCGTGAACGTCGCACAACTCCGCATGGGGCACGTCTCGGCGGAGTATCCCGAGGTGGTCTCCGTCGCCCAAAACGAGCGCATGCTGAACAAGGCTGACCTGCTGCTGGCTCGGCGGATGTCAAAGCCGGTTCTGGACTATCTTAGGAGCGGCGGGAGGGTCATTCTGACCTCGGCCAGCGCGCTGTTCCAGACGGAGCGGTCGACCTTCGAACCCGCCTGGTGGCTCGGTGGCCCCGGTGGCGATGCGAGTGTCGGCACGGTGATCTACGATAGCCCCGCTCTCGACGGATTCCCCCATGATGGCTGGTGTGATCTGCAGTTTCTCGAACTGATCGACGGCCAGAGCGTCATGTTGCTTGACGGTGTTCCAGGCGCCAACAGGCCGATCATCCGCGCCATCGATGCCTATGCAGGCAGCCGCCATAGGGCGTACGTGGCCGAATGGCGGGTGGGGCGTGGCAGGCTGCTGGTCGCAACGCTGAACCTAGGACGCGACACACTCGGTCGACTGCCCGAGGCTCGGTGGATGCTGCGGTCGCTGGTAGGATACGCGGTGAGCGATGAGTTCTCACCTGAGGCGGAGCTGTCGGTCGAGAGCATCGCCCAACGCGTGGGTGAAGATCCCATTCCGCAGGACGCGATTCAGGTGGAGGGCTTTGCTGAGGTCATCGCCGCAGAAACTGAGCAGCTTTCCCATGTGAGCTTCCGCGGCGAGAGCGCGAACTGCCATGTGGTCCGCGCTCTTGCGGGGACGCACTTCGTCGAGTGGGCCTCCGCGCCCGTTCCCGAGACGCTCGATAGAGACAAGGTCACCTTCGCCTGGGCGGGAGGGTTGGGCTGGATCGCCGAGCCGGAGGCGTTGTTCACGCTGCTGCTTAACGGCGAGGAGCTTCTGACGTTCGGCGTGGTGCAGCAGTCGACGTCGTGGACATCGACCGACGGGCGGGCGACGCTCCACTATGACCTGTGCGAATTGCTCCCAGCTGACAGCCTGGGCGTGTTCTACCTGACCGTGCCCTCCGACAGCCTCGCCCTCGGCAAGAGCGTGGGGCTTCGCGTCGCGACCGAGACCGAGGGCTCGCACCGGTGGTTCATGCTGCACGACTACACGGACGTGTGGGCCGACTGAGCGGTCGCTCGCCACGTACTCGCGTGCCGGGTATGTCTGGAAGCGACGGCAAGATCCCACGGGTCGGGTTCCCAACCCGGCTGGCCCAAGCACGTGGGTATTGCAGCCACTTCCAGTCGGCAAATGCCCGATGGAGGAGTTCCTCGTGGCCAGCTGCGAAAGAGGCCAGGGCGGCTCAATCGGTCTGGCTCTCTGCCGACCGCTTGCCCTGGCCGACGCCGCCCACAGAGCCAGTGGTCGACCGGGCCCAAGGGTTAGCAGGCGTAATGGAATTCAAGGGCATCCTCCACTTTCAAGCCGCCAAGGCTGGTTAGCTTTGGCCACCGCGTTGAGTACGGCCAGTAGCTTCCGCATGCAGGCTCTGAGTTCGACTCTGGGGGCCTTGCCCCGCGGCACGGCCCTGCAGGGGCAGCGACAGCCGCGGGTAAGGGAACAAGCTCTGCGCATGGAATGACTCGAAGGGACACCTCGATCTTCCGTGAGAGGACACTCAGTATGACCACCACCAATCATAGGTCTATGGTCCTCCTCCTTGCCTCTGCATTGGCGGCGGCGGCCGGTGCGCAGACGAGATGGAACCCGACCATCGCACCGATTGGCGCAAAGAACCTGCTGCCGAATAGCAGCTTCGAGTGTGGCCCGGCCGGATGGTCATCGGTGGGCAAGGGCACCGCTTGGGGAGGCGACCTGTGCGGCCTGTTCGGTGAGGTCGTGTCCGGCGGCGCCTTCGACGGAGATAACTGTCTCCGCATAGAGTTGGGGCCTGGCCTGACTCCCCAGACGTCGTTCGACTGGCCGCCTCCGCAGTACACGGTGACCCAAAGCGCGCCGTTGGCTGCCAACCTGGGATGGATTGATGCGGCCGTGGGCCGGTGCTACGTAGCGTCGGCGTGCATGCGTGCTGACAGACCCGGCGTCAAGGCCAAGATAGCCGTCAGGATCGGGGGCTTCACACATGCTCAGTGGCCGCGAATCGAGGAGCAGTCCACGACGGTCACGCTCTCTGAAGAGTGGGAACGGTACTCACTCGTAGCTCGGGTCAACGAGCCGGACGTGTACGTCGCCGTCGGGCCAGACCTGACCGCCACGCCTGATGCGGCCGCCACGGTATGGATCGATGCGGTCCAGTTTGAGCAACTCGACGTGGACGACGAGCCACAGGCCCTCACTGAGGGTTTCGAAGACGGCACCTTGGTCGGGATGTGGGAGCTTACGGCGCCCGAGGGCTGGGGGTGCGGCATTGACAACGCCACCATCTCCGGCGGCGTGGTGAGGTTGCATAACTCGGCCGATAGTGGGAAGGCATCCGCCGTCGTCGCCAGTGCGGACAACGACGGGCTGGTCGGCGATTTCACGCTCGAGTTTGCCGTGCCGGATATGGCCGACTTCGCTGACGACGACGGCGTGTGGGTGGGCGCTCGCTACGTCGTGACTGATCCCAACTGGACAGAAGTTTCGTACCCGGTCATCGGACGCTTGAGCGGCGAGTACGTGGTCCGCGAGCACTTCGGAGGCAGCGTGTACGCAACGTACGACATCGCCACGACAAAGTCCATTTCGCTGCACGCAGCCGTAACCGCAGGACTCGCCACTTACTCTGCGTCGGTCAACAGGGGGCCTTTCAGCGAGATAGGCTCGCTTGAGTGGGACGAGGTGGCCGACACTACGCCGGTCCAGGTGTATCTTTGCGCGCAAGACTGGATCTCGGCTGTTCAGGGGCCGTTTGACGTGGCCGTCGATGACTTGATCGTGACGGCGCACAACATCCCTCCGCAAGGGCTTGTGGCAACGGAATTCGCCCGCCGCGAACCGATTGAAATCGGACTGGATACCGAGTGTTTTGGTAACGTCTTCGAGGACGGCGCCCCCGTCACCATCAATGTCCGCGGCTCGAACACGACCGACGCACCGGCCCGGGTTCAGGTTAGTGCAGAGATCGAAGACTACTTCGGGAACCCGCTGCCGGAGTCGTCCATCGCTCTGGACGTACCGGCCCGGAGCACCGTCTCCGAGCATCTCGCCCTCAACACCTCCGGGGTAGGCCACTACCGCGCCACGCTGTCTTGGGAAGCCGAGGACGTGCAACACTCACAGGCGATTGTGCTGGCCGTGATCAGGCCCTACCAGTGGGACGACTCGCCCTTCGGCGTGAACCACGCTCCGCCAACCACGTCGCTGTGTGAGCAACTGCAGAAAGCCGGCGTCACATGGGCGCGAGACTGGTCCATGCGATGGGACGCGCTCGAGCCTGTCAAGGGCGATCTGTCGTTCGCGCTTTCAGACGGCCAGATCAACTGGGTCGCCAGGACGGGGATGAAGCAGATGGCGCTCATGCCGCCATTCCCGTCATCGGAGTGGGCGTCTGAGGCGCCCGAGAACCTCCGCGAGCTGGTCCCTGACAAACCTCCACGCATCAGACAGGCATATGCGCCCAGAGACCCCCAAGACCTGTGCGCATTCATCGACCAGGCCGTCCGTCATTGTCAGGGCCGTATCGGAGTGTACGAGTTTCTCAACGAACCGGTATTCACTTACTACGGGCTCCCCACGTCAATCTACGGACTGCCTGGCGCCGAATACACGCCGATGGACTATCTCGAGCTACTCCGACCGGCCTATGCGACGATGAAGGCGGCCGATCCCGACTGCCTGGTGAGCGGCGGCTTCGGCGCCCCCACCATGCTGTATGCCAGGGAGTTTGTCGAGGCCGGAGGGCTCGATCACCTAGACATCTACAATCTCCACACGTATGCTGAATTGAGCGCGCCGGAGCGGTTTGTTGAAGGACTGGCGACGCTCCAGAATCTCATGGACGCCAGTGACGCCGGCCGCAAACCGCTCTGGATCACCGAGTGCGGCTGTTACGCAAGCGACGACAAACCATGGACGCCATGGGCGGTGCCGGAAGGCCACTGGGCCGGCCCGCTGCAGGTGTCCGACGAGAAGCAGGCCGCAGCGTATTCGGTGCGCCATGCGGCCATTCTGATGGCGTGCGGCGCCGAGAAGTTCTTCTACCACATGGGATGTGATGGCGAAGTCAACAACGGTTCGCAGGAGCTCGCAAATCCTCTACTCGGGCCGCTCGGCGAACCCAAGAAGTTCTACGTCGCGCTGTCGGTCATGGCCAACTCGCTCGGCCCAAATCCTGTATACGCCGCGCACCTTGATAAGCCCAGTAGCATCGACGGCCTGAGCACATTCGACGTTCATGGCTACGCGTTCCAGTGCGACGAGAGGGCCGTGCTAATCGCGTGGAAGGCGGCATCGCGGTTCGAGTGGGCCATCGACGTCCCCGAGGACGCCGTGGCATGCAACATCATCGGAGCGCCGTTGACGACCGGCAAAGCGCAACTTGGCGAGTCGCCGATCTATGTGACGACCGAATCGATGACGGCGCAAGAGTTGGCCGGTGCCTGCGCTCTGTCAAGCACATACGCAGGTAACGGCGAGGGCAACAGCGCGGCGCAGGAGCATGTCGAGCGTTTCGATGACGGCTCGCCGGATGGCATCTGGGGAATCGGGTGGACGGGATGGTGTACGGGCGGCGAAGGCGACATCGCCATCAAGGACGGCGTGTGCAGGTTCATAAACGATAGCGCGACTGACGGCTACATGACAGCCCACATCAATAATCTCCAGCACCCGTTGGCCCCGTACTTCACCCTCGAGTTCTCCATTCCGCGACTGTCGGAGCTGCCCGACCACGGGGCGGCAATTACCACACGCTATCTGGTGGCGGAGGCGACGGAAGCGACGGAGCAACCTGGGCTGCGGGTAGGCAAAGTGGGGGACTTTTGCATTATCGAACGCAGTACCGGGGGTGCGTTGATTAGCTACCCGGCCTCCAGTGCGACGTCGGTTTCGGTCAGGCAGACGGTTAGGCCCGATGGCGTAACTGTCGCGTGCTCAATCGACGGCGGCGGGTTCACGGAGCTAGGCGCGACAATACCGTGGGAAGGGGTAGACGCAACTGATGAGATCAGCATCATCGTTCAGGCAAATGACCTGACCGGTATGGACAGGGGACCTGTTCTGTCGATCCCGTCTCGCGGCCCGTTCGACATTGCCATCGACAATCTGGTCCTGACCCATTCCCGATGACGGTGGCATCAGCCGGGACGCTCGTTCGGGTGCCGCCAAACCGGCCCCGGCTTCGTTGGACACTGATCTGAGGGAGTCGTGCGATGGTCCGCCGCTGCCCACCTGGAGACCCGGAAGAGTCTCCGCCGCATCATCAACGCCAATGCCCACAGAGAGTCCAGCAGAGCTGGGTGGTCCCACCAAACCCGTTGCCGTTCCCATCCTCGAAAGACTACACCACAAGTACGTTGGAGTTGCTGTCTGAAGCTCCACGCAACTGCCGGTAGACCGAACTACGCAGCGCATGATGCCAGCGGCGCGCTCCGACGAGGCTCCATCGCGTGTGCCGACGAACCGTCGGGTGTCGTCGCCTGGCCACCCACGCCCAGATTGCGCTCGTGGCGGCTGGGATGGAGTAAGTCGAAGGGACACCTGGGCCGCGCCGAAGGCAGGAGGACGGCTCCACAGGTGCGCTCACATCTCGGCTGGCGGTCGAGAAGCAGTAAGGGGATCCCCATGAAGAGTGCACG
>MPMF02025753.1_pt1 | contig 24050 bp, 21 predicted proteins | sample 1617271 | NCBI WGS metagenome assembly MPMF02 (sample SAMN05944812, study PRJNA350692) | marine metagenome | biome: marine; feature: ODZ; material: water; isolation source: 120 m water sample prefiltered with 30 um filter, filtered on to 0.2 um... | place: Pacific Ocean | collected 2012-04-09... | reverse complement strand
TATATTCGTACTTATTTTGACCATGTTGATGCCCGCAAACGTTGTTTTTGCTGCATCTTCCTTTGAGCAGGCATACGTAGACCAGATTATTGAGAACGTTACCACTGCTGATTCTGTTGAGTTTAATGTTAACTTTCATGGTGTTGTGATGGAAAAGCCATTGGATACTATTAAGTATGACAATAGGCAGAAGCATAATCTGATCTCGAACCTCAACGTGAAGATAAAGAACATGCAGGATGCTAATACCGTAATCGCAGCTAACGGTGATTACACTATTAATATCGATGGTACCTATACTGACAACGCCGGTTCTACCGTGCTTACGCAGGAACGCGTTTACTTCAATGACAACTCGAAAAGCGAGTGGTACTTCATGGACTTCAACGAGACCAGCGAGGACGATCGTGTAGTTGAAGAGATCGAATCCGTGATGCCGAACTTTTCTTTTGACGCGATTACCATCACTGAACGTCGTGACAGTGTCACAGATCAAAACGGTGTTACATATGACCGTTACTCTTTCGTAGTCAACCCGACAGAGCTCGGAAAGTTGCTGCAGGACAGTAACGAGCTTACCGAGTCAGACATAAATGATCTTGAAAACTATTTGGACAATAATGTGACTCAGCGTGGATCGATCTGGATTAATGCAGATGAAATGCTTCCACACATGATCTCCATGCATGCGACTGTTAACGATCTAGAGAATGATCTATACGGTTCCGTTGGACTGACTATTAGCTTTGTCAGCTTCAACGAGGATCTGAATATCTCAGAGCCCACAAACGCCATTGACTTTGCTGAATACATGGAGTCGCTATACAGTGACGACGATGGCGACGGCCTCATGAACATCCAGGAGGAGCGGTACGGCTCTGACCCAAACAATCCCGACACTGATGGTGACGGATATTCAGACGGAGTTGAGGTACGAAACGGTTACAACCCAATCAGTACCGGACAGTTGGACACCGACGGCGATAGCCTTGGTGACCATGACGAGATGTTTATTTGGAAAACAAACCGATATCTCGCCGACACAGACCGCGACGGCTACACGGACGATATAGAGATTAAATACCTATACAACCCACGTGGCGCCGGACTTCTCGATACCGACAATGATGGTGTGAGCGATCACGACGAGATGTTTATCTACAACACAAACCGGTTCAGCGCTGACTCAGACGGTGATGGATACTCAGACGCAACCGAGATTCGTTACGGATACAATCCAAACGGTCCTGGACGAATTTAACAACAAGAAAAACACCACCGATAAATCGGTGGTGTTTTATTCTCCCTATGATAAAATATACACATATGAAACAACTCTTCACACTATGTACATTATCCGCCCTCCTGCTAATCCCAGCGGCAGGGTCAGCGGAAACCATCTACAGCCACGTCGCTGTCACATCGGGCGTTGATAGCCCCGGTAACATCACTGGAGCTCCTGATGGTGCAGCTACAACCTTTAGCTCAACAAGCGGCTGGTTGGAGCCCGGTTTTCCTCAAGAATCATCTGGGGATGTGGTGATGCAATACATAGTCGACTCGGCCGACCTATACTCCATGACTGTTTGGTTCATGAACGGTGCAAGCATCGAGCACACCTCGCTTATTGCATTCTACGCACCATCGACAACGGGAACGGAAACGATCTCAAACCTCAACAACGTAACCTTCGACCGCATTCGAATAATGCCAGACGAGCCGCTGTTCGGCGTCGATTCCGTCTGGATCGATATTGCGGCCGAGGAACCAGAGGATACGACCCCGGTTGATACGACACCTGTCGATCTCCCAGATGAGCCCGATGCTCCCAGTGACAATCCTGTCGTGATCGACGAGCCGATCGAGGAAACCTCGCACGCCGAGACTTCCACGCGGCATTCAACATACCCGCGACTCGTGAAACTCGTAAGCGACGGTGATCCATCAACACAGTACGATACCGCGGTATATGCTATCGACGATCACGGGAAACGACGACCATTCTCCGGTGAGTCGACATACTTCTCATGGTTCGAGGATTTTGATGAAGTCGTGGAGCTCAGCCCGTCTGCAATGGCTGCGTATTCTCTCGGTGCAACAATGCCAATGCACCACGGCACATGGCTCGTTAAGATCCAAAGCGTGAATGATGTATATGCGGTTGAACGAGGCGGAGTTCTGCGAAGGATTCCAGACGAAGCAACAGCAGAACTCTTCTACGGCGCCGACTGGGCAGATCGAGTCCGAGACATCTCGCCAACCGACTGGCCACGATATACGCTTGGAGATGATCTTTCTTCGAGCGCGCATCCGAATGAGTTCGTAGTTCGCGACGACAACCTTGTAGTTTGGCATGTGAGAGACGGCGTACGACGACAGATTCCAGAGACCGACCTTGCAGTGCATGGGATCCAAGGCGACCACATCGTCTCGTACAACGCGTTCGAGACCTTCACGGATGCTGCAGACAACCTACTTGAGTCGTACTCCACTGGTATACTTTATACCGATACGGACGACTTTGACTGGTATAGCTTTTAATCAACAATAGCCACCGATTAACCTCGGTGGCTTTGTTTTGGCTTGCTATTTGTCATATTTTCTTGTTAGATCGTTATACTTGTAGAAACGCATATGAATTCAAGACCTAAACATATCGGATTCCTACAAATTTACGACGAGTACTATCCAAAGCTCTACGCCTATATACTCACACGAGTTCGGCATAAACAACGAGCAGAGGATATTGTTCAGCAGACGTTTGTGAAAGCGATGCAGAATTTCCAAACGTACAAAGCTAAACGAGGCGCCACTATCGGCTCGTGGTTGTTTACGATTGCCAAGCATACGTTCTTGGATGAGCAAAAGAAGATCGTACGTGTGAACCTCGTTGAAAACTCTGCGCTTGAGCAAATCGCTCCCAGCGTAGACAGTGCACTCGACGAACTACTCGAGATCGAGGACAACGAAGAGACTAAAGTCGAGATCGAACGAATGTGGAAGACGATCGACGCTCTCTCCAAGGAAGAGCAGGAAGTGATTCGGCTCAAATACATCGCCGGACTTTCATACAAAGACATCGCAGCACTGACTGGAGTTAAACCAAACACACTCGCGCAATTATTGCGACGTGCACTTAAGAAATGTCAAAAAGCATTATGACAAACCAACTTTCCGACAAAGAGCGAGCAACCAAGGCTCGGCTCCAAGAGATTGGGTCAAAGCTTCAGGCATCCAATCCAACTCATCAAGCTTCCCTCCGCGAACAACTTTCAGAGCCAACGCCAGTACATGTAAGGATCCAGCCACGGAAATGGCAGTGGGCACTCGCGCCGTTAGCAGGAGTTATGGCAGTACTCGTTCTCATGGTCGTTATTAACGAACGACAACCTCAATATGCAATGAACGACTTTGGTGGTAATTCGCTAAATGGTAATGTCATGGGTACGATGGACAGTGCGTCTTCACTCGGTAGCGAGACTGGACTCAGCTCGAGCTCATACATTCCAAGTCGCCCATGGAATAAATTCCTCAACAAGAAAGATATTGCAGAGTATCAAGACACATACGGTACTGCCCTGGAGGAGTCGAGAAGGTACAACGTGCTCTCCAAGGATCTCGATGAAAAGACACAGGTTCAAGATCTATTCAAACTATACGACGGTAGCGTCACGAATGTCAGCGATACAATGAACCGGTTCACGATCACGGGAACGATTCCTCAGGAGGATATCAAGAGTTTTCAGGATCGTATCGAAAAACTTGCGGCACATGACAAGTACTTCTCCATGAACAACACTGGTCAGTCTAGAACGCAGGATCTCATGAAGGCGCCAACTGACGAGGCGAGGCAAAAGATTCAGGACAACGTTGATTTCGTGGACGTAGTCGTGACATTGGATATCTTGCCATCGCTATGGTCAAGCAGCACGTACGACATCAGGCGCGTCGTCGCTGGGTACGAGAAACCTGCACTGATCCAAACGGTGCTAATCATGTTCATCTTCGTACTATCAACGGCAATCACATTCTTCACCGCGACTTTCTGGATCCTGATCCCTGTCGGATACTTGATCTGGAGACGAAAGAAATCAAGATCAACACTAAAATTCCTCGATTAACAAAAAACGCCTCGCTCTTAATAAGTAGCGGGGTGTTTTTGACTATGACACCTTGACTTTAACCTGATAAACTGGTATCGATACGACACATGAGCAATAAGAAGTACGACATTATTGTGATAGGAGGTGGACCATCCGGCATGATGGCCGCAGGACGCGCTGGCGAGCTTGGAGCCAGTGTTCTTTTGATTGAGAAGAACAACCGGCTTGGAAAGAAACTCAGTATCACAGGTGGCCGACGATGCAACATCACGAACGCTGAGTTCGATAACGAGATTTTTCTTGGAAACTTCCCCGATGCAAAACAGTATCTAGAAACTTCATTCAAAAAGTTCAACGTACACGATACGTTTGATTTCTTTGAAGGACGTGGACTTCCACTGATCGTAGAAGATCGCAAACGAGCCTTTCCGAAGTCCGAGAAAGCCGAGGATGTATGCAGGGTACTCGTCGAGTACATCGAGGACTCTCCTACTGTTGACGTTGAGCTCAACACCGAGTTTGTAAACTTTTTAATCACTGACGGCGAGATGAAGGGAGTCGAGACTAGTTCCGGCGTATTTCACTCCGACAAGGTAATACTTGCAACAGGAGGACTCGCCGCACCCGAGACCGGGTCGACCGGTGAGTGGTTGTCGATATTGAGTGCGATCGGGCATACAGTGAAGGACCCCGATCCGAGTCTCGTACCTCTCAAGTCTCCAACTTCCTGGGTGCGTCGTCTCTCGGGAACAACGGTAGACAACATAACGTTACGATTTTTGCAGGATTACGAGATTAAGCATGAGGTTTCTGGAAGAGTTCTGTTTACACACTTTGGAATATCAGGACCAACCGTGATCAACGCAGCACGAATTGCAAAGGACCTTCTGAAGGCTGGGCCGATCGCAGCTTCGATAGATCTGTATCCGAACCGATCCGCAAAGGAGCTCGACAAAATGGTGCAGAGAATTCTTGAGAAGAACCCAAGGAAACTACTCAAAGGGATCATGAAAGAACTCGTACAGAAGAAGCTAGGAGATGCCATAATCGAGTCTCTTGGCTCAAAAGTCGGCGAGCTTAAGTCGAGCTCAGTTTCCAAGAAGCAACGCCTGCAGCTCGTGAGCCTGCTAAAGGGTCTCCAGTTCCCTATCACCGATACTATGGGATTTGCATACTCGATCGTTGCAGACGGTGGCGTGAGTCCCGAGGAAGTAGACTTTGACAGCATGGCATCGCGACTTTTCCCAAACCTTTACTTGATTGGTGACACTATCAACATCAACAGACCATCGGGAGGATTTTCCCTTCAGCTGTGTTGGATGTCTGGATGGATCGCCGGAACGCATTCAGCATCCTAAATTTTGAGAAAAAAAACGCGCTCGTGACCTTTACGGTTCACGAGCGTGAGAGTTTTTGTTGCCGAGTTGGTCAGAACGTGGTCGAGGCGTTTGTGGTCACCTTGTCCGCTTCCACAACAATGGTGATCGTCCGCTCACCTTCACAGGCTCCGCAAACGAACTTGACGACGTGCTCTCCCACCGGGAGCTCACGCTTGATGATCGGCGACCTGCCGACCTCCGTACCGTCAATGAACACCGTGGACCAAGGACTGCTCCCCAACGTCACCATGCCGTACTCCACCTTCTCCGGCTCCACTACCTTCACCGCCTTCGGTGTCGGCCGCCTCTTGGGCGTGACCCTGCGAACAGGCTCTGGAGTCGGGTCCGATGTCGTGATCATGAGCGTTTCCGCGATCTCGGACGGAGTCGGCGCAGGTGTCAGCGTCAGCTCAGGAACGTCCTTCGCTTCAGCCACCTTCACCGGTTCATCCGTCGTCCGCAGACTCAGCCACACACCCAGCATCAGAATCGCTGCTCCGGCAAGCGGAACTGCAACCTTCAAACCAAGCTTCGACTTCTTGCGCCGCCTACGCTTACGCTTCGGCGACGGAAACTGACGAGTCTGACCCATCAGAGCGGCGCTCTGAGGCTGCGAAACCTCGAGCTCATCCTCTTCCACCGCCCACACCGGAACCGAATCCGCGTGAGCCGCAATCTTGGAGTCCGACGTGCAGTCAGAACCAGATACCGCTACGACGCGCGCAGCGCTCATCGCCTCGAGCACGTCATACTCGTCCGGTTCATCGGTCAGCCACGCTTCCAAGGTAGGCCCCTTCACCATGAAGCCTACCAGCTCACGGATGTGCTTACCCATTGCCTCGGCCGAGGCAAACCTGTCGTCAGGATCCTTCTCGACGCAACGTGCCAGGATCTCTGTCAGATGAGGGAAGTCTGCGCGGAACTGCTCTACCCGAACGGACGTGTCTCCCTGCAGAACATCCATCATCACCTTGAAAAGCGTATCTCCAGCGAACAAGTCCTCTTCACGAGTCATCATCCTGTAGAGCACCGCCCCCAACGCGAAAATGTCGGTTCGCCCATCCAAGTCGCCGCCCGTTACCTGTTCGGGCGCCATGTGGTTCGGGGTCCCCTTCGTCTGACCATCCATGGTTTGACTCTGATTCTGGCTCGACTTCACGATTCCAAAATCCAAGAGCTTCACCTGACCACCCGGCGTGATCATGATGTTCTGAGGCTTCAAGTCCCTGTGCACCAGGTTCAGAGGCTTGCCTTCGCTGTCCTTCAGACCGTGCGCATGGGCAAGGCCCTTACACAACTGCCAAAGGATGTCCAAGGTGACCGACGGCGGCAACATGCCACCAGGCTCCAGGACCCTCCTCAGGAAATCGTCCAGAGTCCACCCGTCGATGAACTCCATCGCGATGAACCACTGGCCGTCTACCTCACCGAAATCGTAGGTCTCCACCAAGTTGGGGTGACGCAGCTGTCCGCCCACCACCGCCTCATTGATCAGAGCGTCGCGCCTCATCTTGTCTTTGCCCGAACTCGGACCGAGAAGCTTGATTGCGCACTTCTTCTGGAACCCATGTGTCCTATTCAACACTGCGAGGTAGACCGTCGCCATACCTCCCGAGCCCAATGGACTCACCAACCGGTACTCCCCAAAGGCAGCCGGCAAATCGATCTGTGCTGTTTGCACGGTTATCTCCAGGTTGTGCCTTTTGGCCTTTATTGCTCAATGTCTCCTAAACGCGCTTCTATAACGCTACGTTCTTACGAAATATAACAAAAACCACGGAAATGTCAATGGGTGCAGTCCGTGGCTCGATATACAAAATTTTCTACCCATTTTCCGAAAAACTCACCGTTACATACATTTCTTGCTCGGGACAGTAGGCCTCTAAGTCCCAATAAACATCCCCAGTCATTGGGTGGATCGCGTGCCGCATAGCCACAACTAGGTATGTTAGGCCAGAATCAAGAAATATACAATTATAATTGCATTGTATCATGCATCAGAGCAAAATAAACGAGCTCGCGCAAAGCAAGCTCGTTTATTGCATGTCAGGCTCGTTTCAGTCGCGTCACATACGCTATGAACGGTACGTACGATAATCCAAGACAAGAATAGTTATGAATATGGTCGCAAAAGTCAGCAATTTTGTTGTTACGCACGAATAATCATCAAAAAATCTAGCACGGTGCGGCCAATGGGTAAATCATATGCTATACTTGATTCACTAATTATTTCTACATTTTTATGAAGAGTATTTCCGCATTATCGGTGTTCGCGTTGAGCCTCATGCTAGTAGGTGCAGGATGTTCCATGACGACAACAGGTATTGATTCTGACAGCGACACAGGTGACTCGACAGCAACAGGCGCAGCTGAAGGTGCATGGGCGCCAGGAGTTACAACAAAGGGAGACCTTCCAAGCACACCAGTGGCTGGAACGATCAACGGCAGCGCAGTCACAATCGCCAACGTTACAGTTGAAGATTGGGGCGACAAGTTCCAGTGGAAGTTCTCGGACAAAGCTCCATCAAAGGTATGTAGCTTTACGACTGGTGACAATTCAGTGAAGTTCCGATCAGCAGACCTCGTGGAAGGAACATTCACAAAGGAGACTGCAACGAAGGTTGACTACAACGAGTTCTCGTCTTACTACGTTTACGCAAAGGATGATGGATCGCCACATTCAGTAAACACAGGATGGGAGGCTACGATCATCGTCACAGACTTCAACAAGACTGTTTCAAAAGATGCATTCGGCAAGAATGTTGGAAGCATCGAGGGATACGTAGAACTCGCCTTTGAGGACGGTAAGACAGAAATTGCTGGAGCCTTCTCAGGAGACGTTTGCGAGAAATAGAATTTCAGTTAAAACACTGCCCTCGGGCAGTGTTTTGTTTTACGTAAAGTGTGGTAATGTGCATATATAGATGATTATTCAACCTCTTATATGATTATAAGCACAACAAGCAGCGTACCAGGTAAAGAAATAACCCGTATCTTGGGTATTTCACGAGGAAGCACCGTGCGAGCCCGTAATGTTGGGCGAGACATTGTTGCAGGCCTCAAGAACATTGTCGGTGGTGAGATATCTGAATACACCAAGCTCCAAGCGGAGGCTCGAGAAGAAGCATTGAAACGGATGAAAGACGATGCCGAACGAGTTGGCGCAGACGCAGTCGTGAACGTCCGCATTCAAACAGCAATGATTATGCAGGGTGCGTCTGAGATGCTCGCATACGGAACGGCTGTAAAACTAAGCTAGGTTCGAGCTTATGGAAAACATAATCTCAGCCGCGATCTGGATCGTCATAGGCGCCTCTATCGCATATTTAATAGGAAAACGTATAAAGGATAAACGCAACGAGGATTTTGAAGATCGCGACAATTAACCTGCAATTAACAAAGCCGTCAGACATCTGACGGCTTTGTGATAAAATAGACCGACTCGATCCCCAAGTACACATTTTCAATTTTGCAATTCGGCAATTTTCAATTGATTTAGGCAATTGGACAATTGCAGAATTGGGAATCATTTGAAAATTGCCGAATTGTTAAATTGAAAATACTGATTTGTGAAAGGAATAAAGATCACTAAAGAGTTCAAGGAGGCCTTTGATGCTATCGAGAAAACCGACGACCACGTATTTCTCACGGGTCGCGCAGGAACTGGTAAATCGACATTACTTAAATACTTTCGGTCTAAGACAAAGAAGAAACACGTGGTGCTCGCCCCAACGGGGGTGGCCGCACTTAATGTGAAGGGACAAACCATTCACTCGTTCTTTGGTTTCCATCCCGAGATTCAGCGCAACCGTGTTCACAAAGCACGGGAAGATGATCTGCCAATCTTTGAAAAGATCGACACGATGATTATCGACGAGATCTCGATGGTTCGCGCCGATCTGCTTGACTGCGTTGACCGTGCACTACGGCTCAACCGAGGCCGCCCTAAGGAAGCATTCGGCGGAGTGCAAATGGTATTCATAGGCGACTTGTTTCAGTTACCGCCCGTCGTAACGCGTGACGAGCAGGACCGCTTCAAGACCGAATACCCTTCCCCATACTTTTTCTCATCAGAAGCGATGGTTGGAACTGACATCAACATCATCGAGCTTGAAAAAGTTCATCGACAAAAAGAAAAAGCGTTCATTGAGCTACTTAACAATGTCCGCACAGGCTCAGTCCAAACATCGGACATCGAGTCGTGGAACAAAACTCACGATCCCTTTTTCGATCCTGAGAATGAGTCTGACTATACTGTGCATCTAACAACAACAAATAAGATGGCACAACAGCGCAACGACTATGAGCTCAAGAAACTCGATTCTAAGGAGTGGGTCTTGAAGGCTCAGACCATGGGAGAACTCGGAACACGTAAAATGCCATCCGACCCTACACTCAAGATCAAGAAGGGTTCACGGATCATGTTCACGACAAATGATCCTGCACGACGTTGGGTCAACGGTAGCCTCGGTGTGATCAGCTCGATCAAGCAAAAGGGTCTCGGCAAGTTCCCCACAGTGTTTGTAAAGCTCGAGGACGGTGACGAAGTAGAGGTCATTCAACACAAATGGGAGATTTTCGAATACGGTGTAAACGGCAAGTCATTCGAGGAAAACGTCGTTGGAGCATACTCACAGTACCCAATCGCACTTGCGTGGGCAGTCACGATTCACAAGGCGCAAGGAAAGACATTCGACAACGTGTTGATCGATGTTGGCTGGGGCGCATTCGCTCACGGACAGATGTACGTGGCGCTGAGTCGCTGCACATCGCTCAAAGGAATCACGCTATTGAAACCATTCAAAAAGAAGGATGTGATCGTCGACCGCGCGGTGTTGGATTACATGAGTTAAACCTGGTAAGCTTGAAGCATGAATACATCAGAAAACAACTCGATCGTTGACGACTTGTTAGTTGTATTACGGCAAGATTCCAAAGCAATCTCGCTACTCAAGAATGCGCGTATACACCCAGACGTATATGTTGCGTATGTTTACGATTCCGAAATCAACAAGATCATCAGGATCGGTTACATAGGAGGTGCTATCATCATGCTGATACTTGGAGGCTTGTCGTTCATGTCTGCCCAGGACCTCGCTATGACAGTTGCGGACTCGTTACTATTTGGACTTGGAGGAGGTGCGCTTGGTGCATTGATCGCGTTCGGAACTCTGCAAATACTAAAGGGAAAGCGATCAAAGTACATTAATCACCCTGGAGAATCTTCTAGCGGCTTTACTTTGTTAGGAATCTTGAACAGGCTCTCCGCAAAGTCGATCGAAAAACTAAACGATGAAACGATATCGAAAATCCGAGAATACCAACCCGACTTTGCTGATAAACGATATCAGCGACTACCTACAGAAGAAAAAACGAATGAGGAGCGTCAAAAGATGATGAAGATGACGCCCAAGAAAAAGAGCCAGGTAGAAAAGCTGAAAAGAATTCAGAAGTTCTCACTTTGGATGCTGCCATTTGGCTTGATAGCATTCTTTGTAGAAGGCCTCCTCTACATCTGGGTAGCACTTTTCTTTGGCGGTTTATGGTTTTGCATGGAGGGGGTGATCGCATTCATCGAGAGAAGGATCGAGTTCCACAGCGGATGGGAGTCGGGTGAGCTCTACGGATGGCCCGCACGCGCATCGGCAATCGTCATCATCATGACAGCGCTCATGATTGCAATCATTCCAAGCGTACTCGGAATAGCTGACGCATTCGGAGTCGACATCATAGAACTTATCTTCTAGTAACGAACATGAACTTTCCAAAACAATTCATCTCGAATCCAAAAAATACTGGAGCCGTCGCGTCGTCTTCAAAGCAATTAACGAAGCTTATCGTAGATAGCGCGGATATACCATCAGAGAAATGTGTCGTAGAGCTCGGGTGTATTTACAAAAGAGATCCTTAACGAGCTCTCAACGAAGGCGACGTTCTTCTGTCTCGAGATCAACCCCAAGTTCGTTGCCCAGACTAAAAAGCTTTGCCCTAAAGCGAAAGTTTACGAGGCTTCGGCATCGGAAATTCAAAAGTATCTCAATAAAAACAAACGTAAGACTTGCGACACAGTAATCTCAGGACTACCATGGGCGATGTTTGATAAACAGAAGCAAGAGGAGCTTCTCGGAGCAATATATGAGTCACTCGGAAAAGGAGGAACATTCTTGACCTTCGCGTATTTGCAAGGTCGCGCATTACCAACCGGAAAGAAATTCCAGAAACTCCTGAACGAGACATTTTCAAAGGTGGAGGTATCAGACCCTGTTTGGAAAAACATTCCGCCGGCCATCGTGTACAAATGCACCAAGTAAACAAAAAAACGCCCAATCGGGCAGTTTTTTTATGCGTTCAATTTTCGAAGGTCAAATACTTTTCCTTCCTTTCGCCATTTTGAAAGCGTTCGCAAACCTCTTGCTGAAATCTTGATCTTCTCAATCTTTCCAGTAGCAGGGTTCACAAGACGTTTCGTCTGCAGATTCGGATTCTGGACACGACGCGTATGACGCTTGGAATGGCTAACATTGTTACCAGACAAAGGCTTTTTGTTGGTTAGTGCGCAGAATTTAGACATAGACGTATTATTATCAATGGCGGAACTATACAGGATCACCGCAAAAGCGTCAAGATCCCGTTATACCGCATCCCAGTCTCGCTCGAACTGCCCTGGATCCGGATATTCAAGCATATGCTTTCGCGCTTCTTCGATCATCCAGGCATTGCCCTCAGCCGAAAAGATATCTTTGGGACGCCAGGTCGGAGATTGCTCAGCAGGCTCCCGATCCTCCCCCAGGTGAACGTCGATTCGATCTTGGATCACCGGTTTCAGTCTGCGTCGTTCGCTCATCTCTTTGATACCCAAATTATCCATCGCGCGCCAAATATAGTGCGGATGGTCATAAGTTTCAGCAAGAGCGAGAGCTTCTTTGAAAATCTTCTCAGTAAGCTCAGCCTCCGGCGATGGTCCATGTTCTCTTTGTCTGAATCCCATAACCACATTCTACCAGAATAAAAGAAAACTCCGAGGAAAACCTCGGAGTACAATCTTATGCTGCTGGTGCGTCTCCACCTTCTGGTGCAGGAGCCGGAGCTTCTGCTGGAGCTGGTGCCTCAGCGGGTGCTGGCGCTTCTGCTGGTGCCTCTACAGGAGCCGGAGCTTCTGCAGGTGCTTCAGCTGGAGCTGCAGCCTCAGCGTGAGCTTCTGCTACGTGTGCGTCTAGGTCCTCTACCTCGACATTGCAATTGGCGCAAGGTGCCATATATATTGTGGTCTATGGTGAATAATTTGTTCCGTTGCAATATTGTCTCACACATCGGCATCTCCTCAAAATCCCCAACTGTTCAACGGCCGTACATGATACAATGTCATTACTATGCATCTTCGAGGACCTGTACTTCACTTTCTACATAACCGCGAGCTTGACGAGCTCTTCGCGACCATCGCCATACGCGGCTTCGCATCGTCAATGATCGGAATATTTATTCCGATTTATTTGTTGACCCTAGGCTACTCTTTAAAGGCCGTCCTCGTATTTTTCATCATTAGACAGGTCGTGTACGCACTGGCGTCATTCCCGACCGCAATTCTTGACGCAAAATTTGGATTCAAACACTCGATACTGATATCGATGCCCTTCTTCATCGCGCTCCTATCAATGCTCGCCACACTAGAAACCATGTCGTGGCCTCTATGGATCCTCGCGGTACTGTCAGGAATCCAACTGGCAATCTTCTGGACTAGTTATCATACCGATTTCGCCCTAGTTGCCGACGGAAAGGACATGGGAAAGGAAGTAGGTTTCGTGAAGTTCGTCACCAAAGCGTCTAACGTTGTGGGTCCGCTGCTGGGGGGTTTCCTAATAGCGCTCATAGGCTTCACGAATGTATTTGTCATAGTGAATGTCTTATTGCTAGTGTCAGTAGTACCTCTATTCTTCTCAAAGGACACTCATTCAAAATCCAAAGTATCAATCAAGAAAACGTTCACCGGAAAAGGCTGGAAGGACTACTTCGCACTTTCCGCATACGGTATGGAGTCAGCAGTGGCGGGTGTGATATGGCCTGTATTTATCTTCTTCTATATTGTAAGCGACTTCACCACGGTTGGGCTGATTACTACCGTTTCTCTCTCCTTCTCTCTTGTAGCCGTTATAGTCGCGGCGGCTTTAGCGGATAAACACTATAATCTCGTAATCCGTTTCGGTGCCATAACCCACACAATCATATGGGGCCTCAAGGCATTCGTTACATCGGCGGGGCAAGTATTTTTCGCAGATTCTTTCCACGGTTCATCACGATCCATGCTCTCAGTCCCATTTGATGCTAAGATGTACAAAGAAGCAGGCCGCGGGGATACTCTGCAATATGTACTATTCAGAGCCACCGCACTTTTCGTAGCTATGATATTCATCGCTGACCTAACATCAAGTTTCTGGATGGCGGGTGCTGCATCACTAATATTCTTACTGTATTAATATGAACAACTTCAAACTACCCTTGTTTTCAATGCTCTTGATTGTGATCCTTGCAGGTGCAGGATGTCTTGGAGGGCCAGATACGGCGCGAGATAACCTTGAGGCAGGCGACACGCAGAAGGTGCCCGCTGTAGAAGCTAAGCTCGATCTAGACCTCCCTGCGGATGCCGAGATCGTAGTAGTGCTCGACAATCCACAGATGTACGCAGCGAGCTTTTTAACAAATCTATCCATCCACGACACACAGGCATATTTCGCGGAGACACTCAGCGAAGAAGGATACTCTCCAAAAAGGGCGTTCGGCTCGGTTCCAACTGACACCGATACGAATACTTCCGCCCTGTATCAGAAGGGGTCAGAGATTCTATCTGTAAACATTTTCATCAGAGGAGGAAAGACAGAGGTCGGACTACAGCTTCAGTAAACAAAAATACCCACTATGAACAAACAAGATTTTACAGAACAAGAACTTGAGGAACTCTGCAGGTTCCCAGGTCGCTCAGAAGACAACGGAAGCCAACCATATCGAATGGCGGATATCACATGGCGAATTTTCCGTATCATGGCGGAATTCGTTGAAGGATTTCAGTTCCTTTCGACTACAAAAAAAGAGGTGTCGATATTCGGTTCCGCACGCATGCCAGATACCGAGCATTGGTATCAAGAAACCGTACGTCTTACTAAAATGCTTGGTGAGGCTGGCTTTACCACGATTACCGGCGGCGGACCCGGAATCATGGAAGCTGCAAATAAAGGCGCGTACGAATCAGGTGCGCCATCGGTTGGATTGAATATCTTGCTGCCATCTGAGCAACGAGTAAACGCGTACGTCACCAAGAGCCGAGCGTTTCACTACTTCTTTACTCGAAAAGTAATGCTCACCGCCTCTGGTCAGGCCTACGTGTTTTGCCCAGGTGGGTTTGGAACAATGGACGAGTTTTTTGAAATCATCACGTTGATTCAGACGAAGAAAATGCAGCCAGTTCCCGTGGTCTGTCTAGGTCATGAATACTGGGATGGACTAGTAGACTGGATCAAGGAGACGATGCGAGATCAAGTGCAGACAATCTCTCCCGAAGACGTTGATCTGTTCACCGTGGTGGATACAGCAGAGGAGGCATTCGACCTCATAAAGGACTCAAAAGAACGATCGTTCTTCTAAAAAGAAGCAAAAAGAAATAAGAGCCCTGCGGCTCTTATTTTGTTTCTTTGTGCATCTCGTGCTTCTTGCAACGCTTGCAAAACTTTGAAAGCTCGAGTCGATCCTTAAGGACCTTCTTGTTCTTATGAGAATGGTAGTTAATTCCCTTGCACTGGGAACACTCCAACTTGATCATGTTATCTTGTGACATAGTTTGAAAATCAAATGTGGGCCGATCGTATCACGATCTACCTGACACGTCAATCATTAACCACGAAACCTTAGACTTCGTATTGCCTTTCCCTTCTTCTTTCGGCGGCTTTTAAGCGCCTGTTTGCGTTTCTTATTCATAGTACGGTCATTTTACGCTATATCTCACCAATGTCAACAATACTGCTCTCATAGGTCCAAAATAGAGCTCACAGAGCGTTTTATTCCGATATTACTCCGTACGATTCCTAATACAAAAAAACGCGAAATACGCGTTCTTTTGGTGGTGGGCCGGGAGGGATTTGAACCCACGTAGGCTGATGCCAGCAGATTTACAGTCTGCCCTCGTTGACCGCTTGAGTACCGACCCTGGAGCCACCTATGGGATTCGAACCCATGACCTACGGTTTACAAAACCGTTGCTCTAGCCAACTGAGCTAAGGTGGCAAATTGTAAAGCATCGAAATAGTACAGGAAACTGGGATCGGAGTCAATGTCACATCAAGATCACCATCATTTTATTTTATTTACTGAGCCCAAACCTTCTGACCAAATATTTGTGTAGAAGGTGTAATGTTTGCCGCATCGATAACGGCACCTGAGTTCGATCCGATAGCCTCAGGGAGAACACCGCCTGGGTTAAGCGTAACCGCGTAGCCCTCATTTGCAACAGCTGAACTCGTAAGTTGAATAGTTACAAGCAACTCACCCCAACTGTTGTCCTGCACGTCCCAACCTAGGTTGGAGAAGTTGACTACGCGCCACCAAAGGCTCAACGACTGGAAGAAGTAAAAGCAGAACTTGCAAAACTCGAAAGCAAGTGGGTCAAAGCGCAAGAGAAGATAGAGGAACTACGCGTAAACTAAAACCACCGGCGTGATACCAGTGGTTTTTGGTTTACCTACTCTTAGTTCACATAGACAGTAGGTCCTAGAAGCGGTGTCGACGGAACGATGTTACTTGCACCAATCACTGCAGCAGAGTTGCTTCCGATTGCTGTTGGTCCGTATCCAGAAGGATTAAGTGACGCAACGAGCGTATCGCCAATCTGTGCATTTGTATTCAGACCAATGCCAACCGTCATGCTACCCCATTGGCCGTCAACAATCTGCCAGTTCAGTCCAGACAAAGTCACGAGACCATCCGAGTTAATATACCCAACATGTGTAGTTGAACCGCCGAGATATGCATCGAACGAAATCTTCACATAATCGACGCCGGCAATATCTCCATCTAAGTCTATCGATATCTCATTGATTGTCATGTCCTCATAATTGGAGGCCATCATATATTGCGCAATCTCGCTAGTACCAGAACCTGCAACTATTACATCTCCAGCAGGGAGCGCCATGTCACTCTCCATGAGCAACATCCCTTCTTCGAGCACGATAATGCGGTAGTCTACTGCACCGTTGAGGTGTCCCCCTACACTATACGCTGGACTGAGCGCCTTCTCTGCGGTTGTCAGCGAGTTACCAGTACTCATGAACTCAGCTTCAAAATCCTGCTCGAAAATGAGTGTAACGGAGTAGGCGTCCGGGTCCCCACTTTCAACCTGCGTTGAACTCAAATCGCACATCATGGCAAAGCGCGCGGTACTTCCCGGTGCAATAACCCAATTCATGTTCTCAAAATCAATTTGAGCTGTGCTATCGAATGCCTCAAGACTAGACACCATAGTGGTGGTATTTGAAGCATTGCCGTCAATCAACCAGCATGCAGTGAAATGATTCTGAATGGATGAGATGAAATTGTTATTCATTCCATTACTCAGATCATTGTCGTCATCTCCAAACAAATGCAAAGTCACGTCATCAAGCTCTATATCGTCACTTGAACTATTCTCAAAGTCGAACGACCCAAGATAGACATCCTCTGCTCCACGTGTGAACGTCTGACTTCCTGGCGCCGTCGCAAATGACGCCGTTAGCACAGGGTCAACAGCTGTATCTGAACCATCATCCGCAGTATCGTCTGCAGTGTCCTGTGTGTCATCCGTAGTATCGTCCGCTGTATCGTCTGTAACTACGTCATCCACAGGATCATCAGCAGGTGGCTGAGGTGCTGGAGCTGTATCAAACGTTCCCTTTTCTGTATCAGAGTCACCTGTTCCGTACTCCTCAGCGTGAATCTCGTAGTTATATACCGAACCTGCTCGCAATGGAGTCAACCAGCTTGGGCTCAAGTAAAACGATGTCACTGAAGTTGATCCTATTACCTGCTGCACGAACTCGTCATGTATGTGACCGCTTGAGTCCCAAATTCGAACTCTGTAGTGGTCAACCGGACCACTCGTGGTGAATCCAAAGCTTCGCACAGTCTCGTCTGTGTCACCGTATGCGTTTACCGCATCAACACTTCCAAGCTTAAGGTCGAAGTCCCCCTCCTCAGCTGTTAACACCTGAGTCTTACAGTTATTCGCCTCGTTAATTTCATGCACCTGCTTCAAAGCATCAGCACAGACTCGGACTGATCGCTGACCACGAATAACTTGTGGTGAAATAGCGGAATATCCACCCGCATTCAACATTCGTCGGTCAGACAGTGTTGCTGTGCTGTATGTCCACTCCAAAACACCATCAAGGTAGAAGAACACTCCAATATCTCGTGGTGACTTTACGCCACCCTTGTTCATCACTGTTGCGCTAATAGCACCTGATGAAGAAAGTGTGATCTCTTTGATGACAAAGTCTGGAAGGTCATCTACAACACCACCGTTGTCATCAACGTGAGTTGGATCATCTGTATGCTCCTCTGTCTCATCAATGTCAACATCTTCTGTTGCCTGCTCATCATCTGCAACATCCACCGCCATCAATCTCTTAAGATGTCGCTGTAGACGATCGATCTGAGACTCAAGATCGTGGATCTTGCTCAAAACTCGCCCAATTCTAGCCTCAAGAGAAGCTTTCTTATGCGCGTGCCCTCGTAGCAATGCCTTATCCTTCTCTGAAAGGACAGACTCGACATCAATCAATTCTCCGTCTGAGTCCACCTGCACGAGTCCTCCATCGGAGTCCTCGAGGATCATTCCCTCAGGAAGCTCGTCCTCTCCGATCTCTGTTCCCATTATGTATCGTGGGAGCGAAGCCTCTGACAAGTCATCGACTTTCTTTGCCCAATCGTCACCGTAAAGCTTCTTTGCCTGCGCCTCGCTCTTGATAGGTCGCAAAACACCATTAGACTCAACTGCATACACCTTTGGCACACTAGGAATCTTAATTAGGCGTACTCCTGCTCGGTATTCAACAACTCCACCATACTTAACGCCGGCTAGAGTATCGCAAGAAACCTCTTTAACTTCGTCAAAACCTGCATACCAAGTCTTGTACACCTTCTCGTTTGGAAAAGCATATCGCTGCCCATCCTCTGCGAGAAAGTACACCGCACTGGTATCTGGACACTTAATTAGATCATTCGCGCCTGCTGCTGAAACTGTACCGGCTACAAAAAAACTCGCCGCAAAAGCGAGTAGCCCCAATATAGTTCCGACAGAGACAAGTCTCAGGGTATTAGTCATAAATCGGATATTAGTAATGAAACTATTATAACTTAATACCTATACGCAAGCAAAGGATGTATACACAGGGCAGCCGTAATCAAAGAATCATGCCCAGCACCCTATTTTCACAGCAATTCTTGGAAGGTTGCATGGTACAATGGATGATATTCGTTTCATGACGATCTATATTTCATAATATGAGAAAACTTCTCCTCGTTCTTCTCCCACTCTTCTTATTTGCAGGTGGGATGTCCGCAACAGCTCAAGATCGACAGCCATCGTGTGATAATTACTGTTCCTCGGATGTATTGTATACACGAGGTGCGTACGATGAACGTGCAAGCTCGTGCTCTTACACGTCACGAAGCTCTTGCGATTACGGATGTAACTCTTCCTATACCGGCTGTGCGGAAGCACCAGCGCGTGAAATTATAGTAGATGAGGAACCTGTCGTTGAACCAGAGGAAGAGCCTACAGTAGCACGACCTGTCGAGCCTATCGTGGAGCCATACGAGGAACCAACTGTAGGCCCCGTTGTAGAAGATGACTGGATTGACTATGAGCACCTCTACGAAGACACGGACGAGGACTCACGCGACACCGACTCTACGAATACGACTGCCGAGGAAGATGACAGGGTTGTTGAAGATGTCGTAGATTATGTGGACGATACGCGCTATGACGAAAGGGTTGTTGAAGATGTTGTCGAGGATACTCGTTACGACGAGGACATTGAGACTCGCGATGATGTTGTAGAGGAAGATGACTCATCGATCATCGATGAGTACCTAGACTGGTTGCGTCGAGACGATGCAGATGATCGAGATGAAGATTTCGTGTTTTCAGAGCCATTAAGCGAGGATGACGACTCGGGAGATAGGGATGAGAACTTCGAAACGCGAACATTGAGCACCGAGGAAGATACTCATGACGATGATCGGGACGATGATACCGATGACGACACTGAGGATGAGCATTCCGATGACAATGACGAAGATGGCAATAACGGCGAGCGTACAGATGATAAGCCCGTAGTGGTAGTTCCTCCAACAACAGACGGTGGGAAACGGGCGACCTATACAACAGAGGACGGTGAAGAAGAGGTAGAAGTACGATTCTCCGCCATCAACCTACTCATCGACGTAGATAACATTGTTGTCGAAACTAGCTCGGGGATTATTGTAACTCCGAATAAATTAGATGCTCTCATTAAAAATAAGGCTGCCACCGGTGAAAATGTAACAGACGTTGAAGTTGTTATAAAAGAGGACGGTGATGACGAGGACGACAAAGATGACGTTGGATTAGTGGTGACCTCTACAGTCCCTGTCAAATTATTCTGGGTGTTCGATGCGAGCCTACCCACTGTAACGGAAATGAACGCATCTGATTTGAAGGTTACCAAGGTACGAACACCTTGGTGGAGAATCTTCACTAAGAAAGCCTTGACCGGTATTAATATTGCGACGTTTACGTGTTCCGATTGGACAGACTGCATAATTTTTAATGATGGTAATGCTTGTACTGGACAATACACCTGTGAACAGAAAACAAATACTTGCAAAATTGATGAAGAGTCAATTTATATGTGTTCAAGCTATTACGATACTCAGTGCGTAAAGAGTCAGTGCGTGCAGGGATCCAACGGATCGTGTGAAGACGTTGCGCTGCCAAACGGAACATTGTGCGATGATGATTACTGGTGGACAGATAATGACGCTTGTCAATCTGGACAATGTGTCGGAAAGGTCACAACAGAATGTGCCACATCAGCTGACTGTGAGGCCCTAGAGGATGGCAATCTTTGTACTGGAACCTTGTACTGTAAAAGTGAGACAAAAACTTGTACCGTAAACCCAGCCACTGTCGTTAAATGTGGTTCAGGCGGTGACACTGTGTGTACAAAGAATTCTTGCAATCCTGACACTGGAGTTTGTAGCCAGCAAAATCTACCAGAAAAAACATTATGTGATGATGGTTATAAATTTACCAAAGACGATGTCTGCTCGGCTGGAGTATGTAAATCTGGTGAGTTCACAGGACAGTGCACTAAGAACGCGGACTGTGGAGCATTTGAGGATGGCAACACCTGCAACGGAACGCTATACTGTAACCTAGCTTCTGCGCAATGTGTATTAAACCCATCCACAAAAGTATATTGCCCATCAGTGAACGACACTTCTTGCTCGCAAAATACTTGCAACCCAAATAGTGGAGTTTGTTCTGCGCAACCTGTGAAACAAGGAGAGCAATGTGATGATGGTGACGTATGGACCGTGAACGACACCTGTGATGCCGGAACGTGTAAGTCAGGAGTCGATACAGCTGAATGTCATGTAGACGCAGACTGCACAAAACTAGAAGATGGAAACGTCTGCAATGGAACCCTATACTGCGACAAGCCGAAAGCGAAATGCGAACTTAATCCAGCAACAACAATCTCCTGTCCATCAGTGGATGATACCGTCTGCTCAATGAACACTTGTAACCCCATATCTGGAGCGTGTAGCCAAGTTAGCCAACCGAACGGCACTGAATGTACCGATAACAGCGTATGGACAGTTGGTGACTCATGTCAGAGCGGAACATGTGCGAGCGGAGAGTTTGTAGGAGAATGTAAACAAGACTCCGACTGCCCCACTCTTAAAGTCCCAGGGAATCTTTGTGGAGGTAACCAGTACTGTGATAAGTCGGCCGCGAAGTGTACGGAGAATCCGGCTACGACAGTATCTTGTCCAAATCTAGACGAAGAATGTAGCCAGGACACGGGAACGTGCGAGAAGATTTAAGCAATACGACCTCGAACCAAACAAGAAAACCAGCCAAGACGGCTGGTTTTCTTGTTATTTAGGCCAATTGCCGCCCCGGATACTTGTTACTTAATAAACCCGATCACCACACCAAAAGCTCCTCCACTCTCATGGCGACCTATTTCGGGCGCATACATTTTAGACACGAAGCCATCAAGATATAACGCGTCACTACATCCACGGTTCAAGAACTCTGATGCGAACTCAAAGAAATTTACCCTTTCGTTTGAAATGATGAATACGAGCTCGTCTTGAGTAACAGCACACACCCCACTTCTAATATGCAGGTTTTCCGATCCCTCTGTGAACGACTCGTTAATCTTTCCATCAACAACCAGCATCGGACCCGACTGCGTCGCAAAGTTCACCTTTTCCTCTATATCCAAGTACTCACTAGTTATAACAACCGCGGCACCCTCATCCGTAAGATAAAAAACACCGTTTGGTTCAAGATGAAAGTTTCCGTACCCGGATTTCTGATTTATTGACTTCATCTCAACACCGTCTTCGATGTAGAGCCCTATAGGATCGCCATCAATATCAAACATCCCTCCATTTGTCGCAAACGTGAGCTGCCCATCATGCTCGTCGATCATCGATCGGAGCGAAGAGAAGCGTGGATCGTCATCTACCCCATCCTCCCAAAACATCTCAAGCCGCCCTTCGTTGAGGTTCAACTTCACAACATCATATTTCTCCACCTGTGCCGGGCTCGATAGCTCTGAAATATGAACTCCTACGTCGAACAGTTTCAGTGCCAATAACACCATCACAAAAACTATTGTTATAGAGAGAAATATGAGTGCCTTTATTTTCATAATCTGAATTGTAACACAACCAAAAAACCAGCCTCATCGGCTGGTCTCATGCTGGAGCCGTCACGGGGGATTGAACCCCGGACCTCATCCTTACCATGGATGCGCTCTACCACTGAGCTATAACGGCATGGCTTGCACGCGCTCCTCGAACTCGGGGATTTTTTTGTTATCGGCGTTTGCTTGTTTTAGAAGCTTCAAGCCTTTAAGTGCGAGTTTGCGCTCGCCTGCGAGTATACTCGACTCTATGAGAAAATCAATATATTTTGGATTGTGTGGTTTTAAATCAACTGCAGTATTGAAAAATGCTACGGCCTCGTTAGTTGCTCCATCACGCATCGCGAGCTCTCCTAAGCTCGTCACGATACTAGCGTCGTCTGGTACCAGAGCGTGTGCATACTGAAAAGTCTGCTTGGCCTGATCCCACTGACGCATCTTCACGTACAAATTTCCCAAAATCTCGTAGACGTCTGAATTCTTCTGATCCAAACTTAGAAGCTCGATCAACCGCTGCTCAGCAGCTGTGAACGACCCCTTCTCTATCAAATCCTCTGACTCTTTTCGCAAATTCTCTCTCACCTCTTTTGTACCAGCAACCCCTTGCTTTGACTCCTTCTGCAGTCGCTTATAGTGACGCTCAAGAGCCTGAGCACGCTTATACAAGCCTTTCACTGACTTCTTCATCCCACGCGACACAGACCCCGCAGCCTTCTGCGCAGTCTTTGTCCGTTCGCCTCCAAGACGATGTATACGCTTCATGTACATGTTGATCTTCTGATCACGCTTTGCACGTTTAGCGTCTGTTGCGACATCGACCGCAGCAACTTCATTCAAGTGGCGAAACGCAAGAAACACGATCACGGCGATCGACACTACAAGGGCAATTAATGGAAGAAGCCAATTTAGCATATTATGCTTTTATTTCTGATGCGACGGTAATAATATCAAGTAATTTCTGAATCCGCACGCCCGCACCTCCGATGAGGACTCCGTCTACCTCGCTATTGTTGAGGAATTCGTATGCATTCTCCGGATCCACGCTCCCTCCATATAACACAGAAACCTTATCTACAGCAAGCTCTGCAAGTTGCTCGCGGATCATGGCGTGAACCTTCTCAACATCGTGAATAGACGGAGTACGTCCGCTACCAATAGCCCAAAGTGGCTCATACGCGACGTAAATTGTTGACCGTTTATTAGTCTCGACGTCCTTAAAGATCGTACTGATCTGCTCATGCACATATCCCTCCGTCTCCCCAGCGTCATGTGTAGCACTTGGCTCCCCTACGCACACAATAGGATCAATCCCCTCACCAAGCGCCCGAACGAGCTTGAGATGCACATCACTGTCAGCCTCACCTTTTGCGCGTCTCTCAGAGTGCCCAAGAATCACAGCATTCACACCGAGCTCCTTGAGCATCCGTGATGATACCTCGCCAGTATACGCGCCGTGATCCTGATGACTCATGTTCTGAGCAGACAACCGCACGCGCGACCTGCTTAGAATTTTTGAGACTTCGCCTAGCGCAGGATACGAAGGTGACAAAATCACCTCAGGAATCGTCTTCATTCCTCGCAGCCCACGCAAAACACCGCGAGAAAGAGCCACGGACTCCCTC
>MPMF02042416.1_pt1 | contig 24133 bp, 18 predicted proteins | sample 1617271 | NCBI WGS metagenome assembly MPMF02 (sample SAMN05944812, study PRJNA350692) | marine metagenome | biome: marine; feature: ODZ; material: water; isolation source: 120 m water sample prefiltered with 30 um filter, filtered on to 0.2 um... | place: Pacific Ocean | collected 2012-04-09... | reverse complement strand
TGTTTTGCTAAATCAGACATAAAGAAACCATCATCAATACCATCGAAAATGCCAAACCAATAACATACTACCCACTAAACTGCGCGAGGAACCCCCAAAGGGCGAGTTTGGATGTTCGTAAATCAGCTAAGAAACAACACTTAGAAACTGCACGACCTCCGTGGCTACGGGCTAAATGAAAGTTCGTGTGGTTGCAATTGCTTCGCGATCACTAGTTCTCGAAAATAGACTTGTCGAGCGGCCTGGCCCGCCGCGTCGATGACCGCCTCACAGCGATACACCGGAGCATGCTGGCCCGTGCTTCCCAAAAACTCGCCGTAAAAGACATCGCCTCCCGCGTTGACATTGGGCAGCAGTTTCCGCATCGTAGCGAGGTCCACAAGGTCTTCTGTGAGCAGCCATACTGGGTGATCTCGACCAGCATTGTTCTCGCCCGCCATTGAACGTGCTGCAAGGACGCGCTCTGCCAGGCTCTCGTCAATGCCGGGGACGGCCAGCAATACCTCGCGAGGCGCAAGGTTGATGTTCACTCGCCCCTCGAACCTCGTGTCCGATGTGACGGCGACTTGATCTAGAAACTCTGGAAGCTGACTCTGCATCATCGGCGGCTCGCTGGAGAAAGGACTGGCGACGCTGACCGTTTTTCCATTCCGCGGGACGGACACGGTGCCGTCGATCAGGTCCAGCGGACTTTCAATGCGATGAGCTGCCGGCAACGTGAAATCGAGCGTGACCTGGTCGGGCGTTGTCGTCTGATCGGAAGATCCGCCAAGGCCGTACTGCCGATAGAGCACGATGAAGTTCGCCCAGGAAATAGGCATCCGCTCGACCAACTGTTGGTGCAACGAATCGAGCTCTGGATGGTTGAGAAATACCCGCGGCAAGCCGTCACGAGACTCGTTGCGTTCGCCACTATAAACAGTCAGGTAGCCCCTCCACGAATACGGTCCTTCTTCAGTAAGCAGGTCGGGTTCGTTCGCCAAATCGGTCGTTACACCAAAGAGGCGAGCCTCATCGATGCCCCGCACCAGCAACAGCTCTTCCATATCAACAGGTTTTCCGTTCCGTGGTTTCACAGGAATGCGATGCCCCGCGTAAGTATCGAACTCGGCACCCTCGAATCGCGGTTGCGAATCGGTATCGACCCAATCAAGAATCGCGTCGGCTACGTCTGGCGTCATGCCGGGCAAACGCAAAAGAGCCTGCCTGCCAGATTCTGGCTGCAACTCATCCCACTCGACAAGCCTGCCCAGATGTAACTTCGCGGACTCGTCCACAGCACCGAATCGAACTGAGACGTCTTGCTGAGGCGCTGAATCTGGCGCAGCTACAACAAAGCGTGGAACATCTTCGTCTGCCACAGCCACCGTGTCATCCAACGGCACGCCACTGAATAAGTCTGGATTGTTCGTGACGCCACCAAGTTCTCGACGCTGCACCCGGGGCATTTCGAGCACGGCCGAGAGCAACTCGATCGCCGAAAATGCGGACTGTTGCGCAGTCAAGTGGTCGCCGCTGGCCCCAGCCGCGACATTTTCCGTCTGCATTGACAGCAAGAAACCATAAGCCGCGACACTCATTAGGAGCACGAGCACTAACACGACGATCAAGACGACACCATTGCGCCTGCACTTTGCGAATCTCGTCATGGCATCATCACCTCCTCGCTCGCGTGAAGAGGCTTTGTCGTGTCAACGGCGATTACAAAGCGGTACTCCTGCTCAGCTTCCTCGGCAATGTCGTTGTCGGCAACCTGAGATATCTCGACGACACGTGAAGTGTCTTCGAGGAACTGTTGATCTGTATGGTTGTCTGCCGTGAGTTGTCGCTCATCTGTTTGCTGCTCCTCCAGTCGCTGCTCCTCCGCTTGCACGTCAAAGGCGATCTCAATCGCAGCTGGCAAGCGGCCCATCTGCCTGCTATCCCAGTGACTTAACCAGACAGTTCCATCGAAGTAGCGAAACTGCAGGGTGACAATCTCCGGCACCGCGTCTTCATGTATCATCTGTTGCTGCAGACGTTGTGGATCCATGTCGTCCCCGCGACCACTCTCGGATGATCGACTCGGGGCGGTGCCATTTTCGTTAGACCGAGCGGTGTCTTTATCAGTGTTCGGCAGGAACCAGGGAGTCACTCGGCGGACTAGCCCCGCTGCTTGACCATCATCTCCAACGTCAGCGAAACGCTGCTGGACATCGTCTTTGGCTGTGACTTCGTCACCTGGTGGCAGGAGTTCAGGGCGAGGTTTCCAAATATATTCCACCACATCGCACAGATCCGGTGGGGGGACCTCTTCAACAGCGGTCCTTTCGACCGAGCCGTGCGCCGCACGTCGATGCGGTGCTCGCACCACCAACTGAAATCGTGTGTCACTTCCCAGGAGTTGCGCGCCCGGGGGCAACGAAATCAAATCGGTACCATCGCCTGCAAATGCTGTTGAGGCTCCGTCGTTCAGCGTTTGCGAAACCGCCGGAAAGCCATCCCTCGTTGACATCGAGGAGCTTCTGGCGTGGTGCAGGTCCGAACGCAACTGACGCATCAAAGAACGCACGATTTGCAGTTCCGTCGCTTGCCTGACACCCTTGTCGTTTAGCTTCGAATAGATGCTGAACAAGGACCACACAAGCAACATTAACGTCGCAGCCAGGCTGGACGCAATAATCACTTCCAAGAGCGTGAATCCATTTCTGTTGTGTCGATCGTTCATGGCAAAGTGGGAGACATGATCGAGTGGGAACTGCGATCTAGTGTGGAATTGCTGTGAGTCTCGTAACGTGTCCAACGAACCAGCTCAAAGACGTTGCGATCAGAGACGGTGCCGCGGTTCTCCAACTGGTCAATTGCATCGACGTGTTTCACCGAAACATGCAGGCGCACGAGTCCCTCGATATCGGTCGGCGTCCAGTCGACCGAATACGTCCAATCACCGTAACCGGCCAGTAGCTCGTCCTCGACGCGTTGAAGCTGCGACAGATCAGCGAGCAGTTCATCCAACGTTGATTGGCATAACATCTGGGAGAAGACGCGTTCCTCCGCCCTTTTCGCGTGCCGCTCGCCCGTGGCGAATAGGCTCAGCAAGAGGACCGTACTGGTGGCGAGAATCCCAGTGGCGATGATGACCTCCAGCAGTGAGAAGCCGCCGCGCCGATCGGCTTGATGGGTCATGGACGTGCCTCGGATTGTGAATCGGCCTCCGAAAACAGCTTATCTTCCTCCATATGTTCCAGCAGCGTGTGGGCGTGCTCGACAGCACTGATCCGGACAGCTCCAGTCAATCCGCGCAAATGCAGTGCAATCACTTCGTGCGTTTCTGGGCGTACCAATTCGACGATGGATTCCGTGGATCGGCCGTCGGGAAAGAACTGTGCCGAAAGCACGCCGTCCGGGAGAGATGGGCTCGAAAGAACGGCTCCCTCGTCTTCCGTCGCTCGGGGTACCACCGAACCAGCCAATTGCCGATCTACGCCGACTGGGGCGTCATTCTGTGGAAAGCTCACGCCGTCGGGAAGCTCACGAGTAAGAGTGGCTTGCTGCTCGAGCGCCTCCGGTCTGGGCTCGGAGAAGTCAAGTTCTGCCTCTTGCTGGGTGAGAACGGAACCTTGCGCTGCGCCGTCGGCCAGATTGGCAAGTCGATCAATAGCTGATCCGATCTCGTAGCGGCCAGTCCCCGGATAGACGCGCAACTCCAGCACCTCGCCGGTGCGAACGGCGCGCTGGCGGGCTTCCGCCAAGTCCGCCTTAAGCTGCAACGCCGCATCACGATGCGACGAGCGGTGCAGCAGCGGGCGCATCCGCGGCCAGGCGATCGCCGCGACGGAGGCGAGGATTGCCATCACGATGACAAGTTCGAGCAACGTGAAGGCGGCATGTCGATTCGGCCAGACACACGAAGTGGGCCGACTATTCCGTCGACGCCAATGACTCACTCCAACGTCCCCTCAGCTTCGATTTGTCCGTCTCCTTCGCTGTCTCCTTCGTCGCTTCGCCAGTTGATGATATCGTCTTCCGTATTCAATTCACCGTCAGGACCAGGAGAAGCCACATTCGGAAAATCGCGTTTACCTTTCGCCGGCGGGTACTCGTAGATGAACTCGTTGTCCCAAGCGTCGCCCGGAATGATCTCGTCGTCGAGGTAGGGGCCTTCCCACTTGCGGGCCTTTTTCTCGTCGGTAGGCGATTGCAGCAGTGCCTTCAGCCCGTCTTCGGAGTTCGGGAATGTCCGCATATCGACGGCGTACAATTTCAACGCCGACTCGAGATTCCCAATCTGCGTCTTCGTGTTCTTGACGTCGGCCTTGGCCTGCGTCCCTAGCAATCTCGGACCGACCAACGCGATCAGCCCGACTAAGATCACCAGGACAATCATCAATTCTAAGAGCGTCAAACCTGTGCGTCGTCTTTTGTGAATTCGTTTCATGATCTTCTCCCTTTGTGTTCATTCGCAGCCGAAGTTGCAAGACTTCGGACACATGAAGTCTTGCGACTTCGACTACAGTTTCATGTTCTGGCAGGTTACAAACCTGCCTACTAAGCGATCAGTCGATCGCGGAATTTAAATCAATGATGGGAAGCAAGACGCCGACGATGATGAACATCACGAGGCCACCGATTGTGAGCAGCATGATGGGCTCGACGAGCCGTACCATCATTTCCAAACGACGTTCGATTTTTTGGTCCATACGGTCCGAGATCTTCACGAGTACCTGGTCGAGCGTGTTCGACTCCTCGGCAACCCGAATCATCGCCATCACTTGAGCCGGAATCAGCCCGCTCGTCGCCAACGGCTGGGACAACAAGTTGCCAGACGAGATGTTTACGGCGGAGTCCTTGATCGCCTCTTGCAACAGCGTGTTGCCGGCGGATGCGCTGCTGATGTCAAGTGACTTCAGAATGGGAACCCCGTTTCGAAGCAACGTGCCCAAAATACGGCAGAAACGCGAAACAGCCGTGTCGTGAAAAATACTTCCGGCGACGGGGATGCGCAACTTGACACGGTCCAACCAACGCGTCCCGCGTTCGGTTGCCATGTACTTTCGGGCCAAGACGACAAGACCGGCAAGGCCGAGACCGACAAAGACGCCGTACCGCGTCAGCGTGTCACTGATGGCAAGCAGGATTAAGGTGACGATTGGTAAGCCCACGCCGCTGCGCTCCAACCGATCGAAGAAAGACTCAAACATCGGCACGACCAGGACGATCAGTACGACAGCGACGATCGACCCGACGATGGCCAGCAGGATCGGATAGGTCATCGCGCTGATGACTTTACCGCGCAGCTCGTTGTGCTTCCGCATGAAGGACGCGATGCGTTCCAGCGACTCTTCCAAAAACGCCCCTTCCAGGCCGGCTCGCACCATGTTGACTGTGAGCGGCGAAAAGATCTCGGGATGAACCGCTAGGGCGTCGTCCAAATTTGCCCCATTCTCGACATCCTTGCAGACTTCTCCCAGCACTTCACACATTCGCTTATCGGTGGATTGCTCGGCGAGGATCCTCAGCGACTCCAACAATGCGACGCCATTAGCCAGCAAATCAGCAAGTTGCGTCAGCGTGTCCGCGATGATTTCGGCTTTGACTTTGCGCGACAGTTGAATCGGCAGCTTGAAGGATCCGCCGGCGGTTGCCTGGTCGCGGACTTCGAGCGGAAACAACGCTTGCCGCGTCAACAGCGAAAGCGCTTCACGATGGCTTCCGGCGGAGATCACTCCATCCGTGTTCTGGCCCGCGGCCGTCTTTGCTCTGTACAGGAAGTCAGGCATGATTCGTGGCTCGCTCCGTGAACCTGAAGTCCCACGGCGTCCTTTCGCAGAGCGAAAGGCAACTCTCAGTTGTAGGCCGGAACAAGTACAGCGAGGTTCCGGCTCAGGAATGGCACAAAGCGTTGGTATTGCCGAAACTGCGCTGCGCTGGTTCCGGCCTACTTGGTTGAAATTCGATAAATCCACAGCCTTGGGGGCAAAAAGCGACTCTCAGTCATCCGCCTTCGTGACGCGCAGTACCTCGTCGATGGTGGTGTCTCCGGCCATTACTTTCTTCCAGCCGTCGTCACGCAATGTTGTCATTCCGGCCCGACGAGCGGCCTTCTTCAGTTCCGTCGAGGGCGCGCGTTCGGTTGCCAAGTTGCGAAGCTCTTCGTTGGTGGTCAGCAGTTCGTAAATCCCCATGCGGCCGCGATAGCCGGTGCCGCGGCAACTTGGACAGCCCACGGACCGATAAATCGTCCTGCGGCACTCGCGCATCACTTCCCACGGAAAGTCCTCCGGCGCTTCGCTCCGCGAACGAACGTCGGGCTCGCAGCAATCCGAACAGAGCTGCCGCACCAGCCGTTGAGCCAAGACACCTTCGACGGTGCTGCTCACCAGGAACGGCTCGACCCCCATGTCGCACAACCGCATGAACGCGCCAGACGAATCGTTGGTGTGGAGCGTGCTGAATACCAAGTGCCCGGTCAGAGAAGCTTGTGTTGCGTTCTCGGCTGTTTCCAGATCGCGAATCTCGCCAACCAGCACGATGTCCGGATCGTGACGCAGAATACTTCGCAGGCTGACGGCAAATGTCATCCCGACCTTCGTGTTCACCTGAATCTGATTAATGCCTTGCAATTGGTACTCGATCGGATCCTCAGTGGTGATGATCTTGTTTTCTTCGTTGTTGATCTCGGCCAATGCGCTGTACAGCGTCGTTGTCTTGCCAGAACCTGTCGGCCCTGTGACCAGAATGATCCCGTGCGGCAAACGAATCAGCTTTTCGAAACGCTGGTAGATGTTCTCGGACATGCCAATGCCACGTAACGAGAAGTTCAAATTCTCCTTGTCCAACACACGCATGACGACACCCTCGCCATGCAGCATGGGAATCATCGAGACGCGGATGTCGACTTCCCGGCCTTTGACGCGCAGCTTGATTCGCCCGTCTTGCGGAACGCGCTTCTCCGCGATGTTCAACTTGGCCATAATCTTCAAACGAGTGACGATCGCATTACGGAACTGATTCATCTCCGCCGCGGTCGGTTGCTTTTGCAACACGCCGTCGATGCGGTAACGCAACTTGAGTCCCTGTTCTTGAGCTTCGACATGAATGTCGCTCGCTCGCGTATCGATCGCCGCCGTCAGAATCTCGTTCACTAGCCGCACGACCGATGCCTGTTGAGCCTGCTCTGCGTCTTCGAGGTCCTTTCCGTTGAGCGACCCCAGCACTTCTGAATCTTCACCCTTCTGCAGTGCCAGCAGGCCATCGACCGTATCCGCACCGACACCCAGGTGTGACTTGATTAAGCCGCGAAGCTGTTCGCCGTCGGTCAACACCGGTGTGACCGCCGTACGAGTCTCGGCACCAATCGCATCAATTGCGTGGATGTCGAAAGGATTGCTGACCGCCAGGGTCAGCGTGTCGGACGTGCGTCGTAGGGGAAAAACCTCGAAACGGTGAATCAGCTTGATGGGGAAATCTTCCAGCAGTGAACTGTCGACTTCCACGTGTTCCAGATCGACCAGGTCGATCCCAACCGTGGTGGCTGTCGCGTCCAACAGATCGTTGACTGACGAAAACTCCAGCTCCGCCGCGACTTCTTCGAGCGGTCGACCTGTCTTCATCGCGCGCGAAACCGTCTTTAGGTGACACCTATCCAATACCGGGAGGTACGTACCCTGGCTCATGTTGCCTAGTCTTTCGAGCCGCCAGCCAGCGGTGGGAGTGAGGGCCGGCGGTATGTAGTTGGTGTGGTTGGTTGGCCGTAGTGGCCTGCGGGGAGCATCCATGTCAACGCATCGGATCGTGCCGATACATTTCGGTACTCTAGACACTTTCTGCCAGTCGGGCAAGGTCTAACGAACAGGCGACCAGAGAAAACTGCCCCATATGAGCCACAACATGTTATTTATCAACGAGTTACATCGCGCGTCCGGTCTGCGGCACCCTACTTCGACTCCAGGATAAACTGCTGCAAGACCGCTTGCATTCGATCCGCCTTGCTGTTTTGCAACCGAATGACTCGAATGCCGCGGTTCGACCTCTCGCTGGCTTGCCCGTCCAACTGCTCGACGAAGGCCTTGATCTCTTCTCGCAATTCCGGCGGCGCACGCATGATGATGGAGTTAGTGGTTTCGTCAACGTCGAGTGTGAGCAATGGACCAGTAGCAGCGGCGTTGATCTGCTGCAAGACAGAAGCGACCGCGCTGGATACGCCTTTGGGAATCTGAACCGGCCTGCGTCCCCCACCGCTGGTGAGCTGCGTTTTGTAGACATTTTCCAGAATCGCAAGCACGCGTTGGGCTTGTGTGTTTCTTATTCCAATCAGTTCCGGCCGCGATACCGAGAGCGGGTCGGGCAGCTCGCTCGTGTCGAGTACCCGCATCAGTTCCTCGACGATTTCTCGGTCCTTGCGGCTGCCATGGACGATCAACGCATTCAACCGTTCGTCCGCCATGACGACGACCTTACCCATGCTACCACGACCCATCGGCAACTCGTCGAAAAGCTGCGTGAGCAGCAGTTGCATTTCGCTGGCTCCGGTGTTCTGCAGCATGAAGATGGCAAGGTTCGGATGAGCATTCGTGCCCGCGTCGCTTCGCGCCATAGCCCGCAGCAGCGACTCAAGCTGATCAAGCGCCTCATGGTCTGGCGACGCGATAGTAATCCGCCCTTCTTCAGGCAGCACGACGATCGGCGGCTTCTCCGGCTCATCCTTCGAGCTCGCCTTCGCCTCTTGCTCGACTGGCTTCTTGTCGACTGGTTTTTTGTCGGCGTCCGCTTGCTCGGGTGCTTCCTTTCGCGTGGTCTGCTGTATGGCGACAAAATGGAAACGCGACGGGGTCTGCACGGCCGAGGACTTGTTGGTGCCGTTCTTCTCACTATCCGCTGGATTCCCGTCTTGTTCACCTGGCTTCTTTGGCATCTTACGAAGCTGTTGCGGAATCAAGTTGCGTTGGGAAGGTGTGATAACCTGAATGCGGTTGGGGCGGAGTCGAGCCCAAATCGATTCGATCTGCCGCACGGCTTCGCGCGTGTCGCCGCGGAAGGGAATCGTCCGCACATCGCCTGACTGACGCGCTTCGCGGGTGTCCTCGACCGGTTCGCCCAGGCTAACGAGCAGTTTACGGATTTGCTCGATCTGAGGCTTTGTCCCGCGGACGAACAGTCGCTGCGAATCGTAGTCGCTCGAAACCGACGGCGCAGCGCCTTCCGGTGCATCGACGAACAGATCGTAAACGGCGTTCTCAACGACAAACGGATCGGTATTTTGCAAAGCGAAGACCTCCAACGCACGTTCGATGCCCTCCATCTGCTTGAGCGATTCCTCGACGGACTTGTGTTGACTGGTCGTGGCGACGACGACGAGCGCGTTGCCCGTTGGATTGAATTGGATCTCTACATCCTGCTTTTGGAACAGTGTGTTCAGTGCCGAGGCCGCTACATCGCCGTCAACGTTGGCCAAAGAGTAAACCTTCGCATATTGCGGTTGCCGCGGCGGCCCCGGTTGGTCTAGCTCGGCGATCAACTCCTTGAAGACTGCCTGATGCCGGAGTGTTGCCACGACGAACATTGACCGTGTCGTTGGTTGGTACGTGACGGAAACGTCTCTACTGCGCTCGTACGCCTGCGATACTGTCTGATAAACCGCCTTCGGGTCTGCATGCCGAATCGGGTACGCGCGCATGACCGGTTGTTGGCTGGGCACGACGTCCAGCTTTTCGATCACGTCTGCGACTCGCTTGTGATCCGCGTCCGTACCTGTCACCAACAGCGAACCGCTCGCTTCGTCGCCCACGACCGAACCGCTCTCGACCAACGAGGCGACGGCTTCTTGGACGACTTCAGCGGATGCCAGTTTCAGCGGGTAGACCTTTGTTGTCTTCGCCGGAGCCGCCGGCAGTTGTTCTACAATCGCATCGATTGCCAATCGGATTTCTTGCTGCGCTTCTTCGCTGCCTCGCACGATCAGGCTGTTGACCGTTTCGTTCACCTGAATCGCCACGGAATTCTTCAGCGCATCGTCCATCGCCGCAGCGACCTCGGCAGCCGTGATTTGGTTCGCGTCGAGCGGATACACGCGAACAGTCGAGCCCGTCGGCGGGCCATCAAGCTGGGCAGCCGCGTCGCGGAATACCTGATGAGCCTTCTCCGGAGCGGAAGCGATCAGGATATTGGCACCACTGTCGGATGCAACGCTGGCGCCGGGGGCGAGCTGCAGAAACGTTGATCGTGCGGTTTCTGCGGAGACCTTGTTGAAGCGATAGATTTGAGTCACGAAGTTCGCATCAGGTTCCGTCGCTTGCATCTGTTCGACGACCGTCTTGATTCGTGCCAGGTCAGCCTCGGAAGCCGTCGCCGCCAGCGTGCCTGCTACGTCATCAGCCGCGATGCTCGCGGTGGGAACGAGGCTTTGTAGCACGGGCAGCGCGGCCGTAGGACTGCCGTGCGAGAACCGAAACACCTGTGTGTTCAGGGAAGGTGCCGGCGGCAGCTGCTCGACCAGGGCCGAGATGGCCTGTTTCAAACGCGCGTGCGAAGCCTCACTGGCACGCACAATCAAACTGTTTGCATCGACATTGACCTGAATCGAAACCCCTTCGCTCACCTCGGCGTCCAAAGAGTCGACAATCGTCTGAGCGGCCAGCCGGCGGTCTTCAATCGGGTAGACTCGTAGCGATGTGTCCGGCTGCTTGAGCACCGTGGCCAGTTCCGCCAGTACGGCTTCGATCTTCGTATGCTCATCAGCTGTCCCAAGCACGATCAGCCGCCGTGTGTCGGAGCTGTCCAGAATCGTCGCATTCTCAGCTTGATCCGTGATCATCTGACGAGCCACCGAGGCGTCCGTTCTCGCCAGCGGATACGCTTTGATCGAACGAGCACTTCTCTTTGTATCAACCTGTTCGGTCAGCGTCTCTAGCAACTCCGCAACAGCTTGGTGCTCTGACGCTGTTGCCCACACGAGCCACTTGTCCGAGTCCGCGGCTTCGACCAGACGCGCTCGTGGTGCCACGTCGGTCAACAAGGGGTTGGCGTTTCGCAACACGTCGGCCGTCGCCTGATGAACTCGCAACGAAACGTCTTCCCGCTGTGGCAGGTTTTGTCTCAATTCCTCAATCGCCTGTTGCACGGCTTGCTGCTGCTGTGCCGTCGCCCAAGCGATGATCTGCTGTCCCGAATCATCCAGTGACAACAGTGCATCGGGCGCTACGGGCTGCAGCATCGTCAACGCGGCCGAGCTGATCGCTTTCGGCAGCGGATACGTACGGAGTTGCCGCGTTTGATCCGGTTCCTGCCGCGTGAACTGGTCGATGGCTTGCTTGATTGCTCCGTGACCGGCTTCATCGGCCCAGACCATTAGCCGCTGGGCTTCGGGATTCGATGACACGACCGCTTCGGGGACGAGTTGTAGCAGGACGTTTCGCACCTGATCCGAATCAGATGTGCCGATGTCGTAACTCTGAACCTGGGCCGTCGCAGCATCCTCGCCGCCGATTCTCTCAACGGTTTGTTCCAGCTTCTTGTGATCGAATTCGGTGCCGGCCGCCAACAGTTGCTTCGACTCCTCGGAAACGGATAATCGCATTTCCGGAAAGATCGGTTGCAGCAACTCGACGACGATCGCTGGATTCAGCGTGTTCAGACGATATGGCTTGACGACTTCCTCTTGGCTGGTGTCCGGCGCCGCGTCCAACTGTTCGATGACGGCTTGCAGACGAGGCTGCTCGCGCAGCGGTGCCGTGACGAGGATCCGATTGGCCCGTTTGTCGGCGGCGAATCGCACATCCGGCCGCAACTCCTGAAGCATCTCGACGACGGCGGCCGGATCGCCCTGAGCGAGAGGATAAGCAATCAGCACTTTTTGCGGATCATCGCCCGCTGGTGCGAGCTTCTCGACGAGTTCGCCGATCAACTGCTGATCTGCTGCGGCACCGATCACGATCAGGTGGCGGCTGGTGGAATCGAGACTCGCTTGCGCCTTCGGTGCCAACGACTGCACCGCGGTCAAGATCGCCGAGGCTTCAGATTCGGGGACTTCGTAGGTTGCGAGTGACGGTTCTTCGGGTCGAGGTTCATCGCCGACTTTCTGCAGCGTCGCCGAGATGCTCTCGTGTTCGGTCTCTGTTGCCCAAACAATCAAACGCTCGCCGGAAGGACCTACGTTGATCTGCGCGTCGGGCACCACCGATCCCAATAGCGTTTGTAGTTCCGCTGCGGAGATCTGTTCTGGATTGTAGATCTCAAGCGACCGCTTGGCTGGCTGCGGCAGGTCGGCTTCGATCTGCTGGAGCGTTGCCGCAATCAATGACTGGTCCTCAGCGATTGCCAGCACAGATAGCCGCTTGCCGTCGTCAAGCAGCGTCACCGTGGCATCGGGAACGGTCGTTTGAACTGCGGAAAGCAAGGCCGGATCGAGCGGTCCGTTGAGCGGATAGAACTTCAGTGAGGGGAGTTCCGGTTTCCGCTTTGATTGCTCGAATTGATCGATCGTCGTTTGAGCCAGCTTCTGTTCATCCGGCGTGGCTCGAACGGCAATCCGGCCCGGCTGTGAAATGACCAATCCGCGCGGAAGGATCTGCTGCAGGAGCGTTACAAGCCCATCCGTTGCCTCGGCTTCAACTTGATACACCGTGACAGTTGCCTTGCTCGCTGTTTCTTCACTTGCAGCGCCAAGCTTCTCCAACGTCTGCTGGACCTCTGTTTGCTGTTCCGCGTTGGCGACGACGAGCAAACGTTGCTGAGCCTCGTCCGCCGTAACCTGTGCCTTGGGAACGGCGAGTTCCAGTTGCGACTGCAATTGAGTCAGGTCTTTGATGTCGACCGCGTAGATCTCCAGTCGCGCACGCTTGTCGCCACTCACGTTCGCCGTCATCTTCTCCAAAGACGTTTTGATGCCTTCGTGGGTGGCGGGAGCCGCGTAAGCATGAATCTCTTCGGCAGTAGGATCCGCCTTGATCGTCGCTGCATTGAACAATCCTTGCAACGTGTCGACTGTCGCTTCCGGGTCGAGGCCCTTGGCTGGATACACGGCGAAGATCGGTGCGGGCGGTTTCGGTTGTGGCTCAGGCGGAGGCTTCGGAACCGGAACGGCCGAAATCACCTCGTTGATTGCTTGTAGCTTGCCCGCGGTTTCGGTGACGATTAGCTTGCCGGCTGCAGTCAGTGGAGTCGCGCGACCGTGTTTGCCAATCAGTTCCTTCACCAAGGCGAGGCAAGTATCAATCGGCCGTCCAGCGAGAGCAAACTCGACCGTGGCAATCTCGAAACGCCCTCGATCGGCCAGCTCTTCGACACTCACTCTGGGAGCCATTTCAAACGGGATACCCTCCGAGGTGTCCACGACGATCAGCATCTTTTCACGCCGCATCAAGGTAAACCCTTTGCTCAACAACACGCTGTTCAACAGATCGACCGCTTCGGACGGTGAATACTCCTTTGTATCGCTGTACGTGAACATTCCTGGTGGTGCCGTATCCATGACAAGCGACAAATCGCTCTGTCTGGCAAACCAGTCCAGAACGTCCGGCCACTTCTGTTGGCGAAAATTGAATCGCAGCTTGCCACCCGCCACGAGTGCGGCAAACGCCGCCCTCTGCTCGTCGCTCAACAACTGCTCAAGCTTCTGGTTCGACTCCGCCAGCACTTTCGGGCGCTCGTCAGGCTTCGCTGCCACGAGCTTCTGTACGCGCTCGTCCAGTTGCTTTGCAATCGCAGCCCTTTGATCATCAGTCAACGCCAGACGATTGGCGAAAGCCGGCTCGGCCAACGCCGTGTAATCAACTTCCTCTTGCCCGCGGGCTGCAAGGACGACAGCCTGCGATACCAAAACATAGGTCAACAGCAGCGTACAGCGAGCAGGCATCAGATACGTCTCCAAGATCGACGCGGAACTTTGGCGGGACAGCGGTGTAGGCGGGAAGGCAATCACCGATATGATACCAGCTGACGACTGCCATGTTCAACATTAGAACGCGTGAGTTGTCAGAACGTCAGCCGTCGCGTGTGTCGTCACAGGCTGCAGATTTGCCTTGGTTTTTGCGGTTTGTTATCGCCCTTGATACCAAAGCATCCAGTGCTTCTAGCGTCCGAGCATCACACGGACGGCAGGGGATTTGGCCCCAAGCCGTTAATCTTCGGCAGCGAACCTGCAGGTCAGTTGATGGCTGACGTGATTACGCTGAATCCAAGGCTTGCTCGTGATTTGAAGTTGCTCGGAATCGTCGCTGGGATTGTGGTCGAAGCCGAGTAGGATTATCAAATGCGACTTCCCCCCTGGTTTTCCAGGATTCGCACACGCTGAAACCGACTGAGGTAGACAAGTGACCAACCAGCCACCGAGCGACCGACACTTGGCACTCAAAGTCGTGATGATGCCGAGAGATACGAACCCTCACGGGACGATTTTCGGCGGCGTAATTCTCAGTTACATTGATCAAGCAGGAGCCGTTGGTGCCTACTACGCGATTCGTCAATCTGGCTCAGGCAAGAAACCGATTGTCACGGTGGGAATGAAAAGTGTTGAATTCCACCGACCTGTTTTCGTGGGCGACGTATTGAGTTTCTGGACCAAATTGGTCCGAGTAGGAACAACGTCCATTACGATTCACGTTGAAGTTGAAGCGGAACGTGATGGTCAACCAGAAAAACTCACCGAGGCTGAGGTCTCGTACGTGGCCGTTGAGTTGAAAGAGGATACGCGTCTCCCAGTGCCAATCAAGGATGAGTAAGCATCAAAGAATGCGAAAGCTGCAATGGGATCGGTCTACATCGTGATCCTGTCAGAGAATTGCTTACGAACGACAAATGTACCGAGTGCGGCGGTTTAGTATTCGTTTCAATTCGTGAGCCACCATGCCCGTCCAACTTTCAGCAAAACAATTGCGAATCCTCCAGTACCTTGCAACGCATGAGGGATGGTCGATGCGAGAGGACATGGTCGAGACGACTGGGCGAAAGGGGTTTTCCAAAGCACTTGGAGCTTCGACAAAGCAGATAAGGCCAGATTCGCTCCTCGGGTTGCATTATGTTGAACAGCGTGACATGACGCGGCCATTCAAATATCGGATTACCGATACAGGCTCGCAAGCAATCGCGGAGCACAGGGACGAGCATGGGGAATTGAGACGTGGAAGTGTCGCTCCTAGAAAGCCGACGCAACCTCAACTAACCAGTATCCCTACTGACCTCAACGCTGCGACGCCTGTCGAGCAAAAACTTCAAGGAGTAGATGACAAGATCAGCCTAGAAGAATTTGAACGTACTCTGCACGAGTTGATCGATGAAGACCATCCGAACTGGCCTTTCCTTTGTCAGGGATCTCCGTTTGAATGCGAGGTCGCGGTTGTCGGCATCAATCCAGGGACGAATATTCCGCTGTGGCCGTTCTGGTCTCTCCCTGACGGTTGTAACCGTGAGGGGTGGGTGAAGACATTCTGGCAGCTTCACAAAGGCGACCAAAAACCAACTCGCAAGCGAATGAACATCCTGTTTGACTTTCTACGGAAAGAACCACACCCGATTAAATGCATTGAAATGAATCTCTATCCGTATTACTCACCAAGTATCGCGGAGCTTGCCCCGCCGCTAAAAGACGTTCGTGTTTTTGAGTACCTGCTCACCGCCATCAAGCCTAGTTGGACAGCGCCAGGTTTGGGTGGTTGATCTTAACATGGTGGCGTTTTTGGCGAAACGGATTTGATGGTGTTTGGGTCAATTCCGAGCTTGGCGAGTCGTTTGTTGCGTGTCTTTCGATGAGACTTGGATGCTTGGGCGTTGCGGCGGGCGTAGTAGGCCTGCCGATCGGCTTCGTCTTGGTAACGTTGCTCGCGGCAGCGGGGTGGCAGACCGATCGATTCCACGAAGACGTTGGCCGCTCTCCTGACTTGTTCCAATGTTAGCAACTCGCCGCTGAGGACATCAACCCATCGAGAAACGCTCCGTCACGGCCGTAGAGTTCGTCGGCCGTCCACGCCATCACTTCGATGCCGTTGGCCTGAGCCCGGTCGATCAAGTCCAACGCGATCTGTGGCTTTGTTTTGAAGACCACGTCATCGGGAATGTAGTTTTTTTTCGGCGTGCTGGATCCTCGGCCCACTCCTCCGGAAGGTACAGCCGCGCGTCCAGCAGACAATCGAATCCTGGAGCGGAATAAGCCAATGCAACGTTGTTGACGCAGTTTTCGACCTTGCCGCGATTGCCGTTGTATTGTCGCTTGACGCCGGCTGTGTGGTTGCCACTCTTGGTCGTGCCGGTTTCGTCGATGCAACCGATCGCCTCGGAACTTGCATGCTCGGTAACAATGATCTGCTGGCAGCGGTCTCGCAATTTCTCTTCATCCCAAACGATCGACTCGAGAAACCGCTGTAATGTTCTGGGCGCAACGTTCTGATCCAGCGCGATTGCCTCCACATTCTTTCTTTGTACGTCCGAGAGCAAACCCCGCACGTAAGTATGCAGTAAGGACCGCCCTTGGGGCCGGGCGAAACAGCAAGCGAAACCTGCCAGAAACTGAACAAGAAATTTGCCAAGCTTTGCGATATCCTTAACCTTCATGGGACGGCCCTCCGTGGTTTCCATGTGAAACGTTTTGACACACGGAGGGTCGCTCCTTTTTTCACCTCGCGTCAAGACCGATATCACAAGGCCGTACCACGACTTGCCTACGCTAGCATGCGGGCATCCTGGCGCTGTCCAACTAGGGAACCGTTTCCTGGGCAAAGTACTGAAAACGGTCCAGTCGACTAAATTCGTCGGGTAACGGAACGTGCCTTTCCACGGCTGTCTTTGCCCTCGCAAAGTCGACCCAGCCAGTTTCCAGGTTCACAGCGTCTAGAGGCATCGTTGAACAGTCAGAATTACTGAAACCGCAATTCACGCCCAGCAACGTCATGGCCCGAAGATGAACGCCGCATTCATCCAGCGTCGCGAGTAGTTCGGTCGTCGAGAATGCCTTGGCCGGCTGTCGTGCTCGATGTGCTCGGATTGACTTGGCTTTCGGTTGCCGAAAGTCCGGGCCATACTTCGGTTCGCCGTCAAGCAGCCCCTCCAGGACGCAACACTTGAACATGGTCTTTATCCGGCTGACTTCGTTGGCCGTGCCGATGACATTCCGCTTTGCAGCGATGGTGTCGATCACTTCGCGGAATCGGTGCGGCTCCAGCTTTGATACCGTCGCGTCCCGCCCCAGCATCGCCGTCAACGACTTGCATGTTGCCCGATAGTCTGCAAACGTCCGGGCCGCCAAGTCGTTACGTTTTACACGATGTTCACACGATTCCAAGAAGTAGTTGCAGGCGTCCGAGACGGTGAAGCTTTGGGGTCGAATGTGCCGGATCAACACCGCTCTCTAACGCTTCCCGGGTGGATTCATACTGCTTGAGGGCAGCATCGTGGTCGTCCCAGCGTCCGAAGTAGTGAAGTTTGCCCCTAATCTTCTTGGCCCATTTTCCGCTGTTGTGCGGATACAACGGCGAGCCTTCGGGCTTGGCAGGTTTGCGGGGGCGTTTTCTCGAAGTAGAATGCTTTCTTGGCATGGCGTGGTTCTCCCAAGTACGACGCTGTGCTTTGCGGGGGCTGGCGGTTACAACGCCACCCCCGTTTTCATACTACCGTTCGATTTGGTAGTAGGAGGTAGTACAACGATGATACTACTTCCAGTGGAAACGTCAAGAATACCGTAAAACAAAGCGTGGAAGTGCTTGCACACCTGGTGGTGGCCTCGGTCTTCAAAACCGTCGGATCGTACGTTAACCGTGTGATCGGTGGGTTCGATTCCCATGCACTTCCGCCATTTTTTCTTGTCGGCTGTCGCGTCGACTCGCAGCGCTTCGCGTATCTTCGCAGGCGGTAAGGGCTTTGCATCTCTCGTCACTTTCACATTGCGAGTTCGTGCGATCTTGTGCGTGAGTCTGCTGCGCCTGATTTTGCGCCACATCTGCGCCGCTTTTTGCGCCACCTTCAAGGGCACGCTCGAAATGCTCATCGGTCATCTGGAGATAATGCTTCCGAGCGACCTGTTGACTGTTGCCCATCCATTTACAAACGACGTGCGACGGGAACTTCTCTTCAAGTTCCGTTTGCCGGCTCGATCGCAAGTTGTGGAAGATTCGCGGCCACAGTTCTATGCCGGCTCGCTTCACAAGCCGCGTCATGTGTGTACGGAGATTCGAGCCTGTGTCACGGTATCGCGTGATGAAGTGTTTCGTTCCGGGTGGGGCCGCGTCGAACACTGCTTCCAAGTAGGGACGCAGTTCGGGGAACAGCGGGATGATTCGCGATTCGTGGCCAGCGTGTCGCGCGGTCTTTGGGCTCGTGATATGCACTCGTCCACGCTCCCAGTCCACGTCGTCCAACGTAAGAGACAGATGCTCCGATGGACAGCGAAGCCCACCATATCGACTCAGAGCAATTATCAATCTCCATTCTGCGTTACCAGATGTCAAATCCAGTTACGACGACAACGACTTCCGGCTATGACTTGCTTAGTTTTTTTCATGAAGAGCAGGACGACAATCTCCTCGCCCTTTCGGAGGTCCGGGATCTCGCGGCGGGTGAGACATTGATCACCGAGGGTGAGCGACATCCTGGTTTGTTTGACGTCACTCAGGGCTTACTCGACGTCCGAGTGGGTTTGCAAGAGCCAATTACTGTAGGCAGGCGAGGGCCCGGCGAGCTACTCGGCGAGGTGTCTTTCCTGACCGGTGAGGGCGCCAATGCCACCGTCGTCGGCAAAGAAAAGTCTGAAGTTCTGGCGCTGTCCGCGGAGTCACTCAAGGAGCGGCTACGCCAAAACCCAGAGTTTTCCTCCCGGTTCTATAAGATTCTGGCACAAGTGGCGGCCCGCAAGCTGACCGAGCAAACCCGGCGTGCAGTGCCTCTCAGCCAGGCCATTACGCATTCCCAGCAACTGGATGCGAAGCTCCGCAACAGTATTCAGGGGATCAAAACGAACCTCTCCCAGTTGGAAGTGGAGCTAGGCAGCCAGAAACAACAAGCCAATGAAGAGGCTCGGACGAAAGCGTATGAAATCCTGGACGAGGCAATGGAGTTCCTCCATACTATTTTTGGGCCCGAGTCTGAAGTCCCTGCGGTTCTTCATTCGGATGTAGGCCTTTTCGTCCGACAGGAGCTCTTGCCATTCGTGCTTCTCTCGCGAATCTGTGAGCGCAGCTATACGAAGCCGCGGGGTTACGCGGGAGACTTTCAGGCCATTGATTTCCTCTATTCTAATGAACCCGCCGGTGCCGGGCGGATCGGCCCGCTGCTTGATGATTACTTCCTGAACATTGCGGTGGCTCGGACGGTTCGAAATCGGCGTGGGTTGCTGCTGGACGTCTTCTTGGAGCTCCTCAAGGACACCATTGAAGAGCAATTGCAAATCACCAGTCTCGCCTGCGGCCCCGCACGAGAAGTCTTCAACCTGTTCGCCAGCTGCCGAAAATAGACCAGCACGCTCTTCGCAATTTGAATTTCGTCGCTACTGCAGAATTCCAGCAAACTCGGCCTCAACATACATCCTCACGAGACGGGCACCGGCCGCAGGTTGGTCGGGGAGCGTACCAAATACTGGCACATTCCCTATTTGGCTGCGGCTCTGCCGCGTTAGGTTGTATCCCACCCTGTCCTCGAATTACACTGTTCGCGTTCGGTTCGCCAGTGGGGCTTGCCCACCGAGGAGCCCGGATTACAAGGTCGCTAACAAGACTTCACGGGACCCAAAATGGCCACAAAGACCAGCCTGGCGCGCTTCGTCAACCTCAGCGTCATGATGTTCATCCTCTTTTTCCTGTGGGGCGCGTGGTATGTCACGATGAACTCGTTTATGAACGAACGGGACATGTCGAGTCAGGTTATCGCCTGGGCATACTCCGTCGCCCCGATCGCCGCCATCGTCACGCCGTTCTTTATGGGCGTTTTCGCCGACCGCTTTGTCAACGCCGAGAAACTTCAAGCTGCACTCTTGTTTCTCAGCGGCGTGTTCATCTGTCTCGCCCCGCAATTCGCGAAACCGGACTCCGGAGCGATCTTCGTCTGCATGTTGCTGGCACACACGCTTTGCTTTATGCCGATACTTGGGCTTTCCAACACCATCTGCCTAAAGCATCTGGCGAACTCGGAAAAGGACTACCCGATCGTGCGCGTCTTTGCGACGTTGGGCTGGATCGTTGCCGGTCTGGTGGTCAGCTTTGTCTTCCACGCCGAGAAGACTGAAGTGCAGTTCTACGTGGCTGGTGCCGCTGCATTTCTCGTCAGTCTCCACAGCCTCTTTCTCCCCGCCACACCGCCACCGGCAAAGGGTCAGTCGATTCGAATCGGCGAGCTTATGGGGCTGGATACGCTACCCTATTTCAAGAGGCTGCCGTTCGCGGTCTTCATGTTTGCCTCGCTTTTGGCGTGCGTCGCCATGATGCCGTACTGGGCACTGGGGAGTTCGTTCGTCAACAAGCTCGGAATCGAACGCTCGGGTGGCTTTCTGACTTTGGGCCAAGTGGCGGAACTGTTCGTCCTCGCGTTGGTTCTGCCGGTCTTTATCCGAACCTTCGGCATCAAGTGGACGATGCTCATTGGGATCCTCTCGTGGATTGTCCGTTTTGTCTTGTTCTCCGGCGCGGCGACCAACAGCGGTACACCGATGATGACGATGATGGTCGTGGCCGTCATCCTGCACGGCTTCAGCTACGATTTTGTTTTTGTCTCCGGTTATCTTTACGTCGACAAGCACGTTCGTGAGGACGTTCGTGCCCAAGCGCAAGGTCTGCTTGTCGTGTTCACACAGGGAATCGGCTTCCTAGTCAGTTCTCAGATCTTCGTGAATTGGATTTTTACAACGATGACCGCGGAAGACGATTCGCTGGCCGTTTGGAAGGCGTTTTGGATGACTCCTGTCTTTTACTTGATCGCCGTCTTGCTTGGATTTGCGGTTTTCTTTCGGGAACGAGAGCCGCCTGCCGTCAAGCCGGATTTGTAGCACGGGACGTTGGGTGGCCGGAATTGCCTTGCTCGCCACTGATCACGGCAACTGTCGCAGCGGCCGTTTCCGCCACCAATTGGCCGATGTGATGTAGGTGTTGGTATAATGGCACCACATCTTTGCTCGTTTCGCGCCAAATTGTCAGCACAGTTATCCCTCACCAGCCGCCCTCGGGAGCACTCCGTGAGATTCTTCAAGCAACCACGACTCTGGACCCCGACTCCATTTCTGCTACTCGTCTTTGCCGCGTCCGTTGCCGGCGTCGCCGCGGAACGACCGAATGTTGTTTTTATTTTGGCGGATGACCTGGGCTGGCGGGACCTGAGTGTCGAGGGGAGCGAATTCTACGAGAGCCCAAACGTCGACCGGATTGCCAACGAAGGGATGCGTTTCACTCGCGGCTACGCCACGTGTCAGGTCTGCAGCCCATCGCGAGCCAGTATTATGACAGGCAAATACCCGGCGCGGCTGGATATTACCGACTGGATTGGCGCCGCGGCGGGTACGGATTGGAAGAGGAATACGCGGCTGCTGCCTGCCCAATACAATCGCCATCTTCCCCACGAAGACATTTCGTTGGCAGAGGCTTTTCGCGAAGGCGGCTACCGGACGTTCTTTGCCGGAAAATGGCACCTTGGTGGTGAAGGTTCCTTTCCGGAAGACCACGGTTTCGAGGTCAACGTCGGTGGGCACCATCGTGGTTCTCCACCCGGTGGCTACTTTTCACCTTACAATAATCCAAAGATGGAAAACGGGCCTGCGGGCGAATCGCTCCCGATTCGGCTGGGCAAAGAAACGGCGCAGTTCATCGAACAACACAAGGACGAACCGTTCTTTTGCTATCTGTCGTTCTATTCAGTCCACGGGCCGTTACAAACGACACCTCGGCTGTGGGAGAAGTACCGCCGCAAGGCCACTCAGGGAGCACAGCCTGAAAGCCGATTCATCATCGATCGCACCACTCCTGTCCGTCAAGTTCAAGATCATCCAGCCTACGGAGGGATGGTCGAAGCGATGGACGTCGCTGTCGGTAAAGTCCTGAAGACGCTGGACCGCCTCCGACTGGCCGACAATACGATCGTTGTTTTTACGTCCGACAATGGTGGTGTATCGGCCGGCGACGGGAAAGCGACTAGCAATCTTCCGCTCCGCGGCGGCAAAGGCAGACAATGGGAGGGTGGGATCCGCGAGCCATACTACATCCGGTGGCCAGGTGTGGTTCAAGCCCGGGCAACATCAGACGTTCCCGTCATCGGTACGGACTTCTACCCGACGCTACTGGAATTGACGGGTCTGTCCTCGCGGCCCAACCAACACGTCGACGGCGTCAGTCTTGTGCCGCTCATCCAAGGCAAGACAATCCGAGAACGCGATCTGTTTTGGCACTATCCCCACTACGGCAACCAGGGCGGAGAACCCTCGGCAATTATCATTCGCGACAACTGGAAGCTCATTCACTACTACGAGGATCAGCGCCGCGAACTCTATCACCTGTCCGAGGATATTGGAGAACAACGTGATCTGGCGGGGAAATTCCCCGACAAAGTCGCAGAATTGGGTAAACGCCTCCAGGTCTGGCTTACCGAGACAGAGGCAAAGATGCCAATCCCCAACCCCGGATTCAGCGAGGCCCGCGCCGTCGAGCAGCGCAATCGGATTCGTAATCGCGATCTTCCCAACCTCGAAAGAGCCGCGGCCAATGTGCTTAAGAAAAGTTGGTCTCCCAACGATACGTGGTGGGGAAGCAAGGTGAAATAGCGCCATGAAACAGCTCTTCAATTTCCTGACTGTCTGTTTACTCCTGGTCATCTTCGATCCCAGTGTTCAGGCCCAGCAAGATAGACCGGAAAACTCTCTTTATTTTCCTCCCGAGCACGGCGCATGGGAAACCGTTCAGCCGGGACAAGTTGGCTGGGATGGAGCCAAGCTTCGAAAGGTGTTGGATTACGCCAGGGAGAATCAATCTTCGGGAGTGGTGATACTGCATAAGGGCCGGATTCTTGCTGAGCAATACTCTGAGGTTCAAGGGGCAAAGTCCGCCAAGTTCAGAAAGCGTATTCTGGGTCGAGATGGGGCGGGTCATACGATCGAAGATGTGGCCTCGGCCCAAAAGAGTGTCGCTTCCATCCTGGTGGGCATTGCTCAGCAAAAGGGCCTGCTGAAGATCGCGGATCCCGTCAGTCAATATCTTAACGTTGGTTGGTCACGCGCCACGCCAGAACAGGAGGAATCGATTACCATTCGTCATCTGATCACCATGACTAGCGGACTGACCGATCGCGGTACCTTCGAGGCCAGTCCCGGTACAAAATGGCGTTACAACACAACGGCTTATGCCAAATCGATGGACGTGGTTGCCGCTGCCGCAAGAATGGACAGGCATGAACTGACCAGACAGTGGCTTACGCAGCCCTTGGGCATGTCTGATTCCAAATGGGTGATACGCGGTTCGGCCGAAATCCAACTTGTCAATCGTTTTGGTTTTGCCACCACGGCACGCGACCTGGCACGGTTTGGTTTGATGACCCTGGCGGGAGGCAAGTGGGGAGACAAAACGATTCTTGCCGATCAACAATATCTCAAGGATGCCACCACTTCTTCGCAGAAGATGAATCCCTTTTATGGTTATCTCTGGTGGCTGAATCACAACGCTAATGCACCGCAAAGAGCACGTCGTCTGGAGGCAGCGCCAAGAGACATGTTCTCTGCCAACGGCGCGTTGAACCGACGCTGCTTCGTGGTGCCGAGTCTGCAGTTAGTGGTCACGCGCCTTGGTGATCAACCTGCTGCAAACAGGGGTTTTGATCGACAGTTCTGGAAACTGCTGGCCGAAGCCCAACCCGCTGACGCAAATACTCCGGCAGATTGACGTGGTATAGTTGAGGTTAGCGGCATCAACAGGTGCCAGCATTGCCGTCGCACCGTAAGAATGTTCAGTTTTCTACGAACCAAGGGCTTGTCACCTTGCGTAGAATTAGCACATTCGGAAACGAGTTTTTGATGTTATCGCTACAAGCCGCAGGCATTCGCACATTCCTGCGGCAATCGGTTGTTGACGAGCGGCGTGGTGTGGTATCACCCACACAACGGCTCGCACTTCATCGAAACTGTATTTGAGGCAAGAGTGATGGCAAATGTGATCAAAATGTTGGCGCCGTATGCCTGCATGTTGTTTGGTAGCGTCATCGTCGTGCC
>MPMF02108824.1_pt1 | contig 24159 bp, 17 predicted proteins | sample 1617271 | NCBI WGS metagenome assembly MPMF02 (sample SAMN05944812, study PRJNA350692) | marine metagenome | biome: marine; feature: ODZ; material: water; isolation source: 120 m water sample prefiltered with 30 um filter, filtered on to 0.2 um... | place: Pacific Ocean | collected 2012-04-09... | reverse complement strand
GATGTTGACCGGAAAGAGTGGCGCTTTGATTCGCTGTCGTCCAGATGGCACCGATCCGGAAGTGTTGTGCCGGGGGTTCGTCAACCTCGTGGAACTGGTGTTCACGCCGCAGGGCGAGATGATCGGTACCGACAATTTTTTTCGTAAGCCGGTCGGGCCGCTGCGCGATGCCCTCGTTGATCTTGCGCCCGGTGGACTTTATCCGCTGTCGCTGGAAGATAAGGGAACGCCTCAGCCGATCACCGGCCTGCCCCTTCCAGCCATTTCGCTGTTCCCCGCCGTAGCGCCGAGCGGTCTGGCCCGCTATGAAGGCAGCACATGGGGCAGCCCGTTTCGTGGCCAGCTGTTTTCAGCGCAGCATAATTCTCGGAAGGTACAGCGCCATGAGTTGGTTCGTACCGGTAGCACTTTCGCTTCGCACGACGTTGATTTCCTCACGAGCGATGATCCCGATTTCCACCCCTCCGACGTGCTGCAGGACGCCGATGGCAGTCTGCTGGTGATCGATACAGGCGGCTGGTATGTGCAGCACTGTCCTACGGGTCGAATCCGAAACTCGCACGCACCGGGTGGTATTTACCGCATCCGGCGCAGCGATACGCCGAAGCAGAATGTGCCTCGAGGCAACGGGTGGGGGCTTGAGCTGGACTGGGATCGCGCTTCTCCGGAACGATTGTGCCGTTTGTTGAGCGATCCGCGGCCAATGGTTCGCCGCCGGGCGGGGCTGCGTCTTCGCCAGTACGACAGCGAAGCGGTCGGTCCCCTCAGCGCGGTCTTGCAGGAATCGCAAGACATCGAAGCAAAACAGCTTGCGATTTGGGCCTTGGCGGGCTGCACCGATCCATTGTCGCTAGAACCATTACGGCAGGCACTTAAAAGCGACCAGAGCGAGGTGGTCGCGACCGCAGCACGCGCATTGGCGCTGCGGCAAGACAAAACAAGTTCAGCGCGATTGTGTGCGCTGCTTTCGGCAAGCCAGCCACAAGTGCGCCGTGCCGCTGCCGATGCACTTGCTCGTTGCGGCCAGGTCGAGGCGGTTTCGGCGCTGCTCGACTCCCTGACGACAGGCCCTGATCCGTTTCTAAAACATGCTCTAATCCATGCCGTCTATCAGATCGCTTCGAAGGAACAGTTGCTCGCCGCACTGGAGCATCCACACCCGGCAGTTCAAAGGTGCGCTTTGGTGCTTCTCGACCAGCATCCGGACGGGGGCATCACAAACGATGCCGTGATGGCACGCCTCGGTGCGACGGACGAGGCACTGCGGCAGTCCGCGCTTCGCATCCTGATGCGACATCCGGAATGGGCCGAGGACGCGCAGGCATTGTTGCGGCAATGGCTCGAGGCTCCCTCGCTGTCGGACATGCAGCGCGCGGCAGTGCCGGGGCTGTTCGTCGCCTTTCAAGACCGCCCAGCGGTACAACAACTGGTCAGCGCCAAGTTAACTGAGCAGACACTACCACGCGACCGTCTTGTCCTGCTACTGCGGACGGTGGGGCAATGCAGCCTTGGCGATCTGCCACGGTCTTGGATCGACGGGTTGGCAAAGGCCACGCACCACTCCGATGCAGAAGTGCAACGCGCCGCAGTAGAGACGGCGGCCAAGCTAAACATTCCGGAACTCGACGCCGCATTAACGGCCCTCACCGAACAATCGGACACCCCGCCACCGCTACGCATCGCCGCCCTCGGCGCTGTGGTTGGCCGCCAGAGTGGCCTCTCCGACTCCGCCTTCAAATTCCTCATCGCAGAGATGGACAGACGCGCAAAGCCACTCACTCGACTGGCAGCAGCGGAAGTACTCGGCCGCGCGAAACTAACCGATTCGCAATTGATCGCCGTGCTCGAAGAGATACCGGATGACCCCTTGATCTGGCCTCAGTTGCTACCGGCGTACCGCCACAGCAACAATCAGAACGTAGGCCTTGCCCTGGTTCGGCGGCTCGGGGAACTGGTCAAAAGCGATAGTTTTCGGCCATCGGAGGCCGAGCTCCTCAAGATCCTGCAGTCGTATCGGGGAAGTGTCTCTGAGAAAGGAGCATCGCTCCTGACGACGCTCCGAGAAAGGAGAGCCGCGCTCGGTAGTCGATTGGAGGAGTACCAATCGCTCGGAGAGGGGGGTGATGTCGATCGCGGGAGAAAGGTCTTTTTCGACAAAGAGGTCGCTTGCGGAGCGTGCCACCGCGTGGCTGCTCAAGGTGGCAACGTGGGACCTGATCTGACCACGATTGGCGCGGTCCGGTCGGTTCGCGACCTGATCGAATCGATCGTGGCTCCAAGCTCTACATTTGCCCAAGGCTACGAAAATTACGTTGTTCTCATGAGCGATGGCCGCGTTGCCAGCGGCTTGATTGTTCGTCAGTCGGCCGAGACCCTCCTGCTGCAGAGCGCCAGCGGGCAGGAGCAGCGTTTTCACGAAGACCACATCGAGGAGTTGACACGGCAATCGACCTCGATCATGCCCGACGGACTCGACCAAAAACTCACGCGGGCACAACTCCGAGATCTACTGGCGTATCTGAAAAGCTTGAAATGAGCCGCGACGAGGAAGCAGGCAGCCGGGGCGATTGGGCCTATCTCTCACCCACGCGCGCAAGGACCGGCACCCATAGAACGATTGCCGCATTCGGGCGACCTTCGATCTGGCCCGTCGCGATAGATCAATCACCGGCACGCCGAGGCGTATGCGGCCACGGCTTGACGCGCGCTCGATCCGCCCAGGCATCCCAGCGAGCCACCATCTCCCGAACGCGCTCGGGTTGCTGGTCGGCCAGATCGTTCAGCTCGGTGCGGTCGGCCAGCATGTCGTAAAGCTCCCATTTGGCGTAGGGCCCCCGGCAGACGAGTTTCCACCGCGGCTCGCGGACCGCGCGATGTCCGATATGCTCAAAAAAGAGTGGCCCATCCCGCTGCAGGGATTTGCCCTCGAACGTCGGTTGCAGACTCTCGCCTTCCATCGGCTGGATCGGTCGGTCGCCGAACGACTCAGGATAGGTGGCGCCGGAGAGATCCACGGCGGTCGCCATCATGTCGATCAGATGCGCATGGTCGTGAACCAGCGAACCGTTGCGACCCGCGTCGATCCCCGCGGGCCAGTGCACGATCAGTGGCGATCCGATCCCCCCTTCGAACTGGAGTGTCTTGTACTTGCGAAACGGCGTATTGGACAAGTTTGCCCAACCAATACCATAACTGGCAAATGTGTCCGGCCCGCCCGGCATGACATTCTCGCGATTGCCAAATCGCGCTTCGGGGTGACTCTCCGGAAGCGGACGCGGCGCGATGATCTCAGAACACCCGCCATTGTCGGCCAGGAAGAAGAGCAGCGTATTGTCCAACTGGCCCGTCTGTCGGAGCGATTCGATCATTTGCCCGATACCCCGATCCATGCGGTCAATTTGAGCGGCGTAGACCGCCATCCGTTCGATTTGCCACGCACGATTCGGTGCATCCTCCCAGGCCGGCACGCGAGTGTCGCGGGGGCTCAACTTCCACCGCTCTTCAACCAGCCCCATATCGATCAATCTCCGATGGCGCTGCTCTCGCAGCGCGTCCCAACCTTTGGCGTACGTCTCCCGGTAGCGGGCGATGTCTTCTTCCAGAGCATGCAGCGGCCAGTGCGGTGCGGTGTAGGAAACGTAAAGAAAGAGCGGCTTGTCCAGTTCCGCCGCACGCCGGACCACCTTTGCGGCCTCTTCACTAATCGCGTCGGTGTAGTAAAAATCTTCTCCGGCACGAATCGCCTCGTTGTCCCGCATCAGCCCCTTCGGATCAAAATAATTGCCTCCGCCGGGCAACGTCCCGTAAAACGTGTCGAACCCGCGCTCCATCGGCCACGAGCTGCGAATCGCCGCTCGATCGTTGGGATTGTCGTAGCGCGTGAGATGCCACTTGCCGATCGCCGCCGTAAAGTAGCCGGCCGATCCGAGGACTTCCGCCATCGTCACGCAGTCGCGATTCAATTGACCGCGGTAACCAAGCAGGTTCTGATCGCGAATCATATTGCCCACACCCGCCTGATGCGGGTACAAGCCCGTTAAAAGGCTCGCTCGCGTCGGACAACATCGTCCGGTGTTATAAAAATGCGTGAACCGCAGTCCACCCGCCGCGAGCCGATCGAGATTGGGCGTATCGATCTCGCCGCCATAGCAGCCGATGTCCGAAAACCCCATGTCGTCCGCCACGATCATGACGATGTTGGGTTTTTCTGACGTCGCACCGACAGCGGAGGTTGCAAGCAGAACGCAAGCAAAAGAACAGCTCACCAGGGCTCTTGCGAGCGATGAGAAAGCAGAACGCAGATCGCACGAAAAAAGAGAATGCGGCAGAGTCAGAAGGCTTTCCTTTCGATTTTCTCTTCTCGCATGTTCCAATGGCGACCGATCGCCAGTCGGGGTGACAGGATTTGAACCTGCGACCTTTTGACCCCCAGTCAAACGCGCTAGCCAAACTGCGCCACACCCCGTACCCATTTGCTCGCTGAAAACAGGCTCCCAGCAAGCAAATGCAACCCCATGACTATCGCAAATCGGGCTTCCGATCGCAATGGCTGATGCGTATATCGCCACACGTATATCGCCACAATGAAAAAACGGTATGATGATCGATTCAGAACAGAAATAGAGATCCTTTCCATTAAAGGGGGAAGATGGCGAGTACCTTTACCGACCGGCTGACCGTCAACATCTGCCAAAAAAAGAGCCCGCTGCTCGTTGGCCTCGATCCGCGCTGGGAACAACTGCCCGACGTGTTTCGCAAAACGGCAGATTCCGACAATCCGGCCGACCGTGCGGCTGCTTATCGGGAATTCTGCCGAGAAGTCATCGATGTGGTCGCCCCTCTGGTGCCGGCCGTAAAACCCCAGGCAGCTTTCTTCGAACAACTCGGGCCGGCGGGGATGGCGGCACTGGCCAACATCATCCAATACGCAGCGGAAAAGGATCTGGTGGTCATCGCCGATGGCAAACGGGGTGACATCGGCTCCACCGCCGTTGCCTATGCCGAGGCCTACCTGGGACGCGAACAAAGTATCTGGGGCGCAGACGCGCTAACCGTGAACCCTTACCTGGGCGATGACAGCCTTGCGCCCTTTGCCAAAGTGGCAGAGGATCGCCATGCGGGCATTTTCGTCCTGGTCAAAACATCCAACCCAGGCGGCAAAACCTTTCAGGATCTCGACACAGACGGTAGGCCGCTTTACATGCGTGTGGCCGAACTGGTCGATCGGCTCGCAAGCCAATCGGTCGGACACTGCGGCTATGGTTGCGTGGGCGCGGTCGTCGGGGCAACCTATCCGGAAGAACTGGTTGATCTCCGCGACACCATGCCCCACACCTGGTTTCTGGTGCCCGGTTTTGGCGCGCAAGGCGGCGATGCGAGTGACGTGGCCGGAGCTTTTGACGAGCGCGGCCTCGGTGCTGTCATCAACAGTTCGCGCGGCATTATCTTTGCGCACGCGCGGGAACCTTATGCAGAAAAGTTCGGCGAGACAGAGTGGCAGCAAGCGGTTGAATCGGCTACGTTGGAAGCCATCCAACAACTCTCCGATGCGACGCCGGCCGGCAGATTATAGACTAAAAAGCCACTGTCTGTTTTGCAAAACAGGCGGCGGATGACGATACCTATTCTTTCCAGAAAGCGAGAGGTTCCTTATGATCGATCACAAAAGATGCGGCAACCTCTACAATCTACAAACGGTTCTTTGGGGCCTTCTGGCAGTCGCACTGCTCTTGACCTGCTGCATGGAGCATGCCACAGCAGAAGAGAAAGATACCGCTCCTGAAAAACCACCCCAGCGTAAAGAGCTGGTGCTCAAGCAGCACTATCTGCTGTTTCCAATCCGCGCCGGAGCCCCCTCTTCGGCCATCGATCTAGAGATCAACGGCCAGAACGTGCGCGAGTTTGATGCGGAGCTTGCCAGCTCCGAGGATGCCGTTGATTTCTGGGCTTTCCTCGATATCAAACCCTTTGCGGGAGAGCAGGCCGTCCTGAAGGCCAGAAATGCGTCTGCCGAGAGTATCGCTCTGATCAAGCAGGCCGACGCGATCCCCGGCAGCGATGCGTTTTACGATGAACCGCTCCGTCCGCAGTTTCACTTCTCGCAAAAACTCGGTTGGAACAACGACCCCAACGGTATGGTCTACCACGATGGCGTGTGGCACCTCTTCTTCCAGCACAACCCGTACGGCTGGAAGTGGGGCAACATGCACTGGGGACATGCGGTGAGCGACGACTTGGTGCATTGGCGGGAGTTGCCGATTGCCATCTACAATAAAGCCCGGGGAGATTACGCGTTTTCGGGTGGTGCCATGGTGGACGAAAAGAATTCTGCCGGTTGGCAGCAGGGCGATACACCACCGATCGTTGCCAGTTGGACCAGCACCGGCCGCGGCGAGTGTTTGGCCTACAGCAACGACCGTGGAGACACCTTCACCGAATATGAAGGGAATCCCGTCATCAAACATGCCGGACGAGACCCCAAAATTATTTGGTACGAACCGGGCGGGCACTGGGTGATGGCCGTCTACGATGAATCGAAAGAGGATGGGCGGTCCATTGCCCTCTACAGTTCGCCCGATTTGAAAAAGTGGACGCTCGAGAGCAAACTCAAAGGTTACTTCGAATGTCCCGAACTCTTTGAGCTACCGGTCGATGGAAATGCCAACGATTCCCGCTGGGTGATCCTGGCCGCCGATGCCCAATATGCCATCGGCCAATTCGATGGCAAGACGTTTACGCCAGAGCATGAAGGCAAACATCGCCTCCACCACGGCAACTACTACGCATCCCAGACGTTCAGCAACGCGCCCGAAAACCGGCGGATCCAGATCGGTTGGGCCCAGATCGCCATGCCGGGCATGCCGTTCAACCAGACATTCAGCTTTCCGCACGAGTTGAGCCTGCGAGAGACTCCGGACGGGGTGCGACTCTTTGCCGAACCGGTCCGGGAGATCCGGTCGCTCTACAAAAAGAGCTCCGAGAGTGGCAAAAGCGAACCCCTCGCTCCGGGCAAACCGGTCGAACTCCCCGGAGCGGAACTGATGGATATTGAGGCCGTATTTCAAATCGGCACCGCTACCGCAGTCGGACTCGAAATTGGCGGCGAGCGGGTACTCTACGATGTCGAAAAAGAAAAACTTGGCGATGCGACGCTCAAGCCGGTCGATGGAAAGATTTCGATCCGGGTCCTCCTCGACCGACCGATGATGGAAGTGATCGGTGGTGGCGGTCGCGTATACATCACGCAGCCCCGCAAAGGGCCGACTACGCCAAAGCAGGTTCGTGCCTTTGCAGAAGGGGGCCAGGCGGTTTTGGAGAGTTTCTCCGTGCGAGAGCTCGACTCGATTTGGGAAAACCGCCCCGAGTACCGCCTCGGGAAGAAAAACCACCCGAAGTCCCGCCGCCAGAAGTACCGCCAACGGAAGAAAATCGCCCGACCTTAAGGCCGCGAAAAGTATGGCGTCCGAACAGAGCAACAAAATGAGCGGCCTCTCCTTTCCTGTGAGAATCGGCCTCGCCGCTCTTGGGCTACTGGTCCTGTTCGGTCTTTATAGCATCAACCGGGACCGGCTTTCGCTGGAACACTTGGCCGAGCGTCAGGAACAGATCGGGGCGCTGCTCAAGCAGTATCCCGTTTTGCTCTTTGCGGCCGGCTACCTGCTCTACACCGCCGTGACCGGGATCTCGCTTCCCGGTGCGGCCATCATGACACTGCTCTACAGTTGGTTCCTCCAGCAGGCCTATCCCGGATTTGCGGGACTCCTCTGGGCAGTCGTGCTGGTCAGTTTCGCTTCCACCTCGGGAGCAACGCTCGCTTTTCTGCTCTCCCGTTTTCTCTTTCGCGCTGCCGCTGAGAAAACATTTGGCGAACGGTTAGCGACAGTCAACGCGACCCTCAAGCGCGAAGGCGCGTTTTACCTCTTCTCGCTGCGGCTGATTCCTGTCGTTCCTTTTTTTGTGATTAATGTCGTGATGGGACTCACACCGATTCGAGTCGGCACCTTCTGGCTGGTCAGCCAACTCGGCATGCTGCCCGGCACGTGCGTCTACGTCTACGCCGGCTCGACCCTTCCCGGACCGCAGCAGATTCTCGATCGCGGGGCAGGGGGGATTCTCAGCACGCAACTGGTGCTGGCATGTATTCTCCTCGGCCTCTTCCCGCTGTTGGTCAAACGCATACTCGCAGCGGTCAGGGCCAGACGGACAACCGCGCCGCCGAACTAAGCCACCGTACAGGACCGCGTCGCTATTCGTCGGCGGCTTTGAGCCAGGGCGTGAGCGTCGGCGTGTACGTATGGATTTCATCTGCGGCAAAATAGAGATCGATCTCGCGCTCGGCCGACTCCGGCCCGTCCGAGGCGTGTACCAGATTCATCTGTCGACTGCTGCTCAAGTCGCCCCGAATCGTACCCGCGGCCGCCTGCAGGCCGCTGGTGGCACCGAGCATCTCGCGAACCACCCGGATTGCCTCGAGGCCTTCGATCACCGCAGCGACGACCGGAGCACCGGTGATAAACGCCTCCAGGCCCGGATAGAAGGGCTTCTGGACATGCTCGGCGTAATGCAGCTTGGCCAATTCGGGCGTGACGCGGAGCATTTTCATCGCAATAATATTCAGCCCCTTTTCCTCAAAGCGGCCGAGTACCCGACCGACAAGTCGTCGCTCGACACAGTCAGGCTTGCAGAGAATGAGTGTGCGCTGCATCGGAATGTTCTCCCTGGGATTTGGTCCCGCGATGCGGTTGCGGAGTATTTCACTTGATTTGAGCGGGAATTCTAGCCCATCTCCCGAGGTGAGACAACAGAGACCCTTCTCGCCCGAAAGTCGCATCGGGGCGATTGGCCGTTAGGAGCGTCGGCGAGGGCGAGAGCTACCGAGCACCAAGAGTACGATCAGCGCAAGCAGCCCGGCAGCCGGCTCGGGGACCTGGCGCAGGTCGACGTCAAAACTGGTCACTTCGAGGCCGGTATGGGTAATCGAAGCACGGATGCCGAGGGCGTAGTTTCCGGAAAGAGACGCGGACGAAAGGGCGGTAACCGACTCTCCAGCAAAGGCGAGGCCATCGGACACAGCCTCGCCGTTGAATGTGCCGCCCCCTAACAAATACTGCGTGCCAAAGGCCACCGCCGAATTATCGGCATAGGTACCAATTTCAAAGAGGCCATCGGTTGTGCCACCGACAAGAGTCTGGAAAGTGGTCTGCCCGCCCGCGACAACGTTTGAGTGAAAATCGGTGTCCCAGAGTTCAACCACCAACGTCCCGCTGCCGCCGCTGAGAGTCACGTTGAATAAATCCATCCTGGCCTCTTCACCGAGCAACGGCCCGGAGAGCCCTACCGTGACCGACATCGAGAAACTACCGACTCCGCCCGTAAAACCGACCGCCCCTTCCTGGGAGTACTGGTCAGCTGCAGATGGGGTGTTGTTGTTGGGCGATGCGCCAGAGTACATAGATAATCCACCCAGGTTAAACACTTGATCGACCACAAAGACGTCGACTTCGGGCGTGTCGAGATTATCTACGCGCAGCATCAAATCCGCATGGCAAGGCATCACAACACCAATGAGTACCCAGAGTATGGGAACCACGGTGAAAAATAAAATCCGATGCATTCTTGTCGTTGCGGACATAGCCCTCAACCTTTCGTAGTTTTTGATGATGCAGTAGACGATCTACCGCAGACTCATTAGCAATTTCCAATACCTATTCTGTTACTTGCACATCCGTGCAACATCCCCTGATGCGAGTTAACATCAATGCAAACTCCCAGCGCGGACCGCCAACTCATCGCAAAGCGACCGCACAGTTTCCGCGAGGCAATGTCGATCCGCTGCGTACGACTGAGGAACACACGCAGCACAGACACAATCACCGCTAAAGAGCGGCTTAGCTATCCCTCAGAAGAACTGTCTCGCAAGCGATATTCTCCCAGCTCAACCAAGTTCGTCAAGGACAAAATTTTGTTTTTTTCCCGGGGAAATTAGCCTTTTTCATCCAATTTCCACCCCGGATGATCGTTCGATCCGCCCAACTCTGCGGCGTGGGCTCGGCAGGTGTCAAACTGGGCAAAGAGCCTTAAGTCCCACCTGACACAGCAGGTTAAACCCTGCCGCTGGTGCCCGATGCCGTCTACAATCGACCCCGTTGCCGTCACCAATCGACGCAATCGTGTCGCTGCCCATCACAGACCGCCAGAGGATCCCTTGCCGTGAAAATCCCACCAATCGCGTACCTGCCGAGCGATCCGAAAGCGTACCGCCCGGCAATCGGGCTCATCGGCTGCGGTGCGATTACCAAAGAGCACCTCACCGCCTACCGCAAGGCGGGTTATCGGGTCGAAGCGTTTTGCGACATCGATCTAGCGACTGCGACCGAGAGACGCGATGCATTTTATCCTGAAGCTGCGATCTACAGTAATGCGGAAGAGCTTCTGCAGCATCCGAACATCGAGGTGGTCGATATCGCGACCCATCCGAACATCCGCGCATCGCTCATCGAAAAAGCACTCCTTGCGGGCAAACATGTGCTGAGCCAAAAACCGTTTGTACTCGACCTTGAGGTGGGCAAGCGACTTGTCGAATTGGCCGAAAAACAGCAAGTCCAATTGGCGGTGAATCAAAATGGTCGCTGGGCGCCCCATTTCAGCTACATGCGCGCAGCCATTGCCTCCGGGCTGATCGGAGAGGTGCAGAGCGTACAGTTGGCGGTCCACTGGGATCACAATTGGATCGCGGATACCGAATTCGATCAGGTGAAGCATGTGATCCTCTACGATTTTGCGATCCACTGGTTTGACATGTTGTGCTGCTTCCTTGCGGGACAGGAGGCCAAGCAAGTCTCCGCTTTCTTCACCCCCTCCAAACACCAGAAGGCAACACCGGCCCTTATGGGGCAAGCAATCGTGCAATTCGATTCTGCACAGGGGTCTCTGTTCTTCAACGGCGACACCCGCCATGGACCGCGCGACACGACCGTGATCGTGGGCAGCGAAGGGACACTCTCCAGCGAGGGTGTTGACCTCGACCGACAACAGGTATCGCTCAACAAAAACAATCTCCTGATCCAACCGCAGCTTGAAGGGAGTTGGTTCCCGGATGGCTTCCACGGCACCATGGGCGAACTCTTGTGCGCGATCGAGGAAGATCGGCCGCCAGAAAATTCCGCGAAAAATAATCTGCAAAGCCTCGCCGTCTGCTTTGCAGCGGTTGCCAGTGCCGAATGTGGCCGCCCCATCAAACCGGGATCGGTCCGCCAGTTGCCGGATGGTGATTTTGAGGTTCCAGAATAACTTCGGCCAAAGCGAATCGCCGGGCAATAACGAATTCGCCAACAACCGTGCTTACAACAATATTCTATTCTTACTTCGAAGCCCCCTGAGGCACACGGTGGTGGTCCTTGCAAAGCCCCGCCCGCGTGCGATACGCTACTTGTAGGCGGACATGGATTAGAGGATTTTTTTCTCGCACGATCCATCCGCAACTGGAGGAGTCGTTTTTCTCCGCCTTGATTACTTAATCAGACAAAAAGAAGCGGGCAGGCAAAAAAAGAAGCGGGTGCGAGCATGGCAAAGAAAACAGGGGCGGCCGAACCGGATACTGAAGAAAAGGCTGAACCCGGCAAGCGGATCCTGATCGTAGATGACGATCCGGAGATCGTTGAATCCCTCCGTTTTGCCTTGGAGGCCAAAAAATACCAGGTCCTCATCGCGCGAGATGGGAACCAGGGTCTTGTGTTGGCCGAACGCGAGGACCCGGATCTGTTGATTCTCGATATGATGATGCCCAAGCGGAGCGGCTTTCTTGTGCTCGAGAAATTGCGGCGGACCCGGCCGATGCCCCTTCGGGTGATCATGATTACGGCTAACGAGGGGAGCCGTCACAAGGCGTATGCGGAGATGCTCGGTGTCGATGACTATATCCGCAAACCGTTCGCGATGGACCGTCTTGTCGAAAGCGTCGATCGCTTGCTCCGCTAAAATACAAACGCGCTGCGCGAAATGCACGTTGCGCGGCCCACCTTCGGGCCAAAACCGAACCTTCCAGACGACCGAATCTTGCGAGTAACCGATGAGTAAAATGCGACGACCCACAACCGGCGAGGCAGCAGAGATTTCACTGACCCCGGACAAAGGATGGCACTGCAGCCATTTTTTCTACCGTTTTGACCGGGTGCTTTTGGCGGAGTCTTCTGAAGCGGACCTCAGTGAGGGAGCTGCGGAGATTACTGCGATCCTCGATCCCGAGTCTCAGACCGCACCGCAGCGGCTACAGACATCGATCGTGAGTGGCCACAAAGCTGATTTCTCTTTGATGGTCATGGATGGCGACCCTCTCAAGGTCGATTCGGTACATCAATCCCTACTCGCCTCTCGACTCGGAAGCGTTCTGGTGCCCACCTATTCATTCGTCTCCATGACCGAAGTTTCCGAATATGTGCCGTCACTCGAAGAATTCGGCAAGCTCTTAATCGAAGAGGGAGAACAGGAAGGGAGTCCTGCGTACGACGCCAAAATCAAGGCCTACAAAGAACGCGATGCCCCGATGCGCAAACAGCGGCTCATGCCCGAATTTCCACCCTGGCCGGCAACCTGTTTTTACCCGATGAACAAAAGTCGGATCCCGAATGCCAACTGGTATACGCTGCCCAAGAGCGAGCGAAGTGCCATGATGAGCGATCACGGCCGGACGGGAATGTCCTTTGCCGGCAAGGTAACCCAGGTGGTCACGGTCAGTGTGGGACTCGATGACTGGGAATGGGGCGTGACCCTCTGGGCACGCAACCCGGAATTTCTCAAAAACATCGTCTACCGCATGCGGTACGATGAGGTGAGCGCAAAGTATGCAGAGTTTGGCCCATTCTATACGAGTTACGTGACCTCGGCCGAGGAGATGCTCGCACACTGTCGCGTTGCCTCCTAGTCCCAAATCCTTTTTGATCTGGAGGAGATGTTATGCGATCAACGTCCCTATCTTTTGCTTCAGCCGTCATGGTTTGTCTCTTCGCCTTACCGGCGTTTGGCGAACTGCCGCCGGGAAGTTATGTAAAACTTCGCAAAGATGCACCGATTCTCCTCAAAGTCCGCGTGACCGAGACGGCCGAGAGCAAAGGCCAGGACGCCGCGCTTCAAAAGGTCCTCTGCACCGCAGAGATCGAAGCGGTCGAAAAAGCCCCCAAGCAAACCGATCTCAAGGCGGGCGCTACGGTCGCGTTCGACGCCTACTATCTGAGTGAGTCGGCGGCCAAAAGTGGTTTTGCCGGACCGCGCTGGCCGGTCGGCCTGGGCGAACTGGGCCTCAAAGCGGGCTGGCGAGGAAGAGTCTATCTCAGAAGCGAAGAGGGAAGCGATGTCCTCAAGCCGGCCGCCTATGGCGAAAGTTTCCAGCCGCTACCGGCCAAGGTCGACGCCTCGGCCAAAACGTCCAACGCCCCCTTGCTGCTCGGCGCGGCCGAGCGCGATGTGACTCCGCCGGTCGGTTTCGACATCACGCACTACGTCCGCAAAAGCAAAGGGGTCCGCGATCCGCTCTACGTGCGGGTGATGGTCCTGAGCGATCGCAGCGGCAACTCGGTGGCAATCGTAACGACCGATCTGATCGGGGCCGGGTTTGAAGTCTGCGATCATCTGCGGGAGCGGATTCGCAAAGAACTCGGCATTCAGGAAACCATTCTCAATGCCAGCCACTCGCACTCCTCGATCGGGCTCGGGATGCCGTCGGAGCGGGCCGAGGAGAACGATGCTCTCAACACGTATTATAAGCGTCAGCACCAGGCGATCATGGACGCGGTGGCCGAGGCCAAGGCAAAGCAGGAACCGGTGACGCTCTATGCCGGCCGTGCTCCGGTACAGGTCGGCTTCAATCGACGTCTGGTGAATAAGAATGACGGGTACGTCTTTATGGGCGTCAACGAAAACGGTCCGGTGGTCCCCTGGGTCAACGTCCTCACCGCCCGCAGCCAAGCGACTGGCGAGCCGGTCGCCGTACTCTTTGAGCATGCGGCCCATCCGGTGATCGTGCCGCACACGAGCGGGCTGACCAGCGCCGACTATCCCGGCGCTGCGGTGGCCCGCGTTCGGGAAGAACTCGGCAACGATGTGATCGCCATGTTCGGTCAGGGTTGCGGAGGCAATATCAACGGCTTTCCGCTACGGACGACCCACGAAAATGCCGAAGCTGCCGGCCGCCGCCTCGGCAACGCGGTCCTCGAGGCGATGGCCGAGGGAGACGCGATTGAGGCCGACACGGTGAAAATCCGCTCCGGTCGCAGTTGGCTGCCGAGCAACGACCCGCCGAACCTGAAAACACTCGCCAAGTGGCAAAAGTCGAGCCAAAACAATCAGGCCCGCACGGCACACTTGCAAAAGCTAAAGGGACTGATCGAGCAGAACCAAAATCCGCCGCCCCGCAGGCTCGATGCCTATGCGCTCATGCTCGGCGACGACTGGTGTCTGGTGACGATGCCGCACGAGATGTTTTGCCAGTACGAATTGTGGGTCGATGAGGCCGCGCCGTTTAAGCACAACATGACCTTCGGCTACACCAACGGCGGGCAGGGGTACATTGCGGTGGACGAGGCGTGGAAGCTCAAAGAGAAGGGGGGGTACGAGGCGGGCGCACTTCCCAATTGGGGCGGCAGCGGTTCGATGTCAGGCTATTTTGGCCCGCCGCGGATCGGCAGCGAGAAGATCATCAAGGAGACGATCCAAAACCTCTGGCCGCAGGAATAATGCTGAACAAGGCGAGGGGCTCGGAATGTTCGACAAAATGTCGGTAAAACAACGGCATAAAAAAGCTTTGTTCCAAAATCCTTGCAAAATGGGCCTGGCGCGATACGATGGGGCGTAGAAAGATGCGGGCTCGAATCGCTTCTGATATTCCGGTCCTGGGATGTTTTTGCAGAGCGAGATTGCTACCGATTCATCGGATTTTAGTAAGCGACCGATCCGGGATTGCCCGGTTCGGGAGACTGCGACTCGAAAAAGCTCATGAAAATAGTTTTCGCGACAATATTTGCCATGGCGGCAATACTCTCCTCGCTCGGTAGCGTCCGAGCGGAACTCTTAAGTGTCGTCGATTTCGCCACGACGATGGACATGCCCTTTTTGAGTGTGGGCAACACCGGCAACACGGACGACACGCACGGCAGTGGTTACGGTGCGGTCAGCTACACGTATGGCATCGGCAAATTCGAGGTCACTACCGGTCAATACACCGAATTCCTCAATGCCGTGGGCGCAGACGATACCTACGGACTCTACAACGAACGGATGTCCGACCCATCGCACATCGAGGGAGACGACTTCCCGTTCGGAGGCTGCAACATCCAGCGGAGCGGAACGGCCGGGAGCTACACCTACTCGGTGGCCGCCGGCTGGGAGGATCGGCCCGTCAACTACGTAAGCTGGGGCGATGTGGCCCGGTACTCCAACTGGCTGACCAACGGCATGCCCACAGGTGCCCAAGATTTGAGTACGACCGAGGACGGGGCGTATCCCCTCAATGGGGCAACGAGCAGTTCCGCGCTCAAGACGGCCATCGCCAATCGCAACAGCCCCGTAGGGAGCGAAACCTTCTATTACATGCCTGCAGAGGATGAATGGTACAAGGCGGCCCTCCATAAAAACGATGGAGATACCGCCAACTACTACCTCTATGGCACCAGCAGCGATACGACCCCCTCTTATATTGGCGATGGCGGATCTCTTTCCGATCCCGACCCGGGCAATGTGGCGACCTATGACGGAGATGGCGGGATCGATGGGATCGGGGCTCCTTTCTACCGCACGCTCGTCGGTGAACACGAAAACACGCAGAGCCCCTATGGGGCCTTCGATATGGCGGGAAATATCGGCGAGTGGACTCAGGGACTCGGCTTCGGCTCGTTTGCGATCGTCCGCGGCGGCGAGTTCGCCTACGGCGACTCCGGGCTGGCGGCCACCTATCGCCGCATCCGGAGTTTGACCCGCGAAAGTGGCGACATCGGTTTCCGTCTGGCCTCCACCGCGCCTGCCGGGGGAGTTGCCGTCCCCGAACCGGCGACCCTGCTGTTAGCTCTCTTTGGTCTCTCTCTGCTGGGGTGGCGGAGATTACGTTGACAAAGTGGTCACGCTGGCAAAGTGGTCACGCTGGCAAAATCGTTTTCTGCAAGCGCGTTAGGCGAGGTCGGACCAGACCGATAATTCGTTAAGTGTCGCGTTTCCATACGTGGTCACCATCGCCACGTCGAGAGCATCGCAGCCGCGACCGACCACAATGCGGCCCCTCTGCCGTTCGTTGTTCCTCGGGTCGAACGTCCACCAGCGGTCGCCCAAGTAGGCCTCAAACCAGGCGTGAAAATCGATCGGGTAGAGCGACTTTTTGTCGATATCGGGCAAGTACCCGAACGTGTAACGGGCCGGGATATCGAGCGCGCGACAGAACGTTACCGCAAGGTGCGCAAAATCGCGACAGACCCCGGCGCCACGTTCGTACGCCGCGAGCGCGGTTGTTAGCGACGTACTCGCTCCCATCGTATACTCAAGGTGATTGTGGACAAACGCAGTGATTTCCTCCACGCGGCCGTAGCCGGGTGGCGTTGCACCAAAGAGCTGTATGGCAATTTCTGCCATCTCATCGGAGAGGCAGTACCGGCTCGGGGAGGTATAGATCAGCACATCGTCGGGCAAATCAGCCGGCGAGAGTTCGCAAGCAGCAGGGTCGGAAGCATCGAGCGTTGCGGGCATGCGCACAAGCGCGTCGTAGCGCACCGAAAAATCTCCCTGCGGCACGGTGAGTCGCTGGCAGCGGTTGCCGTATGAGTCGAAATATTCGTGACGTGCGACATCGGGTTCGGTGTTCCACGACTCCTCGAGAATTTTGTGCGCTTCACCCGAAAATGGCTGAAGCTGGAACACCGCGGGGCTCCGCTCGGATGCCGAACCGTGAAACTCGCAACCGACGCGTATTTGAAGTACGTCCTCCACGGCGACCTCTCGATGCCCAATGATCCCGCCCGGGCAATGTGATGATATTCAACCTCCGACGAATCGCCGGTGCCGACCACCCTACCACAGAAGATGGGGATACTCCACGGTTCGCCTAGCTGTCGGACTTTTGTGCGTTGAGAAAGTCTTTTTCTCCTGGCGCGCTACTGAGCCGACGCGGGAGCTGCCGGCAGAAATTCGATCGAGTCGATATCCGCGACGTAGCCCGATTTTCCATTGGCATCCATCACCATTTTCATCACGTACTCTCCCGCCTTGAGCGGCACTTTTTTCTTCACGACACTCCCAAGCGTCTGAAAGCTCCCGGTGTTCGGTACAGCAATGGGTCCGGTAGCATCCTTGCCATTAAAATCCAAATGGATCACACCCCCTTTGCTCGGCGCAGAGAGGACAAATTTTACGTCGTAGTTGCCCGACTCCTTGACGACGACGCTATAGGTGACCCACTCGCCCGCCTTGGTCCAGCCGACCCCATGGCCGCCGGAGGCATCGTCCCGTTTTTCGATATCGACCTGGGTGACGCCACGGTAATTTGCGCCATGGTTTTTTTCGTCGACATCGTGATAGGCCTCACCCGGTTTTCCCTCGTCGTAATGCTCAGCCTCGATCTTGCCGGGGATCGCGTGCTCTTTGCCACCAAAGGGACGCCGCGATTGGGCCTCATCCGCACGCGTGGGATGCGCCGCGGAAACAACCAGAAAGACCACGAGAATGAAAAGGTGTATGCGCATCGGTTTTCTCCGGTTTGCTACTTTTTTTCAGTTGCTGTTTTTTTGCCGCTACCTTTAAGTGTGACCAGATAGGCCACCAGATCGCGGAGCTGCTCGCGGCTCAGAACCCGCGTAAAGCCGGCCGGCATCGCCGTACCCTGTTTGTCAAAGTCTTCAATCGCGTCCCGATCGACCACAATCTCCCGGCCGCTGCCTAGATCGCGGATCGTCACCGTGCGGTGCGCACGCCGCGTGATGTAGCCCGAGAGCACGCGGCCGTCGTCGAGATACAGTGTCGTTAACTCATACCCCTCTTTGACCTGCCGCGCGGGCCAGATGACCGCCTGGATAATCAAATCGACCGGCAGACCGGCCGAAACGGCCGATAGTTCCGGACCCTTAAAATATTCTTTCGTGTCGACCGGCCCCGCACCGATAAAGTGACACGCCGTACAATTCGCCAGTGACGAGTTGAAGACCAATTTTCCCGCCTCCACGTCACCGGCAACCTTCACCTCTTGGGCTAGCTCGGCAACAAACGCCGGATCGAACTCCATCTCCCCGACCGGCTCGATCCCCATCGCCCGCTGTAGCGCGGCTGCCAGTTGCGGCTCGTCTTTGCCGGCCGCACTGAGCCACCGGGCAATCGACTCGGCATCGCTTTGAGAAACGTCCTCCGAATCGATCACTGTTGCCAGGGCGGCGGTGCTTCCTCGACGCTGCATCAGAATTTCCAAAATCCTTTTTTTCCCCGCTTCATCGGCAGATGCATAGAGACTCAAGCCCGCGCGGAGTGCCGCATCCAGATCCCGCTTGGCGAGCGCCGTCAAAGCGGCCTGGGCAATATCCGGGTCTTCGTCACTCGAAATAAAACGGCGGAACCGCTCGGCGGCATTTTCGGGCGCGAGCGTCTCCATCGCCCGCATCGCCACGGCACGCACCTTGGGTTGGTCGCCCGCATCGAGTAGGGCATCGATCGGGTCGAGCAGGCCGGTCTGTCGCCACGCACCGGCCAGACGGATCGTCGCCATGCGGACTTGTAGATTCTCACTCTCCAACATTGGGGAGAGCGACGCAGTCAGATCGACTTCCGGTACAAGCCGCCGCTGCTCGGCAACCTGGCTCAGTCGCACAAGCAGTTGGGGATCACTCCGGGCCGCCTGAAACACCGAAAGAAGATCCTCTCCGCTGCCGACCTCAGCCAGAAGAAGACGCAACTTCCGCTGCATCTCCTCGTTAAGCGTTCCGCCGGAGAGCAGCATGCGGATCTGCGGCGCGATCCGTTGACCGGTCGTTCGCAGGGCGTAGACCAAATGTTCGGGGTCGGCAAACACCGGTTCGCCCGACTCAAGCGCCGCAATCCAGTGCGGGGCCAGCACCGCCGTACACTCACCGAGCGCATGTTTTTGGAAGCGGTCCATCTGCCGGTCGAGCGCGCGGGCGGCAATGCCCATCGCTTCTGCCTCAGGGATGTTGCTCGCCGCCACAATCGTCTCAAGCCTAACGCGAGGATGCGAGTCGGCAATCGCCACCTGCAGTATCGCCAGCGGATTCTCCAGCCGGTCGTGCCAGCGGCCCACGACCCGTACCGCATAGCTGCGGAGCTTGTGGTTTTCCGAAGCGAGCAGTTGTTTGAGCAGTTCGGGCTTCACGACTTCGTGATCTTCATACACCCCGAGCGCTTCGTAGAGGTGATGTTCATATTCCGGATCGCTCGCATCGAGCGATGCGATCCACGCCTCGAGCGCGGCGGTCACTTCTGCGGCCTCCAGGTCGCTCAGCAACCGTTTGGCCTGATCGCGATGGAAGCGGACCGGCGAGGCGAGCTGCCGACAAAGGGCCGCAGCATCCATCGCCATAAAATCCGGAATTTTCGCCAGCGGACGGTTCTTGGCCGTCACCCGCCAGATGCGACCGTGGTCCTTGTCGCGATCGGGATGACGGAACGAGGCCTGATAGTGGCCGATGATCGGGTTGTACCAGTCGGAAATATAAATCGCCCCATCCGGTCCAATCTGGATATCGACCGGACGAAAACCGCGGTGTTCGCTCTGCAGCACTGGATCGCGATTGACCGCACGATGCCCTGAACCGTCGGGCGTGATCTGCATCCTGTTGATCAGGTGTCCATAATATCCGGCGATCAGCAGATCCTCGCGCATCTCCTCCGGCAGGTGGGGCGAATCGGCATAGGTGATGATCATGCTCTTGATCGGCGTACTGCCGATATCATCGGGCCGTTGCCAGCGGCCGCTGTGCACCATGTTCGAAAGCATTTCACTAACCATCGCGCCGCTCCCGCTTTTGATCAGCGGTGCCCCCCAGCGGTCGAAGGCGATGCCCCAGGGATTGGCGCCCGAGCCACCATAAAAAGCGTCGAGCTCCCGCCGCCGCGGACGAAGCCGCCAAAAGCCATACTCGTCGAGCCGTTCGATGCCCCAAGGGGTTTCGACCCGCGAAAACGTATGGAGCCCCTGGCAGAACATGAGCTCACCGCCGGGACTCCAGGCAAACGAATTGATGTTCTGATGCGTATCGCCGGTGCCAAACCCGGTAAAGACCACTTCGCGGGTGTCGGCCCGATCGTCTCCATCGGTGTCCTTAAGGTGCACCAGTTCGGTCCCTTCACCCAAGTAGACCCCGCCATGCCCCAGAGCAAATCCGGTCGGCATATCGAGCTTGTCGGCAAAGATGGTCGTCTTATCGGCCCGACCATCGTTGTCGGTGTCTTCCAGAATCAGCAGCTTATCGTCCGGCACATCGTCCGGCTCGAGTTGCGGGTAGGCCCAGGTGCAGAGGACCCACAGTCGTCCCCGCGGATCGAAGCGGATCGCAATCGGATTGGCCACAGAATCGCTCTCATCGGCAAACAGGTTGACCTCAAATCCTTCACCCATCTCAAAAGTCGCCATCTCGCTCTCGGGCGTAATATCCTTTTCCGGTTTCTGGACACTTTGTGCAGCCGCAGTATCTAAAGAAACAAACAGGAAAAGCGAAGCGAGCAGCAGACGGTCGTTAATGCGAAACATGCGGTAACTCTTGCGATCTCTTACGGGTTCACTTTTCTGGCCGCCGCCTGAATTTCGACTTCCGACTGATCGATCGGCGAGGCGATCGACTCGACCGCGGCGGGGAACCAGCGGACTTTGAAGTCGCGATGGTCGTGACTGCTCTTTACAAATTGTCGGTTGCCGTAGAGGAAGGCCCAATTGGTCGGTCGCCAGTACCGCATCCAGAGCTGGTTCTTTGTCAGAATTTTCTGTCTCAGTCGCTCCGCGTCTTCACCCAGTTGCACTTCGGGCCAAGCGGGCTCCGCCACAACGGAAACGGGCTTTGATTTTTGCAATCCCTCGGCCAGGTGACCGGCCGCCCACCAATGCCCGGTCGCTACGAGGTGTGCGCCATCGCCAGTGCGCGGCTGTTTTGCTTTTTCACGCGATGCGGCAGCATGCAAGTCGACGAGGTCGAGATGCTTTTCGCGGGCAATATTGCGAATCGCCTCCGCGTTCTTAGCCAACCGCGCGTTGCGCACCGGAAGGTCGATGCCCAATGCAAGCGGATCTTCAAACGGAACGGGCGTTACCAGCACCAGGCGATGCGCATAGGGCTGAAGTTTTTCGACCAAATCCGCATACGCGTTGGCAAACGCCTCCGGCGAGCGGGAAGCGATCGCTTCGTTCTGGCCCATCCAGAGCACAATCGTATCGGCTGCAATCCGTCCGCGATGGTCGGGATCTTCGTTGGGAGGTGCGAGCCCCCCGAGAAAAAAATTCCTCGGTCGCTGCTGGCGATAGACGGTGTCTGCCTGCCAGGCGAGATTCCGGATGCGGGGAGGCGCCTCGGGCGTCGTTGCCGCGAGCAGCGTTTCGAGATAGCCGTACCGCTGCATCTGGTGCGCGTTGGTCCCGCCGAGGATCACAATCATCGGGGGCGATTTTTCACTCGGCGACTCATCGCTGCGCGGCAAAAGCCCCCGCACGGCACCGGGCAGATTTTCGGCCGCCGAGAGGGGCATTGCGGCCAGGAACAGAGAGATCCCAAGGCAGAGCAATGCCAAAACAGAGGAACAACGGGCAGGGTACCGGCAAATAGTCACGGGAGATGCTGTTTTCATCGGTTCGGGCGGGGGGGCTGATTGCACCCATCATAGACCCTCACCGCGATGCCGACAACGATCCAATGGAGCGAAGTGGGACAACATGCTCTGGAAACATCGAGAGGCGCCGATCGGATTCGAACCGATGGTGGCGGATTTGCAATCCGCTGGCTTAGCCACTTGCCTACGGCGCCAACTGATTTGGTGGGATAACTTAGGTACTTCATTCGGGTGGGTCAAGTGGGACTGTCCGAACATCCACTGTGAGAAAGGCGGAAATAGGCAAATTTTTCGGATTGTCCCACATTACCATCGCAAGAATTTTCGCCTTGTTCTGTGCCCATCGGTGATCGAGTGAAGTTTACCCGCCGGATCGCTCGATGGAGAAAAGAGATTCTGACCTTTGTACGCTGTTGCGAAATTGAAAGGCTCCCGGCGATGAAATTACTTGACGCCATTCGGCATCGATTCCACATGCGAAGGGCAGCGCGGCTGGCCATTGAGGTTGCCAGTAGGAGCGAGGAACAAGTCTGGAGCCGGGTCCGCAAATTTATCTTTGAGATGGGCCCCCATGAAGCACGAGGATACGTGCGTGCGCGCGCCACCGCCGTGATCCGCGACCAGATGCACCTCACACTCACCAGGCGCCACAACCTACCTGAGCGCGTTGTGGCCTTGATCGCTGAGTTGGCCTGTGAACGGGTCGTCCATCTGGTGCTCGTCGACTTCCTCTCGAGTGGCAAAACGGGACGTCGCGCGGCCGCCTGAGAGCACCGCATTTTTCTCAGCCTGCCTTCTTTTCTGGTAAACCAAGTCTCCCAGAGAGCGGGCCTCGTTGCTGCTCTGCAGTCCTAGGGGTAAAATGTCGCGATCCGGGCAAGGCCCCCGATGCGCGACAGTCACAGAGCCTTTCGCAAAGTGGATTGATTGCCCTTTGTACCTGCTGTCTTTTCTTCTGGAATTGAGCCGTTGATGACATCCGCTGATGCAACTCTCGCCATCCCCGCCCAGGGGGCCATCGATGTACTCGCACTCGGAGCGATCGTACACCGCCTCGATCCCGGCGTCGTTCCATTCCACAAAGCAACCGAATGCCAGATCCATATCAGTGGTGGCGAATTTAATGTCGCGGCCAACCTCGCGAACTGCTTTGCAAAGCGAACGGCCATCGCCACGGCCATGGTCGATCATCCCTTGGGAAAACTGGTCAGCGAGCGGGTCCGGGCAATGGGCGTGCGGCCCTTCTTCAAACAATTCGCCAACAACGGCGTGGACGGACCGAATATCGCTACCGTCTATAGCGACCGCGGCCAGGGCATTCGGCCACCGGTGGTATTTTACAATCGCGCAAACGAGGCGGCGGCGATGCTCAAGGCGGGAGATTTTCCCTGGGAGACCATTTTTTCTGAGGGGGTCCGGTGGTTCCACAGCGGTGGAATTTTTGCAGCCCTCTCCGCCGCAAATCCGGACTTGATTATCGAGGGCATGCAGGCCGCCAAGGCCGCCGGTGCGGTGGTCTCGTTCGATCTTAATTTTCGCAACTTGCTCTGGAGTCATTCCGGCGGTCTCGACACGGCGCAGCAGACCTTGCGGCGAATTGTCGAGCATGTCGACGTTCTGGTAGGAAACGAGGAGGATCTGCAAAAGGGGCTGGGATTTTCCGGCCCGGACGTGACTTCCGATTCCAAACTCGATCCATCCGTTTTTCTGAGCTTGATCGACGAAGTTCAGAAGGAATTTCCTCAAATCAAAATCGTGGCCACCACACTTCGCGAGGTCCATTCTGCCAACCACCATAGCTGGAGCGCGGTGGCCTGGACCGCCGGGAAGCACTACAGAGCACCCCGGTGCGAGCTGGAAGTCCTCGATCGCGTGGGAGGCGGTGATGGTTTTGCGGCGGGCTTTTTCTACGGCCTGCTGGAGGGGATGCCGGTGGAAGAGGCCCTTAAATTTGGATGGGCGCACGGCGCCCTTTTAACAACGTACCCCGGGGATACCACGATGGCGACGCTCGAGCAGGTGGAGGCTCTGGTCGACGGTGGTAGCGCCCGGATTGAACGCTGAACATAGGAAATCAAAAACTTGTCAGAATCTCAAAAACCATGTGACTTCGGTATGGTCGGACTCGCGGTCATGGGTGCAAACCTCGCACTCAATGTGGAAAGTCGAGGCTATCGAGTTGCGGTCACCAATCGAACGAGCAGCAAGACAGATGCCTTTCTTGCCGGTCCGGCGGCAGGAAAAAACATTGTAGGCTGCTACAGTCTGGCCGATCTGGTCGATGCACTTTCAACACCCCGAAAAATCATGTTGATGGTCAAAGCCGGTCCGGCCGTCGATGCACTGATCGAGCAACTCATTCCGCTGCTC
>MPMF02041040.1_pt1 | contig 24217 bp, 23 predicted proteins | sample 1617271 | NCBI WGS metagenome assembly MPMF02 (sample SAMN05944812, study PRJNA350692) | marine metagenome | biome: marine; feature: ODZ; material: water; isolation source: 120 m water sample prefiltered with 30 um filter, filtered on to 0.2 um... | place: Pacific Ocean | collected 2012-04-09... | reverse complement strand
TTTCCTTCATGAACTCGATCCGGTTCAACTACTACCAGCGGGGCGAGCCCGCGCGAGAACGGCTGCCGTTCGGCGTGACGTGGCACGGCGAGTTCGAGACTGATCCCGATGACACGATTCAGCTCATGTATCTGGGCGAGGGGCTCTTGCAACTCGACGGGCGCACCGTGCAGCTTCCGCGGCAGTACGCCGATCTCGAGACGCTGACCATCCCCGTCTCGGCCGGCGTGCATCGATTCGTTCTTTCCTATCAGTTCGACAGCGGTGCCCGCGTCGGCGACGACATTCGATTCGTCCCAGGCCCAGAGTTGCATTTGTTGACTGGGGTTGATCAGGGGCGCAGTCGCGCGGCGCTCGGGACGGCGCCGGGACCTGGCTGGCTGGTGCTGGGTGCGCTCGTCGACCTGGTCCTCATTGCCTTTGCACTGAGTCTGGCGGCCGTCTATGTCCTGCTCCTCAGGGTTCGGGGTGCACTGCTGCTGGTCGTTTGTCTGGTGGCGCCTTGGTTATCGGAGATGCTGCCCACCTGGTTCCTTGCCGGGCAGTCCGTCTATTTCTTGGCCGCCGCAACTGTGCTGGTTGTCACTCTGTTGATTGGCCGTCGGCAACACCATCGGCGGTTGCTCATCGCCTACTGCGGTGCGGCGCTGCTCGTCGCGAGCGACACATTCAGGGTCTACCGGGACCTAAGTGCGGTCGTGTTACGCCCTGGAGGCAGCGACTGGCTCACGTACGAGTCCTATGCTCGTACGGTGTTAGAGACATGGTCGCTCCAGGGAGGACGGGACGTTTTCTATTACCAGCCGTTGTTTCGGTACATCCGTTTCGCGGAACACCTCCTCCTGGGAGATGGTGACGCTCTAATCGTCATACTGGCTCGCCTTGGGCTCCATGTCGGGATCCTGTGGATGTGCTGCCTGTTCCGGCCTCGTCGAATGAGTTGGTCGGTTTCCCAAGTGTTCGCGGGAGCTGCGCCTGTCCTCCTCATGTGGCTGATAAACACGGAGGGCGTCGTCGGCCTCATTCGCTCCGGCGCCTCAGAGTACCCGACATGGATCTTTTTCTTCTTCGCGCTCAATCTCTTGTGGGGGCCGGGGCGTTCTCGGGGACACGTCGTGGGGTGTGCGCTCTTGGGACTGACCGCGGCCGTTCGGGCCAATCAGGCCCCGGCGCTCATCTGGATGGGGGTGTGCTACATCGTCGGGGCTCGCAGGAAAGGGCCCAGGCACCTGCTCTGGGTTACCGCCGCCGCGGCTAGTTTTGGACTATTGCCACTAGCTCACAATCTGTATTACGGCGGCGAGCTGATTCTGTTGTCGACGGAGCACACCCTCCCAGGTTTTCTCGTCCTCGAGCTAAGACAGCTGCCCAGTCTGGCCTGGGATCCTGCGACCAGAGCGCTGTTACTTCAGCAATTGGAAGGTTTGCTTTACTTCGGGCCGGCACCTGACCTGCCCACCTCCGTAGGCGGAGGTCTCTCACTTGTCATTCGTGGCCTGCAGATTGCCTGGGTTATGTCGGTCGTGACAGCGGTGACCAGGGCCGTTCGCGGTCGTGCTGTCAATTGGTTCTTGTTGCTCGTTCCAGTTCTGTACATCGGGACGCAGATACCGTTTAGGGTGATCAACTATTATCCGCGCCACATCGTGATTGCCTACGTGGCCATGGGGGCCGTCACGTTTGCGGCGTTGTGCCGACAGGAGTCGATCGAAAGAGGGGGCTTGCGAATAGTTGAGTGAACCCAGACAGATGGGAATGATGGCAGGTGAGATGTCTCGCCAAAGGCGACGACGAGATTGACCGGGAGGGATTCCGCCGCGGTGGATCGACGAACCTCAGAAAAGAGTGTAGATGAAGGGGGCGGCGGCGGTACTGCCGAGCATCAGGAGGCCGCCAACCAGGCCCAATACGATAAAGATGGGCAGAAGCCACCACTTCTTGTTCTGCATCAGAAAGTCGACGATCTCCAGGGCAAGACCTGCATTCCCGCCCGCCGCCTGTGTCTCGAAGTTGCTGGCCGGAGTGTTTTTAGCACTGGCTTTGTCGTTCATCGAGTCACTCTCAGTATTCCCTGAAGTATTGTTCCGCGTTCTGAGGCACCTGTCCAGCACTGCCTTGTCAAGATTGCACGAGATCGGTGACGTCCAACGAGTGATCGGCGTCCGGTCCTCGTACTCTTCGGCCGAGTTTGGTGCCGTGCGCGGCGCCCGTCCACGCCTCTGGCTGGGCTTCGATGCTGACCCCCGTAGGGTGTGGGTTGGGCGGGGTGCCGGGTAGACGCCGTGCTTCAACTCCGATGGGAATCGTGATAGAGGGTCAAACGAGCTCGTGATACAACGCTACGAGATCCTCAACGAGTCGATCGAAGCCAAATCGATCGAGCACGGAAGCGCGCCCCCCCATGCCCATCGCCTCGCGCGCACGCTTGGATGTCAGCAGGGACGACACGGCCTCGACAAGGGCCTCGACGTTGCCAGAGGTCACCAAGGCCCCGGTTTCCGGCCCGGTGATGACGTCGCGGACGCCGCCGACGTCGGTGCTGACAGAGGCGACGCCGGCGGCCATTGCTTCGATCAGCGCCACAGGTGTGCCCTCGTTCCCTGACGTTAACACGAAGACGTCGGACGCCGCGTAGAGCCGCGGCAGGTCGCTGCGCCATCCGAGGAACCGCACGCGATCGTCCATTCCGAGGTCTGACGCGCGGCGCTCGAGGTCGTGGCGAAGGGGGCCGTCCCCGGCGAGGAGAAACATGACATCGAGGGCGCGAGCAGCTACACGCGCCGCCATCTCGAGAAACAGCCACTGCTGCTTGATCGGCACGAGGCGCCCCACGGTCGTGACAACCCGCCCTCCGGCTGGCAGCCCAAGCTCGATCCTCGCCGCCCTCCGCCCGGTGCCGTCCAGACTGGCAAAGCGACCCAGCTCGAAGCCCAATGGCACCACGCGCACCTGATCCGGCCGCCCGATCCGATGTTCCTGAACGATGTCGTCACGAATCCGTGGTGAAATGGCGACAATTGCGTCGGTGTGTCGCCCGAGCTGCCGCTCGATGGCGGCGAAGGCGGCCGCCAGGGTCGGTCGGAAGTACCCCTCGAAGAAGTGGCCGTGGTAGGTATGCACCAGGCGCGCCCGTCTCGAGCGTCCGGTCGTGCGATTGTAGGCCAGCGCGGCCAGTCGGCCAATGGTTCCTGCTTTTCCGGTGTGCGTGTGTACGATCGCCGGCCGGAAGCGGCACAGTATGCGATAGACGGCTGCGAACGCCATCGCGTCGCTCACCGGCGCGATTGGGCGGCGAAGCGACCTGACATATGCGCTCGTCAGCGGTCCGGAATCGAGGACGGTGCGGATGTCTCCTTCGTCCTGATCGGTACGCCCGTGCACGAGCAGCGTGTCAAAGTCGCCTCCGTGCAACCGCGCCGCCAGGGTCGTCGCCTGGATCGCCGGTCCGCCGATATTCAGTCGCGTGATGATTCGTACGATTCGCACTGGTGGTGGCGTACCCGCCGCCGGTGGGTCCCGACGCCAGGCTGACCCTCAGCTAACTCTAAAGATATAAACTGCTGAGAATCCGCTGATTATACTGTTAACGTACGGTTCTAACCTCATATGCGCACGCTCGAGGAGGGGCGCTCCGACCCAGGCCCGCCGCGCGTGGAGGGGACGACGAGACGAGAGACTGCGATTCAGCCTTGACGCCCGTCCTTTGCCACGGCAACGCTCCATCCAAGTAGGCGCCGGCGCCGGATGGGGGACGATGCGGACACCGTCGAACACCAGCGCCGCCCGGCACCCGCGCCCCCCGATGACGCGGATGTAGTGGCATGTGCCGAGCAAGGTTGATACTGCATGCGAAAAGACACGGCCAAGGTCCTTGTAACCATAGACACTGAACCGGACAATCAGTGGGACCAGAACCTGAGACGACACCCGCGATTCGAAAATATCGCCGCGCTTTCCACGCTTCAGGACGTCTTCGACAAGTTTCAGGCCAAAGCCACCTACCTGACGACCTCATCTGTGGCAGAGTGTGACGCCGTCTCCGCGTTGAGAGATATCGCGAAGTCTAGCAACTGCGAGATTGGCAGCCATCTGCATTCGTGGGAAACGCCGCCTCTGACGCCTCAGATCAGGGGCGACGGCACGTATCTGCATCAGTATCCCGTCGACGTGCAAAGTCAGAAACTGGCGTATGTGGATCGGGTGATCTCCGAGGTCTTCGACCACAAGCCTGTGTCATATAGAGGCGGACGGTGGTCCTTTGACAAACACCTGCCTCGTATCTTGGCGAGATACGGATACCTGGTCGATAGCACGGTGCTACCTGATATCTCCTGGCGAAGTGACGGCGGGCCGAACTTCAAGAAGTGGTCTCACAAGGACTACTGGCTCACGACCGAGAAGGGTGCGGAGATCCTGGAGATTCCAGTTTCCGTAGAAATACGAACGAGGTGGCCCGCCTTGTCGACGCCGCTCTATCTGAACTCACCCCACTGGACTCATGTCGAGGGCATCCTGAGAAGAGTTGCGGGCTTCAACATCGTCTGGCTCGACCCGTCGTTCAATGGTGTTGAAGACATGATATGGGCCTGCGGCACGATCCTGGACAAGGAACTCGACCACGTGAACATCGTGTTCCACTCGAGCGTCATCGTCCCGGGAGGAAGCCCTTATACGATGGACACGGCGAGCAGGGATAGGTTCTTCGAGCGCTTGGAGGGTCTGCTGGGTTACTTATGCCAGGAACAAGCATTGGAGACCATGACCCTCAGCGAGTTCTACGAGTTTCGCAAGCGCAGCGCGACCAGTCGAAAACGATGAGGATCATCAGACTCAGACGAAGCCAGGAGCACGAAGCATACTTCCAGGAGTATCTCGGAAGCGGCTTGGTCGATTGCTCCGTGCAGGGCCGGGAGAAATGGCGCTGGCAGTACACACAGAATCCGTTCTCACGGGGTGAGAATCTGCCGGTGTGGACATGCGTGTCGAGCGGTAAGACCATTGGTCAGCTTGGCGCCATTCCGCTGGAATTGCACGTGGGTGCCCGCACGATTCACGGTGCGTGGGCGGTCGATTTCCGAGTCTTGCCGGAGTATAGAGGCAGAGGCGTCGGCAAGCTACTGGTCAAGGAGGCCAATCGACACTTTGACGCATTCCTGGCGATCGGCGCGACCGACATGTCTTTCGGGCTCTTCACGAATGAAGGGTGGAAGGCGTTGGGGGGCTTACCGTACTACGTGAAGATCTGGAATGCGGACGCTTTAGTACGAGGGAAGTTCGGGAGCTCGTTTCTGTCGAGACTGGCATCCGTGCCGCTGAACGGGGGGCTCAAGCTTCTCGACTTTCTCAAAACACCGCGAAGACCGGGAAGCATAGATGTGAATAGGATGGACGGTTTCGGCGACGAGGCTGATCGGTGGTGGGACGAGATACGTGGCGCCTATGATGTTGTGGTGTCGAGAAATCGAGCCTACCTTGAATGGAAATACGACCGACAGCCGGGCATGAACTATGTCAAGTTTCGCGCCACCAGGGATGGCGACCTTTGTGGATACATCGTGGTGCGAGTCGTCGACAGTGGCCAGCAGACGCGAGAAGGGTTGATCGCGGACATCGTGGTCGATCCCCGAGACGAGGACGCGATCCAATCGTTGACTCACGAAGCGTTGACGTATCTACGTAGCGCGCCATGCTCCATCGCGCGCTGTTATGCCAGCCAGGCGCATGTCAGCAGGACTCTCGTCAGGAACGGGTTTCTGAAGCGCAAACCCCAGCTGCGATTCCTGGTGAACAAGAATATTGACGGGTGTGAAGCGGTCGAGAGCATGGGTGAGTGGTGCCTTGCGGCGGGTGATTCAGATATGGACCGATGGGAAGCATGACACGCGGAGTGTCCGGTGACCGCGTCGAGGCCGTCGAGGCAGGTCTGAGCCTCGGTAAGTATTGATTGCTCCAACGCTCCCTACCGGCGGCCGAACAGCTCGTGTCTCTCGAACCTTCGGCTTGTTTCGAAAGAGGTGGGCCACGCCAAGATGGCCCAGAGTCTCCCTCCTACTCAAGGAACGTAGTCGGAGACGGATCTGGTTTCATCCGCAAAGATGATACCTATCGTCCGTAGTAGCAGGATGTCATGAGCCCGGCATACGTCGACAAGTCTGTTGATGTACGTCGAGAATCTCTCTGCCGGAATGTCCGACTGCAGCAGATTTGTATAGAGGTCATCGTGATCCAACATCACTATTCTTTCTCTATATTTCAGCTTGCCGATAATGTCCTCGATATTATCTACGCCTATGTGGCTTTCGATCTTGGGAACCACGGTTATACTCTTGGGAATGTTGGCGATGTAGTCATCCAGGTCTTCCTTCTCGTCGACGTTCGACACTGCGAGATATCTGACGTTGCTTCGATTCTCCAGAATCGAGCTGATGTCCCTCAACGAATATCGATTGTTTGGCGGCTTGAGACGATTTGTCGGTAGGTCGAGGAAGATCTCGTGCGCCTTGTGCGATTCCAGTAGTCCTTGCAATGCATCGATGCTGCTCACCCATGCCAGGTTAATCCTGAAGACGGCATTCTCTGGAATCGGAATGTTGTAGTTCGTGACGTTTTGCGAAATAAGTATCATGTCCTTGCACCGACCAATCGCTGTATGTACTCCGCGCCGATAGTCTGGGACGTTCCTATGTTGAACACGGTCTTCCGACGAATCTCGCGAATCCGTGTGTCTACCCGCTCACGATTCGTGCTTAGTCCACGAACTATGTCCGGGATTGTCGTTACGTCTGCTGGCAGTACGACATGGCCGATTCTATCTCTTATCGACACTTCTATGGGCGTCAGAGCAACATCGGACGCATGTGGGTTCAGGACCTTCTTTGGCACGTCGATGAAGATCACCGAGCGCCCCACAGTGAACGCATACTCCATCGAGATGCCAGACCAGTCAGAGATCAGGCATCTTGAACTATGGAAATACTGTGCTGGTATCACGCCGTCGTGGAACAGGAAGTCGGGATTCTTGCCGAAGTGGCCCTTGAGTGACCGGATCAACTTCGCGGAGCCCCTCAGCGTCTTGAAATGCGGGCGTACCAGAACTTTGAACTGTGACCTCAGCAAGCTGTCGATCAAATCGTGACCGCATCGTTCGAGGAGATTGTCGCTTCCATACGAGGGCGTAATCAGGACCAGGTCTTCGACAGCGGGGTCCGCAGACTGTCCCTTGGTCTCCAGAAGTTCTTTCTCTTCTAACAGCATATCCAATCTACCGTACCCGTAGTTGATCAGCGTCTTCGGCTTCAGTTTGTATACGTGTTCAGTTGCTCTGATCTCGTCTACATGGTGTGGCCCGACACAGAAAATCGTATCATAGTGATCTAGGGAACCTTTTCTCAAGTAGGAATGCATGCTGAACATCGAGTGAAAGAGGTAGATATAGTGAACCGGAAATGCTTTCGACCTCTTGATGTAGTATCTATCGAGGTCCGGCATGTCCATCACGATGGTTCTTGCTCTCGCCGTTAGGAAAAACGTCGTTCGTGCCGAGCCGTCTCCTATGTAGAACGACAGTATGTTCTTATTCGTGGAAGAAAGCATTGGATCGTCTCTGACCGACGTGACGAGGCAGATCTGGAGATTGAGTCCTTCGGTGAGCTCGCGAATCAGGGTCCTGAAGTGATTCATGGACGCCTTGTTTTCTGCATAGAAGACGATGGACCGGTCCACATCCGACAGGCTCTCGAATCTCTTGAGGTCGGTCCATTCTGCGCCGGAGAATATCTTCGGAAATCTCATTGACCTGTGCCGTGTGGACTGACGCGATAGGAATCAGAGGTCGTGCGGGTTCGGCCCCTGAAGGAATCGCCCCGCAGAGCGCCCAGCGCGCGGGAGGGTGGTGTAGGAATCGGTCGGAATGTGTCGGTCAGTCGGTGCTGCCGTCTCTTCTCTTGGCAAAGAGCCTGGCAATGAAGCTTCCCACCCTGCCCCAGAACGCTCTGAACGCGAATGTCGCGCCCAGCAACCCAGCGACCATCATCTGCAGGATGTAGCTGGCGGTGCCAGGTTCGATGTAAGCATGCGCGAGCCGCGGCTGCAGGACGGCGCACGTCGTGAGGAGAGCCACGAGAAGGACCCGATGCTTCATCACTTGTTCGACTTGCCCGCGCACTCCGGTGCCAGGCCTCTATCGACTCGCTGGATCATCTCGGCGCCGCGACCTGCGCGCTCTGGCTAAGCTCCTGCATTACCTGCTGCGGTGTCGTGACATCGCGACACAGGATCCCCAGAACCATGTCGTGTATCGCAAGCGTCTGTACAGGGGAATCGAATTCACGGCCGCGGCCCTGACCAGGCAGGTGCACCAGAAGCGGCACTCGGGGGTCTCGAACACCGTCGGATCGGCGAAGGGCCCTCCAGGCGTGGTCCGCGGTAATCACGACGGCCGAGGAGTCCCAGGTGCCGGCGGCCTCCATTGTCGTGCGAATTTCGCCGAGGGCCTTGTCGGCCAGCGCCAGGTTGTCCCCATATCCATCCGCGCCAGACCAGTTGAGCGCCGTGAGCCGGCCCCCGCGTCTATTGTAGATCCACGGACCGTGTGGCACCGGGAGATGGATGAGTGTGAGGTTCGCTTGATCTCTGCTCAGGCGCTCCCGTACCCGTCTCATGATCTGAGAGTAGGCGTCTAGATGGAGCAGGCGCTGATGAATCGGCAACGTCGAACCGAGCCCGAAGGCAACAGCTTCCACGAGCGTCCGGTCCTGGCCTCGCAGCATGTTCTCCGGGACCCAGTGGCAGTAGTTCAGTTGATTGTGCAACACGCGACAGTACGGGTGATACCAACCGACCAGCTCGGTGGTGGCGCCGAGCTTCTGCGCCGATGAGAAGATCGTGTCGAGGCTGCCCCAGGAGCGCACGCGATCCGTGCCCTCGGCAACGACACCCAGGTCGCGCGGCCCGCGTGGTTCGGTTCGACTGAACGGGATACCGGAAATGAACGCAGGCATCGATATCTCCGTCAGGGTGGACGGCGCGAAGGCCTGTGTGGCGGACGTTGCGCGGCGCCGGAAGGCGTCCAGTTCAGGAAGGGCGATATCGGGCGCCCGAGCTTCCAGCGCCAGCCGGTAGTCCAGTTCGTCGAAGACGATGATGACGACCTGGCCCAGGCTGGACGACCGGGACTGCTGCCGTTGCACTCCGTGCCCGTCTTCGAATTGGGCGAAGTCCGTGGTTGCGATCGCCAGCCCCGCCTGGCCTACGTTCAGGATTGCGATCGGCGACAAGCACGCCAGGAGCGTCAGCGCGTACCTGCTCGCGTGAGCCCGGTACCGGAACAGCAGCCAGCCCCCGAGCAGAAGAAGCATGCCGAGCGTCGCCGAGACAGCGGGAGCGCGGATGGCATCGATGATCCGTTGGGCCGTCCATGCAGTCATCTCCGTGCGGATCGCGTTCACAGGCGCAAGCAGCAGCAGTACGATGCCGACGAGACCAGCCCACCGAACCAGTGGGCCGTCAAACCTGCGCAAGAGCCTGATAGCTCCCGCGAACACCGCTGCGAGCAGGACCATGCTCAGCACTGCGGAGTAGTAGTCGGTCGGCGACGCCTTTGCGTAGTACGAATTCTTCGGTAGCGACAGTACCAGAAACTCAGCCCAGACGCGCACCAGACACAGATTGGCGAGTCCCACTCCGGCACCAATGTCCCTAGATAGGGAAGACCTGAGCATGTGTATCGGAACTCCGAGTCGGCCCCCAGGATGTGGAGCCTCTACGCATTAATGTTCTCTCAGAGCCTCGTCGACTCCGCTTCCAACGAGACGATCGCGGTCGGCGGGTGGCCGCTACTCCTTAGACGGGCGGCACCAAACTCAGCGCAGTCTATCATACCGCTGGCCAGACCGGGCGGCGTGAGCAGATGGTTAGGAGGTCGCGACCGAAGGATCAGGAGACCGTCGCACGGGACCAGTCACCGGCAGACCAGCCGCTCCAGCGCCCGGTCAAAAGACGTCCCAGTCAGCGAGAGTGGCATGCCAACTGTCGCGGTTGCTCACGGCATCCAGCCCCTTGACATTGTTGACGAGCAGATGCAGCGGTCGCGGATTCAATCTTGCCGGCACCTTCAAGAATCCAAACCGGCTCTTGCCGAGAAACGCCGGGTTCGAAAACGAAGCAAAGATCAGGGCGATATCTTGCTCGATGACCGCTTGCGCCTTCCTCGCGGCATATCCGACGATTGTCCCGAGCTTCTCGAGGCTTTGTCCGGCGAAAGCAAAATCCAGCAACACCAGGGCCGGCACGCCGAACATCGTGTCTACCTTGAATATGGCCGCAGCCTTGACTCGGTCGTCAACAAGATAGCTGAAGCAATAATGCGTGGACTCGGGCTTGTCGACGAACCGCCATCTCAAATAGCTCTCGTCTCTAACTAACCCGCATTGGAAGGACTGGCTGAACGAATCGAATAGCGCGGCTACTTCGGAATTGATCTGCTCTTCGACTGTGATCCGTCCGCCCTCATCCATCCTGCGACACCGCGACCGTGTCCACGTATCCAGCATCGCTCCGGCAACGGCGTTGAGGCCGGGGAACCGCAGCTGGCTGTCAAGTATCACCCTGGATCGGACTGGCAAGACATAGGCATCATAAGATAGGACCATCTCATAGCCTGTGTACTTGAGAAACGTTCGGATGCTCCTGGCGTTTGGGAAAGTATAAATAAACCCTATGTCGAGCTTCGTGAGCTCGCTCACCGCATAGCTGGCGAGTCGTCGAAATACGCCACGTCCCCTGACGGCACTAATAGTCGCCACATCTTGGACCACCGCGACCTTCTCGAGCCGTCCGCCAACACGACAGTGGTAGACAGGCGCATGATAATAGCCAACGATGTCGTTCCCATTCTTGATAACGAAGACATGTGCTTCTCCTGATGGCAGACGTCTGTACTGCCAGTCCCACAAAGCCGCGCTGAACTGACCTGCGTTGTGGGATCCGCCTTCGTGGAGAATCCGACCGATCAAAGCCTGAAGCGACTCAACGTCAGAATCCTTAATCCTGGAGCATTGCAATGCTGACGGCTCTGACTTGCCCATGTTCCTCTTCGAAACCCTTGATGACGGATGAAATCGTGCCGAAATCGAAATCTTCCAGCAGTTTCGTCGTGTTGCGGAAGGTCTTGGACAGATTCGTGTAATGAGTGAGCTTGGCTTTCCATTCCATGGGCACGACCGGATGTGTCTCGTCGTACTCCCATGGATGAACGTAGAACATGTTGTAGTTGGCGTCCGCGAGGCGCCTTCGCATGCCCCGAGACGTGAAGCTGTATGGGAACAATCGGAAGTACGCGCCCCCAACGGCCCAATTCCTCGCGAGAAACGAAAACTTCGAGACTGGAAATTCGACCAGGTCGATGTCCGCTATCTTGAATATCTCATCCGGACAGGTGCTGATGCCGTAGCGCCATGTCTTGATCGGCGAAATGGAGCTGTCTATCTCAAATCCTTCTTCTCTCAGGATGGACAAGGCCCACAGGCTCTTGCTGGTGATCGAAAAGAACGGAGAGCGATGGGCCGTGACCGGTTGCCCGCTGATGTCTTCAAGCGTGGCTTTGGTGCGTCTGACCTCTTCCCGAAACGCATCCTGCGACTGGTTGTACGCTTTTTCATGTGAATATCCGTGCGAGGCCAGCTCGTGGCCATTCTTGGCGATGGTCGCCAGAATGCCCGGGTATTCGTCTCCAATCCATCCCAGTGTAAAGAAGGTGGCCTTGGTCTCGTGAGTATCGAGCAGCTCGAGTACTCGGTTGAGACCAATGTCGATCCGGTTTTCGTGTTCCCTCCAGCTTGCAAACGGGAGCTCGATGCCGTGATACCAGTCTTCGAGGTCTACGGTAAATGCGTTTCGTGCGGGCATTGCAGGATCTAGGGTCCGGGCGTCGGGAAGCGGCTGGGCGGCGCCGTATTCGAGGACGTGGCGGTCGCATCAGCCCGCTCGGTCAGTGCCACGAGGATCTGGTCGTAAAAGCGCCTCAGTTTAGCACGGTCCATCTCCACGTACGAGCGTCGGGAATGCGGTGAGAGATGCTGCATCTGCGGGTCCCTGTATCATGTGACACATGAAAGTCCCACTCCTCGATTTGTACGCGCAGAACGAGCCGTTGAGAGCGGAGATGCTGGCGGCCATCACGCGCGTGTTCGACAGCCAGCGCTACATTCTCGGCCCCGAGGTCGAGCAGCTCGAGCTGGAGCTGGCCACCTGGCTGCAGGTGAAGGCCGTGGTTGGCGTGTCGTCTGGAACCGATGCGCTCCTGACGGCGCTCATGGCCGCAGGCGTTGGCCCCGGCGCCGAGGTCGTCACGAGCACGTACTCCTTCTTCGCCACGGCGGGGTCCATCGCGCGCCTCGGTGCCCGACCGGTGCTGGTCGATATCGACCCGGCGACCTACAACCTCGATCCCGCCGCCGCGGCGGCGGCCGTGACGTCACGCACGCGTGCGATCATTCCCGTACATCTGTTCGGCCTGTCCGCGGATCTCGACCCGATAGTGGAGGCGGGGGCGACGGTGGGCGCCGCAGTCGTGGAAGACGCGGCGCAGGCCATTGGCGCCCGCTACAAGAAGCGGCTCGTCGGCGGCATCGGCACGCTCGGGTGTTTCTCGTTCTACCCGAGCAAGAACCTGAGCGGGCTTGGTGACGGCGGTGTCGTCACGACCATGGACGAGGAGGTTGGCCACCGCGTACGGCTCTTGCGCGGGCACGGAGCCAGCCCGAAGTACTTTCACGAGATCGTGGGCGGCAATTTCCGGCTCGATGCCCTTCAGGCGGCTGTGCTTCGGGTGAAGTTGCCGCATGTGGCGGACTGGACCGAGCTGCGCCGGCGTAACGCGCGGCGCTACGGCGACTTGTTCGGGGCGGCCGGCGTCACGTCGCGGGGCGTCGTGCTTCCGTCCGAGCCCGACGGGTACTTCCACGTGTTCAACCAATACGTCATCCGTGCGCCGCGGCGCGACGCCCTGCGGGCACACCTTCACGCGCGGGGCGTGGGCACGGAGATCTACTATCCCCGGCCGTTTCACTTGCAACGATGCTTCGCCGATCTTGGCTACCGACAGGGTGCGTTCCCGCACGCTGAGGCAGCGGCGTCGGAGACGCTGGCCCTACCGGTCTACCCAGAGTTGTCCGAGGCGCAGCAGAGCTACGTTGTGGACGCGGTAAGGGAGTTCTACGCGTAACGCCCGGGGGCGCGATTCTCTCTCTCCGGACTCGGTTGCCAAAATCGAGGTGGTGTTACTGCCCGGCCGGGCCCGGACCAGTGAGCAGTGTAGAATAGGCGCGCAATGCCCTTGATCGATGATCGTGGTTATCTCTTCGGCCGCCTCAATCTGATCGACGCGGCCATGGTGTTCGTGCTCCTGTGGTGCATCCCACTCGGCTACGGAGCCTTTCGACTGTTCCGGGTGCCGACCCCCGAGATTCACGGCATCCAGCCCGCGACCGTTGTCGCCGCCGCGGACATGCGGCTGACGATCGAAGGCCAGAACTTCCGGCCTTACTTGCGGGCCACGGTGGGCTCGAGCGAGGCCCTGTTCTTCGTCCAGAGCTCCACACACGCCGAGGTGCACGTGGCGACGGAGCTCGCCCCGGGCACGTATGATCTGGTCCTGCTCGACATCGCCCAGGAGGTTGCCCGTCGACCGGATGGCGTTGTCGTCGAGGCGCCGCCGTCAATCGAGATTGGCAACGTCCGGCCCGAGGCCCTCGTGGCTGGCACGGACCTGCGTCTGACGATCGATGGGCAGCATTTCAGGCCTTCTCTGCGGGCCACCGTGGGAGCGACCGAGGCCCAGTTCCTGGTCGAGAGCACCACACGCGCGGAGCTGAACGTACCGGAGCTGGCCCCGGGCACCTACAACCTGGTGTTGTACGACTTCATGGAGGAGGTGGCCCGCTGGCCGGGCATCGTCGTCGAGGCGCCCGTCGTCGAGGCGCCGCCGCCGCTCCCAACGCACCAGCTCGACGTCTGGGGGAGGTTTCGGGGGCTGGACGCGGACGGTGCGAAGGCGCTCGCGCGAACGCGAGAACTCGGTGAAGAGGGCCGCGCGGGGTCGGCGACGGTGCTGTACCTGGAACCGCCGCAACGGGAGCTCGTGCACTTGTCCGGGCTGGCGCCGGTGGGGAGCTCAGCCGAGGACAGCTTTGAAGTGAGCGCGCACCTTCGGCTTCGCTGCGCACTGGTTGGGACTGAGTGCCAGGTTGCCGGGACGACGGTCGCTCCTAGCGCCGTTTTCCCGCTCGCGTGGGACGATGAGGGTGAGGATGATGAGGAGGTGGTGGGGCAGTTCTACGTCTCGGGCATCTTCCCGTCACCCGCGGAGTTGACCGCCGGGACGACGACCCTCGAAGTGGTCGTGCGCGGTTCGTTCCCCGGGCTGGACCAAGCTCGCGCCGTTCGCCTCTCGGAGGAGAGCTCTTCAGGACCGTCGGGCGGAGGTTCGTGGAACCGGATTCTGGCTCTGGCGCCACCGGTGCCCGAGATCGTGCAACTGAACGGCGGCTCGGCACCGATCAGCGGCGCAACCGGCCGCTTTCGGGTCGAGGGGCTCACGGCGCTGCAGTGCACGGTTCTCGACACCGGTTGCAAGATCGGCAGCGCCACGCTCGAGCCAGGTGCCGTGCTTCCCATTGTAACAGCGGCCGGAGTCTTCAGCTTTCAGGTCGCCCGGCTCTATCCTGCCGGGACGACACTCGTGGACGTGACCATGCGGAGCGCCGGCGACCGCAATCTCCTGTCGCTCGTGAGGGCAGACGCGGCCAGCTACCGAGCCAACTCCCCGTCCGGCGTCGACGCATGGGAACCAGCTCTCGTGGCGGTGGGCGACGTCGAGGAAAACGCAAACCTCATGGCGAACCTGGGTGGGTTCGGCTTCGAGCAGCCGGGCGCGCTGTTTTCGGTCGTCATTCGTCTGCGAGCCCGGCAGACCGCCACGGGGTGGCAGTACGGGACGACTCCGCTCCGGTCTGGTGAGCCGTTCGAGTATTCGCAGTCCTCGTATTCGCTCACGGGGGTCATCGCTGGGGTTGACGTGGCGCCCCAGCAGGCCGAGGACCTGACAAGGTAGTCAGTTCGCCCTGACCGTCCCTCATTCAATGTCCCCACACCTGCCGAAGGGCAATTTTGTCGACGCTCCAGAGGGTCGGCTACGCCGGCTGGCCAGTGCCAAGGGGTACGGAGCGAGTCCCGTGTCGCTGGTCGGGTGCGCTGCCGAGTACTTGTGGAAGTCGTACGTCCTCGTGCTCCTCGCCCGCCTCGCGCCGCCCGGCTGGACGACATGGTGTCATCGGCTCCGTGGCGTTCGAATGGGACGGGAGGTGTTCATCGACCGGTTCGCGGTGATCGACGGCTCTTTTCCGGAGCGGGTCACAATCGAAGACGAGGTACGAATAGCGCCTGGTGCGGCTGTGCTGGCACACTACGAGCCCGGCTCGACGCTTGCGCGCTACACGAAGCCGTACGTCCTCGACGTGCGACTGGGCCGATACTGCTTTATAGGCGTGAACGCAGTTGTGATGCCGGGCACGACCGTCGGGGAGGGCGCCATCGTGACGAGCGGCAGTGTCGTCCTGAGCGACGCGCCGCCTTACACGGTCGTGAGTGGTAATCCCGCAAAACCGGTCAGCCGGTTGAAGCCGGTGAGTCGAGACGGTCGGCGGTCCTTGTGACACGAGGTGCGCGTTTGTGATTTATGAGATCGATATCCCTCACTTGGGTGCGAATATCGACGACGGGCGCGTCTCGGCCTGGGCGAAGAACGTGGGCGACTTTGTCGAGACCCTGGACGTGCTCTGCTCTTACGAGACCACGAAGGCCACCTTCGAGATCGAGGCCGAGAGGGCGGGCTACCTGCTGGAGATCCTCCATGCGGACGAAGTCGTGCCGGTGCTCACCGTCATCGGGTATCTCGGTGACCGGCCGGATGAGAAGGTGAGCGACCGACATGACGCGTGAGCTGGCGCTCGGCCTCCTGCGCTCGATGTACCGGATCCGGTTGTTCGAGGAGAAGATCGAGTACCTCTTCAAGCGGGGCAGGCTGGGCGGCACGGTTCACCTGTGCATCGGCCAGGAGGCGTGTGCCGCGGGTGTGTGCGCCGCCCTTCGCACTGGCGACGTCGTCGGGGGCACACACCGCGGTCACGGCCATGCCATCGCGAAAGGGCTCGAGCTGGACAGGCTCTTCGCCGAGCTCATGGGCCGCAGTCTCGGCTACTGCAAGGGGAAGGGCGGCACGCAACACGTGGCCTCCTTCGACCATGGGTTCCTTGGCACCAACGGGATCACGGGTGGCGGCATACCGATAATCACGGGGGCTGCGCTCGGGTTCAAGCTGAAGGAGCTGCCGCAGGTCGCCGTGTCGTTCTTTGGTGACGGTGCGGTCAACCAGGGCGTGTTTCACGAGGCACTGAACTTCGCATCCATCTGGGAGTTGCCGGTCGTCTATGTGTGCGAGAACAACCTCTACGCCATGTCCGCGCACGTCGACGACATGCTGGGCGCCGAGAGCATCGTCGCGCGCGCGCAGAGCTACCGGATCGACGCCGTTCGGGTGGACGGCATGGATGTGTGCGAGGTCTACGGTGCTGCCGCCCGGGCCGTCGAGCGCGCGCGAACAGAGCGCCGGCCCGCTTTCATCGAATGTCTGACCTACCGGTTCGCCGGGCACTCGAAGAGCGACGCTCGTCGCTATCGAACCAAGGAAGAGGAGCGTGCCTGGCGGGACCGCGATCCCATTGATGCCTTCCGGCGCCGTCTCACGGAGCGCGAGGGCTGGCGTCCAGAAGAGGTGGACGCTGTGAGGTCGGAAGTCGCCACGCTGGTCGAGGAGGCGGCAGAGCGCGCGTGCCAGTCGGCCGAATCGGCCCCGGAGGAGCTGTTTCAGGATGTCTACGCCCAGCGCTGAGCGCGAGACGACCGTCGTCGAGGCCATTCGGCAGACGCTGGACGAAGAACTGGCGCGGGACTCGAGCGTGGTGCTTCTCGGCGAGGACCTCGGTGTCTACGGTGGCGCCTTCGGAGTCACTGCCGGCCTCCTGGAGAAATACGGGGCGAACCGAGTGCGCGAGACGCCGATTTCGGAAGCCGGCACGCTCGGCCTTGCGATCGGCGCCGCGCTGGTGGGTTTTCGGCCCATCGTAGAGTTCATGTTTGCTGACTTCATGACGCTGGCGGTGGACCAGCTCGTCAACCACGCGGCGAAAATCAGCTTCATGTATGGCGGGCAGACGGGCGTCCCGCTGGTCGTGCGGGCGCCTTTCGGCGCCGGCCGCGGCTACGGCGCCAGCCATTCGCAGTCGCTGGAAGCCTGGTTCGTGCACACGCCGGGGCTCAAGGTTGTCGTGCCGTCGAATCCAAGCGACGCGCGGCGGTTGCTCAAGGCGGCCGTGCGCGACGACAACCCGGTGGTGTTCCTCGAGCCCAAGCTCGTCTATGCCACGAAAGGGCCGCTCTTGTCCGCCGAGCCCGTAGGGCCGCTCGTCGGCGAGTCGCACGTGGTTCGGGAGGGGACCGACCTGACGATGGTCGGCTACGGGAACCAGCTGCTAATCCTGCTGCAGGCCGCGCAGGAGCTGGAGACCAAGGGCGTGCGCGCCGAAGTGGTCGATGTGCCCGTCTTGAAACCGCTCGATCTGACGACCGTCTATCGGTCTGTCGCGAAGACCGGCAACGCACTGGTCCTCGAAGAGGCGCCCGCGCTCTGCAGCGTCGGGACCGAGATCGCGAACCAGATTTATCAGCGGAACTTCGGTGAACTACAGGCACCGATTGTCAAGCTGAGCGGCAAGGACACGCCGATTCCCTCTGCTTTGCACCTGGAACGGCGATACCTGCCCCAGGTCGGGGAGGTCGTCGACGCGGGTCTTCAACTGGTCGAGTCCGGCGTGTTGCTCCAGCCTGGTCGGGAATAGCGCGGTGGGCCCGGCTGGGCTGTCGGGTCAGGATTGCGACGCGCGCCAGTGCACCCACGCCGTTGCGATCGGGTGAGCGCCCAACGCCATCGTCATCCCGAGTGCGGCGCTCGTTCCCGCGACTAGGTGTCCCAAAGGGGCGGGGCGGGAGGCGACGCCGAGCAGGAGTGCGTAGGTGCCGGCCGCAACCATGACGACCCATCCAACGAGGGCGACGCGTTGCGCCGGTGGCAGAACCTGCCAGTAGCGTCGCCAGCCGGTCAGCGCCCGTCCGGCGCCGCTGGACGCTCCCCAGGGGCCTAGGCTCGACGCGAGATGCTCTACGGTGCGGATGAGCCAGTGCCGCCGGGCCATCTCGACCACGTCAGAGCAGTCTAGCGGCGGTTCTTCCGACAGGTGCCCCTCCCACAGCCAGCGGGCCGTGTTGACCACAGGGCGACTCATGCGGCCGACAGCGCGGCACGCGATACTTCCGGAGACGAACGCTCTGGTGCGGCTCGCGCTCCAGGCACGCCGGACCGCAGTGGTCGGAGCCCGTGACGACGCCACGGTCTTGTCGCTCGCGCTGGCCGGTCCCGGATCGGGGGCGGCCGCCTCCAGCCCGGTCACACCTGCCCGGACCGCCCACCGGGCAATCGCGCACGCTCCCAGGCCTGCCAGAATGGCGAGCATCGGCGTTACCATGTCGCGGGTTCGGACGAGTGTTCCGATGTTGCCGTTGGTCAGCGAAAGGATGGCTGCCGCGGCGAGGACGTTCGCTGTCACGACCGCCGTGAAGACGAGGTGGCGCCGCAGTCCGACGACGACTCCGACAACTGCAAGCGCAACGAGCAGGTACCAGAGCATCTGTACGGGGATGTGAGCCTTTTCGGGGACCGACACCGCCTGCCAGGGCAACGGCACCGTGACGAAGCCGGCGACGCCTCGCGCGACGAACCGGGCAGCCTGCCCCTCGTCCATGCCGAGCGGTGCCGACGAGCCGTCTACGTACATCGACTCATCGAGGAGCGCGTAGCCGTGGCCCTCTTTTGAGGCCGCGTGTCCCCAGTGGCGATACCCTAGCGACCTGAGCTGTTCGAGCGTGGCGGTGCGCGTCGAATCGCGCGTCAGCATCGGCACGGTCGCCAGGACGAGCGCGAGCGCTCCCAGGGCGACCAGCCGAGGCTTGCGGATCAGCACCCAGGCGAGACCGCCGCCCAGCAGGCTGGCGCCAGGCGCTACGAGCGCGCCCGTGCGTAGGGTGCTGACGGCCGCGATCAAGAATCCGCCTATAGCAGTCGCGGGTAGACGCCGCTTCCACCCCCTCTTACAAAGAGCCCGCATCGCACACGCGACGATCAGCGCGTTGAGCAAGTGGTACGACGGCTCCTTGAGCGCCGACACCGACCAGATGAACAGGCTCGGCCAGAACAGTAGAAGGACCAGCGTGGTGAACGCCGGCACCCGTCCGAACGCCGTCCGCGAGACGCGGTGCAACACCACGGCGCACACCACGTAGATCATCACGTTCAGGAGCTGTAGGCCATACGGCGCGTTGCCGATGAGCGACTGGAGGACGGCAGAGAAGTAGACGAACCCATTCAAGCCGTATGTGTCGTACCCGGCCCAGATATCCTCCTGGGACTGGGCAATGCCCCACACGACATTTCGTATCCAGAGGGCCTTCACCTTCGCCAATTTCTCGTCGCCGAACATCTGGAAGAACGAAGCCTGTTCGTGGTCAGTGACCACGAACATCGCGGCAACGGCCATCAGACGCAACAGCACCGCGACCGCGACGACGCCGACGACCCAGTGGCGCTCGCCGGACGAAAGTCCCCGTCCGGACGAGTGCAGCAGCACTGGGATCGACGCGAGAAAGACCACGGTCATCGGGGAGAGCGCGAAGACACTGCCCGCGAGGACGCCGATGAGCCCGCACCAGGCGGTTGCAGAAATCGGCGGGAACGGACGGTGATTCGTCATGAGCGTAGTGAGGATTCTAACCTGCACTCAGGGTGGCGAGTGCTGCAGCTGCTCGGAGGGGGCGGCCAGAATTGCGGTCAGCCGGTCGATGCGATCAGATAACGGCGCCGAACGGAACAGCAAACATTCGCGGAGCATCAGGCAAAGGGAGTGACTGGCGGGCATGTGCATCTCGAGGGAGCGCGGTAGGGCCGAAGCCGGCGCACTTGACACGCATCGCTTCAAAAGGGAATAATTCCAGCGTTCAGTCGATGAACACACCGGCCTCTTCGGAGTCGAGTGTGGCTCAATTCGGCGGCTTTGGTCTGATATACGCCGTCACTGGCTATTTGGCGGCGTAGGTGAGAGGGGCGGAGCCTATCTTTTCATCAGATCCTGCCTAGAAAGTCGTCGGTGCGCCGTATCCCAGCGGTGCGCATGTTCCCGGTAGATCAGCCACGTCAGTTCACGTCCTGGTGACACCCGTGTCTACAGCACGCACGAGGTCGGCGACCGTCAGGTCGGCACCGAGCCCGTCATGACCCACATGTTGGCGGCGGAGCAGCGTGGCTAGAGGAGCCGATCGGCTCGATGGGGAGGCACCCGGTCTCGGATCGGACGTGAGCCGTGACGCCCGCCGTGCGCTGCAGGTGCTCGATGCCGTGTCGGATAACGAGCGGATCACACAGCGGACGCTCGCCTCGAAGCTTGGGATAGCCGTCGGCCTGGCGAATCTCTGCGTCAAGCGCCTCGTCCGGAAAGGTTACATCAAATGCGTGAACGTGCAGTCCAACCGGATGATCTATCTGATTACGCCCAAGGGTATCGCGGAAAAGACCCGGCTCACGTACGAATTCGTGCAGTATTCGCTTCACCTGTATCGCCGTGTCCGGCTGCATCTCGCGTCGGTGCTCCGGCCGCTGGTCGAAGGTAGGCCCAGGCGCATCGCAATCTACGGCCGCGACGAAGCTGCCGCGCTGGCCTACCTGTCGCTCAAGGAGTTTGGCCTCGAGCCGGTGGCGATCTTCGATGGGAGCGGCGGCGGGACGTTCATCGGCATGGCCGTGCAGTCGATCGAGGAGCACGCCAACGTGGCACACGACTTTCTGATTGTCGCGACCCTCGATCAGAGGAGCGCCGTCGTCGAGGAGCTGCTGGGGCACGGTGTCCCTCAGTCGAAGCTCCTGATGTTGCGCCCCGAACAACTCTAGGAGCGAAGCGGCATGGACACAGAGCTGCCAAGGATCGCGCTGATAGGCTGCGGGCAATGGGGCCGGAACCTCGCGCGCAACTTGGCGAGTCTCTCCGTCCTGCGGACGATCTGCGACCCGAATCCGGTTGTGCTGGAAGGGGCCCGCGCGCTGTATCCCGGGGTGGAGACGACCCAGGACGCCGACACGGCGCTGACGGACCCGGAGATCGACGCGTGTGTCATCGCGACCCCCGCTATTTCCCATGCGCCCTTGGGGCGACGGGCACTCGAGCATGGCAAGGATGTGCTAATCGAGAAGCCCCTAGCCGTGACGGTTGCGGAAGGCCAGGCGCTTGTGGACCTGGCGCGGGCCAGCGGGCGGATTCTGATGGTCGGGCACCTGCTCGAGTATCACCCGGCGCTCGAGACGCTTCGCGAGTTGGTGGCCCGGGGCGAGCTGGGGAAGCTCCACTACGTCTACACCAATCGTCTGAACCTGGGCCGCATCCGTACAGAGGAGAACGCGCTCTGGAGCTTCGCGCCGCACGATGTGCACGTGCTCCTCCGCCTGCTGGGCGAGGAGCCCACCGACGTGTCGTGTCAAGGTGGCAGCTATCTCAACTCACAGGTGGCCGACGTCACGATGAGCACGATGCGCTTCGCGAGCGGCGTGCGAGCGCACATCTTCGTGAGCTGGCTCCACCCGTTCAAGGATCACAAGATCGTCGTCGTGGGCGACCGCAAGATGGCGGTGTTCGAGGACACCCTCGGCGCCGACAAGCTGCGGCTCTATCCGCATCGCGTCGAGTGGCGCGATCGGGTCCCGGTAGCCGTGAAGGCGGATGCCGAGACGGTGCCGCTGTCAGACGAGGAGCCCCTGGCCCGCGAGTGCCGGCACTTCGTCGAGTGTGTAACGTCGCGCAGCGTCCCGCGCACCGACGGCGCCAATGGCGTCGCCGTGCTGCGTGTGCTCGATATGTGCCAGCGATCGCTCGAGCGCGACGGCGTGCCTATCCACGGGCAGAGTGAATCAGGTGTGCCGCGCTACTACAAGCACTCGAGCGCGGTCGTCGACCCCGGGTGCGAGATCGGCGAGGGCGCGCGGATCTGGCACTACTCCCACGTTATGCCCGGCGCGCGCATTGGGGAGGGCAGTACGATAGGCCAGAATGTCTTCATCGCGAAGGGTGTCACGATCGGGCGAAACGTGAAGATCCAGAACAACGTGTCCCTCTATGAGGGCGTTGCGCTCGAGGACGACGTCTTCTGCGGGCCGTCGATGGTGTTCACCAACGTCGTGAACCCGCGGAGCCACGTGTCGCGCAAGAGCGAGTACCAGCAGACGCTCGTTCGGCGCGGCGCGACGATCGGCGCGAACGCGACGATCGTGTGCGGGCACACGATTGGGGAGTATGCGTTCGTCGGGGCAGGTGCGGTCGTCACGAAGGACGTGCCGGCGTACGCGCTGGCGCTGGGGTCGCCCGCGCGCGTCGTGGGCTGGATGTGTCAGTGTGGCGTCCGGCTGCCCGATCCTACCGGTTCGGTGCCGGCCGACCAGATCTGCGCCGCGTGTGGCACGGCGTATCAGTGGGCGGACGGCGCGCCGAAGCGGGCGCCAATGGCGTCGCTGTCTGCCGAGGCGGGCTGCTAAGCGTATGGAACACGTGATGTGCACGCTTTGCGGCGCAGGCCAGCCGCAGGAACTGTGTCGAGTCCCGGAGGATCGGTATCTGAAGGCACTCGACATGGTACCGTCGATCTCCGTCAAGGTCATGCGCATGCGGTGTGGCCACATTTATGGCGACCCGCAGCTCGACAAGGAGGAAATCGATCGGCTCTATCGGTACGTGTGTCGCTCTTCCGCCCTCGGGTATACCGGCGACGCGGCGGCATCGGCGGGGCTCAGGTGGAAACGGGCCAAGTCGCAGCGCGACCACGCGTGGCTCACGCGTCGACGGCCGAGGACTGCATCGGGAATGGCGCTCGAGATCGGCTGTGCGGAAGGGCTGTTCCTCTCGCGGTTGGCCGCCGAGGGCTGGCGCGTGGTTGGCATCGAGCCGACGCTCGAGTACGCGGCCTATGCCCGAGACACCTTCGATCTCGAGGCCCTGGAGACACCGTTCGAAGAGGTCGATTTCGCGGAACGCCGGTTCGATCTGGTGGGCGCGCTGGCGGTGCTCGAGCACGCCAAAGATCCCGTCGACTTCCTGTCGCGGATCCGCACCGCGCTGCACCCGCAGGGCAGGGTGTTTGTGACCGTTCCCAATGTCCGCGATCTCGGTGACTTCTCGGTCGATCGGCTGTCGAACCCGCACATCTTGCTCTTCACGCCTGATACCCTGCGGCGAACCTTCCAGCAGGCCGGCCTCGTCATCTGCGAGATGGGGCCGCTCGGCGATCTGCTGGCCACTGTTGGACAGCCCGCCGCGGGCACCGCGACGGCTCGTCTCGAGACCGACGTCCCGTCGGCGAGGCGCGTCCGGCACGCGATCGCCGGCGCGCCAGGCTGCGAAGTGCGGCGCGGCTTTCCCTGGCCCGTGTCATCGGCGAGAATCGGACCGCGCGCCTGGCCGCCCGGCTCAAGCTCCGTGACGCCGACCTCGGCTCGTTCCCGCGAGGGCAGCCTTGAAAGGTGACGATGCGACTCGCGGGCAGCGACGCCGTGCTGCCATGTGGGTACCATCGGCGCGACAGATGAGGAGGCCGCGGCCCCGAGGTCTCACTGAAGCGCCGCAGACGCGCTGCCACTCTCCAGTCGTCAACTCACGCGCCTCGGCACTCCTCGAATAATCTACGCTCATTCAAACAAGGAATGCGTCACGTGCTTGCTCGCGCTGTCAGCCATCTGAGGAAGCTCATCGAGGATCTACCCGCGTTGTCTGCGCTTCCGCGGCGGGTCGGCTTGATGGCACTCAAGGACTTCAATCATTACGTTCTGCTGCGCTCCGACCGGTATTTCAAACGGACGCGCATGTGGGGCTATCCGAGCTTCTTAGGTAGGATCTTTAGAACTGCTTTGTTTTAAGAGCTTTACAGTGTTCACCGGGGTCTGGTTGCTAGAATTGGTGTTGCGACGACCACTCAAGCAACGGAGGCCCCCGATGAACAGACGCCAGTTTACCAAGTTCTC
>MPMF02003994.1_pt1 | contig 24226 bp, 18 predicted proteins | sample 1617271 | NCBI WGS metagenome assembly MPMF02 (sample SAMN05944812, study PRJNA350692) | marine metagenome | biome: marine; feature: ODZ; material: water; isolation source: 120 m water sample prefiltered with 30 um filter, filtered on to 0.2 um... | place: Pacific Ocean | collected 2012-04-09... | reverse complement strand
TAGCAGCAGCTGGACGCAACGCATGGGGACTGGCGATGGACAAGGGCAGCAACCGATCGAAGGATAGCAAATCGGGGCAGAGCCATCGCGACGCGGTGCCTTGGAAGCTGCCAGGGCACCATCGGGAGAGACCCTTCGGTTCCTCGATTGAACAGGCTGCTTTCATCTGCACCTATCTCATTGAGCAGATTGAAGCATCGCTTCGAAGAGACTTGGCATCCGACGATGAGGCTATCTGTATCGTCTCCGATGTATTCCACCGCGCCGGATCGCGCGAGCGCCTTCTCTCCGCCATTGAGACGGACGAAGGATTGAGATCGCTGCAGAATCTGATCGAGACGATCTGCCACAACTACAACAACGAACAAGGGCCGAACGATCGGGAGGCTTAGTCGGTCCGACTGGTTATCTCGAGAAGATGGTAGCCGAACTGGGTTTTGACCGGCCCGTGGACTTTTCCGACTTCTCCGCTAAAGACCACTTCATCAAATTCTTGGACCATCTGACCCGGGCCAAATTCACCCAGATCACCACCCTGTTTGCCCGAGGGGCATGTGGAATACTGGCGGGCGACTTCCGCAAAATCCGTTCCTGCAATGATTTGTTCTTTGAGTTGGGTACATTGATCTTCGGATGTCACCAGGATATGCCGCGCCGTTGCCGTTGCCATCATACTTCTCCTACGCTACTTGGTTGTTTCTATCGTTCTGCGAGTCGCTCTTCACATACGTCTTAGCTTATCGGCCTGCCAGGCGTTGCGATAGTCGCATCACGCTCGAAGGTCCGCAACCGATTTGCCTTCAAGGGCGTTGATTTGCCGGCGGATATTGTCAGGAACGGGGACTGTCTTCTGACTCTCATAATCAAAGACCGCCATAACGGTTTCGCCCTCCACAACCACTGCCTCCTGGGACTCGCTATAGACCCGGTGGCAAATCTGGATGCTCGAGGTGCCCACACGACGTACCCGAGCGCCAATATGGACGGTATCCGGGTAATGGATCTGCTGCCGGTAGTTGCAGGTGACCGAGGCGAGAATCGGACTCAGACCGCCGGCATCGAGCACCGCCATATCGGTCTTTAGCAGGTAGGCAATTCGGGACGACTCAAACCAGCGAATGGGAACCGTATTATTGACGTGACCAAAAGCATCCTGATCCCCCCACTGCACGGGCAGGATCGTGACCACCGGATATTCACCAAGGACAGAATTTTTGGACTCAGATGCCATGTATCGCCCAATGTGGCAGTCGTCGCCGGACTATGCAAGACGGCCTGCTGGCGGGAAAAGGCCGAAGCTGGCAGAATGATACCATCATGCAAGCGGAAGTAATGGCCATCGGCGATGAATTGACCAGCGGGCAGCGACTCGACACCAACAGCGGGTGGATCAGTGCGCGTCTTGGCGACCTGGGAATACAAACGGCATACCATACTACCGTTTCCGACGAAATCGGGCCACTCGTGGATGCCTTGAGGATCGCACTAAAGCGATCGGACCTTTTGCTGATTACGGGGGGACTCGGTCCAACTGCCGATGACCTTACCCGGGACGCGCTGGCGAAAGCTCTCGGGGTACCGCTAGAACTCGATGAGGCGAGTCTTCGCGATATTGAGCAACTCTTTGCAAAACGGGGCGTCGCGATGCCGGAGCGAAATCGACTCCAGGCGACCTTTCCTCGCGGCACACGGCCGATCAACAATCCTCATGGCACCGCTCCAGGCATCCACTTCATCCACCGCCGCGAGGACGGGACGGAGTGTGAACTCTTTGCGCTGCCGGGCGTTCCGGCAGAGATGCACCAGATGTGGAATGAGACGGTCACCGCACAACTCACCCACCAGGCCAAACCATCGCAAACAATCCAACACCTCCGCATCAAATGTTTCGGAGCGGGCGAAAGTGCGATCGAACAACGTCTTGCTGGACTGATCGATCGCGGCCGCGACCCGGCTGTCGGGATTACGGTACACAATGCAACGATCACCTTACGCATAACGACAGCAGGAGATTCTGCTGAGCAATGTGCCGAACGGATGCAGCCGACAATCAAGACCATTCACGAAAGTCTCGGTGACCTCGTTTTTGGCGAGGGTGATGACGAGCTGCAACATGTCGTCATTCGCCTGCTTGCCGAGCGAGGCCAAACGGTCGCTTCTGCGGAGTGCGGCTCCTCCGGGCGACTGGCACGCTGGCTCAGTGAGATTGGAACCACAACGTATCGCGGAGGATTGGTCGCGTCCGCCGAAGCACCCGAGAGCCTTATCTCCCAATCGGCGATTCTTGCAGAAAATGGTGCCACCTCCTGTCGCGATAAGTTTGGCGCCGACTATGCAATCGCCCTCGGACCGATTGCCGAATCGACCGTCCGCGCAGGGGGCGAATTTTACTATGCCCTCGCTACCCCGGATTCCGTTCTCCTTAAATCCGGCAGCACCACCGGCCACCCGGACCATCTGAGGGACCGCGCGGCGAAGCAGGCGCTCAACCTGTTGCGGCTTCATTTGCTCGAAACCGAATAATCTCGTGGCAATTGCAATCACCACCGACACCCTTCGAGCTTCTCACCAAAGGTCACCGGCAGGTTGACTGAGGCTTCGACCCGCGAGACAAATTCACTGCGCGGAATTTCACGGGCCCCCAACGAATCGGTGTGGGCGGAAATTTGCTGGATATCCAGCAGGCAAAAACCGCGAGCTGCCAAGTGGTGCACGAGATACACCAATGCCACTTTCGAGGCATCTCGTCGGTGATAAAATTTGGATTCGGCTGCAAACATCCCGCCCAGGGCAACCCCGTAGATACCGCCCGCCAGTTCTCCCTGATGCCACGCTTCCACGCTATGCGCATAACCGAGTTCATGCAGTGCAACGTAGGCATCCATCATCGACGGCGTCAGCCACGTATTGCCCGTACGGTCTTGAACCGATGCGCAAGCATGAATCACCTGTGAGAAATCACGGTTGCAGGTAACGGTAAATTCTCTCTTCCGGCAGCGCCGGGCAAGCCGCGCGGAAATGTGCAGTGCATCCAGATCGATAATGGCGCGCGGGTCGGGCGTCCACCAGGCCAGCAGTTCCACCAAGCCTGAATCCAATTCTTGCGTGATCGGCCAAGGAAAGATGCCGTGTGCATAGGCATCCAACAGCCACTCGGCAGAGAGTTCGCCGCCCACACAAACCAAGCCCTCCGCATCGAGCGAATGCGGCAGATCAAAATAACGGGACCGACCAAAATGATTCATGTTGGAGCCGAGGCTTTTCAGGTATTTCGTTCCTGCAGCGGGGAAAGGCATTCTACAGAACAGCTGCGTTTTCGCTGCATAAAAACTTTTAATTTCGGTTATAATGAAATGACGTTCGGCAGGCAGAGAGTCAGGCTCACCTGTTGACTGGCAGCATTCTCTCACAACCGGGTTTCGTGATGTACCAGCCTCCGTCCAACGGTCCCGAAGAACAGAGGCCCCCGCACGCGACTCCCGACACGCAGCGCAAGAGCCCATCTTCACCCAACAATCCTCCCCAAGCCGCGCCGCCGATTCTTGCCGTCGCCCGGCAGACAAATCAACCCGGCCCATCGATCGGCCTGCGTGTTTTTTCACGTTTCGTCTTGCTGTTGATCCTTCTGCTCTCTCTGTTGGTCGTGCCCTGGTTTCTCGAAAAAATCAGTTACCATCTAGCGCGAGGTCGCCAGCAGGCGGCCCGCGAGTCGCTCCAGGAGCTGACGCCAACCCGGTTTGCGAGAACTTCCCGACTCGTAGCGGCAACCATCCAGCAAAGTGTCGTTGATATCGTCAGTCGGAATCCGAAATCTGCCAAACATAAAAACCCCCATGTCCTGGGGCAGGGCTGCGGAGTGATCGTTGATGAGGAAGGGTACATACTCACAAATCATCATGTTGTACGCGACACCACACAATTGACCGTCCATTACGGAGAGAACCGAACGGCAACGGCCGAAGTGATCGGAGTCGACACCTATACCGATCTGGCCGTTCTCAAAATCGACGCCGAGAATCTGGTGGCCGCATCGTGGGGGGACAGTGAGGTGTTGGCTCAAGGCGATCCGGTATGGGCCATGGGCAGTCCCTGGGGTCTGGACAGTAGTGTTAGTTTTGGAATTGTAAGTGCCCTTGGCCGTCACGGTATCGGGCAGGCACAACATCATACACTGCTTCAAACCGATGCGATGCTACAACCCGGTAATAGTGGCGGGGCATTGGTCAACGCGAAGGGTGAGTTGATCGGCATCAACACTGCGATCGTCGGCGACTCTTTCCGTGGCATTAGTTTTGCAATCCCGAGCAACATGGCCCGGGAGGTGTATTCTCGCCTCAAGAAAGATGGCGAAATCCCAAGGGGATGGCTTGGCGTCCGGCTAGCGACAGCGCCAAGGTCGGGAAGTGACAGAAAGGATATTGGAGCGGGGGCGATTGTGGTGTACGTCTTTAAGAGTTCACCAGCAGATGTGGCGGGGATTCGCGCTGGAGACATTGTCAAAGATTGGCAGAACACAACCATTGAAAATGCGAGCCAACTGAGCCAACTCGTTGCCCAAACGATGGCAGGAGACACAGCAGAGGTGTCACTTCTTCGCGGAGAACAAAAAATCTCTCTCTCGGTAACCGTTGGCCGTCGCCCAGCGCAGCTTCAATGACCCCCGCTTTTGCCAAACCCTCCTCATGCGCAACCACCGCTAGCATGCGGCACGTTCCCTAGTGACTTGAGTTTCGTAGCTATTGCGGGATAATTGGTTTGCTAGCAGGCAGCTCACAAACCTCAGGAGGTGTGGCTACTGTTCGCGTTGACCTGCGTAAGCGAACGCCGTATAATCCCCCCGCTGTCTAGGAGACAGTACTCGGTTCCCCGCAGAAATCGCCGAGTTCATTAGGAGGGTCAAGGAAGACCAACGGCTGTGGCGCTTGTTTTGCGCATCTTCCTTGATTAGTCAAGCGTCACAGGAGCGTTCGGTGTCCCCGACATCGTCGTTAGATACTAAAGAACAAGTACGACAGGCGACGGATATCGTCGACCTGATCGGACAATATCTCACCCTCCGTCGGGAAGGGCGCGCCTACAAGGCACTCTGTCCCTGGCACGACGACACGAATCCAAGTCTGCAAATCAATCCCGAGCGTCAGAGTTGGAAGTGCTGGGTCTGCGACATCGGTGGCGATGTCTTCAGTTTTGTCATGCAGCGCGAGGGAATATCCTTCCCCGAAGCGCTCTCGATGCTCGCAGAGCGGGCTGGCATTGAGTTGAAATCCTTCCCCGGCGCAGCTTCCGCAGCAGCGGGCAAAAAGAGTCTTTATGAAGTCGCCGCATGGGCGGAAGATGCATTCCATCGCTGTCTCACGACCGATCCTGCCAGCGCGCCGGCCCGAGAATATTTGCAGCAGCGTGGAATCACCAAAGAAAGTATTGAGCAATTCCATCTCGGTTTTGCGCCCAATGAATGGGACTGGCTGTTGCGACGGGCCAACGCGGACGGGATTTCCATTAACAACCTGATCAAAATAGGCCTTCTTGCCACATCGAGCCGAACCGGCAGGCAATACGATCGCTTCAAGGGCCGTGTGTTGTTTTCGATTCGCGACACACAGCACCGACCGATCGCCATGGGAGGGCGCATTCTCCCTGAATATGAAGATGAGAAGTCTGCCAAGTACATCAATTCGCCCGAAACCCCACTCTTCTCAAAAAGCAATCAACTCTACGGACTCGACAGGGCCCGAGATACCATCACACAACAAGATGGCAAACGCCATGCGATTGTGATGGAAGGTTATACCGACTGCGTGATTGCCAACCAATTCGGTTTTCACGAATCCCTAGCGGTACTCGGCACCGCCCTCGGCGAGCGGCATGTCCGTCTCTTAAGTCGCTATGCGGACCAAATTACCCTCGTCCTTGATGGAGATGCAGCCGGCCAACGCCGTGCAAACGAAATACTCAACCTGTTTATCGCCGGACAACTTGACCTTCGGGTGCTCACACTCCCAGATGGGCTCGACCCATGCGACTTCCTGCTCGAGCGTGGCGCTGATGCATTTCGCGAGCAGCTCGCATCGGCCCGCGATGCCCTTGACCACAAACTGTTTGTTGCCACCGATGGCGTCGAGATTGGCAGCGGTTCCCACGAGGCCAACCGCGCACTGGAGGAGATCCTCAGCACGGTGGCCCAGGCACCCCAATTGCAGTCTGGTGGACAGATCCAAACAAAATTACGCGAAGATCAGTTCCTTGCACGCTTGGCGAGCAAATTCCGAGTCCCGGAAGAAACGGTACGGGAGCGCGTCGTCGCCCTCCGCAAAACCGCCCGGCGCGCATCACGCGTGCAGGACAGCATCGCCTCCCACAATCCACTTCAGATCCAAGAACCGTGGGAGCGGGAACTTATTGAAATCATCCTTCAGGAACCGGAGTCGGTTTCCAGAGCTGTTGAATCGATTGCGCCGGAGCAACTGAGTGACCCTGCATGTCAGCGGATTTTTGCCTGCTGCCGGGAACTCTCTCTTGCTGGCGAAACTCCTAATTTTGATCGACTCGTTCTGGAATTTGACGACCCGGCTATGAAAAACCTTCTCGTCGAACTTGACGAGCGAGGGCGGGATCGCGGAGGCAGCGATCTCGCAGCACAGTTACCCGACCTGCTTCTGAGCTTCCAGCGAAGAAATGAAAAGCGGAACCAGCAGCAGACGACGGCAGCACTCAAGGAGAAGAAGTTTGCTGAGGATCAGGAGGTAACCATCCTCCAGAACCTTATCGATCAACAACGTGCCCGGCAACGGGACAGTTAGTGGCTGAATATTTCGGAGCTCACGGACGGGAACCGATATTTGGCCGAGAAATAACTCTTATCGCGCAGGAAGCGCGGGAGGAGAGAGACCGTGAACCCGCAGAATCCGACACTTACAGATCTTATTGCCAAAGGAAAAACCCAGGGATATCTGACGTACGACGATGTCATTTCATTCCTTCCGGATGAAGAGATCGGCTCCGAGCCGGTTGACGATCTTTTGGTTTCTCTTGAAAACCATCGCATTGATCTCTATATCAAACCTCCAAAGTCTTCATCGGTCACGACCGTGGTGGACGTCACCGTCGAAGAAGATGAAGAAGAGATGCCTACGCTCGAGTTAGCGCCGATCGAAGCTGCTCGTGGCAGCCAGGATCCGATCCGCATGTATCTGACGCAAATGGCCGAGATTCCCTTGCTCGAACGAGAGGAAGAAATCGCCCTGGCCAAGAAGATCGAAATTTCGCGACGGTCCTTTCGTCGCACACTTTTGTCTTGTGGCTATGCTCTGCAGGCAACCATTTCGACACTTGAAAAAGTGCGGCGCGGTGAACTTCCTTTCGATCGGACCATCAAGGTTTCGCTCACCGAGCAACTCACCAAAGAGCAGGTGCAGGCACGCATGCCCCATAATCTGCCGACACTGCAGCATATTTCAAATTGCAATCGCGATGATTTCAAAAAACTCATCAGCCGTCGCACCCATCGCCACCAATGGCTGGCGGCGCGACAGCGTTTTCTTCGTCAACGTCGCAAGGCACTGGCCCTCGTTGAGGAACTCAGCCTTCGCTCCCGGCGCATCCATCCGTTCATCGGGCAATTAAAGAAAATTGCGCAACGCATGAATGAACTGCGAAGCCTCATCCGTCAATCGCAGAATAACCCGCTTCTGGCCAAGCAAACCAGAAAGCGTCGTAAAGAGCTGCACCATCTAATGCTGGAAACTCAAGAGTCACCTCGCAGTCTGACCCAAAGACTCGAGAAGGTCTCTCGACTCTACAATGATTACGAGACGATCAAACGCCAACTCTCTGGAAGCAACTTGCGGCTGGTCGTTTCGATTGCCAAAAAGTATCGCAACCGGGGTCTGAGCTTTCTGGATCTGATCCAGGAAGGCAATACGGGCCTGATGCGGGCGGTCGATAAATACGAATACCGTCGCGGATATAAATTTTCGACCTATGCCACCTGGTGGATCCGCCAGGCAATCACCCGGGCAATTGCCGACCAGGGTCGCACCATCCGGATACCGGTGCATATGATTGACGTCTTGAGTCGTCTTCGCCGCGTGGCAAAGAATCTGGAGCAGGATATGGGCCGGATTCCGACCACCGAGGAAACTTCCTTGGCAGCCGGGGTGACACTCGAGGAAACCCGGCGTGTTCTCGATATTGGTCGGCATCCGGTGAGCCTTGACCGACCGGTCGGAGAAAGCGAAGATAATAGTTTCGGCGAATTGATTGAGGATGCGACTTTCGAAAACCCAACGCAGGCTGCAAATCATGGATTGCTTCGAGATAAAATCGATGAATTGCTCAAAACGCTCACCTACCGGGAGCGGGAAATTGTCCGCCTGCGCTATGGGCTCGATGACGGCTATACCTACACACTTGAAGAAGTGGGCCGAATATTCCGGGTTACCCGGGAGCGTGTGCGCCAGATCGAGGCCAAAGCATTGCGGAAGTTGCAGAACCCGGTCCGGAGTGGTCGGCTTGAAGGATTTCTTCCAGCCGCCGCGGCTTGATTTGCCCCGGCTAACATTCAAGGCCGCTGGTGTTTTCACCAGCGGCCTTTTTTTATGGCATTTCCCAACCCACCTGAGAATTGACAGACTCCATCAGAATATAAGGAACCGTACATTATGACTGCAACGGCGGAAACCATTTGTCAATTACATCAAATCCACAAACGGCTGGCCGAAAAAAAAGAAAAGCTCTCGGCTGGCCCCCATCGCGTCAAAGCTTTCGCAACGCGTCTCTCAGACACCGAAAAGAAGAAGGCTGCCGCCAAGGAAAACGCTACAGAGATGCGGATGCTCATCGACAGCAAACAGCTGCAGCTCAAAAGTTCTGAAAATAAAAATGCCGACCTGAAAAACAAATTGAACACCTGTAGCAATAATCGCGAATATCAGGCAATTCTGGAACAGATCGCCGCAGATAAGATGGCGAGCAGCGTTCTGGAGGATGAAATCCTCGAAGCGATGGAAAAGGTTGAACGACTCCAGCAGGTCGTTGTGGATGTTGAGTCCGAAGTCACCCATGCCACTCAGCTTCTAGATGAAGCGAAAACAACCGTTGCCAACGAACAGACGGTCCTTAAAGAAGGTATCGCCCAACTGGAATCGGAACTTGCCGATGCAGAAGCGTTTTTGCCGGATGAGATTCGTGCCAATTATGACCGGATTGTGCGGACGCGCTTCGATGACTCCATGGCGGCTGTGGAGGGAGATGTCTGCATCGGCTGCTACCAGCAGATAACGCCCAACATGCTCAACCAGCTCATGCTCAAGGAGGCGGTCGTTTGCACGGCATGTGGCCGTCTGCTCTATCTCAGCGAACTGTAGTTCTATCTAAACACTCAAATCCGGCACGACGAACGGCTGCCGGTATTGGCGGGCAAGACGCCGATTGGCGGAGTCATTGGAGATAAAGCGCTCCGTGAGTACATCCATCTCAAGCGGTGCGCCGAAGCTAACCGTATCCCGCCCCAGATCAACCCCGTTCCTATCGAGATGTCCAGCCATCCGCTCGAAAGACTCCGCATAGAGTGGACCTGCTGCTGTCGCTGCAATGGCATCTCGGATTTCCCGGCCGGTCATTGTTCTTCCGAGTTGGTGGGAAATGCCACCTGTGTGGCAAAGTCCGCTCGACAAATGGCCCTCGAGAATATCGGCGTTGAGATCGGTATGTTTCCGGCTACGCATGGCAGAAAGGAAATTGGCAAAATGGTCACCGCCGCCGCTGAACTTTTTAATCACTTCGCCATCTGAGTCGTAGGCGATGGCATCGGTATAACTCGGGATGAGAAGACTACCCTGTTCGCACTGCAAAACGATACCGACCTGAGATCCGCGATAGTTATCCATCCCGGTGCTCCAATCGGTATTTTGTTTTGGCAAACCGCGCGTCTCAAAAATGAGAGGGGCTTTTTTGTAGTTATGAAGAACCGTCTGAGTATTTGGAGTATTTCCGGCATCGTCGTAACCCAATCGGCCACCCACGCTCATAACGAAAGGCGACAATGCATCCTCCCCTAAAAACCAACGGGCCAAATCCATCTGATGGATCCCCTGGTTGCCCATGTCGCCATTGCCGGTATTAAAATCCCAATGCCAGTCGTAGTGGAGACTCGGCCGGTAGAGATCTACCTTGGCGGCCGGGCCGCACCAGAGGTCATAATCGACATGTGGGGGGATTTTTAGCGGGCGCTGGAGCTTGCCGATCGATTGCCGGGGTTTGTAGCAGGTCCCAACCGCATATTGGATAGCTCCCAGTTTGCCGTCCGCAATGAATGTACGGGCCTCCCGAAGAGAGCGGCTCGAACGACATTGGGTTCCCGTCTGGACCATGCGATTGTATTTTCGGGCCGCATTCACCAGTTGCCGTCCTTCCCACACGTTGTGCGAGACCGGCTTTTCCACATACACGTCTTTTCCCGCCTGGGCAGCCTCAACACCAATCAATGCATGCGTGTGATTCGGTGTTGCAATCGAAACCGCATCAATGTCAGGACGTTCGAGAAGCTTGCGATAATCCTGAAATGTATCTACGTTTCGCTTTGTCTGCGTATTAAATGATTCTGCGGCAGCACCGAGCACCTTCGCATCACAGTCGCAAAGCGCAACAATCTGATCTTTAAATCCACGCATGTGCGAACCGCCACGGCCATGGAGCCCGATCACGGCAACGCGAATCTGATCGTTTGCGCCATACGCTCTGGAAGAAATCCTCAAAGGCAGCACGATCGAACCGGCCGCCACCGCGCTGCTGAGAAAAGTACGTCGTGAAACGGTCATACCAAAATGCCTCCGAAGGTGGGATTCGTTTTGCACAGGCAAGAAAACAAGCAGACCGGGGGCAAAAAAAGGCCCGGCCAAAATGCATTGTAGCCTCTAGTGGCTGCTCGCTCAATCAATGCACCAAACTGAAAAACAACTCAGGGGTATCTTTCTGCTTTAAGAGCGACACGACATTGTCGGAAGTAGATACCCTTATATGACCGCTCAACCCTCTGCCCGGTACGCCCGATCGATCAGCTGGATCGTATGGAGGATCGGAATCGGATGGGAGAGACGTTTGAGGTGGGACTCGATCTGCATCAGGCAGCCGATATTGCCCGTAACCACCATTTGAGCTCCGGTGGCGATGATTGCTCTGGCCTTGCGCTCGCCGAGTTGCAATGCGATCTCGGGCTGTTCGATCGAATACGATCCGGCAGAGCCGCAACATATTTCCGCATCCGCCAGTTCACAGAGTTGCACATTACCGATCGACTCAAGAAGCGCCCGTGGCGCGCTTCGCACCCCCTGAGCATGCGCAAGATGACACGCGTCGTGGTACGCAACGGGTAATGATGTTGTGAGGGGAGGGGGGGGACGAAAGCCCACATCGTGTAGGTATTGGCAGATGTCGACGGTGCGGGCTGCAAAGTGCCCGGCTGCCTCCTGCTCCGGCTCGCCCGCAAGCCAGAGCGGGTATTCGTGAAGCCCCGAACCACAACCGGCGGCGTTGGTGATGATCGCATCGACATCGCGGGGAAACACGTTAATGTTGTGCTTTGCAGCAGCGCGGGCCTCTTTGCCGGCTCCGGTATGTGCGGCGAGCGCCCCACAGCAGCCCTGATCGCGGGGAACGACGACCTCAATGCCATTTTCCGCCAGGACCCGTAGCGTCGCTACGTTGATTTGCGGCGCGAGCACCTGCTGGGCACAACCGGCAAGAAGCGCAACCCGCCCCCGCCGCTTACCCCTCGCAGGCATACATTCCGGCAGCGGTTCTTTGCGGGGAAAGGATCCGGGTATCAGCGCGAGCATCGTCGCCAACTGCCGTGGTAGCAGTCGCGCAATGGGCCGCACCAAACGACCACCGGTTGCCGCCAAGTGAAAACGACCCGGGTAGGGGAGGGTTTTGAGGATCAGCTTGCGCAGCAGCTTCTGGGAGAATGTACGCCGACGAACGTTCTCCGCGCGCGTCCGATACGAGGTGATCAGTTCACCATACGCCACACCGGACGGACAGGCGGTGGCACAGCTGAGGCATCCGAGACACCGGTCGATATACGGGGCAGCGGCATCGACCGGAAGCCCTCCTTCCAAAACCTCCTTCATGAGAAAAATACGGCCGCGCGGAGAGTCCATCTCTTCGCCCAACTGCTGGTAGGTCGGACATGTCGGCAGGCAGAAACCACAATGGACGCAGGCGGCCACGGCCTCGGCCATTTTTTCACCGCAGGGGCCAGTTTCACCGGTGGGGATTGTATGCTGCATACGACCTGCTGTCCGAAAGGGACCTTTCAGACAGATTCTCTAAAATTTTCCATCAGGATCAAAAATGGTTTTAAGACGCTGAAAAAATACATTGTCCTGCCAATGGCCCATCCACCGCACCGGAGCATCGCCGCGGAGCACGAGGCCGCCGAGTTCAAACTCCGGCAACTGTTCCCATCGGTCTTCAGATCGCCAACTCAACCAGAGGACGTTCCCGCCCACGCTATAGCGTCGGGGAGGATCGATCCGGGAGTTTTGCAGCGATTGTTCGATCCGCGCGATACTCCCGGGGACGATGGGAATTTTCAGCAGACGCGCGCCGGGCGGCACCCAACTGAATTCGCCAGCCGCAGCCCAGATTGCCGCATCGTCGTCGACCTGCTCGATCGTCCCAAGCCCGGTGAGGAGAGTGCGGAGCCGCTGCAACCGCTCCGGAAGCGATGCGGCCAGACCTCCGACGCGAAGGCACAAAACACCCTCTCGGTCAAAATCGAGCGCACAGAGATCGAGAGGTTGATGTGTCAGTTGGTGCATCGCGTCAACGGCTGCAGACACGCCACCGGTTTCTACCTTGAGCGTCGCCGTGGCGGATGCCTTGGGAAACACTTTAAACGATAGATCGATGAGTACCCCAAAGCAGCCGAGACTCCCCACCAAAAGTTTGGGGATATCGAATCCGGCTGCATTTTTTACCACCTTTGCGCCGCCACGAATGATTTCGCCCGCGCCGGTGACCATGCGACAGCTGATCACGAAATCACGGACACCGCCATACCGAAACCGACCCGGACCGGAAAGTCCCGAGGCAAGAGTGCCCCCTAGCGTTGCACCGCTCTTAGAAAGCGGCGGGTCAAACGGAAGATATTGACCGTGCTCGGCGAGCACCTCTTCGATTTGGGCCACCGGGGTGCCCGCCAAGGCCGTGAAGGTAAACTCATCGGGCTGGTATTCGATCAGGCCGGAAAGCCCACCGACGCAGAGCGTTGGCTCGCGCGAAAGATTGTCCTTGCTGCCACCGCCCATCACACGGACATGCTGCGTAGAGCGGACAAAGTCACACACTTCTTCGACGGTGGTTGCTTGCTCGGCCATCGATGTTCAGTTCCTGAAAATAATTCCCTGTTTTTCGAGCGGGTGCAGGCCGTGGGAAAAAAGGGCAGGGGCCTCCGCCGAAGCGAGCATTTTTCCACGATTGGCCAATCGTGCCGAATCGACCGCGTCGCGAATCCGGTGCATGAACAGCGTATCTTCCGGTCCATACATCTCCTTGAGAAAAACGAGCTTCTCCAGACCCACCCCATGCTCCCCTGTAATCGAACCGCCTAGCGCGATGCAGAGTCGCATGATTTCGGTGGCACATTCTTCTGCCCGTTCATAGAGCCCCGCCTGCCGCCCATCGTAAAGGATCAATGGATGCAGGTTCCCATCGCCAGCATGAAACACGTTGGCGACACGGATGTTGTATTTGTTACTGATTTTCTGAATTTCAACGAGCGCTTCGCCGAGCCGTGACCGGGGAACGACACCATCCTGGACGATGAAATCGGGACTCAGCCGACCGGCTGCGGAAAAAGCACTCTTGCGGCCCTTCCAGATCATCAGCCGCTCCTGTTCATTTTTTGCGGGATTGATCTCAAAAGCCCCCGATTCTTTAAGTATTTGTTGTAGCTGCACTTTTTCTTCGGCCACCTCTTCTGTGGGACCCTCAAGCTCAACGATCAGGACCGCTTCGGCCCGCGACGGATACTCCACGCCGACGGCGGCATGGGCTGCTTCCATCACAAGGCGATCCATGATCTCGATTGCGCCGGGCAACAGGCCCGAGGCAACCAGCATCGCTACCGCCTTGCCGGCCCTTTCGAGTGTGTCGTAGGCGGCGATCACCGTATAGAACGTTTCAGCCACGGGCAGCAGTCGAACCGTAATTTCCAGGGCGATCCCAAAAAGGCCTTCCGAACCGACAAACATCCCCGTCAAATCCGGCCCCACTCCTTCGAGACTCGCGGTGCCAAACGTGGTCACCTCGCCGTCCGGCAGTACCACCTTCAGCGCCAAGATGTGATTGGAGGTCATACCGTATTTCAAGCAGTGGGCACCGCCGGAATTAAATGCCACGTTCCCACCAACCGTACAGACGGGACCACTGGAAGGATCGGGAGCGTAGTAAAGGCCATCTTCACTCGCCCGCTGCGTCACTTGGGCCGTAATCACACCCGGCTCGATCACCATCGAGCGGAATATCGGACAATAATCGAGGATGTTGTTCATCCGGTTCAAGGCAATCACCACTCCATCTTCCACCGGAACCGATCCGCCCGAAAGACTCGTGCCGCTACCTCGCGCCAGAAAAGGGACATCGTGTGCATGACAAGTCTTAACGATTTGAATCACCTCTTCGGCCGATTCGGCCAACACCACAGCGCGTGGCTTTGCGCGAAAAGCGGTGAGACCATCCGATTCATAGGGCAACAGTTCGGCCTGCCCGAGGAGCAACCGCTCCTCGGGAACAATGCCACCTAGCGCCTGAAGGAATGGATCGTGCACAGTATCTTCCCAAAGGGTTTTGAATGTTTTCGGCCGATCACCGCGCACAAGAGTTCGAAGCGGGTGACAGGCGGTAAAAACCTGAAAACAAAACCGGAGTTTGCATTATTTTACCTCAAAAGGCAAAGTGCTTGGTGATAGTACATATATGTTCATGCACACCCGGTGCGATAAAGCCCCATTGGTACATGAGATTTTCCGTGCCGGTGATGATCATTTGAATCGCAATACAAATCAGAAGAAAACCCATGATGCGGGTGATCGCATTCATCCCGGTGACTCCCATAAAGTGCAGCAGCCTTACGGAAAACCGCAGGCACAGCCAGCTGAGGAGGCTCGTTGCAAGAATCGCCATCGTGATCGAGATGTAGGGAGACCAGGCAAACGTCTCGATTTTTGCCGATGCGGCAAGCACTACCGCCAACGCTCCGGGGCCTGCAATGAGTGGCAAGGCGAGGGGACAAAACGAAATGTCCTCTTTAGGGGATGCACCGGGGCCATCGGCATCGACACTGCGATTTTCTTTTGGCGTGAGCAAACCGAAGCCGATTCTCGACACGATCAGGCCTCCGGCGATCCGGATACCATCAATCGTGATCCCGAAGAAGCTCATGATGTACGTTCCGCCTGCGAAGAACACAAACATCAACAGGAAACTGTAGAGGCTGCCTTTAAAGGCCATCTTGCGGCGAAACGCTTCATCATCACCATCCGTAATGCTCAAAAAAATACCGACATTGCCGAACGGGTCGGTGATGACAAAGAGCGAGACGAAGATTGCGATAAAATGCTGCCAGAAATCCATCGCTCAAAAAACTCCAACTCTGCATAACGACACTACTGCACAGCGACACTACTGCACAGCGACACAGCGGTATCGGTCCAAAATATCTAACCGTTTACATCAACGTACGCCATAATAAGGGTCCACAGAAGGATGCGACAGAGCGGGCCGTGGTATTTGTCAGCGGATTGCTCTACGGAGGAGACCTTTTTTGAAAGATACCTGGAAATAAAGTCCAAGCCGGCCCTACAATAACTCTGCGATTCTCCGATATCGAGGAACTACCGATGCCCAAGCAAGACCGCAATCCTTCAGCTGCCGCGCGGGGCCTGCAGGAACTGCTCGCGATGTTCGAGCCGGATGCATCGCTTGGGCGCTCGGAACGGATCCAAAAAGCACTCTACGTTGCCCACCAACTCCAGCAGCGGGCATCCACACTACAGACTCCGCACGAGAAAACCCAGCAGGCGGAATTGGACCGTATGATTCAGAGCCCGCACGACAAGGCGACGCTCACAGAGATCACCGACCAGGCCTTCCGCGCAAAAGCACCGCACCGAGCTGCGGACCAGCTCGTCCATATCCTCGATGTCCAGGGTATCCCCCGTTTTTTCAGCCGACGGGACCGTGCGCTTCTCAAAGGGTTCCAATCGTTTGGAAGCTACCTGCCGGGGGTCGCCGTTCCGCTGGTTAAAGAAAAGATGCAACACGAAACGGCCAATGTCATTCTTCCGGCTGAAGAGGAGCTGCTCAAAGTCCATCTCCGCGCCCGCTCCGATGAGGGATTGCGGATGAACGTCAATTTCCTCGGCGAAGCTCTCCAAGGCGAACGCGAGGCAGAGCGGCGACTTGCCGCATATCTCGCCGCGCTACAGATTCGGGAACTGGAAGTCCTCTCCGTCAAGATTTCGACGATCTACTCGCAGATCCGCCCACTGGCACGCAGACGGGCCGTGGCGATCCTTTCCGACCGGATGGAACTCCTCTACCGTGGCGCAGCAAAATTGCGCTTTACGCGCCCGGACGGACAGGAGGTTCCCAAATTTATTTATCTCGACATGGAAGAATATCGCGACGTGAGCATCACGGCCGAGGTCTTTATGAACACGCTCGACCGCCCGGGACTGGAACAGATCCGTGCCGGGATCGCCTTGCAGGCCTACCTGCCAGATTCGTTTCTCGTACAGCAACAGATCACCCAATGGGCACTTGTGCGCACCGCTCGCGGCGGTGCGCCGGTGACGATCCGACTCGTCAAAGGTGCCAATATGGAGATGGAACGAGTCCTCGCCTCACAGGCATCTTGGCCGCAAGCCCCGTTTAAAACCAAACCACAAACCGACGCCAACTACAAACGGATGCTCCATTACGGCTGCCAGAGCGAAAGGCTGAAAGCCGTTCGCCTCGGAATTGCCTCCCACAATCTTTTCGATCTCGCCTATGGGCTCGTTCTGGCGGAGGAACAGCAGGCCCTTGCGAGTGTCCAGTTCGAGATGCTGGAGGGGATGGCCAATCATCAGCGACGCGCGCTCTTCGAGATGGTCCATCATCTACTGCTCTATGCTCCAGCTTGCGCACAGAACGATTTTATCCACGCCATCGGCTACCTCATACGGCGACTCGATGAAAACACAGGCGCCGACAATTTTTTGCGCCATGCCTTCCATGTTCAAGTCGATAGCGCCCAGTGGCATGCACTGGAAAATGATTTCGTCGAGAGCTTTCCTATTATTGACAATCTGCGCGAAGCGCCTCGACGAGAACAGAACCGATTGGAAGAGCACTCTCTTAGCGCAGAGCAGAGCGATCTAGAGCAGTTCACCAACGAAAGCGATACCGATTTTTCTCTAAGCGCCAATTATCACTTTGCGGAAAACATCATCGAGCAGTGCTTGGCGACTCGCCAGCAGGAGCCACGCAACATACCACTCGTCATCGACGGCGAGAAAATCTTCTCCGGTGGCAATTGCCGCAAGAGCGTTGACCCCTCAGAGCCCGCCCGCATCGTCGCCACCGTCCGGCAGGCGACCTCAGAGGAGGTCGCCCGCGCACTTCGCGTCGCGCAGCGTGACCAGGACGGCTGGCGCGATCAATCTCCACAGCAGCGAGAAATGATCCTCATGCGCGCCGCTGAAGAGATATCGCGCGCCCGCGGTGAGTTGATGGCAGCGGCTCTGACGGACGGAGGAAAGACCCTCGGTGAGTCCGATCCCGAAGTTTCCGAAGCGATTGACTTTGCGCGATTTTACACACTCTCCGCTTCAGATTTTTTTTCGCAACCCGATCTTCGATGCAGGCCGATCGGCGCAGTGGTGGTCGTCTCTCCCTGGAATTTTCCGATCGCTATTCCCTGCGGCGGTGTTGCGGCCGCACTGGCGGCTGGAAACACCGTGATCCTCAAACCGGCATCCGAGGCGGTGCTCCCCGCTTATCTGCTCTGCGAATGTTTTTACCGAGCGGGCATCTCTCGGCGGACGCTTCAGTTGGTTCCCTGTCGCGGAACCGACCAGGGGGCCCAACTGGCCGGCAGCGACCAGGTCGATGCTGTCATCCTCACCGGAGGAACGGCGACGGCCGAGGCAATGCTACGGAACAACCCCGCGATGAATCTGCTCGCGGAGACTGGCGGCAAAAACGCCACCATCGTCACCGCCCTTGCAGATCGCGATCAGGCAATTGCACATGTGTTGCACTCCGCATTTGGCCACAGTGGCCAAAAATGTTCCGCCACGTCTTTGCTGATCCTGGAAGGTGAGGTGTATGATGCGCCGCACTTTAAAGAAGCGCTCGTCGATGCAGCAGAGAGCTTGGCCGTCGGACCCGCCTGGCAACTCGAGAGCCGTGTGGGGCCACTGATCCATCCGCCCGACCCGCTCCTGGCGAGCGCGTTGTTTGAACTTGAGCCCCGAGAATCATGGGCCTTGCGGCCCCGGCGGTGCGAGGACAATCCGCAACTTATCTCACCGGCGATCAAGTGGGACGTCCAACCCGGCAGCGTCACGCACATGACCGAATTCTTCGGCCCCGTGCTCGGTGTCATGCGGGCAGAGAACCTGGAGCATGCGATTGAACTGGTCAATGCAACCGGCTATGGGCTCACTTCGGGATTAGAAAGCCTCGACGATCGTGAACAGCACTATTGGGAACAAAACGTCCGGGCCGGTAATTTGTATATCAACCGTCCGACAACCGGTGCTATTGTGCTGCGGCAACCGTTTGGCGGAATGGGCAAGTCGGCCTTCGGACCGGGCATCAAGGCGGGCGGACCGAATTATGTCGCGCAATTGTTAGATATCGAAGACCGGGCCGATTCCAAAGAGCCGCAACAACTCGAGTTTGGCACGCTCGCAGATCTGGTCGACTTTTTCGCAAAACTTGTCGACGAGAAAATCCTTTCCGCCGAGCAGCAGGCGCAACTCCAGCAGATCGCCGCCAGTTACGAGCAGGCCCATCAAAAAGAGTTCAGCCGATGCCACGACCACTTCCGACTGATCGGACAGGACAATATCCGCCGCTATCTACCCGCCGAGCAATTGGTGATCCGCCTGCACCGGGACGACTCTTCGGTTGACATCCTTGCGCGGCTTACAGCGGCGAAAGTCTCTGGAGCCGATTTTCTGCTGAGCTATCCGGAGACGTTTTCGTCACCCCTCATCGACCGCCTCGCCGAATCGGATCAGACACCCCTGAGTGGACTCGAGTTGATCGCCCAGAGCGACGCCGCTCTTGCCGGACAGATTGAAGCGGGCACAATATCGAGACTACGCTATTCGTCTAAGAGCCATGTTCCAGATTCTGTCCGCTCTGCCGCGGCCGCAAACGCCATCCCGATCATCGATCGGCCGGTTCTCGCTGCCGGTCGCATAGAACTCCTCTGGTACCACATCGAACAGAGTCTTTCTTTTGACTACCACCGCTATGGAAATTTGGGCAATCGCTCCGACGAGCAGCGAAGTGAGCCGCTTTAACTGGCTGCACCGATACGCATTGAGAAAAACATCTTTTGCGGATTTGTTCGACTTTGGTTATCATTCCCCTAGAGCATCGCGAGCAGCCGTAATGTAGATTCGATCCGGAGGATGATCTTGCCCAAGAAATTTTCGCGACGCAAGTTTCTCTATGGCACCAGCACGGCCGCATTGGCTGCCGGCAGTGGCCTGTGGCACCAGCAGGGATACTCGGCCGAGAGCCGTGCAGCTGCAGGCAAACTAAACATCGCCGCCATTGGGACCGCGAACCGCGCGTCGGCCAATCTCAAAGCGGTTGCAAACGAAAATATCGTCGCGCTCTGCGATATCGACGCGGCATACCTTCAGAGGGCGGCAGCCCGGTTTCCTCAGGCCCGGCAATTTCGCGACTACCGCGAAATGCTCGATAGCATCGGCTCGAACATTGATGCATTGGTCATTTCCACCGCCGACCACCATCACGCGCCGGCCGCGGCACGGGCATTGCGGGCCGGAAAGCACGTCTACTGTGAAAAACCGCTTTCACACACGGTCGCCGAAGCGCGGCTGCTGACCCGCCTTGCGCGGCAGCAGGGAGTGGCCACCCAACTCGGCACACAGATCCACGCCAGAGAAAATTATCGCCGCGTGGTCGAAATGATCCGTTCGGGTGTGATTGGCGATGTCGGCGAGGTTCACGTCTGGGTCGGTAAATCGTGGGGTGGCACCGCACAACCGGCCGAGGGCCAAAAGGTACCGCAAACACTCTCCTGGGATCTCTGGCTCGGTCCGGCACCGGTGCGGCCCTTTGTGGCCGGCCGCTACCATCCCGGACAGTGGCGGCGGTGGTGGGATTTCGGGCAAGGTACGCTCGGTGATATGGGGTGCCATTTTATGGACCTGCCATTCTGGGCGCTCGATCTCCGCAATCCGGTCCGCATCGAGGCTGCGGGGCCACCGGTCCATGACGAGACTTGTCCCCTCGGCCTTACGGTCCGTTACGACTTTGCGGCCCGCGATTCGATGCCGCCGGTCCGGCTCACCTGGCACGACGGACACAACATTCCAAGGTCTCTCGCCGGCCATCCGGTTCCTGCCGATGGCGTGATGTTTCTTGGGACCGATGGCCAACTCTATGCCGATTACGACACCTATCGCCTTTTTCCCCAAGAGCAGTTTGCGGGTTACCGGCCTCCCGCGCCGACCATCCCCCGCTCTATCGGCCATCACGCCGAATGGCTCCGCGCTTGCAAACAGGGTACAGCGACCACATGCAACTTCGATTATTCTGGCCCGCTAACCGAGACTGTCCTGCTGGGCAATGTCGCCTACCGCACCGGCAAACCCCTGCTCTGGGATGCGGACTCGCTGCGGGCCACGAACTGCCCGGAGGCCGCGCAATTGGTCCACAAAACCTACCGGCCCGGCTGGGAGGTGGCGGCAGGCTGAAGAGAGTCATCGGGAATCTATGATTTTGTCATCCGAAATGGGCGGCTATCTGCTGCTGCTCCTGATGCTTTTTGTACATTTCACGGCTCCCTGTTGGCCTGCCGCTCTGCTAACGCTCGTCATGGTGTTGTGGCGAAGAAGACAATCCTCTTTCCCTTTTCGTGCATCTGTTCGGAAACAGGGGCATCGCGTGATGCTGCTGGTAGTTGTTGTCGCGTGGATTCTCGGACTCGCAGGATCGACAGCTTTGCTGATGCGAGGCATTCACATCGACTTTTGATGGCACCGCACGCCTACAAAGAAGGCTTTGCAAACAACTGATTCCAGTCTTTTGCCATATCAACCACGATCCAGCCCCTTTTCTTAGCTGCAGCTAAAGCCGTCTTTAACCTACCGCTACTCTGCGGGTTTTCGTCGTAGGCGTACTCGCGCTGCGCGTCGGTGTGATGCACTATCAGCCCTAGGCTCGGACTTCGTCCCACGGTTGTCCACTCGAGCATCGCCTCATCGCCATCCGAATTACCGAAAGCCGCGAGCGGGCGTCGACCGATGTGTCGATGGATTGCAATTGGCTTGCCATCCTTATCATTCACAAATTCGAGTTTCGGCTCTTTAATGAGCACCGGCTTCCCGTCACGCATTTCAAAACGCACCGCGCCAATAGAACCGACTGCTTGCTCCGGAGGGATACCGTACACTTGTTCGCTCCAGGCACGCATAAAATCAGCGCCGCCACCAGAAACAATGTGTATGCGAAAGCCATTTTTGCGGAGATAGTCGATCACTTCCTGCATCGGTTGATAGCCGAGTTCGGCATAGGGGCGACGGAACCGGGGATGCTTGGCACGTGCCATCCAATCGCGAACAAGGCGATTAAACTCCTCGGTGGTCATCCCCGCGTGGGTCTTGGCCATGACCGATCCGACAACCTCTTTTAGTTGGCCCCTGACCGTTGCCATATCTGCGTCAAGGGCGGCGGCCAGCAGCGGGTCTTTGCGCCACTCGGGATGGTCAGGAGCTAATCGTTTCAACTGATCAAGGGCATACGCCATCTGAAATGGAATCGGATTCTCCGGCCAGAGCGTGCCATCATTATCGAATACCGCAACACGCTCCTCGGGCACAACGTAGCCTTCCGAACCTTCTGTAGTCACTTTTTCCACAAACTCAATAATGGCAGTCTTTGCTGATCCATCATTCCAAGAAGGCAATGGCCCCGAGGCGTACCCGCAGACGGGATGCACCAAGTGCATGACAATAGCAGGAAGTAGAAAACTGAGCGTTGAAACAGTAGAGCGAAACAATACCATGGCAAGTCTCCCGTACATCAACAACCGCAAGGCGAGTAATCTAGAACAACGAACGGTAACCCACCATGCGCAACATGATGATTTGATGTGAAATAAAATAGCGTCACTATTATTATGTCCAATGTCCGTCACTTCCATATGGGACACAAACCGGATGCCGGCATCCTCTTCTTGCCGCTTGCAAATACTGTCGTGAATCGTACGGTTAATCTATTCTTGCGCTAACATTGGCATCTATTTCAATTTTCGACGTTCATGCATCGCACGCACAACAGGAACATTTCCAAGAAGAAAGGCTGCCAAAATGAAACAAACTTGGTTAACACATTCGATGACGTACATTGTCACAATGGTTACAGTGTTTCCGTTGTTGGCCGCAGAGCAATCGGACAGCCAGCGTGATGAAGCGGCCGCGATTGATGCCTACATCTATCTCTACCCGATAATCACGATGGATGTTACGCGGCTGCAGATGACAAACGCCCCGGAGGGCCAAAGTAGCGCAATGAACGCACCGATGAATGTGTTTTATCATTTTCGTGCCTTCCCCGATGTGAATTTCAAGACCGTGGTCCGGCCTAATTTCGACACTTTGTATTCCTCAATCTGGGCCGATATGACCGAGGGCCCGGTGATCGTTACCGTTCCCGATTCCGGGGGACGTTACTACCTGCTGCCCATTCTCGATATGTGGACAGATGTATTTGCCGCACCCGGCTGGCGAACAACCGGCACAGGGCCGGGCAATTATGCCTTCGTTCCACCCAACTGGAACGGTGAGCTACCAGAGGGTGTCACGCGGATCGATGCTCCTACACCGTATGCCTGGATGATCGGGCGCACTGAATCTTCTGTGGACACCTACGAAGCAGTACACAAATTTCAAGACGGACTTAAAGCGACACCGCTGGCTGAATGGGGCAAAGAAAGTTCACCGAAAAAAGCCGTCATCGACCCGAGCGTCGATATGAAAACCCCGCCGCTTGAGCAGGTCAATGCTATGTCGGCTAAAGATTATTTTGAATATGGGGCACGCCTGATGAAGTTGCACCCACCCCATACTACTGATGCCGATATCGTGGCAAGAATGAGGCGACTGGGTATCGTGTCGGGCAAAGACTTCGATTACAACACGCTGCGTCCGACAGCCCAAGCGGCTATCGACAAAGCACCGGCAGAGGGCCTGAAGCGGATTAAGGCCCACCTGCCGGAAGTGGGCAGCATGGAAAATGGCTGGTCCGTGATGCGTGAAAACGCTGGCGTTTACGGTGCCGACTTTTTGCAGCGGGCCAGCGTCGCCCTCGCAGGACTCGGCTGCAACAAACCGGTCGATGCGGTCTATCCGCTGATCATTTCAGATTCTCGCGGAAAAACACCCACAGGGGATCAAAACTACGTTGTCCACTTTGAGAAGGACAACCTGCCTCCGGCCGAAGCCTTTTGGTCACTCACGATGTACGATGCCGATGGATTCCAGGTGCCCAATCCGCTGAATCGCTTTGCCATCGGAGATCGCGACAAACTCGCGTTTGGCGACGATGGGTCACTAGACATTTTCATCCAAGCCGAATCACCCGGCAAGGAGAAGGAATCGAACTGGTTGCCCTCTCCAAACAAAGGGACACTCGGATTGACGATGCGGCTCTATGCACCTGATCGAAGCGTGCTGGATGGAAGCTGGAAACCGCCGATCCTCAAACATGCTGGAGGAAAAGCGGCAGCCGCTAAACTAGGCGACGGACTGCCACCCCATCAATAGTGCAGTCAGAACGCATGCCGCCGGAAGCTGGCAAGGGGCGAGCAGATTCTCCGGGGCTCTCCCAAACAAATGATATTGCTCAAAGGCCGGTCGCACCTCGAAGAATGGTGGTGCGAACTGGTCTGGAAATCGGAGGAGTGCCCAGG
>MPMF02329015.1_pt1 | contig 24250 bp, 22 predicted proteins | sample 1617271 | NCBI WGS metagenome assembly MPMF02 (sample SAMN05944812, study PRJNA350692) | marine metagenome | biome: marine; feature: ODZ; material: water; isolation source: 120 m water sample prefiltered with 30 um filter, filtered on to 0.2 um... | place: Pacific Ocean | collected 2012-04-09... | reverse complement strand
GCGGGCGAGGATCGCTGAAAAAATTAGCCCAACAGGCTGTATTCCTTATCTGCTTTCAGCTTTTGCTTTGGTGGTCATTTCTCAGCTTCGGCACATGTGAGAGCATCGGCGGTTCGACATCGTTATCGGGATCTTCTCAAGGGGACATCCCCGTTGACCAAAGTTGTTGTGAGAGTTAGACTTGGGCATGGCTGATAATCCCTCCTCCTGCGTCGACTTTTCAGAATTTGGGCTTTCCACCAGCATGCTCAGTGCGCTTGCTCGGGCCGAGTATTCCCAACCCACCCCCGTGCAGGCAGGCGTTATTCCCAAAGCTCTTGAGGGTGCTGATTTGCTCGGACAGGCTCGCACCGGCACGGGGAAGACGGCTGCATTTGCAATTCCGATTCTTGAACAGGTTACCGCAGGGCGTCGGGGAGGGCCGCAAGCGCTGGTTCTTGTACCGACTAGAGAATTAGCAGTCCAGGTTCGCGATGAGATATCGAAACTGGCACACGGCAAAAAAGCTCGGGTTTTAGCGGTCTATGGTGGGAAACCGATTCGGGGACAGACGGAAAAGCTGAAGCGAGGTACTGAAATTGTCGTTGGCACACCAGGGCGCGTTCTCGACCACATGGGCCGTGGTAGCCTACAGATGGACGGACTGAATATCGTCGTTCTTGATGAAGCCGATCGGATGCTCGACATCGGTTTTCGTCCCGATATCGAAAAGATTCTGCGCCGCTGTCCTAAAGAGCGACAGACGTTGCTCTTTAGTGCCACGGTGCCCGGCCCTGTTGAGAGATTGGCGCGGCGATACATGCGGGATGCAGAATCCATGAACTTCTCGCCAAAAGAACTTGCCGGAGATACGATCGAGCAGTTTTATTTTACGGTGGATCAGGATCGAAAATTTGAGTTGTTGCGGCGATTGCTCCAACGAGAAAATCCGAGACAAGCGATCGTTTTCTGTCGTACGAAAAAAGGGACGGACCGTCTTGCCACGAAGTTGGCCAGACGAGCACGCGGGATTTCTTGTATCCACGGTGATTTAAATCAAGGGATGCGCGATCGCGTGATGAGTGAATTTCGCGCGGGCAAGGTGCAAATTCTCATTGCGACCGATGTCGTGGGTCGGGGAATCGATGTTAGTGGGGTATCGCACATCATCAATTACGATATGCCAACCTTCTGTGACGATTACATACACCGTGTGGGCCGGACAGGTCGCATGGGAAAAGAAGGCATTGCTGAGGGTGTTGCCTATACCTTTGTCACTCCAGAGGAAGGCAATGAACTGACAAAAGTTGAGATGCGCATCAACAAACTTTTAGTACGAGATGAAATTTCTGATTTTGAGCCGGTTCGAAAGAAGCAGGAGGAGACGGATACCCCAGATGAACCTGCCAAACCGCCTCCGCCCCAGATCAAAAAGGGAGGCAGGCCAAAGCGGCGCATTCGTCGAGCTCTTTAGAGTGTTCTGCTGCATAGGCATTCTCCCGATCGATTCTCATTGCGAGAAGAGATGCAGAAAGTCCGCATCCGGACGCAGTCGACACAAGATGTAGTAGCCCACTGCCAGCCCGATTGCCGACGAAATAACGTGCCCGAAAATGAATATGGTGCGGCGGATGATTGCCTGTCGTCGTCGGTCTTTGTGATCTATGGCAGTATCGAATGAGAATGTGGGGCTCGTTCCCGCCATCTGTTCTGTATGCATTGTCGGAAGCGTGCCCATCGCTGCATCGGTATAAGGCGTAGATATGTTTTCCGGGGCGGATGTTTCCGAAGATGGCGACCCGTGCGAGAGTCTGGATGTGTTGCCTATGGGGCTCGCCGGTTCGGTTTCAGGTTGCTCGGCTATGGTAGAGTCGCGCGGTGAGGTCGGTTGTTCCTGAGCGGGAGTGGAAGCATTCTGTGTGCCGACTCCAAAGGCTTCATGGAGAAGATCAGCGACTAGAGTACCATCCTTCGGGTCCATGATTTGTCGCCAGAGGCCCAGTTCCTCACTACTCATGTCTCGCTCGCGCTGAAGTTCAATGGTCACACGATGATCCATGTCCGGAAGAGCAGCTTCGACAGAGAGTCGCGCGTTACTTCCGTAGGAAAAGGTGATCGAAACGGGGTAGCCCTGGGGGAGATTGGCAGGTAGATGGCGGAGGACCGAGTGTCCGATCTGGGAGCACAAGCCGGGTTCGCTGCTTTCCCCTTCGAGTACCAGTACGACGACAGAGTTCTGATTGGCCGTTTGTGTTACAAAAGGTCGCGTGACCTGTGCGGGCAACGGTGTGTTGCGGGGAATGATAATCACGTTTTCGCGCCGCAAGGTATCCTGTTGGATACCCTGGATTCCAAGACTGTGAGCCGAGACATCGGTAACCTGAAATGGGGTTGCAGATTGGTCTGTTCGTTTTTTCAATTGATAAGATGCGAACAATGCAGCTCCCCGCGCAACGGCCTCATCTGGATTGATCGAGCGATCTGGAGAAATATGAGAGAGTTGCTCGATCATTGCCGGTACCATTGGCATGCGAGTAGAGCCGCCCACCAGGAGTATCCGTGAGATGTCTTGCCACGTTAGTCCTGCGGCAGTGAGAACCTGTCGGGTTGTAAACGCAGTGCGTTCCAGCAGCCCCTGGCTGATTTTTTCAAATTCACTGCGGCCGATTTTGATTTCATCCGCCACTCCCTGATGTTCAAGCCGGACTGTTGCATGATCGCGCAAGCTCAGTGTGTGTTTGCTCTCCTCAACCGCTCGGACCAGGTTGTCCATCACCGCGGCATCGGATGCAACATCGATGCGGTGCCGGGAGTGGAATTGCTCTGCAACGTGTTTGGCCAACAACAAATCCCAATCCCGGCCACCCAATTGTACGTCGCCGTCGGTGGCGAGCGTTTGGATATTGCCGGGCGATAGTTCGATCACCGTCACATCAAAAGTTCCACCCCCGAGGTCGTAGACGAGAACGCGGATTGTTTCCCGTACTTCCCCACCGGCAGTGAGATAACCGAGTTGTTCGCCAAAGGCCAGAGCGGCCGCGGTTGGTTCATTGACGATATCGATGAGATCGATTCCGGCAATTTGGGCAGCATCGGCCGTTGCCTTACGACGAGGTTCGTCAAAATAGGCCGGCACGGTAACAACCGCTTTGAAATCAGAACCGACCACATCTTGAATGTCCTCTTTGAGTCTGGAGAGGATAGAGCCGAGTATCGCTTCGGGTGGAATCTGCTGCCCATGGATCGGTCGAGAATAGTAGCGGTTGCCGATCTCTCGCTTGGCACATTCAGCGATACGGTCTGGATGGACGTGAGCCACTTTTTTGGCTGCTTTTCCGACCACAATCTCATCATCATCAAAAAAAACCACGCTCGGGGTCAGAAGATCGCCATGCAGATTCCGTACAATGGCCGATCGCCCTTGTTCGTCCATTCTAGCGGTGATGGAATACGTGGTCCCCAGATCGATCCCGATTGCAACTGGTGTGGCCATGCCTCTGATACTAACGGCGGAACAGGTGAACCTCAAGGTAGAACTGTTTTCGCATCAGCTCCAGTCTCAATGAGCCTCTGCATTGTCTTGGCAAAAGCAGGGATTTCTCAATCTGCTGCCTCAAAGCTGATGTGGCAATCGGGAAGAGATTGAAGAAAAACTTTCCCATAGCTTTTTGTTTGGATGCGCGGATCGAGGATGACTACAGTTCCGTGATCGCGGCGGGATCGGATGAGTCGACCGAATCCCTGTTTTAACTTCAGAACTGCCTCGGGGAGCTGGTAATCGCCAAAAGGATTTCCGCCCGCTGAGCGGATTGCCTCGAGTCGTGCTTCGTGGACGGGTTCGCTCGGCACCCGAAAGGGAAGTTTTGTAATAATCACATTGACCAACGCATCTCCCGGAACATCGACGCCTTGCCAAAAACTGTCCGTACCGAGCAAGACACTTCTGGGCTCACTGATAAAACGCTTGAGCATTTGGGTTCGTGGCAGACCATCGGCTTGGCTGAGAAGGCCGAGTTGGCGTTCGGCAAGATAAGGCATCAATGCCTCACCGACTCGCCGCATGGTGGAATAATTGGTAAAGAGCACGAACGCATGTCCATCGGTTCGGTCGACATAGCGACGAACTAGAGACGCAAGTTTTCCCTCGTATTCTTCCTTGGCAGATGACGGGTCCGGCATGCCACCCACTAAGATGAGTTCCGCCTGGCGCTGGTAGTCAAACGGGCTACCGAGCCGAAGCTCGTCTGATTGTGTCACTCCGAGTCGGGATTTAAAGAAACCAAATGAATGCTCACGGCCAACAGCAAGGGTGGCACTGGTCAGAATGACAGATGGCACGCGGGCAAAGAGTTCACTTCGCAGAGCAGGGCCAACGTCGAGGGGAACGGCCGAAAGAGAAATTCGTGCGTTGCCGCGCCGCGTCTCTGTGGTTTCCATCCAATAGACGGCGTCGGGCACCGCTTGCCCGCACCATTGCTGCAGATTTGCCGAGAGGAGGGTCAATCGATCGGCAGAGGATGTAAAATCCTGCCGCTGCGGCTCCTCGTCGAAACTGCTGCCACATTGCCGAATCTTTTTAGCAAGTTCATCGAGGATTGGGCCGAGTGTATTGGCAAAAGGCTGCGGCTCATCGACGCGGCCATTTTCCCGGGCGTGGTTTCTTAAATAGTCTTGTGCTTGCTGAAAAAAATCTTCTGCCTTTTGGATGCATTCTGCCACGGCGATTTGGGCATCCCGCATTTTGTAATGGACGAGCAGCCCTTTGTTGGTCCGATCGTTGTAGAGCCGCTGCAGCACATATTGAATTTGTCCCGAGCTTACGCTCACGCCGAGATGATCGCTCGCGACCGACTCAAGACAGTGCGCTTCGTCAAAGATCACTACGTCAGAGTCCGGAAGCAGGCTGACCCCAGCTCGGCGCAGGGCAAGGTCGCTGAAAAACAGGGCATGATTGACAACCAATATTTGGGCATGGTCGACCCGTCGCCTGGCCCGGTAGTAGAAACAGGAGTCGTACGTAGGACAGTTTCGTCCCATGCAGTTGCTGCTGTCGCTAGCTACCTCATCCCAGACAGCTGCTCGGGGCCGATACTCCAGATCCGACTTCGAGCCATCGGTTGTCTGCGTGCTCCACTGCTGGAGTTTGCCGACTTCATCGAATTCGCGTTCGTCATAAAACAACGAGTCGGCACGTTTGCGGGCATTCTCGAGCCGTCGCAGGCTCAGGTAGTTGCTGCGTCCCTTGACCAGCACAGCCGTGAATTCACGAGGGATCACACTGTTGAGCAGCGGCAGGTCTTTCCGCAACAACTGTTCCTGCAGGCTGATCGTGTGGGTCGAGATGATAATCCGCTTGGCGGGCGCATTCGGCGGTTTTTGCGAGCGAGAGCCAGTCGAGGCCGTCTCTTCGCCCCTTTGAGTTGCGGCGAGGATGGCGGGGACGAGATAGCCAAAACTTTTGCCAACCCCCGTACCCGCTTCGACGACTAGATGTTTTTGTTCGCCAATTGCCCGCTGCACCGCATGGGCCATTTCCAACTGTTCGCCCCGCTCTTCATAATCTTTCAGCCGCGCGGCGATACGGCCAGAGGGACCCAGGATGTTGTCAACCGTTAGCATACGATGTTTTACAGGGCAAAAAAATAAAAGAGAAAGCACAAGGTAACAGATGCCAATAGCCTTCCGATAGCTGGGGCCATTGGCCCCTTTTCTCCATTTGTAGAAAACGCATCGCCCATGGCTTGCCGTTTGAGGTTGAAGTCAGTAAATTCGGTCCATGTGCTCAGCAGTTTTGCTGTCATGATGAAATCCCTGAGACCCGGCTCTCTGGGTTCTAGTTCTCTGGGTTCTAGATCTCCGGGTTCTAGTTCTCTGGGAAAAAATGTACATCGTCATAGGTGCGTCCTCGAGCGGGAGAGATCATGCCAATCGAATTTCAGTGTCCCGGCTGTGGGGCGACTTTGCGTGTTGATGATGCATCCGCAGGGCGGCAGGCCCAATGTCCCAAGTGCGGACAACTCTCCCAACTTCCTCTCGAGCCGGTTCCGGCTGCACAAAATGTACAGATGCAGGGTGGCCCGGAGTTTGGGCAGGTTGGTGCATTGCCAACGAAAGCATTGAGACCGACACGGATCGATCTGGGGAGCGTCATCTCGCGGAGTTGGCAGGCTTACACAGCAGAGTTCGGGCTCTGCCTGGCGGTGATCGCAGTCTTTCTGGCCATCCAGTTAGCTGCCGGTTGTGTCTCAAATATTTCCGGTGATATACAAATCGTCATCGGTATTGCCCGCTGGGTCTTGGATACCTGGCTCGCAGCAGGGCTCATCCTCTTTTTCCTCAAGGCGGTTCGTGGCCAGACTTTGGTGATCAATGACCTGTTCGCCGGTGGGAAATATCTGCTCCGACTACTGGGTCTCTATTTTGTTCTTGCAGTCTTCTTCGGGATCATTCTTTTCGTCGGTTGTCTGCTGCCCGCGGCGATTGGATATATTGCCAGTGCCCCAGGGCCCGAGCAGAAGCATGCAGTCGCACTCGAAGTGCGGCACGTAGCCCAAGAAAAGCAAGAAAAGGTGGCCGAGGGCGATGACAATTCCGAGTCGGGCAAAGAGGCCGAGAAGGATGAAGATCCAGAAGCGGGGCGATCAGAAGAACAGTTGACAAAAGAACAACAACTTTTAGTAGAGTCTGCTATTGGTGACTCTGTTATCGGTGTAATAAAGAAAAAGTTACAAGAGCCACAAACCCAAGTTGCGATCATGGTTTTCTTCGTTGCGTGTCTGATTTGGTTGGTGCCAATCGTGATCCTCGGGCTCATGTTCTCCCAATCCCAATATTTGGTCGTCGATCGGGATGTTGGAATTGTCGACGCGCTGAAACTCTCCATCAAGATCACTCGGGGCAACAAGTGGTCCTTATTCCTGCTGGGATTGTTTGGCTCGGTGCTGGTGATTGCGGGACTGCTCGCATGCGGTATTGGCCTGCTGTTCACCCTACCGCTGCTGTATCTCTTGGGTGCGACCGCTTATCTTACGATGAGCGGAGAGTTTTCCGAGAGTCCCAGTGGGGGTGCTGCAGATGAGATGGAAAACCAATTTGCCTGATGGGCTTCTGAACCGGGCTTCTGAACCGGGCTTCTGAACCTGAGTCTCCAGCAAACGAGAATGCCACCCGTTCCCATCAACGGGGTTTGGAATGGATCAGACCCTCTTGAGGGCTGCTGGCGGTGGCGTAGAGCTTGCGGGGGATCCGGCCCGCCTGGAAGGATCGGTAGCCCGCTTCGATTGCCTGTCGCATGGCGAGGGCCATCTGCTTGGGATCCTGAGCGTGCGCGATGCCAGTGTTGAGTAGTACGCCATCCACCCCGAGTTCCATGGCAACCGTCACATCACTGGCGGTTCCCACACCCGCATCGACGATCACCGGATAGGTCGGGTCGTCCTGCTTGAGATATTCCAGACAGATGCGAATGTTGTTGGCGTTTAGGATTCCCTGCCCCGAGCCGATCGGGCTTCCGGCCGGCATCACGCTTGTCGCTCCCGCTTCTTTGAGCCTGCGGGCCAGCATCGGGTCGTCGGTCGAGTAGCAGAGGACCTGAAACCCCTCGGACACGAGTTTCTCGGTTGCTTTGAGTGTTGCTACCGGGTCGGGCAGGAGGGTTTTGGTATCGCCGAGGACCTCGAGTTTGACCCAGTCGTAGCCGGGATTTTCCAGTCCTTCTAAAATTTCGCGGCCGAGGCGGGCGGTCCGAATCGCATCTTCTGCGTTAAAACAGCCCGCCGTGTTCGGCAACAGCGTATACCGCTGTGTATCGATGAAATCGAGAATGTTGTTGCCTGCCGCATCGATGAGCCGCTCGCGACGTACCGCGACGGTAATGCAGTCGCTTCCGGAGGTTGCAAGGCACTCCCGCATCAACTCGTAGCTGGCGTACTTGCCGGTTCCTACGAGCAGGCGACTGGTAAGCGTATGGCTACCGAGTTGCAGTGCTGCTACCTGGGGAGAAGATTCTAAAGTAACCGCGGGGCTCGTCATCGGTCAATCGGTTCCGTAAGGCGGGGCAATGCCGCATCATAGCAGAGTGGCATTGAGAGACAACCGGCGAGACTATCCGCCACCGACGAGGGTGACAATTTCCAATGCATCCCCTTCGCACAAGCGGTGTTCGGCGTGAAATTTTCGGGGAACCAGATCGCAGTTGACCTCCACGGCCACCTGACGAGGCTCAAGGTCTAACGTTGAGAGTACTCTCGCCACGGTCGCTTCGGAGGCTACCTCATGCGTCTGGCCGTTGATGAGAATGTTCATGGCTTGTCCTCTGCATCTTCAGGCGAGGTCGTCTCTTTTTCGCTAGATGGTATTTCGCGAAAAGTAAGTTGATCGAGTGGGATCAATTTACTGTAAAACTTCTGGTGCAGAGATCGGGCATTTGGCAGAGACTGCATGCCGTAGGCAACACATTTTCCGGAGTTGAGCTCCGTGACATAGATCACAGATCGGGCAAAACGTTTGCCCGCCTGAAAATTGAAAACGGCGCGACCGGTGGTCATCAGGTAGCGTGGATTTTTTCCAGCGGACGGGGCAAAATCTTTGGCGATGTTCCGGGTGTAAAAAACCTGAAACTTGTAGTTTCTTACATTGAGCACCGCCGCCCTGAGAAAACTCGTTTCGGGGTCCAGGAAGGCGACCAGTTCGACATCCTCATTGAGTTCCCCGGTGGCCAGGGCATGGTTGTTCTGCCCATGTGTGGCCGTGGCCTGCACGAGGATGGGGTTGCGGGAGAGTCGTCCGCCGAACAGCAGGCCAAGGACGATGCCCACAAGCAGCCCCAAGGAGATGCCCAGCAGCAGGCCCCTCTTGGACAACTTGAAAATATCGGATTTGTATGCCATCGAGCTACTCTTTTCTCGAGTGAATGTTCGAACCGCCACCAAAATCCTACCCCGATCGGTGCCGCACGACTAGAGAGAGGGTCTCTCTCCGCGCCCGCCGGTTCTCGTAGGAGCGACGTTTCTATTGGATGTCGCTGAGTGCTACGGGTGACCGCTGTTTGTCCGATTCGACGACAGCCGAAAGCACCCGTTGGACTTTGTAGGCATCGGCAAAATCAGCCAGGGGCACCACAGGCTCACCACCACCGATGACGGTAACCATGTCGGCGGCTTGATTGATAAAACTGTGTTCGTATCCGAGGATGTGGGCGGTTGGCCACCATGCTCCCGCATAGGGATGGTTGGCGTTACCGTTGGTGACGTTGATCGTACTCCAGCCCTGCAACTCCTCCGGCAAGGTTGCATCGTACCAATCGAGTTCGTTCATCCGCTCGAAGTTGAATCGGATGGCACCTTTGTCCCCGTGGATCTCCAGGCGGTTGGCATTCTTGTAACCGGTTGAAAGCCTCGTGGCCTCAAAGGTCGCCAGGGCACCGCTATCCATCCGTGCCACAAAGAGGACGATATCATCGACGGTGCTGGCGCCCTTCTTCTGGCTCGTTGCCGCGCCATGTCCAGATATTTCACCACCCCCTGCCTCAAGGATGACGCGTTCTTTGATGACCGTTTCCATGGCTGCCCCGACCACCTCGGTCACTTCATCGCCCGTGATGAAACGGGCGGTGTCGATCGTATGGGCACAGAGATCGCCAAGTGCTCCCGATCCTGCAACATCTCCCTCGAACCGCCACATCAGCGGGGTGTCGGGACCTGCCCAGTCCTGCAGGTAGCAGCCACGAATCTGGTAGATGCGGCCGAGCTTGCCACTCTTACAGAGTTGATGTGCCAGGGCAACGGCGGGGCAGCGGCGATAGTTGTACCAGACAAACGTCTTGCCGCTTGCCTTCTCGGCAGCTTCGACCATCTGCTTGGCATCGGCCAGCGTTCCGGCGAGCGGTTTTTCGCAGGCGACATGTTTGCCCGCCTCAAGGGCTGCGATGGTATGTTCGGCATGCACGTTGTTCGTCGTCACCACATCGACAAGATCGACTTCCGGATTGGTCACCGCCTCCTGCCAGTTTGTAGCACAGTGCTGCCAACCCCAGCGATCGGCAAACGCTTTGAGTTCCTCCTGGTTGCGGGCGGCAACGGTGTGCATGACAGGTTTGATCGGCAGGTCGAAAAATTTATCGACTTTCAAATAGGCGTTCGAATGTGCCCGTCCCATGAACTTGGTCCCGATCATGGCAATGTTGCATGTTCCTGCTGGCATCGTGCTGGACTCCTCTTTATCGATGGAATGTTGTCTTTGGTTGCAGTGGCAAAAGGTTGCCGGGAAAAAATCAGTAATTGACGTCGGTCCATTGTTGCGATTTATTGCTTTCGAGAATGGCGTCGCAAATCGCCATTTCCTTGTGCCCATCTTCAAAAGTACTCCAATCGGGCTCTGCAGGCATTTGCCCCGTCTCCACCGCACGGTAGACGTTGCGGAAGAGATTTTTCGGCCCATCGGGATATGCTTCCGGATGTCCTCCGGGATAGTGGGCGTATTCCCTGGCCGCTTCGTGCAGCAGCGAAGGATCTTTGACAAGAATTTCGTTCGGTTTTTCTCGATAGCCGATCCACATTTCGTTGGGACGTTCCTGATCCCACGCGATCGCGCGTCGGGACCCGTCGAGTTCGAAATAGAGGCGATTTTTGCGGCCAGCCGCTACCTGAGAGACGGTAAAGACACCATGTGCTCCTCCCGAAAGTTCCAGGAGCACCGAGGCGTAGTCTTCTGTAGCGATGTCCTGAGGCTCATAATCGCTCGGCGTCAGTTCTTTGCCTGCATAGGTCTCTATCTCTTTTTTCGGTTTCATGCGCGTCTTGTGGACCGTCCGCAGATCTGCCATCACCCGGGTGATGGTCTCTCCGGTAATGAACTGCAGCAAGTCGCACCAATGGCTACCGACATCCGCTACCGCACGACTCTCTCCAGATAGTTCTGGTTCCAGTCGCCAGTTCCAGTCGGTTGCCAGATAGAGCCAGTCCTGTAAGTACGACCCGTGCAGGGCATACACATCTCCCAGTTCACCTTGCTGGACCATCTGTCGGGCATGTTGTACGAGGGGGTAGTACCGGTAGTTGAAATCAACAGCATGGATCAGGCCGGATGTTTTCGCCAACTCGACCAACTCCCGGCTCTCGGTTGATGTCATTGCAAGTGGCTTTTCACTGATGACATGTTTTCCGGAAGCTAGAATATCTTTGTTTACCTGGTAGTGCAGGTGATTTGGTGTGCAATTATGGACGACCTGAACATCCGGGTCGGCAAGCAACTGCCGATAATCTCCGTAAGCACGATCGATCGAGAGTGCCTCTGCCTTCAAGCGGGCCAGTTCCTCATTTGCTTCGGCGATCGCAATGAACTCAATATTTCCGAGCCGACGAGCTGCCTCGACGTGCGCCGGGCCGATGAATCCCGTGCCAATAATACCGGCTGCGATTTTTTCTGCCATGCGTTGATCACTCTCCTCTCCAGATGCGATTCTGCCTGGATGGTGGGGTCGGGGTGTACGGGAAGGAACTTCAAACAGGAAATTCTATCGATTGGGTAAGGACTCTAGCAACCGGCCAACGTCGATTTTCTTAGATGCGGCAGATGGTGCGCTACCGTACCGGTCGAAGAACCCCATCATCGAGTTCCATTTGCCTTTGCATTCGCTCTGCCAATTGTGCGTTGTGGGTCGCTATGAGAAGAATGGTTTCTTGTTGTTGCTGGAGTTCCAGCATCAACTCGGTCACTTGTTGGCCGCTCGTGCGGTCGAGATTTCCCGTTGGCTCATCGGCGAGTACCAACAACGGTTTTAGCAGCAGTGCGCGAGCGAGGGCGGTCCGCTGGCGTTCTCCGCCCGACAATTCCGCCGGTCGGTGATGCTCGCGGTCAGTAAGTCCGACGCGCTGGAGTAAATCGCGGCCCCGATCCACCACAGCCGGTTCGAGGTGTCCCTTGGCGACCGCCGGCAAGAGGATGTTTTCCAGAACGCTGCATTGGCCGAGGAGATGGTGGTCCTGGAAGACGAATCCAATATTGTGATTTCTGAAATCTGCCAAATCGGGTTCATCAAGCAGAAACGGATCCTCTCCATCGAGGAAGATCGAACCGGAGGTGGGGACATCCAGTGTGCCGAGCAGATGTAAGAGAGTACTCTTGCCAGACCCACTCGGTCCGCTGATAGCGAGGTTCTCACCCCGCTTGAGTTCGAAACTAATTTCGCGGAGTACCTCGAGAGGCTCACCCCGAGTGGCAAACGTCTTAAAAACCCTGTCAACGACCAGTCCAGCTCGGGAAGATGCAGTCATGGCACTATTATAAAACTTTGTCTCTCAACCGCGATGCCCCGCATTTCAGTGGGAAGCAAGAAGGGCGAGGGTGCCGAGTCCATAAAATGTGTATTCAACGTCCTTGCCTTCATCCCAGGCGGCTCCGTGAAAGCCTCCCGACGCGTCGGCCATCCGCTGGGCATATGCGGCAAGATCCGCTCGCTTGATGCGGTCTTCACCTCCGAGGTCGGTCAGGCTCAGAAGCCCAGTAAAAGTACTCAGCAGGTCGGCGATGGGAATGCGCGTGTTTGCGCGGAAACCTCCTTCTGGAGTTTGCATGCCTGCAAAAAATTGGGAGGTCCGTTCACAAATATTCTCCGAAAGACAGCCGAGTATTCTCAGCCCGCCAATGGCGGCCGCCGTTGGGTTGGTCCCGCTCCGCCGCATCGGTGCAAATTCGACAAAACCCCCATCGGATCGCTGTTGGGATTGCAAGAAAGCAGCAATCGTTTCAGGTTTTTCCAGAGGATGTTCGAGAAGCCCCAGGCATAAGAGGATCAAAAAAGTGTGGTAGGTGCTGCTGTGTCCACTTTCCGGACTCTTTGCATAACCGCCATCCTCCCGCCGGCAGCCCTCAAGGAGAGCGACGATCTGTTTTAGCCAACTCTCGGGGCAGGCCTTTAGAAGATGAATTCCCGAACAGGTTTCGAGCATCTTCGTGCTGTAAAAAAGTGAAAGAATATCGACCAGCGCCATTTGGCGACCGGTCTGCACCTGTCGAATCTGCTCGGTTAGAAATTGTGCGGCCTGTTGGGCAATCGTGCCGTAGAGCTTTCCGGTAATTGCCAGTCCTCGCAGTGCAAAACTGGTGTAGTAGAGATCGCTGGCTTGGTCGCGACCTGCAAATCCACCATCCTCACGTTGGGCCGACTGAAAATAATCGACATGAATCTTTTGGAGTTCTTCCGGAAGCGTGCCGATACCGGTGGCAAGTCGCAGCGTCAAATCCTCCAGATAGTTCACCGCAGGTACTCGGCTTTCGGTTGCAGTGACGAGGGTCATGAGGGGGCCTTCGCCAGGAGATCGCGAACACTGCCGGGAATTTCAATGGCTTCTATCTTCTGGTCGTCTGCCAGACGGCAACAGACAGTTGTTGTTTGCCCGGTCGCTATCTGCGTTTGGTCCCGCTTAAAATCGAATTGATAGGTGACAGACCTCTGGCCAATTTCGGAAACGGTTACATTTACCAAGACCGTCTCGCCAAAATGTAAAGGTGCTTGATAATCACAACTGGCGGCAACTCGTGGAAAACTGATCGGTCCATCTTGGTCTTCTAAAAAAACATCCAGACCCAGTTCGCGGAGCATGGCGTGTTCCGCTTCTTCCATGTAGATGAAGAAGACTGAAAAATGCACCATGCCAGCGGCATCGGTGTCGCGAAATTCAATCCGCCGTGGATAGCAAAACGGCTTGGACATGGGCGAAGCCTCAAAGGCATGCCGGAACGGCCATGTGGTTTAGTCGCCCGTGTAAGGCATGAGGGCCATAAATCTGGCACGTTTAATAGCCTGCGATACAGCATGCTGGCTGACTGCCCCGCAACCACTTTTTCGGCGGCCTACAATGCGGCCATGTCGGTTGGTCAGTTTAGAAAGCAACTCCAGATCCTTGTAGTCGATGTGAAGCGGGTGTGGCCGGTTTCCATCGATGAGGATCGGATCTTTTTTGGGAGTCTTCGGTTTAGCCTTAGCCCGCCGCGGTTGGCGATTTTGAGTAAATTTTGCCATGAAACTTTTTGTTCGAAAAAATGCTCGTGGGAAAACCAAACCGAGGTATTGGCATCCATGAATGTGAAGTACCCATTGTGTACGATCGGGCAGCATGCCGCAAGACACCCTTCAGTCCACCTCGACCTACAGAGAGTGTGTTCTTTGTGGGTCGAAAAATTTTCCCAAGGTACTTTCTGAAGGTGGTTTCGTCAGCAGGGAGACAATGATCATGGCAAGGAGCGAGGAGAGAAAAATGGTCGCTACAGGCATCGTTTCGTACGTTGTCCCGCCAAGGCTGAGTTTGACCGCAAATTCACGATTTGCCCCCATATCGGATTGCCAGAAGAGCAGGCCCCAAACAACGATCGTAGTAACGATTGCGGCAAACGCGCCTGCTTTCGTCAGCCGCCGCCAGTAGAGGGCCGCAAAGACCAGTGGGAAGAGGCTGGCGAAACCACTGAAACACCAAACCCCCAGGCCGAAAACACCTCGCTGCGGAAAAAGACTCAAGCCATAGGTAATTGCGACGATTGCAACAATGAAAATGCGAGCCAACACGATTTGTCCTCGATCGCTCACCCGTGTGCGACCGTAATAATGCGTCACGATGTCATTGCTGAATATGGTTCCCAGGCAGAGGAACTGACTGTCGAGTGACGACATGATCGCGGCCAGAATTCCAGCGGTCAGCAACCCGCCCAAGAGGGGCCCGGTCTGCGTCTTGACGAGGAATGGCAAGATGGCGTTCGGGTTGGAGGGGAGGGGCGGCTTGGCCGGGATCAGGCTCGAGGTCGCCCAGATACCGATCAACACACAAGGAACCCAGACGATCATGATGAAGATTGGATGGGCAACCACCGGCAACTTGAAACTCGAAGCCTTCTTGGCGGTGAGCCAGTGCTGGAATAGATGTGGGAACATGCCTACCGAAAGAGGAATGAGCAGGTAGGTAAAAAACTTCATCTTGGACATCTCGATCCGCGTCAATTTATTGTCCGGTACCGCCGCAGTCACTTTGCGGAGATTTTCCAGTAGTGTCTCCTCTCCCCCCAGTTTTGTTGCAATGACATGGAAGGCGAGGATGCCGAGTACCATAAAGACGATTGTCTGGAATGCATTGGCCCAGGCGGTTCCCCGCATACCACCGAAAAAGACGTATGTGAGAACTACGAGACAAGTGATCAGCGAGCCGAGCCAATTCGGAATGCCTCCATGGGTGCCGGGGCTTCCGGTGGGAAACAAGTCCGGAAACGATCCTGAGGTCATGGTTTGGATTACGGTTCCACTGGCGATCACACCGATCAGCAGATAGGGAATCACAAGGCCTACAAGGATAGGAAACAGGAGCAGGCCGATCCGATCACTTTCGAGTCGGTCCCGGAAGAATTGGATTTGTGTCGTGTAGCCGTGGCGACGACCAAACGACCAGAGTTTGATCCCGATGAAGAAAAAACAGAGTGAATGGATGATGCCGCTCGAGGAAGCGAGCATGCCATAGACCCCGATTCCGACTTTGTAGGCTTCGCCAGAGGACCCCACCAGGGCAAAGGCAGTCATGGTTGTCCCAAAGAGGGACATCAGCAGCAGAAAGGGACCGATAGAATGGCTCGCCAACAAATAATCGCTTTTGGTACCCTTAAACATCCTGCCCGCAGCCATACCAAGACCGAGTAGCAGGAGCAGGTAAACCCCGATAATGGTCAATTCGCCGAATCGTTCAACCATTATTTGCCACTCTCTATTTCGCTGGAGGCAACTTCAGGCGAGTCGAGTTCGGTAGGCCAAATGAGATGGATGGCCAGGAACCAGGTGATTGCGGCTGCCAGCGAAATACCGGCCTGATAGAGCAGGCCAATCGGCATGAAACCGAACACAAGCGTTCCATTGTCCCAGAGCCAGTTGTCCTGGTGGGCAATGAGCAGCAGAACGACAAGGGCCCAGATGAAGTACCGTTTCATGGCAACAACAAATTCGGCGGTTGAGAGAGGTGGAGGAGTGCAGTCCTGCAATAGATTATTTTGCCGCGGGCCTTGAGTACAAGGGGGATCAATATGCGCTGGACCGCATTTCTGTAGAGACAAAATCTGTAGAGACAAAAAAAGCCCGGCCCTTTTGGAAGGGCCGGGCTTTGTTGAGTATTTTTTATATCAAGAACCGGGAGGAGTGTGCAACCTCACGGACTTCCTGAAGGCTCATCTTTAAAGGCTTCGTAGATGCCGACCACTGCTCCGGCAACGATGGCAGTCACGACCGCAGTGGTAAGCCATCCACGACTGGTCAACTGTCCGCGGACGGTTGGAGTGGTATCTACGAGAACGGCCTGATGGGCCGAAGGAGGGGCAGTATTTGCAGCCCAGGTTCGCACGGTTGTGCTCGCATCGCCAATTTGAAGGACCGTAAGCCCAGCTTTTACGTTGGTGAATACAAACCGGCCCTGCTCGTCGGTAACCGTCTCGGTGATCGCTTTCTGCTTTGGATTGGAGAGAGAGATCTTTGTCCCGACAGCAGCCTTGCCATTGGTATCCACAGCTTGACCGTGCAACTCATTCTGGCCGTGCAGTGCGATATCGAGAATTTTTGGATGGATATAGTTGACTGGCGTTGCAGCGATGAGTTGGATCGGTGTACCCAAGACCATCATCGCAAGTGCGAGACCAGCAACGGTTATTGACAATTTTTTGGTTCTCATAAGTACACGCTTCTCCCAAAAAACGACTATGTCTATGTGATTGCAGTCAAAATGTAGACCTAGACTCGTTGTAGAACCTAGCTACACAACCTTCTATCGGTGCCTATGGACGATAAATAAAATACGATTCAGATCATCCGAAGGCCTTACCAGAACAGTAAACCTGGCGTAGCCATCATATTTTCCCACAAGCGTTTGGCGGCGGATCGTACACTCACCCATGCGACCAGGTCAAGGTTACTATGGTTAAAGATTCCTGGTTCGAAATGGTTACCACCGGCGAGGTTATAGAATTCTCTGGTGGTTTTCAGATTTTTTCTGATAGCACTGCTTCTGCGATCCAGGGGTCCATATCCTGAAAGATGCGATTCGCTTCGGGATGAAAGATGCGACCGATGAGCAGATCGGTCAAGTTGCCTAGATGTTCGGGATGGGCCTTGATGAATTTTCCGAAGCTGAAGCCATCGGTGTAAAAAGCAGCGATCAGTTTTCGGACCAGATTTGCCGCAGCATCGAATTGCTCGGCCCAACTGCCAAGTTGATTTGCAGAAGTGTCATTCTGGCGAAGACCTTCAATCACGCAATCGGCGGCAAGTTCTGCCGTCTTGAGAGCAAAATAGACGCCCGATGAGTATACCGGGTCGATAAAGCCATAGGCGTCGCCGACCAATACCCAGCCATCCCCCGCTGCCTGACTGGCTTTATACGAAAATTCGCGAGCCACATGAAAATCTTCGCTTCTGCAAGCTGCTACGAGTCGCTCCGAGAGGGCAGGGCAACGACGGAGTTCCTCCTCGAAGATTGTTGCCGGTTTACCTCGTCCTTTGAATAGGTAATCGCTGTTGCCGACGACCCCGATGCTCGTAATGTCTCCAGAAAGCGGAATGAACCAGAACCATGCTTGCTTGTTTTCCGTCAGTAAGATGATCGTGGCGCCCGCATCGATTCCAGGGTCACGCTCAGCTCCCTGGTAGTATGTCCAGATCGAGCTTTTCCGCATGTTTGGGTCTTCGTTCCGAATTCCCAGGCGGTGGGCGATGAGAGACTGTTGCCCCGTCGCGTCGATGACTACCGAAGAATCAATTTCCTCGTGGGTTCCTTCTGGCGAGACAATCCGAACGCCACAGGCCCGCGAGGAATTGTTTTCAAACAACACCTCGACGACCCGGGTTTCGTCGCGACAGTCGGCACCTTTGGCTGCCGCGTTCTTAAAGAGCATATGGTCGAATTCGTCCCGAAAGACCTGCCAGGTTTGCGAGCACTCGCGCGGATCATGTTGCTGAAAATAAAAGGGTGTCGATGCCTGCCCTTTAGGGCTCACGAACTGGACACTTTGTTTTATTGGATGACTGCTTGCTTTGAGTTGGTCCAGGACCCCGAGGCGTTTCAACGGCCAGTAAGTTTCGGGCATGAGCGATTCACCTATGTGAAAACGCGGCATTTTTTCGCGCTCCAGCAGCAGGGTTTTGAAACCTGCTTCTGCCACCAGCGTTGCCGCTGCTGAGCCTGCCGGGCCGGCACCAAGAACGACACAGTCAAAGGAGTCAGGCATTGGTAAGGTGTTCCAACGGATTAATGAAACCGCGACAACTCTATTTTAGGGACAATTGTTTTATCTGACCAGTAAACGATCAACGCACGGGCGCGACAATTTCAACCACATCGACCGCTCGCAGGCCGTCCAGATCAATGGTGGCGGTACGGCCAAAGGTGTTTTCCCCCTTCTGGCATTTGAAAGCTTGCCTCAAATCCTCACCGGGAACGATTTTCCAGAGTTGGTTGAGATGAACAGCCCGCAGTACGTTGTGTCGTACAAGGATGCGGCCCAAAGGCCGCGTCTGCTGTTCGATTTCGTTCCGAACCGCCTCAGAGAGGAGAGCCATGTTGACCCGCACAATGCCGAATTGTACGACTGCGCGATCACTTTGACGGCGGAGGAGAATTTTACGGGCATAATCATCCCCGGTAGCAGTTACATTGAGAACTTCTACATCGACAATGCTTTCGTGGTGTGCCTCCATGGCTACGGTCATGTGCTCTTCATGACAAAGCAATCGCCGGTATGTCTCAGGCATCTCGGACGCTGTTATCGAAGTGATCTCTCCGAATGAAGTAGCGTCGTTGTAGAAGAGGGATACCAGAGCAGAAAGATCAGGTTTGTGGAATTGCGTTGGCACTTATCTCAATGACCGGTGTTTCGGGAAGGGTGGGGTTGCCTCGATATAAAACGGTATCAATCAGATAGTACAACAGACGACGGAAACTCTCCGGTCGAATGTTCTCGGCAATGTCTTCGGCTCGCTGTTGGTATTTATCGACCAATTGTGCGGCCTTATGGAAAACATCTGCCTCGCGATACAACTCGCTGACGCGAGCCACAAGTATCTCGGTCGGCGGGCCGTTTTCGAAGAGATCCAAGAACTCCTTTTGTTCATCGGTCGGCAATGATTCCAATGCCAGTGCCCAAAGCAGGGTGGGCCGTTTACCAAGCACATCAGTGCCAGCGGTCAACTTGTTGTCGGCATCACCCGTCCAGTCCTTCAAATCATTAAGTATTTGAAATGCAATTCCAAGGTGCTGGGCAAATTGCTTGATCGGTTTTTTGTACTGGTCGAGAGAGCTTGCAAGTCTCAGTCCCGCAAGCAGTGCGGCTTCAAAAGCGGGCGCGGTTTTCAAAGCATATATTTTTAAGACATCAATCGGTTGGAGTAATCGCCGCCGCCCATCACGCCACATCAGCTCGGCTCCCTGGCCTTCGGAGAGACGCATGTGGGCGTCGGACAGGACATCCAGAATTTCAGCAGCAACCTGATGGCCCAAATGTTCTGCATCTCGACTAACGAGCCGATAGCCGAGTCCAATCAGGTAATCACCAACATTGATCGCCGTCGGCGTACCATGCTGACGATGCAGGGTTTCCGCACCGTAGCGGTAGAGGTCATCATCTTCGATGTCGTCATGGACAAGTGATGCTTTGTGAAATGTTTCGATTGACATTGCCGTGCGGCGTACGGCATCGGAAAATTGATCGCAATAGCTGGCCCCATCCGGCAGTGTGGCACGCCCTTGCTGCAACGCGTCGTAGGTTGCCAGAGTGATGAATGGCCGGGAATGTTTGCCGCCACGAGTGAGGAAATCGTAGGCGATTGCTTCGGTACAGGCGACCGGATCGATGTTTGTCGTGCCCTGGCCATTGGCATCTTCTAAACGGGGGCCTGCACGCAGACGGGGCGCAAGTCTTTCTAACTGTTCAACATTGAAAAGTTTTCCCGCGGCTCTGATCAAGTGCAAGTAGCTGCGGGTCTGAATCTTTGGTTGTGGCTTCTCCGTCAGAATCATTTCTGCCAGCCAGTTTTCGTCCATGGATGTGTTACGACAGTCATTGGAATGGAGTGGCACTGCCATACAGGGAATGCCGGCAAGCAGTACCTTGTCGATCGCCTTTTCCAACACATTCAGACAGGCAACGCCTACAATCGCATCGACATAACCGCCCACGATGATTTTCATCACGAGTGGAGAGCCTTCCGCGATGAGAACCTTGTAGCCGAGATCCTCAGCTTTGGCTCGGAAATCGGCGATGCTACAGGCACCACATGTACTACAGTCGAGACCAAGTTCGTCGTATTCAGCAGGACAGCCTTGAGCATGCTTCAGACAATGGGGCAGCAGCAACAGTCGACGGGAAAAAGGAGTCGCTGCCACCTGGTCTCGCCAGAATTCGGATGAAAGCACCACCATTGTCCAACCCACATACCCTTCCGGCTCTCCCAGTTGAGCGAGGATGTCTCGTGCGATGGTTTCCAATTCTTCTTTAGAAAGCAGGTTCGACCTGTCAAGTTGGTCGACAGCTCTCAGGCAGCATTCCCGAATCCGTTCGCGCAACTTGCGCGTTTTGGGGACTTGCTTGAGGTGGCTCGTTTTGCGTCGACCCGGTTGTTTTTGGGGGACCGCGGGGTCCGATTCACTTGAGGACAGTACCAAGATTTCGCTCGTTTCTTAGGTGGGGGCCGCATCGGAAATGCGATCGCGGGCAGTGCCGTATTGGGGTTCGAGATGTGGTGAAAAAGCTTGGATGGCACGCGCTAGTGCGGAGGTAGCAAAAACCAATGGATACAACCTCTCATAATACCAAAGCTTCGCAAAGTACAAACCGATCGGTGAGGCGATCTCGTGGGAATTACGTTCAATTGCATCGGTCAGCCATGCAAGTCCTTTGTGAACCATATGTTGCACAGATGGGTCGCTATCAAACTCAGGATGGCTCAAGAGAGCTTCGATTGCCAATGCCGTTTCTTCGATGCTGGAAGAACGGTGTGGGGATCCTTTGGTGATGTGCCGCCCGCTCCCTCCCCAGCCGCCTCCGATGTCCTGTGCAGCCAAGAGCCACTTAAAACCACTCAAGGCCTGCTCGCTTTGTACTTTTCCTATATCGCGGTAGGCCATCAAAACTCGGGCGGTACCGTAGAAAGGGTTGGTTTGATCCTGCTGGGATTCATTGCCAAACCAGAGTGGAACCCAACTGCCATCGTCACATTGCGCCAGCTTCAGAAATTCGAGCCCGCGTTCAATCGCTGTGAGAATGTTCCTCGCTCGTAGCTCACGATCTAGAGTCGGCCGGCCTTCTATGGAATCAAAATGTTTGTACCAAGCATAAAGAGCACGAATTGCATGAGCCGTCAAATCGCTGCCACTGCGATCGAAAGGAAGTTTGCCCCAGCCCCGACAGAAAGTGGGCCACCCCCCATCATCATTTTGTACATTAAGAAGCCAATCAATACCCGCAGTAACAGCCGTAGAAATTTGTTCACTCATCGGTGTCCCTTTGAGAGAAACGTGGCGACGGCCGATCGCCGAGAGCGCCAGCAATACTCCAGCTGTGTCATCTGCATCCGGCACGCCACCGCTCAGATCGGTCCAAGCCCAACCACCCGGGGAAGCCCCTGTATAGGGGTGCTTTTGCAAGTGCTGCTGCTTTAGCAACCACTCTTCACAATCAAGTTCATCGAGGTTTTCACCGTCCACGGCCAATGCGTTGACACTGAGACTCGTCACCCAGACCGACAAATTAGAATCGATCGGCCAACTGCCATCTGTACGGACCGAATGCATGAGAAACCGCAATGCCGCTTTGACGATGGGGTGATCTGCATATCCAGCAGATGCCAGGCCCATAGCAATAAAACTGGTAAGTGGCACAGCTTCAAGAAAACCGCCACTTGCCGGTTGCATCGTTTCAATACGTTGTATTGCTCTGTCAGCCAATTTTTTTCGCAGGTATCTGAAAATCGGATTGAGGGGAGGGGCATGGGAAAAACGGACTATCCCAATTGCCACAAGAGCAGGAATGGCATAACTGACAACCGGGAGCCGCAAGAGGCGATGGGTCCATTGTGGCAGGCACGACAATTCAAACGGTAAGGCAGGAACCCGGCGCCACGGAATTAAACCGGCCAATGCGCAGTTGGCGAGGATTGGAACAGCAAATGTTTTGTCTCGGCCGTAGCGATGTCGCAATCCACGAATACCTCCGTGTTGACGGATATATTCATCTGCCCTCGGTAGCATGTTTTCCGGATGCGCGGGTACTCCAGTCATTTGGAACGCGGCGCGGATTAGCATGGTGGCGGCAATATTCGATTTGCTTCGATCGGTATCTCCCCAGCCTCCATCTTCATTCTGCTGTGTGGCCAGATGATGGAGGCCCGCCAATATTAACAGGCGAATTTTTGCCGCCGCATCTTCATCGAGACATTTTTTTCGCTGCATTTCTTGTTCGCAAGTTACCAATGCGCTGATCGCCGTTGCCGTAGCGAGCGCAGAACTGGAAAGCTCGCCTTTCCAGTGACCCGGCGGCGCGCAGGCCGAGAGAAGATCGGCCCGTACTGTCTTGTAAGCGTTAAGAAGTCTTTCGACCATGTATGCCAGTGGTGCTATAGAAAGTGGCGACTCTGTTTGTCTTGTCTGTCGTGAGGAAGAAGGCTCCACCAGTCGAGTTATCCACTGTAAACACTCGCCTGAGCACTGTCGAGATAGTAGGGCAAGGATCCCTGACGATACGGTTTTCTCCCGGTATAATTGGGATAGTTTGCCAAGTCGGCTCATCATTCGACACTGTCGTTTACCTCAGACCGCAACCAACGGGATTCTTAGACGCGATGTATCTACGGATGGCCAAACGTGTACTCTTTGAGACCAACAAGCGCCTGCTGTGGAAATTTATCTGGAACATGGGATTCAAGGGGATCCGCTCCGTCGAACGATTCAAACGTCGACTCAGACGGGGTGAGTATTTCCCCCCCTTTCTTTACCTTTCTATCGTCAATAGTTGTAACTTGCGGTGCCAGGGTTGCTGGGCTGATGTCACGGCCCCCCAACAAGCGATGGATGTGGAATCGGTCGATCGTGTGATTCGTGAGGCCAAAGTACTCGGCAACAGTTTTTTCGGTATTCTCGGTGGCGAGCCATTTATGCATCCGGAACTGTTGACCATTTTAGCACGCCATCCGGATGCCTACTTCCAGGTGTTCACCAATGGGCATTTTATGACTGATGAAGTAGCCCAACAGCTGCGACGATTGGGCAACGTGACACCGCTAATCAGTATTGAGGGTAATGAGATTATCAGTGATGAGCGTCGTGGCCGTGATGGGGTTTTCAATAAAACGATGCAGGGACTCCGAAAAAGCGTTGAGCACAAATTATTGACTGGTGTAGCAACGAGTGTTTGCCAGACTAATTTCGATGACCTCGTCAATGGAGAGTGGGTGGACCGACTGATCGATCTTGGGGTCATGTATGTATGGTTTCATACCTATCGTCCGGTGGGCCCCGATGCCGAGCCCGCTCTGGCACTCTCAAGAGAACAGCAGCGGCGTCTGCGCCAGTTTGTTGTCGATACGCGCGCGGAGAAGCCGATCGGTGTGGTCGATGCCTACTACAATCACGACGGTGTGGCACTCTGTCCGGCAGCGACTGGCATTAGCCACCACATTAGCCCTTGGGGAGATATTGAGCCTTGTCCTATTGTACAGTTTGCCGCCGAGTCCATTCATGATTCAAAGTCGCTCTGGGATACTTTTACAGGGTCGGAATTTCTTAGTGACTTTCGCAGTCTGGCGACCTCTTCAACGAGGGGTTGTATCATTCTTGAGCGGCCTGAATTGGTAGAGCAGCTTGTCCAAAAGCATGGGGCGCGGGATAGCACGGCGAGAAAAACTGTATCCGAAGAATTAGCAGCTATGCAACCACGTACTTCCCAATGGGATGAAGGGAATGAAATACCGGAAAGAAATTTCTTTTACCGATTTGCTAAGAAACATTGGTTCAACGATTTTGGTGCCTACCGAAACGGGTTGCCGCTTCGTGCGATGCCGCCAGATTCGTTGGTGCCACCACCTTCTCTGGAGCCTGCGGCTCACCAAACGCGAGAAAATGTTTCGTGACGCAGAGAGGGCCGGCGAAAATAACGTGTCGCACGCCGGATTGTGGTTTAGAGATACTGTCGTCCAGAGATACTGTCGTCCAGAGATACTGTGATCTAGAGATACTGTGATCTAGAGATACTGTCGTCCAGAGAT